>WNFF01015423.1_pt1 | contig 12079 bp, 11 predicted proteins | sample 5400441 | NCBI WGS metagenome assembly WNFF01 (sample SAMN13153345, study PRJNA577476) | soil metagenome | isolation source: 120 cm saprolite under Douglas fir tree site 2 hole 3 replicate 1 | place: USA:California | collected 2015-04-18
AGGATTACTATTACGATGATGGAAGGGTCAGCAAGAACTCGGGATATACGGATTCCGTGCTCTGGGACCCGATTCGACCGAAGACTGATTCCGCGGCAGATTGGGAGCTCATTTGCGGGTGGAACGGCAAATGAGGTAGCTACCTAGCTCTGGAGCTGCCGTTCGGGTACGGCAACTTCGGTCGAGTGCGGCAATTGGACGACTACTAAATTGCGACGGTCGTCACTCGGCCAGCTTGTTTGACGTGGCTCAAGTAGTTGGTGGCAAAGGAAGGTTGGGAGGTCTGGTGAGCCGCGCTAAGAGCACGCCTACAAGCGCGCCAACTGCCATTTGCGCCGACTGCCGACCCGGTGCCCGTGCGTGCCCGTCGAATCGCCTACCACATGTGCGCGAAGTACCTTACGCGCACGAGCTCGGCAGCAGCGTCGATGTCGTAGCGCCCGAAGTTCGGACGGAGCAGCGTGTCCATGTCTTTGCGGAACGCCGGGTTACGCAGACGCTCGCGAAGCAGTTGCTCGGCTTCCTCTCGGACCATTCGAGTCCCTTCATTCGCGAGGTACCAGTTGTGCAGCACCGTTCCGCCACGCATGGCGACGTGCGTCGCCAAGACGTCATCGGAGAAAATCGCCGCGATGCCGCGTGCGAGCCGTAGGTCCTGTTCTATCTTGCTCCGCTTGTCCCAGGGCGCGTGAACCTGCCATGCAGTCAGGTGGGATTGCTGCATCATGTGTTCGACGTTTGCAGGTGCGCAGGACGCAGAACGCAGAAGATTTCATCCTTCTCGAGCGGACCCGAAATTCCCGACGCCAGAAGTATCGTCCGGAGCGAACGATCCTCGAGCCAAGCGGCTATCGTATCCGCAAGCGTGGAACCGTTCAGTGCCAGAAGCGCGCCGAGTCGCTGCGCGTTGGGGACGTCGCTTGCCGCGTCTAACGCCGCCGCGAGCCCATCAGCAGTCGCGTGCGCGGCGAGTTCGGCGACCACTTCACTCACACGGTCAACCCCACCGACGAGTTCCTGTCGGCGGATTAGGTCCAGCATCGTGAGTTCGGGAGTGGAGATGAGGAACCTGCCGTCTGCAGTCTCGTGCCAGCGTGTCGGCAGGGGTGTGATGTTCGCGCGGGTATGGAAGACGATGCGCTGGCGGCCGACGGTGATCGGCCGGCGTTGAGCGGGCACCATGACCTGGGTAACAGTCGTTGGGTACGGCGACACGCCGTACGCCTCGGCTGCGGACAAGAGCGCCACGTAGTACGGCTCCTTGACGGTCGTGGTCAGGAAGCGATGTAGCCAAGTCTCAATCGGTGGAGCCCCCGACTCCGCGTGCATCAGCGGCACCAGAAGCCACTGGCCTGCTCCCCGCGCGACCCGAGTGAGTCGACCGCGCCGCTGCTGGCGAAGGAGCGCTTGGCGCAACGCGTCGGGGGACACGCCGGGTAGCAGCTCGGCGATCTGTGCGGTGGTCAGGGTCAGACGACCGGCGCGCTCCGCATCGTCGATAACGGTCGAAAGTCGACGACGATTCACAGCATGCTCCACAATTGGTATGCGCAATATATCGAAAAATGTCACATAACGCATAATCATTTCAGTAGGTTAGTCTGAATGATGCATCGCAGCGAGCGGGAGGACCTGGCGCCAGCGTCGATCGCCGCCATGGAGCGGGCCCAGTATGCGAAACGGACTCGGGTACCGCGGCTGGCAGGCGCTTTGGGTGGCTGTCAGGCGATTTGGGGTACATCGAGTGTGTAGCATAAAAATTAGGGATTGATGCAGGGTCTGTGCGCGATGAGCGCCCGTGGCCGCGCGGCCGCAGTCGCCGGTGCCGACGTAGACCCAGTCGTGCACGCGGCCGTCCTCGCTTTCGGTATCCTGTGGCGGGCGGGAGAAGCAAGCCTCCCGCCCACGTATCGGCATCACAAAAGGCGCCAGCCTTGTCTAGATTTCTCAATCGGAACGAAGCCTTCGACTCCGCCTACTTCCGCAAGTACTACTTCAATACGGCAACTCGAGTCACCACAGCGACGGAAATGCGCGGCCGCGCGCAGCTGATCGCGGCAATTCTGCGTCACGCCGGCATCACCGTCCGCAGCATCCTCGATGCCGGATGCGGCATCGGTTTATTGCGCAAGCCCTTCGCCGAGGCCTTGCCGCGGGCCCGTTATGAGGGGCTGGAGGCAAGCGACTACTTATGCGCCCGATACCAATGGACCAAGGGCTCCGTGGTGGATTTCACGCCGCGATCCGCCAGCGATCTCGTCGTCTGCTACGACGTCCTCCAGTACGTCGGCGACCGCGATGCCGCGCGCGCCATCGCGAACCTCGCCAAACTTTCCAGCGCCGCCATCTACGTATCCGCACTCACTCGCGAGGATTGGCGCGCGAACTGCGACCGGACACGCACCGATGGTGCCGTGCATTTACGGCCCGGTGATTGGTATCGCCGCCGCTTACGGAGGTACTATGGGACTTGGAGAGCCCGTAAGGAACTCGCGCGGAACCACGCACGAGATATTTCATCGTTCATGAACAACCTGGGCCCGGCTCAAAGGTTGTCCAGCATCCAGGCCACCAGCGCCGCATGCACCGGTTCGCCGGCGCCGACATCCGCGCGGCTGTGATTGACCAGCGAGACCAGCACATAGGTCTTCCCGCTGTTCGCCGTGACGTAACCGGCGACACCGCTGACGCCGTCGATGTGCCCGGTCTTCAGCCGCACGCCGCCCGCCGGAGTCGTCTTCATCCGCGACCGCAATGTGCCGTCGACGCCGGCCAGCGGAAGCGACGCGAGGAATTCCGGCGCGTAGCGGCTGTGATAGGCCGCACTCAGGGTGTGCGCCAATTGCAGCACCGAGATATGGGTGATGCGCGATAATCCCGAACCATTGTCGATGTCCATGCCTTGCAGATCGAGTCCGCGTTCGCGGCTCCACTCGGCGATCGTGGCGGCTCCCTTTTCGAGCGTCGCGGGAGCGCCCAAACGCTCCTCGCCCAGGGTCAGCAGCAGATGGCGCGCCATCAAATTGCTGCTGAATTTATTGGTCAGGCGCACGATCTCGCCCAAGCTCAAGGAGTCGAAGCTGAGGAACGGCTGGGCGTCCGCGGGCGCCGCCCCGACCCGCAGCGAGCCTGAGAATTCGCCGCCCGATTCGAGCCAGAGTTCGACGAAGGTACCGAACGCATACGTGGCCGGCTGCAGCAGCACGCGGGCAAAACTGCGCTCCGCGCAATGCGGCGACAATGCCCCGCTGAATACCACCCGATCCCATTCCGCGGAGGCCACTTTGAAATCGACCCTGCCGGCCGCGCCGCCGCAGCGGCCGGCGGCGAAGCGCACGTGATTTTCAATCGAGAGATTGACGGGCGCCGGACTCGCAATGACCTCGACCCGCCGCGCAGCGGCGTCCGGCAGCACCCGGAATTCGATGGACTGGAAATTCACCATCAGCGCATCGGGCACGACGTTGTACGAGCGATTCGGCCGCCCGTCGAATTCTCCGGGGTCCTCCGGCGGCAAGGAGAACGCGGTGTTGTCGACGACGATATCGCCGTGAATCGTCTTCAGCCCCTTGGCTCTCAATGCATGCACGAAGCTCCACCATCGCTCCAAGGTCATGTAAGGATCGCCGCCGCCCTGCAGGATCAGATCTCCGTCGAGCGCGCCATCGTCGAGCGTACCGCGAATCGACGCCCGCGTATGCCAGGTGTAAGCGGGCCCCAGCAAGTCCAGAGCGGCAAACGTCGTCACCACCTTGACGGTGGACGCGGGACTGCGCGGCGTATCGGGATTCTGACCGAGCACCAGGCGGTCCGAGTCCGGATCGACGATGGCAAAGCTGACCGCGCTCGGCGGCAGCCGCTGTGCCGCGATGACCTGGGTCACGTGTGCCGGCACTTCCGCGCCCGCAGCCGCCCACGCGCAGGGCGGCGTACTCAAGATCAACGCCAGCGCCGCTCGTTCCAATACATTCGACTTACAAGCTCTCAAACCCATCACGCTTCTCAACTGAGCGGCAACGCAATGCGCTGCCAGGCGCCCGACCACCAACGAAGAAACAGCATCAATCCCAGGCAACAAACATAGGCCACGGCCGCAAACCATCCGCCGATGGCGCCCATGCCGTATTGCGGCAACCAATCCACCCAGCCGGTGCCCGGTGCAAAGGATAAACTATGCGCAAGCGGCACGAAAAGCAGCCAAGACAACGCGAGTACCATGACGGCCGGAAGGCGCACGTCGCCCGCGCCCCGCAGACAGGCGCTGCTGCTGATGTTGAAGCCGTCGAAGAGCTGATACCCGGCGGCAATCCAAAGCAGCACACATCCCCGCGCCACCACGCCCGCGGCTTGCGGGTCTGCGCCATTGGTGAAGAAGGGCATCACCCAAGGTCCGGCGGCTGCGAGGAGCACGCCGATCGCGCCCATGTAAAGCACGGCCATCAAGATGATTCCGTTGCCTACCTTGAACGCCCACTCGCGATGGTGCGCGCCGATGGCCTGCCCGACGAGCGTGGTGCCCGCCATGGCGATGCCCACCGCGGGCATGTAGCAAAAGGATGTGAGCATCATGACGATCTGCGTGGAGGCGCCGTCGACGGTACCCAGCCGTACCTGCATCAACTGAAACAGGGCGAAGCCGAGGATGTCCGCGGCAATCAGCAACCCCATCGGGAATCCCAGCTTGAATTGGCGAAGCAGCGCGCGTGCCTGCAGCCGGGTCGTGAGGTGAGAACCGTAGCGCTCCCGGGTCGCGCGTCCCAGGAACAATGCGGCCGCGGCGGCAACGCCGATCAGCTGCGCGGCATCGGTCGCCCAGCCGGATCCGGCGATGCCCATCCCGAAGTCGAACATGAACAGCTGATTCAGCAAGGCATTCGCCACGGCGACGCTCAGCGTCACCCAGAGCGTGATCGCAGGGCGGCCGATGCCGTTGAAGAAACCAAGAAGCGACCACAAGGCGATGCCGAGCGGTCCGCCGACCATGCGCGGGAACCAGTATTCGAGAGCGAGCCGCAGGGTTTCCTGCGGAATATCGAAAGGTGCGAAAATCCGCGAGCCCGTCAGGGCAAGCAATACGAACAAGGGCGCGGTGAACAGCGAGGCCCACAGGGCGGTCCACGTCGCCTGCGACGCACGGGTGTAACGGCCGCCGCCGAAGGCTTGCGCCACCGATGTCTGCACCGACAGGCCGATGCCGCCAAACAGCAGGACGCAGACCAGGATGGGCCAGTACACTGCGCCGATCGCGGAGGTAGCCGCGGGGGACAACCGGCCGATGAACCAGGTGTCGGTCGCGTTCAGCACTGCCTGCACGGCGCTGTTCAGCATGAACGGGAAGGCCAACGCCGCCACGGCGCGGTAGTCGAGTCGCAGGCGGCCGCCGGAGCTCAATGCCTGTCCGGGGAGTAGTTTCATGGGCGCGTCCATCGCGGGTAGGATGAGGCAATGCAGCCAAAGATGCGACGCAATTTGCCCGGGACATTTCTGACGCAGAACCTTGGGGAAGGTGCGTGGCGACTGTCTCGCAGCGAGGCCGCACCCATCGATGTATTTCTGCGCGGCGCGGAATCCGGCGCGGCCGACGCTCTTCGGTCTCCCTCGGTCCGCGACATCGGCATTGAGTGGCGCGGAGATGCGGTGGTGCTGACCATGACATCGGCCGAGCAACCCAGAATCATCGCGGCGCAAAGCGCGATCGTGCACGAACCCCTGGCGCGCCTCTACGAAGCCTTGCCGCTGGTCAGTCTCGACGCGAAGGCGAGGCGCTTTTGGCGCCGCGTCTTTCGTCTGGTTCGCATCCCCGGCGGCCGCTATCTACTCGGCGCTTTGGCGCGCCGCAACCGCCATCGGCATTGAATCCGCGATCTGCATCACAAGAATCAGCGACTATTGTCAAGGGGTTAGGTAAAATCCTGTTATTGTCAGGTTGAATTGCGACTCTCGTCAAAGCTACGCCGGCAGGTTTGAAGCACATTGATCAGTGAGTTCAAATCCGCGAACCCGCTAGGATGGCCGCAGTGCCGGAAATCAAGTCGACCGCCATCGAGAGCAGCGCCGCAGACGCCTCGTTCGACCCCTATGGCCGTCTGCTTCGCATGCTCATGCCCAGTTTGCAAGGCGTGGTCGTGCACGACGGTTTCGCCAACCTGGTCTGGGCGTCGGACGAATGGGACCTCGCCGATGAGACCGACCTCATCAAAATTGCCATTGCGAACGCCCTCTCGGACACCGCGGAATTCGCCGGCATCGTGCGCACGCTCGATGCCGACCTCGCCGTGTACACCTTCGCGATACGCGGCGAACACATCGACTTGCTCGGCGTGGTCAGCCTGATCGCACGATTGTCCGGCAAGCAGACCGAGGCGCGTCCGCTGCAGACCGTGCGCCAGTTGGTGCAGCCCGCGTTGGAGTGCCTGCGGCGCGAGCTCTCGCTGCGTTTGAGATTGGGATCGCGCGAACGCGATCTCGATGTGCGCGAACGCGACCTCGATCTCATGCTGGAAATTTCCTCGCATCAGTCGGCGGCTGCGAGCGACAGCGACGAATTCGGGCTCATCTTGAAGACCGCGCTCGAGCGCATGGGCTGCGCGCTCGCGGCGTTGTGGGTGCCCGACAAGAATATCTGTCTGTCGTTGACGCGCAGCGGTCAGCCCATGTCGCCGGAATCGCTGCGGCGAGCCGAGCGTCATTTGATGGCGTGGATGCAGCTGCAGCAGCGCACCATCGTCATCAATCATATTTCCAAGGTCGCGAGCGACGTCGCGGCTCCGTACAAGATTTTGGCCTGCCCGGTGCGGCACCCCTCGGAACGGGTCATGGGCGTGCTCGCTCTGTTCAATCCGCCGAGCGCCGAGGACTTTGATCTGCATCAAACGCGCATCGCCGAAGTGCTGGCCAAGAGAGCGACCAGCATCATCCAGGCTCAATACGACCCCAGCACGGGCCTGATGACCCGCCAGGCATTCGAGCGCCAGGCCTCGGCGCTGCTCGCGCCGTCGACATCCGCGGAAACGCACATCATTCTCTATCTCGACATCGATCGGCTGCATGTCATCAACGAAACCTTCGGCATGCATGTAGGCGACGATGTGATCGTCAGCGTCGCCGCGTGCATGGCCAAGTCCTTGCCCCCTGGGGCCTTGTCGGCGCGCATTTCCGGCGATCGGCTCGCCGCCCTCATCCCGAATTCCGACATGGACGCAGCGGCGATCGTCGCCGAAAAGATTCGCGCCGCCGCCGCCGCCATCGTGCCGCGCGCCGGGCAGGGCTCCTTCGAAGTGTCCGCCTGTCTCGGCGTCGCACCGATAGGCCGCTCCGACAACCCGCTCGCGCATGCGCTGGCCACCGCGGAGATCGCTTGCAAGGCAGCCAAGGATCGCGGCCGCAATCGGGTCGAGATGTTCCAGGATTCCGATCAGAGCATCATCAGGCGTCATACCGACATCTTGGTCATCGGCAAGCTGCGCGACGCGCTCGACAATGATAGTTTCCGCCTCGACGCGCAGCCCATCCTGCCGTTGCGCGGCAATTACGGCCGTCCGCGCTTCGAACTGCTGATACGCATGCTGGGCGATCGCGGCGAAATCATTCCGCCCGGCAAATTTCTTTCCGCGGCCGAGCGCTATCAACTCATGCCCACGGTGGACCGCTGGGTGGTGCACCGCGCCTGCGACCTGCTCGGGGAACACAGCGCATCGGTCGGCGAGGATATCGCGCGCTTCGCCATCAACCTGTCCGGCCAATCGTTGCAGGACGAGTCGTTTCTGGACTTCGTGATCGGAGAGATCAAGGCCAGCAACCTGCCGCCCGGAGTCCTGTGCTTCGAATTGACCGAAACCGCGACCATCGGCAATCTGGTGAAAGCGCAGAATTTCATACGCCGCCTGCAGGATCTCGGTTGCCAGTTCGCGCTCGATGATTTCGGCACGGGAGTCAGCTCGCTGGCGTACCTCAAGGACCTGTCGGTCAACTATCTCAAGATCGACGGTAGTTTCGTCCGCGATGCGATCACCAATTCGCGTTCGGAATCGATGATCAAAGCCATCGCACAGCTCGCGAAAGTCATGTGCATGGAAACCATTGCGGAGTACGTCGAGACCGATGCATTGCGCGCGCGCATGGCCGACCTCGGCGTCGACTACGGCCAGGGATTTGCCATGGGCAAGGCGCAGCGTCTCGAGGATCTGCTCCGTGAGCTGGCCATCTACGAAGCCACCGTCAGCGATTGGGCCGGAGCTTCGGATTCCGCGACGGAAGGGGCCGTGGCCGGGCGGTAAAGTCAGAACAGTCCTACAGCGACTCGCAGAAAAACGCCCACACCGGGGACGCCCGGGGCGTGCGCTAATAAAGCGCACAAACCAACCGGACGGAGCCATTCCATGCTGATACTCACTCGCCGCACCGGTGAAAGTCTGCGCATCGGCGACGACGTGGAAGTGACCGTGATGGCGGTGAACGGTTCGCAGGTTCGCATCGGCATCAAGGCGCCCCGCAATATTGCCGTCGATCGCGAGGAAATTGCGGAACGCAAACAGCGCGAACGAGAACCCGCGCCGTAATTCGCCGGTGTTGAATCACCGGTGCCCGCTCTCTAACCCATCGCCGCTAAATTCGCAAGAATTTCCCGAGGCTAGATCTGCGCCTCCATCTGCCTCTTGTAATTGATGCCCGCTTCGGGCACACAATAGGCAGTACCAATATCGATCAATGAGAGCAACCAGGGACAATTGCCGCCGTGGTCGGCCGACGGCGTGCGCGCTATTCATGACCTCTGCTGCTGTCGGCTCTGCGCGGGCGAGTGGTCGTGCTCGCCGCGTTTCAGGTGTTGTGCCCGAACTCGATTGGCGCGGGCATTCCCCAGGCGCAGAGAATTTACGAGACCTTCGAACCCAAGGATGTGGCAGTGATCGGCTTGCACGCCACATTCGAACATCACGATGCTTTCAACACCGCGGTGCTCAAGGCATTCATCCATGAATATCGCTTGAAGTTTCCGATCGCGCTCGATCAGCCGAATCCGACGAGCCCGATCCCGCACACCATGGAGCGATACAAGATGCGCGGCACCATTGGAGCCGAGATCGGCGCGCTCACGCAGGAATCGGATACCGCCGTGCTGACCCGCAGCTCGGCCGCCTAGGAGCCTGTCAGACCAATGATGCGCCTGCTGCGGCCGCCCGAGCGCAATCAATTGGCCAGAACGAAGCGGATTCGGACCCGGGCACGCTGCGCAACCTTCTTGGCGTCGCGCACGACGGGCTTGTAACGCCATTGCGTCAAGGCGCTGATCGCGGCGTCTTCGAACACGCCGGGAGCGCTGGCGGCGTGGACCGCAATGTCCTTGACGGCGCCGCTTTCGGCGACGGTGAAATCCAATTCGACCCAGCCCTGGATCTTGCTCACATTCGCCTTCGCCGGGTAGACCGGCGTCACCGACTTGACCAGGGTGAGGTCGCCTGCGGCGACCACGTTTGCCAGGAATTGCTGTCTGGCGGCGGCGGCATCCAGATCATGCAGCACCGAATTGGATTCCGGCGAAGCAAAGCCGATCGCGCCTGCTTCACCCAGCCAGCTCCGCGCCGCATCGTACTGCTCGAGGCCGAGGGCAAGGCGCGCTTTGGCCACGAGGCGGGTGCCGAGATCCTGCATCGCGGAGGCGAGACCGGCATTGCGCGGATCCAAACCACGCAAGGTTAAAAGATAGTACTTGGCGCTGTCGTTGGCCGGTTCGATGAGCCGATCCTGCTGCAAGCGCTCCTTGGCGTTCTTCAGGAGCTCCGCCCAGGCGTCCGCGTCCGCTTCCCGGCGCGCGGCAGCGAGCAGGTCTTGCAGCGTCCCGATGTTGTCCGGGGATGCAATGCCTTTGGCGGCTTCGAGCCAGCGGGATGCATGCGCAAAATCTCGGGCGTCGATGGCACTGTGCACTTCCGCCATCATCCGCATTGCGAGCGTCCTTTCGGCGTCCTGGGCGGCACTGTTATTCGGATCGAGCCGCAACGCCTCCCGAACATAAAAGAGCGCGCTGTCTCGTTTCGGGTCGATGATGTGCGCGTCGTTGATGCGTCGTGCGGCTTCCCTGAGCAAAAGCGTCACTTTGTCCTCCGCGGCCTTGGGCTCATTGCGCGCCCGCACCTCGGCCTGCGCCGATTTCACACGCTCGCGCGATTTGGCGAGCTGCGCCGACAGGAACGCGATGCGGCCGCTTTCGACACCCGATTTGCGCGCCGCTTCGATCGCAACCGCCGCTTCATCGAGACGCTCCTCGAGCAGGGCGTTCTCGGCTCTGGCGAGCACTCGCTCGCGGACTTCCGCGAGCCCGGCGCGGGCGATCGGATCGGCGGGGTCGTGCTCCCGTGCTTGGCTGTAGAGCTCGAGCGCATTGTCGCCGGCGGGCTCCGTCAGCCGATTGTCCGACAACGCCGCGGCGGCACCGGCAAGCAGCGGAGATTCGGCGGCCGGACGCGCGGCACCGCCGGCGCGCGGCGCGCCGGGTTCGACATCCCTGCCCCGGTGCATCACCCAGGCCGCAACCACGATCAAACCCACGACGCTTATCGCGCCGCCGATCAGCACACCGCGATTCGATCGCGAATGGGGTTTGATCGGCGGGACCGTTGCGGAGCGCTTGCGCTGCTCATCGAATTTCTTGACCGCGGCATCCGCGAACAGCTTTGCCCGGCCCGGCGACATGGGCTTGTGGATGAACCGATAGACGACGCCTGCGCTGATCAATCCGGCAAGCGAAGTTTCCGCGTCTCGATTGCCGGCGACCACGACCACGAGGTCGGGAAATTGCCGTTTGATCTGTCCGACGAACTCGGTCGCGGTCTCGTTCAAGCCCTCCACGTCGAGCACCAAAATGCCCACTTCGCCGGCCACCAAAAGATCGCTGACCTTGTCGGGTGCGGAGACATGCCACAACCGCCGCGCGCCGCCGACTGCCTCGCGCAGGGTCTGCAGGAATACTTCGTCACTGGTCAGCACTACGAGCTCGACGATGTCGCTCGCAAGGCTGAACCGCGGGGCGTTCAGCGTGCCACCCTCTTCGTCGGAAGCTAGCACCGGTTATTTCCTATCATTGAGTTCCGCCGCACTGCAACAATGGTTGCACCAGTGGTTGCGCCAAGTCGTTAGGCTAGTGTCAATCCGCGGGCGACGCTATACGATACGGACTCTCGGGCGGCAGACAAGTCTGCTGCACTGCGTCAAGTTAATTCTGTGACTGGACACTCACTTGAGGCGCGCGAGCGCCCACGGACGGGGGAGCATTGAGCAGTTCAATCGAGATTACATCGAAATTGCCTACGAACCAGCGCGCTGCGCTGGAACAGTTGCTGTTCTTCAACGTCAACCAACATCGCGTGCGCGTCGGGATCCAGCAATCCATAGAAACCTATGGAGTGCCGGAAATCTATGAGCATGACGGGGGCCTGCGGGTCCGCGTGGGCGACATCGACGGAGTGCAAACGCTGTTCGCTATCTCCGACATGGGAAGACCCGTGGGCGTTGCCGTCTTCGTCCGCTCGGCGCATGAACGCTTCGCCGTGCTGCATCTCGGGGTGGAGCCGCGCTTGAGCGCAACCCCGGAGGTGAACACCCGGGTGCTCCTCAAGCTGATGCACGAGATTCGCAGTGCCGCACGCCGCACGCGCGGAGTCGACCGCATCGAATTGGTCTACAAGGATCGCCACGCCGTGCGCCTGCACGGCTGAAACCTTAAAGCGCCCGATGGCGAGCAAACCCAACCTTCGAAAGCTCGGAGCGCAGCGTCATGCCGACGGCAAGCTGCGCTGCGCGTGGTGCCCGGCGGACCCCCTGTACCTCGCCTATCACGATACCGAATGGGGGGTGGCGCTGCATGATGACGCTGCGCTCTTCGAGATGCTGTGTCTGGAAGGTGCTCAAGCGGGCTTGAGCTGGCTCACCATCCTGCGCAAGCGCGAGACTTACCGCAAGGCATTCGACGGTTTCGACGCCGAGAAAATGGTCCGCTACGGCGCCGCCAAACGCCGGCGCTTGATGCAGGATCCCGGCATCGTCAGAAATCGCCTCAAGGTGGAGGCCTTCATTTCCAACGCCA
>WNFF01004777.1_pt1 | contig 12075 bp, 8 predicted proteins | sample 5400441 | NCBI WGS metagenome assembly WNFF01 (sample SAMN13153345, study PRJNA577476) | soil metagenome | isolation source: 120 cm saprolite under Douglas fir tree site 2 hole 3 replicate 1 | place: USA:California | collected 2015-04-18
CAGCGCGCGGCCGGACGTCGACGGCGGAGTGCGCACCGAGCCGCTGGTGCTGCGCTATTTCGACCATCATTTTGCGTCGCTGTCGCTGATGATCGCCGCGAAAAGCCTCAACCTCGGGCCGGGCGACATCAAGATCCAGCCCGATAGTGTCAGCCTCGGGGGCCTGCGCATCGGCACCGATCCCCAGCTCAAGATGTACACGTATTTCTATGGCGACCGCGGCGACCAGCCCGCGTTCCCCGTCGACTCGTTCTACGACGTCTACAGCGGCAAGATTCCGCCCACCAAGTACACCGACAAGATCGTGCTCATCGGCGCCACTGCCGCCGGCATCGGCACCTACCAGGTGACGCCGGTCTCGGCCGCAACCCCGCCCGCCGTCGCCCTGGCGCACGCGGTATCGTCGATCCTGCAGGAGCATTTCTTCGTCGTCCCCCCCTGGGCGTCCGCGGCAGAACTGCTCATCATCGCGCTCGTCGCTGCCTATCTCATCGTGCTGCTGCCGCGGCTCAATGCCGGCCCGGCGCTGGCGATCTCGGGCGGCGTGTTTGCCGGGCTGCTGGTGCTGCACTTCGCGCTGATGAGGTCCGCGGGCATCTGGATGCAGCTCATGCTGCCCGCAACGCTGCTGCTGATCGGCCATGCCGCGCTGGTCTCGAAGCGCTTCATCGTTACCGAGCGCGCCAAGCTCAAGTCCGACGAGACCTCGGCCGAGTCGAACCGCATGCTCGGCCTCGCCTACCAAGGGCAGGGCCAGCTCGACCTCGCCTGGGACAAGTTCCGGCAGGTGCCGCGCTCCGACGCGCTGCTCGACAACCTCTACAACCTCGCGCTCGACTTCGAGCGCAAGCGCCAGTTCAACAAGGCGGAGGGCGTGTTCCGCACCATGCACGAGTTCAATCCGAAGTTCCGCGACCTCGAATTCAGGCTGTCGCGCGCGAAGCAGCTCTCCGAGACAGTGATCCTGAGCGGCGGCGCCTCGCATCCGGGCGGCTCCCTGCAACTGGGCATCGGCGAAAAACCCAAGTTCGGCCGCTTCGAGGTGCAGAAGGAGCTCGGCAAAGGCGCGATGGGGGTGGTCTATCTCGGCAAGGATCCCAAGATCGGGCGCGAGGTGGCGATCAAGACCATGGCCCTGTCGCAGGAGTTCGAGGCCGACGAGCCGACGAGCTGGCCGAGGTGAAGCAGCGCTTCTTCCGCGAGGCGGAGACCGCCGGGCGCCTGTCGCACCCTAACATCGTCACCATCTACGATACCGGCGAAGAGCACGACTTCTGCTACATCGCCATGGAGCTGCTGAAGGGCGGCGACCTGGCGCCTTACACCAAGGCCGGCAACCTGCTGCCGGTCGACCAGGTGGTGTCGATCACCGCACGCGTCGCCGACGCCCTGGGCTACGCGCACCGGCAAGGCGTGGTGCACCGGGACATCAAGCCCGCCAACATGATGTACCACCGGGAGAGCGACACGCTGAAGGTCACCGATTTTGGCATCGCGCGGCTCACCGACAGCTCGAGGACCAAGACCGGCATGGTGCTCGGCACGCCGTCTTACATGTCGCCCGAGCAGCTCGCCGGAAAGCGGATCGAGGGGCGCTCGGACCTGTTCTCGCTGGGCGTGACCCTGTACCAGCTGCTCTGCGGCAGGCTGCCCTTCGAGGGCGAGTCGATGGCGCAGCTCATGTTCAAGATCGCCAACGATCCGCCGACCGACATCCTCACCATCCACCCGGCGCTCGCGCCGTCGCTGGTGGCGTTCGTCGAGCGCGCGCTGGCGAAAAACCCAGATGAGCGCTTCCAGACCGGCGAGGAGTTCGGCGGCGCACTGCGCGCAACACTGTCCGCGACGGCGACCCGCGAGGTCGACATCCCGCTCTGAGCGCGCGCATGGACCTCACACAGACGCTGGAAATCGCAAGCTGCACCGATCCGGGCATGGTGCGCTCGCACAACGAGGACTCGGTGGCGGCGGACGCGGCGAACGGGCTGCTGGTGCTCGCCGACGGCATGGGGGGCTACAACGCCGGCGAAGTCGCGAGCGGCATGGCGACCACCGTCATCGTCACCGAGATGCAGCAGGTGCTCGCCAGCGCGCGCCCCTATGACGTCGACCCGCGCACCAGCCAGGAGATCGCCGCCCGGCTGCTGCGCGAGCAGGTGCTGAAGGCGAATACCTCCATCTACCAGGCCGCGCAAAGCCAGCCGCAGTACGCCGGCATGGGCACCACGCTGGTGGTCTGCCTGTTCTACGACAACCGCGTGCTCGTGGCGCACCTCGGCGATTCGCGGCTCTACGTCCTGCGCGACGGCAAGTTCAAGCAGGTGACGCGCGACCATTCTTTGCTGCAGGAGCAGATCGATTCGGGCCTGATCACGCTGGAGCAGGCGAAGAACGCGCAGCACAAGAACCTCGTCACCCGGGCTCTCGGCATCGACCCGAGCGTCGAGCCGGAAATGCACGAGTACCGGACCAAGCCTGGCGACCTCTATCTGCTTTGCTCGGACGGTCTGTGCGACATGGTCGACGATGACGACATCGGCATGGCGCTGCAGGCACTGGGCGGCAACCTCAAGCTCTGCGCGCAACAGCTGGTTCAGATGGCCAATGACAATGGGGGGCGCGACAACGTTTCAGTTATACTCGTCCGCGTCCTTCGGGAGTACCCGGCCGCGCGAGGCGTGATGGCCAAGGTGTTCGCGTGGTTAAAATAACCTCCCCAAGGGGTCAGCTATGGCGAAACTGATACTCAGCATGGATGGACTGGTGCTCAAGGAGATCTCCTTGACGAAGGAGCGCACCACCATCGGCCGCAAGCCCCATAACGACATCCAGATCGACAACCTTGCGGTGAGCGGCGAGCACGCGGTGATCGTCACCATCCTGAATGACTCGTTTCTCGAGGACCTCGGCAGCACCAACGGCACGGTCGTCAACGGCAACCCGATCAAGAAACACTTCCTGCAGAACAACGACGTCATCGAGCTCGGCAAGTACAAGCTGAAGTTCGTCGGCGAGCCCGCCGCCGCGGTCGGCGCCGAGAAGGCGGATTTCGAGAAGACCATGGTGCTGCGGCCCGCGGCGATGAAGGCGGCGGCCGAGCAGGCCAAGGCAATGGCCGGCGGCGGCGCCCCCCAGGCGGCGGGCGCTGCGCGCGCCACCGCCTCGCAGCAGGTAGCCGCCAGCGCCACCGCCGCCGGGATCGCAGACAAGGATCCCAGGCCCGCGCCAGCGCCGGCCGCCAGGCCGGCGCAACCGCTCGGCGCCATCCAGTTGCTGTCGGGCAACAACGCGGGCAAGGAACTCGAGCTCTCCAAGCCGCTCACTACGCTCGGCAAGCCGGGGGTCGGGGTCGCGGTGCTGACCCGCCGGCCGCAGGGCTACTTCATCACGCATGTGGAAGGGGCCAACCGGCCCGCCGTCAATGGCCAGCAGATCGGCGCCGCGCCGCACGCGCTCAGGGATCACGACGTGATCGAGCTTGCCGGAGTGAAAATGGAATTCTTCTTGAAAGCTTGACGCCGAACGGCAGGCCATCTGAAACAGCATATCGTAAGGATCGCCCTAGGCCTCGCGATCACGCTGTTCTTCATCGGGCACACCGCCGGTCTGTACCAGGTCGGCTTCATCACCCAGCTCGACAACATCATCTACGACACCCGGCTGCGCGTCACCATGCCGCGCGGGGTCGACCACCGCATCGTCATCCTCGACATCGACGAGAAGAGCCTCGGCGAGATCGGCCGCTGGCCGTGGAGCCGCAGGCTGATGGCCGAGCTGGTCGACAAGCTGTTCGACAAGTACGGCGTCGGGGTCCTCGGCTTCGACGTCATCTGGGCGGAGCGCGATACGAGCTCCGGGATCGACGTGCTCGACTCGCTGGCGCAAAAGGACCTGAAGGAGGTCCCGGCGTTTCAGCAGATCTACCGCGACCTGCGGGAAAAGCTCGACAACGACGGCTTGTTCGCGGCGTCGATCAGGAGCCGGCCAGTGGTCCTCGGCTATTATTTCAATGCCGAGGACAATGCCGTCAGGGCCAACGCCATCCCTGATCCGGTGATTCCGAAGGGAACGTTTGCCGGCCGCAACATCAGCTTCCTGCAGTGGAAGGGCTACACCGGGAACCTGCCGATCTATCAGAAGCACGCCGCCGCCGCCGGTCATTTCAACCCGAAAGTCGACGACGACGGCGTGTCGCGGCGCGTGCCGATGCTGCTGGAGTTCGAGGACGCGTATTATGAGCCCCTGTCCCTGGCGATGGTTCGTACGTACCTGGCGCTGACGACGGGCAAGTTTCCCGAAGTCGAACCCGGCTTCGCGCCGGAGCGCTTCGTGTCGAGGGGCTACGGCGGGCTGGAATGGCTCAAGGTCGGCCCGCTGACGATTCCGGTCGACGAGACTGCGAGTGCCCTGATTCCGTATCGCGGGCACAAGTTCAGCTTTCCTTATCTCTCGCTCACCGACGTCATCAAGGACCGCATCAAGCCCGATGCTTTAAAGGGCAAGATCGCCCTGATCGGCACCACGGCGCCGGGCCTGCAGGACCTGCGCTCGACGCCGGTGGACAGCGTTTTCCCCGGCGTGGAGATCCATGCCAATCTGATCGCCGGGATGCTCGACCGCGATCTGAAGCAGAAGCCGCCGTACATGCTCGGCGCCGAGGTGGTGCTGCTCGTCATCGGCGGCGCCGTGCTCGCGGTGCTGATCCCGATGCTCTCCGCCCTGTGGGCGACCGTGGCTGCGGGCGTCGGCTTCATCCTCATCGTGGCCGTGGACCTCGCGGTCTGGCAGCAGGGCGCTCTGGTATTGCCGCTCGCTGCCTCGATCCTCATGACGGCGACGCTGTACACGATGAACATGGCGTACGGCTATTTCGTCGAATCGCGCTCCAAGCGCCAGTTCACTGACCTGTTCGGCCAGTACGTGCCGCCCGAGCTGGTGGACAGGATGGCCGCGGATCCCCGCAAATACAACATGGAGCCGCGCAGCGCCGATCTGACGATCCTGTTCTCCGACGTGCGCGGCTTCACCAGCATTTCCGAGGCGCTCAAGCCGGACGAGCTGCGTGAGTACATCAACGAATACCTCACGGACATGAGCACCATCATCCGCAGCAAGTACCGCGGCACGCTCGACAAGTACATCGGCGATGCGATCATGGCGTTCTGGGGCGCGCCGGTGGACGATGCGCAGCACGCGCGCAACGGTGTGCTCGCCGCCATCGAGATGCAGCGCGAGCGCGAGAGGCTGAACGCCAAGTTCGCCGCGCGCGGCTGGCCGACGCTCAAGATCGGCGTCGGCGTGAATTCCGGCACCGTGCGGGTCGGGGACATGGGGTCGCGGGTGCGGCGCGCGTACACGGCGATGGGCGATGCGGTCAACGTCGCCTCCCGCCTCGAGGGCCGCACCAAGGGCTACGGCGTCGGCATCCTGGTCGGCGAAGCCACGCGCAACGCCGTCAGGGACGTCGTATTCCGCGAGGTCGACCGCATCAAGGTGAAGGGCAAGGACGAGGCGGTGACCATTTACGAGCCGATCGGGCTCGAGTCCGAAGTGGACAAGAACGCGCACGACGAGCTGAGGGTGTGGAACCAGGCGCTGCGGCATTACCGCGCGCAGCAATGGGATCAGGTCGAAGTGTGCCTGCTCAATCTGCAGCGCATGAATCCCGCCTGCGAGCTCTACGAGGTCTATTCGGAAAAAGTAGCGGAAAAGCGCCGCGCACCGCCGCCGCCCGACTGGGACGGTGTGACGGTGTTCGACGAGAAATAGGGGCGGCGCCGTGCGACTGCGAGTCCTCGGTTGCTCGGGAGGGATCGGCGGGCGGCACCTGCGCACCACCTCCTTTCTTCTCGACAGCGACGTTCTGATCGACGCCGGCACCGGCGTCGGCGACCTGTCGCTCGCCGAGCTCTCGCTCATCGATTACATCTTCCTCACCCATTCGCATCTCGACCACGTCGCCTCGATTCCGTTCCTCGTCGACACGGTGGGCGGCATGCGGACGAAACCGCTCACGGTTTACGCCCAGCGCGCCACGATCGAGATCATGCGCAACCATCTTTTCAACTGGGCGATCTGGCCCGATTTCAGCGAGATCCCGTCCCCTGAGGCGCCATTTCTGCGGTACGCGGAAATCGAAGTCGGGAAGACGGTTTCCTTGTCGGGACGCGACATCACGCCGATTCCCGCGCGCCACACCGTGCCCGCGGTCGGCTATCACCTCGACAGCGGAAACGCGAGCCTGGTGTTCACGGGCGATACCGGGCCGAACGATGCGCTATGGCGGGTCGTCAACCGCATTCGCAACCTCAAATTCCTGATCATCGAGACCGCGTTCTCCAACAAGGAGCGCCATCTCGCCGAGATCTCGCGCCATCTTTGCCCGCAGACGCTGGCCGAAGAGCTCGCCAAGCTCGAGCGCAATGCCGAGATCTTCATCACCCACATGAAGCCGGGCGAGATCGAGCCGACCATGCAGGAGATCGAGGAGTGCGCGGGCGCCTTCCGGCCGCGCATGCTGCAGAACAATCTGGTGCTGGAGTTCTAGGTGCTTCCCGCCCCGCTGCCGCGCGCCACCCCCGAGCAGCTCGCCACCCTGGCGCCGCTTGCGGGGCTGACGCACGAGCGCCTGGCGGAGCTGGCCGACGTGGCAGTAGTCGAGCGCGCGCCGCGGGGCAGCGACCCGTTGAAGGAGCGGCCGAAGGCGACGCAGTCGGTCTTCCTGCTCGAGGGCGAGCTGCTGGTCGTGTTCCAGGGAGGGGGCACGCTGGTGGTGGTCGGCGGCACCGAGGACGCGCGCCACGCCCTCAACCGGCAGAAGCAGAAAGTGGTGCGCACCAAGGCGATCACCGACGTCGACCTGCTTGCGGTGGACGACGAGGTCCTCGACATCCTCGCCACCTGGGACCAGGTCGCCGCCGCGGGGACCGAGAGCGACAGCTCCCCCATGGCGCGCGCGATGATCACCGGCGCATTCTCGCTCGGCAACCTGCGCGGCGGCGCCTTCGCGCAGCTGCCCGCGGCGCACATCGAAGAGCTGCTCAAGCGCTTCCAGCACGTCAAGACCGCGCGTGGCGAGGTGGTCATCCGGGAAGGCGACGAGGGCGATTTCTACTACGTGATCGAATCGGGCCGCTTCCAGGTCGAGCGCCTGGTCGGCGGCGCCAAGATGGTCCTCGCCGAGCTGAAGAGCGGCGATGCATTCGGCGAGGAGGCGCTGGTCTCGGAAGCCAAGCGCAACGCTAGCGTGATCTCGCTCGGCGAGGGCGAACTGCTGCGCCTGGGCAAACAGGATTTCAACGCCTTGCTGCGCGAGCCGCTGCTGCGGCGCATCGCCTTCGAGGAGGCGGCCGAAAAGGTGCGGCGCGGCGCGCTCTGGCTCGATGTGCGCTATCCCTCGGAATACCAGTACGACAAGCTGCCGGGGGCGATCAACGTGCCGCTCGCCGAGGTGCGCAACATGTTCGCCGTGCTCGACCGCTCGAAGGAATATGTGGCGTATTGCCAGAGCGGGCGGCGCAGCGCCGCGGCGGCGTTCCTGTTCGCGCAGCGCGGCTTCAGGGTGTGGCTGCTGGAGGGCGGTTTGCGCAGTGCGGAAAGGCAGCCGTAAGGGGCGAAATTCATTGAAAATCATGGGGCCTGAGGCTACGATGAAGGCCTAGAATGGCAGGAAAAGGGAGGGCGGGAATGAGCGCAGTGCTGAGCCATCAGGCCACGACGCAGACCGACGTCGCTGCGCGCCTGGCGTTCCAGAAGCAGCTCCAGGCGGTCACCAACAAGATCCACGCCACCAACAACATCGACGAGATCATGCTCGAGGTGAGCGCCGACATCTGCGCGCTGTTCAACGCCGACCGCCTGACGATCTACTCGGTGGGCGAGGACAAGCAGGCCATCGTCTCCAAGGTCAAGACCGGCCTCAACTCGTTCAAGGACCTGAAGCTGCCGATCGCCGAGCATTCGATCGCCGGCTACATCGCGCTCTCCAAGAAGACGGTCAACATCAAGGACGTCTATGACGACGGCGAGCTGCGCGGGCTGAACGCCAACCTGCGCTTTCTGCAGGAGGTCGACAAGCGCACCGGCTACCGCACCAAGCAGATGCTGGTGTCACCGATCGTGGAGCAGGGCACGAGCGAGCTGATCGGTGTCATCCAGATCATCAACAACAAGACCGGCGTGCCGTTCGGCGGGCTGGCCGAGGAAGGCGTGCACGAGCTTGCCCAGACCCTCGCGATCGCGTTCAAGCAGCGCCAGAAGCCGCAGCTCGTCAAGACCAAGTACGACTACCTGATCGCGGATGCCGTGCTTTCTGCCGGCGAGTTCGAGCTCGCCTCGCGGCAGGCGCGCAAGAAGGCGATCGATGTCGAGCAGGTGCTGACCGACGAATTCCAGGTCAAGATCCCGGCGATCGGCGCCGCGCTGTCGAAGTTTTTCGGCGTGCCGTACGAGGCGTTCAAATCGGACCGCGTCAAGCCGATGGAGCTGCTGAAGAACCTGAAGCGCGAGTACGTCGAGGCCAACCAGTGGCTGGCGATCGACGACACCAGGGAGGGGCTGGTGGTCCTGTGCCTGGACCCCGAGCGCATCCGCTCCTCGCGCATCGCGTCGAACGTATTTCCGAAGTCGCGCCTCCTCTACAAGGTCACGACGCAGAAGGAGTTCAAGGAAACGGTCAATCAGTTCTATGGCCAGGAAACGGCCATGGACACCGGCAACATCGACGACCTGCTGTCGGGCCTTGACGAGGAGACGCCCGAGGCGACCGACGGCGGTTCCGACGAAGTCTCCGCGGCGGCCGACAACGAGCTGGTGAAGCTGGTCAACAAGGTCATCATCGAAGCCTACAATCAGGGCGCCTCGGATATCCACATCGAGCCTTACCCGGGCAAGGGCAAGACCGAGATCCGCTTCAGGAAGGACGGCTCGCTCGGACCCTATATCGAGGTGCCGGCGAGCTACCGCGCGGCGCTTGCCGCCCGCCTCAAGATCATGTGCGACCTGGATATCTCCGAGAAGAGAAAGCCCCAGGACGGCAAGATCAAGTTCAAGAAATTCGGGCCGCTCGACATCGAGCTGCGCGTCGCGACGATCCCGACCGCGGGCGGCGTCGAGGATATCGTGATGCGGATACTCTCCGCGGGCGAGCCGATTGCGCTGGAAAAAATGGGGTTCAGCGCGCGCAACATCGACGAGCTGCAACGCGCGGTGTCCAAGCCCTACGGCCTATTCTTCGTCTGCGGGCCAACCGGCTCGGGCAAGACCACCACGCTGCACTCGGTGCTGAAGTATCTCAACACCCCGGATACCAAGATCTGGACCGCCGAGGACCCGGTCGAGATCACGCAGAAGGGCCTGCGCCAGGTCCAGGTGAACAGGAAGGCGGGCCTCGACTTCGCCGTGGTGATGAGGGCCTTCCTGCGCGCCGACCCGGACATCATCATGGTCGGCGAAATGCGGGACAAGGAGACCACCTCGATCGGCATCGAGGCCTCGCTCACCGGCCACCTGGTGTTCGCCACCCTGCATACCAACTCTGCGCCGGAGTCGATCATCCGCCTCCTCGACATGGGGATGGACCCGTTCAACTTCTCCGATGCGCTGCTCGGCGTCCTGGCGCAGCGCCTCGCCAAGCGCCTGTGCGGCTGCAAGCAGGCCTACACCCCGGAGCCTGCGGAATTGACCTCCTTCCTGCGCGAGTACTGCGAGGAGCTGATGAACACGCCCCGGTTCAAGGCGGACCCGAAGGGCGCGATGGAGGCGGTCTACAAGGAGTGGGTGAGGACCTACGGCAGCGACAGGGGCCAGCTGACGTTCTTCAAGCCGGTCGGTTGCGACAAGTGTGGCGGCAGCGGCTTGAAGGGACGCTGCGGCCTGCACGAGCTGCTGATCGCGAGCGACCGCCTGAAAAAGGCCATCCAGGAGCATGCGCGCGTCGCCGAGATGCTCGCCATCGCCGTGGAGGAAGGCATGCGCACCCTGAAGCAGGACGGCATGGAGAAGTGCCTCTCCGGGGTGACCCATATCAAAGAAGTCCGCTCGGTCTGCATCAAGTGAGCAGCACCCTCGATACCACCGCCACTCAGGAATTCCGCCTGGGAGGCGCTGCGGCCGCGCCGGAGCAGGACCTCGTGCTGCGCCTGGAGCAGCTGAACGCGATCGGCGCCTCGCTGTCCGCCGAGCGCGACATCGACCGGCTGCTCGAGGCGATCCTGACGGCGGCGAAGACCATTACGCGCGCCGACGGCGGCACGCTGTATCGGGTGACGGAGGAGCGCACGCTGCGCTTCGAGATCGTGCGCACCAGCTCTCTCAGGTACTACCTGGGCGGCACCACGGGAAACCCGGTGCCGTTCTACCCGATCCAGCTCTACAAGGACGACAAGCCGAACCAGAGCATGGTGGCTGCCTACGCCGCGCTCACCGGCAGGACGGTCAACATCGCCGACGCGTACACCGCGGACGGATTCGACTTTTCAGGCACGCGCGCCTTCGACACCAAGACCGGCTACCGCTCGAAGTCGTTCCTCACCGTGCCGATGCGCAATCACGACAATGAAACCATCGGCGTGCTGCAGCTGATCAACGCGCAGGAACCGTCGAGCGGCGCCATCGTGCCGTTTTCGCCCTCGGACCAGCGGCTGGCGGAATCCCTGGCATCGCAGGCTGCGATCGCGCTCACCAACCGGATGCTCATCAACCAGCTCGAACAGTTGTTCGAGTCCTTTATCAATCTGATCAACAGCGCGATCGACGAGAAGTCACCCTATACAGGCGGGCACTGCCAGCGGGTCCCGGTGCTGACCATGCTGCTTGCCGAGGCGGTGAGCGAGACCAAGGACGGGCCGCTGCGCGACTTCCACATGTCGGACAAGGACCGCTACGAGCTGAAGATCGCCGGCCTGCTGCACGATTGCGGCAAGGTGACCACCCCGGTCCACGTCGTCGATAAGGCCACCAAGCTCGAGAACATCTTCGATCGCATCCAGCTGATCGACACGCGCTTCGAGGTGCTCAAGCGCGATGCCGAGCTCGACAGCCTGAGGAAGAGGACTGCACTGCTCGAGCAGGGGCGGCGCATCGAGGTGGCCGAAGAGGAGAAGCGCCTGCGCGACCGCCTGCGGCAGCTCGATGACGACCGCAAGTTCCTGCATGCCTGCAATATCGGCGGCGAGCGCATGCGGGACGAGGACGTCGACCGCGTGCGGCGCATCGGCCAATACCGCTGGCGGGACTTCGCCGGCCACGAGGCGCAGTTTCTCACCGAGGACGAGGTCAGGAACCTCACCATCCGCTCCGGCACGCTTACCGAGGACGAGCGCAAGGTGATCAATCACCACATCGTCGCTACGATCCGGATGCTCGAGGCGCTGCCCTGGCCCAAGCACCTCACCAAGGTGCCTGAGTACGCGGGCGGGCACCACGAGCGCATGGACGGCAAGGGCTATCCGAAAGGGCTGACACGCGAGCAGATGTCGGTCCAGGCGCGCTGCATGGGCATCGCCGACATTTTCGAGGCGCTCACCGCCAAGGACCGGCCCTACAAGAAAGGCAAGACGCTCTCGGAGTCGCTCGAGATCCTAGGCCGGATGAAGCTCAACAACCACGTCGACCCGGATCTGTTCGACATCTTCGTGCGCAGGAAGGTCTACCGGCGCTACGCCGAGATGTTCCTCGACGCCGAGCAGATCGACGCAGTGGACGAATCGAAGATCCCGGGCTTCCAGCCCTGACCCTCGCTGGCCGAGTGTCAGAAAGTGACAAAACCCGGCACCCGGGACAGTATTTGGCAGTTGGAGCGTGACTTTGTAGGCGGAAATGGGCCGTTCAGGCGGGGAGCCCCACTGGCACGGACGTTGCTCGTATGCTGCAGGTAGCGATCTAACAGCGACCGCCTTGCCAACAACAAGGGAGGATCCAAATGAAGAAGCTGCAGCAAGGCTTCACCCTGATCGAGCTGATGATCGTGGTCGCGATCATCGGCATTCTGGCGGCGGTCGCGCTGCCGGCGTATCAGGACTACACCGTGCGCGCGAAGATGTCGGAGGTGATTCTCGGTATGAGCGCCTGCCGCAC
>WNFF01014255.1_pt1 | contig 12074 bp, 11 predicted proteins | sample 5400441 | NCBI WGS metagenome assembly WNFF01 (sample SAMN13153345, study PRJNA577476) | soil metagenome | isolation source: 120 cm saprolite under Douglas fir tree site 2 hole 3 replicate 1 | place: USA:California | collected 2015-04-18
GCTCGCGAGCGACGCATTCTTCCCTTTCCGCGATGGGGTGGACGAGGCGGCGGCCGCGGGCATCGGGGCCGTAATCCAGCCGGGTGGCTCGGTGCGCGACGCGGAAGTGATCGCGGCGGCAGACGAGCACGGGCTGGCCATGGTGTTCACAGGTACACGCAAGTTCCGACACTAACCAGAAGACTGATGACCAACGACCGTTCCGCCATTCTCGCCGAGCGCCCGCCCTATCTCATGGCGGCGTTCGTCGCCCTCGGCACGCTGGCGCTGTACGTCGCGACGCTCGCGCCCACGACCCAGTTCTGGGACACGTCGGAGTTCGTCACGGCGGCCTACGACCTGGGCATCCCGCATCCACCCGGCAACCCGTTGTTCTCGTTGATGGCGCACGTCTGGGCGATGATCCCGTTCTACGCCTCCTACGCGGCGCGCATCAACCTGTTCGTCGCGCTGGCCAGCGCCGTGGCGGCGGGGTTCTTCTTCCTCGTGAGCGAGCGGTGGATGCGGGCGTTCGTGCCGGCCCTCTGGCCGCGGCGAATCGCTGCCCTGGCGGGCTCGATTTGCGGCGCCACGGCGTTCACCGTGTGGAACCAGTCAATCGTGAACGAGCACGTCTACACGCTGGCGGTCTGCTCGATCGCGCTGACGCTCTGGCTCATCGTGCGCTGGGACGACCAGCCCGCGGGTGAATCGCACGATCACCACTTGCTGTTCATCCTCTACCTGCTCGCGCTCACCGCCACGAACCACATGCTGGGTGTGCTGGCCGGGTCGGTCGTGATGATGTACTTGTTTCCGCCGCTGCGGACCGAGCGGCCGGCGAGCGAACCCGAGCGGCGTCTCGAGTGGTCGCAGTTCTTCTCGGTCAGCGCGGTCTTCCTGATGGTCGTGGGACTGGGGCTCGAGGGCTGGACGCCGCTCATCGTCTTCAGTCTGTGTTACGTGGCCGCGTTGGGCTACGCCGTGTATGCGGGGAACGGGCGCTTCGCCGTGGTTGCCCTCTCTGTGGCACTCGTCGGCGTATCGGTGTACGCGTTCCTGCCGATCCGGGCCGTGCATTACCCCGGCATCAACGAGGGCGAGCCGACCACGTGGCAGGCGTTCTGGGACGTGATCCACCGCGTGCAATACGGCAAGCCGCCGATCACGTTCCGCCAGGCGACGCTGCCGGCGCAAGTCGGCATGTGGTTCCAGTACTTCTCCTGGCAGTGGGGCCACGACTGGAGCCAGGAAGTGCGACGCGGACTGGCCGCGATCTTCTTCTTCCTCGCCACGCTCGGCGCGATACGGCACTGGCGCGCCGACAAGCGCTCCGCCGCGGCGATGACGACGCTGGTGTTCACGCTGACGCTGGCCCTGATCTTCTACTTGAACTTCAAGTACGGCTTCTCGCAGTACCCCGACCGCCAGCTGGCGCGTGAGGTGCGCGAGCGCGATTACTTCTACATCGCGTCGTTCGCCGTGTGGGGCATCTGGGTCGGCATGGGGATCGCCACCCTGATGGAGTGGCTGCAGGAAGGGCTGGCCGAACGCGTGCCCGACGCGGCGCGCCGCTGGGCCGCCGCCACGCCGCTCGCGGCGGTGTGCCTGATTCCATTGGTGGGCAACCGCGTCACGGCGTCCCGTGCCGGAGAGACGCTGGCGCGCGACTTCGCATTTGACATCCTGCAGTCGGTGGAGCCCTACGGCGTCCTGGTCACCGCGGGCGACAACGACACGTTCCCGCTGTGGTACGCGCAGGAAGTGGAGGGCGTGCGCCAAGACGTGACCGTCCTCAACCTGTCGCTCGCCAACACGCCGTGGTACTTGAAGCAGCTGCAGCGCCGCCCGCTCGCGACGTTCGACCCGGCCAAGGCGCCGTCGATCTACAGGGGGCGCGACTGGCCCAAGCCGACCGATCCCCTGTTCCACTGGACGCCCGCTGAGATGGATGGTCTGCAGCTCGCCTATCCACTCGACAAACCGCAAGGCGCCAACCTCGGCAAGATCCAGGTGAGGCTCGATCCGCAGCTGATCGGCCGGCCATGGCTCGAACAGGCGGACGTCGCCGTCCTCAAGGCCATTCAGGACCATCTGGGAACGCGACCCATTTGCTTCTCGCGCACGGTAGGCGGCTACGCCGACCAGTTCAACCTGACCGGCTACCTCGAGGGCCAGGGATTCGTGCGCAAGCTGAACGACAAGCCGCTCGTGCCCAACGACTCGATTCAGCTGGTGCCGCAGCTCGGCTTCGTGAACGTGAACCGCACCGCGGCGCTGCTGTTCCAGGTGTACCACGCGCACACCGCCGCCCGCCAGCGCCCCCAGGGCTGGATCGACCGGCCGTCCGAAGGGATCCTGACCTTGTACGGCTTAACATTCGAGTACACGGCGCCGCTGCTCCAGAAGACCAGCCCGGCCCTCGCGGCGCGGGCGCTGGCGATTCAGGACTCGATCTTCCGCAACACGTCCCAGAACATCGGGGGCCCGCCGGAGCTACGCTGATCCGGGCGGCGCGTGTCGCTTCGACCGCCGTCGTGTAGGGACGGCGTGTCGCTTCCACGACGGTGCCGGTTGGGCACGACTGACCCCGGAGCCATGCCCCGGGGTCTCGTTCTTGCAACAGCACGTGCTGATGCTCCTCGCGCTGTTCGCCTACGCGTTCATCTCGAACGTGGCGCTGGCCGTGGTGCCGCACGAGCCCATGGTCGTGTGGTACGGAGCGCGAGCCGGCATCTGGGTGACGGCGCTGGTGGCGACGGCGGGAACGGTCCTCGCTGCGTTGGTGGACCACCGCCTGTTTCTGCCGCTGATCCAGCGCCTCGCCGCTCGCCGTCGGGCGGCTGACCCCGAGGCGGCACCCCGGGGCATCTTCAAGGCGTTCGCGCGCGCCCCGTTCGCGATCATCGCGCTCTCGGGCCTCACCCCGCTGCCATTCTTCCCGTTCAAGGCCATGGCGTTCACGCACGGCTACCCGCTCGGCCGCTACGTCGCGGCGGTCGCCGCGGGTCGCCTGCCGCGCTACGCCCTGCTCGCCTGGCTCGGGCTCGTGATCCACATCCCCGCCTGGCTGCTGGCGCTCGTGTTCGTCCTGCTGCTCATCCCTTCCCTGAGGATGCTCGCATGGCCACGTCCCAACGCGAACTGACGTTCCTGCTGGCCGAGCCTGAGAAACGCTTGCTGCGCGCGGTCGCGCTGCGCGTGCCGCGGCGCTGGCGGCCCAATCATCTCACCGTGCTCGGCGTGCTGGGCGCCACCGGCGCCGGCATCGCCTACGCGCTCGCCGGACGGCACCCCGGGTGGCTGTGGGTCGCGAGCGCGATGCTCATCGTCAACTGGTTCGGGGACTCATTGGACGGCACGCTGGCGCGGGCGCGCGGCGCCGAGCGCCCGCGCTACGGCTACTACCTCGACCACATCGTGGACGCGTATTCGACTGCGGTGATCGGGCTGGGCATCGGGCTGTCACCGTTCGTGCACTTCGGGCTGGCGCTGGGTCTGGTGGTGCTGTACCTCGTGCTGTCGATCAACGTGTACCTCGAGTCGCACGTGTTCGGCAAGTTCAAGATCTCCTACGGCAAGCTCGGGCCGACGGAAGTGCGGTTGATCCTCGTGCTCTCCAACGCGGCCCTGTGGTTCGCCGTGAACGTGCCGGGGCGGCTGCCGATCATCGTGGTCGCCGATCGCATCGTGGGCGCGCTGACGCTGGGGATGTTGTTGCTGCTGGTGGGACGCTTCGCGCGGAATCTGTACGTGCTGGCGCGCATGGAGCCGCAGCGCTTCGAACGCTAGACCAGGCGCCTCGCGCGCTGAAAGATTCGCAGCCACATGCTGCGGGTCAGCCGCCCCGTGTTCGTGTTCTGGCGGCTGGGATGGTAGGACGAGATCAGGATCGTGCCGTCCGGGAGTGTCGTTTCGACGCCGTGGCCGAACGGCAGCCGGCCCCAACCCGCGGCCTTGAGCCACGCGTCGTGCGCGATGCGGCCCAGAGTCACTACCACCCGTACGCGCGTGAGCAGCGTGATCTCGATCTCGAGGTACGGCCGGCACCGGTCCAGCTCGGCAGTGGTGGGTTTGTTGCCGGGTGGGGCGCAGCGGGCCGCCGCCGTGATGTAGCAATCGCGCATCGCCCGTGAACATGCGCCCGGTGCGGTTGCCGCCGTGCGCCGCCGGAGCGAGGCCTACCACCAACAGCCGGGCGCGCGGATCGCCGAACGGCGGCACCGGCTTCCCCCAATAGTCCCAATCCCGAAACTCGCGTTTCTTGTCGCGCGCCACGCGCTCGCGCCAGCCCACCAGGCGCGGACACCGCCGGCAACCGACGATGCGCCGCTGCAGCCCGGCGAGCGTCAGGGATACCACCGCTCCCACCGCGTCACTACGCCGGCCGCGACGGTCCCGATCACGGCCCCGAATGACAGGCCGATCACCACGCCGCGCACCGTGTAGCGCCCGGTGTCCGGATTGGCGCAGTGGCAGGCGGTGGGGCCCAGGAATGCACCCAAGAACCCGCCCCCGATGGCGCCCGCGATCAACCCGACGACGGTGCCTTGGGTGGGGTGGTTCTCGCGCCGCCAAATCGAATCGATGCCGATGATGGGGAAGTTGCTCTGCGTGCGGCGGTCGCGCAGCAGCAGGGTCGCGCTGTCGAACTGCACGAACACCCCCCGCAGCGTCCCCACGCCGCGGACGTGGAGACGCAACATCTCACCCGGGCGGAGCAGGCGCAGCGCCGTGAGCCGCGCGCCGAGATCCTCCTGCGCCGCAAGCGGCGCGGCCGCGAGCAACGCAGCGAGCGCGAGCCGTGAGGTCACTCGCCTTCGTATTTGAACGACACCCGGATCTTGGCGCGATAGCTCTCGATCTTCCCGTCCTTCAACGCCATGTCGAGTTGCGAGATCTCGGCGACGCGCAAATCCCGCAGCGTCTTGGACGCGCGCTTGATCGCTGCCGCAGCCGCCTTCTCCCAGGACTCCGTGCTCGTGCCGATCAGGTCGATGACTTTGTAGACGCTCTCCGCCATATGGGGCTCCTCTCGAGGATGAGGGATAAGGTGGCGCTCAGAGCTTCCCTTGCCCACCCCCCGCCGGAGCGGGTAATGTTCCCGGCGCCCAGCGCACCCGATTCGTGGGAGAGGTGGCCGAGTGGCTTAAGGCGGCGGTTTGCTAAACCGTTATAGGGTCAAAAGCCCTATCGGGGGTTCGAATCCCCCCCTCTCCGTACCTCACATCTTCTCGAACACGATCCGGTAGTGCTCCAACAGTTCCCGCTGGAACGCAATCGAATTGGCGGACACGCCGGACACGAACGCATAACGGAAGTCGGCGCTGCACAGATACCGCGGCAGCAGCGTGAGATAGAGCAGGCCCTTTCGCAGCGTGAATTTCCCGAATCGCTTTTCCCACTGCGCGATCGTCTCGATGTAGTCGAGCCTCCCGCTCTCCTTGTACAGCTCGCGGAACTCGGGCGCGGCCGCGCGCTCCACCTGGTCCGCGCCGTAGGGCAGCCACGTCCCGGGGAACGTCTTCGTCAACAACCCCATCACCCACCCGTCCGTCTGCACCAGAAAGCGCCCGCCCTTGGGCAGCACGTCCGCCGCCGCGTGAAACACGCCGCGATAGATCTCGTCCTGCTTGCCCGCCTCGAACTCCTCAGGCGAGCAGAACGCCTCCCACGCCCCGATGCTCGCCACGGCGTCGAAGGGGCCGAACGTGTCACGGGTAATGGTGCGCAAGTCCAGGAGATGAGCGTCGAGGCCGTTGCGGCGGCACGCCGCCCACTGGCCGCGCGACAGCGTCACCCCCACCGCGGTGACCCCGCGTTCGCGCAAGTAGTGCAGCAGCGAGCCCCAGCCGCACCCCATGTCGAGCACCCGCTGGCCTGGCTTGAGGCGCAGCTGCTCCCAAATGAAGTCGTGCTTCTTCTTCTGCGCCTGCTCGAGGGTGAGCGAGAAGTCGCCGTCGTACTTGGCGCCGGAGAAACTCGCCGTCTCGCCGATCGACATGCGGAAAAGCTTGTCGATCAGCGTGTAGGTGAAGTCGAGGTCGCGTTGGGTGGCCATATTGGGCGCCAATGTTAATGCGGTCCGCCCGAGTCGGCTACGACCCTTGCTCCGTGGTTAGGGCCTCCGTTTAATTGAGCGACCGATGACCTCCCCTGCGCCCATCCGCGTGCGTTTCGCCCCGTCCCCGACGGGCTACCTCCACGTCGGCGGCGCCCGCACGGCGCTGTTCAACTGGCTCTACGCCCGCCACGTGGGCGGCACGTTCCTGCTGCGCATCGAAGACACCGACAAGCAGCGTTCCACCGACGAACACACCCAGGTGATCCTCGACGGCCTGACCTGGCTCGGCCTCGATTGGGACGAAGACCTGGTGTTCCAGGGCGCGCGGCTGGCACGGCATCAGGAGATCGCCGACCGGCTGCTCAAGGACGGCAAGGCCTATCTCGACGAAGGCGCGATCCGCCTGCGCATGCCGCCCGGCGAGATCGCCTTCGCTGACGCAGTCCACGGCCCCATCAGCTTCCAGGGTGAGGACATCAAGGACTTCGTGATCCTGCGCGCCGACCGCACGCCCCTGTACAACCTGGCGGTCGTGGTGGACGACATCGACATGCGCATCACCCACGTGCTGCGCGGCGACGATCACATCTCCAACACGCCCAAGCAGATCGCCATCTACCGCGCACTCGGCGCCACGCCGCCGGTATTCGGCCACGTGCCGATGATCAACGGGCCCGACGGCAAGAAGCTCTCCAAGCGCCACGGCGCCACCGCCGTCGGCGACTACCAGCACATCGGCATCTTGCCGGACGCGATGCGCAACTTCCTCGCGCTCCTTGGCTGGAGCCCGGGCGAGGACCGCGAGATCCTCACGATGGAAGAGCTCAAAAGCCTCTTCGCGCTCGAGGGCATCCTCAAGAAGCCGGCAGTGTTCGACACCACCAAGCTCGAATGGATGAACGGGCAGTATCTCTCGGCCAAGAGTGCCGTGGAGCTTTACCCCATCGTGCAGCCGCAGCTGGCCGCGCTCGGCCTCGACGGCAAGAAGGACCTGGTCCTCAAGGCTATCGCGGCCGTGAAAACGCGCTCGCGCACCACGCTCGACATCGCCCGGCAAGTCGCGGTGCGCCTCGACGCCAGATTCGTGCAGCAGGACGACAAAGCGAAGAAAGAAATCGCCAAAGACCCTGGCGCCCATCAGGCGTCGCTCGCGGCGAGTCTCGCGGCCCTGCGTGGCGCCGAGTGGAGCGCCGCAGCACTCGAGCAGACCCTGCGCGCCCTCGCGGAGCGCCAGGGCGTGGCGGCGGGCAAAGTCTTCCAGCCGATCCGCATCGCCTTGACGGGCGGCACGGTGTCGGAGCCGGTGAACGAGCTGCTATACGTGGTGGGAAAGGACGCGGCGCTCGAGCGGCTGGAGCGGGCGGCGCAGAACCCTACTGGATGACGGTATCCGCCTTCACGCGCGTGGTGTCACCCCGCTGCCGACGCTCGAAATCGCGCGCGTCCTGGTTGCGCTGGCGGATCTCCTTCACGTAGCGCCGGAACTGCTCCAGGTTCTCCGCGCGCCGCGCCGCCTGCATGATGTCCTGGCGCATGTAGTCGATCTGCCGCTCCCGCATCGCCTCGCCGTAATTCCCCTGCGGTAAGCTGTTGCCGAGCAGCGCCAGCACCTGCGTCGGGATCTTGATGCCCGCGAGGTAGATGAATTGCTGGTCGATGCCGAATTTCTTGCCCGCGACGTCCGTGGTCCAGGACGGCGGTTTTCCCGCCTGCTGCGCCGCCACCATGATCTGGTTCAGCGTGTCCACCATCGCCCGCAGACGGCGCACGGCGACCGAGTCGCGCGCGTCGGGATCGCCGTAGGCGGCGTCCGCCACATCCGCCGGGATCGCGGGCAGCGGGCTCACCCAGATGCGCGGGTCGCCGCCCGTGGGCGGCTGGATGAAGAACGTGGGACCGACGGCGGCGGGTTGCTTCGCGGGCGTCGTGTCGCGGACGCCCACCGGCGCGGGACTCGGCGCGGAGGGCGGGACGAGCGGCGCCGGACGGCCGTGGCCGCCGCGGCGGCTGGCGCGCACCGTGGACCCGCCATAGACCGGCATCTGCGGCTCGACCGGCCCGACCGCGATGAACTGCGTGGGCCGCGCCGGCGTGCGCCAGTAGAGTCCCACCAACAGGGCCACCGCCGCGACGTGCGCCACGGCACTGACGAGCCACGCGGATCGTGGCCGCGGCCCGGGCCTCAGCTCAAACGGCCGCAAGCACCTTCCCCAATCGCTCGGCGGCTTCCACCAGGCGCGGCGTCGCCACCGTCAGCGCGATGCGGAAAAACCCCTCCGCTCCCGCGCCGAACCCGCTGCCGGGCAACGTCACGACGCCCACCTCCTCGAGTGCCTTCTTCTGAAAGGCGGCTGAGGGCAGCCCCTCAGGCAGCGGCACCCACACGTACATCGTGGCGCGCGGCGTCTCGGGCTCAAATCCCTGCGCGCGCAGCGCCGGCAAGATGGCGTCGCGGCGCTCGCGGAACTGTTCCACGTACGGACGCACCAGCGACTCGGCCCGGTCCAGCACCGCCTTGCCCGCGACCTGCACCGCGAGGAACGCCCCGGTGTCGACGTAATTCTTCACGCGGCCCAGCGCCGCGATGATCTCGGGGCGGCCCACGGCGAATCCCAGGCGCCACCCGGTCATGCAGAAACTCTTGGAGAGCGAGTGAAACTCGACCGCCACGTCCATCGCACCCGGAATCTCGAGGATGCTGGGCGCGACGTAGCCGTCGAAGGTGACCTCGACGTACGGATTGTCGTACGCGATGACGATGGAATGCCGGCGGCAGAATTCGACCGTGCGCTCGAGGTATTCGCGCGGCGCCACCGCGGCCGTGGGATTGTTGGGATAGTTGAGGTACACCAGCTTGGTGTGCTGCAGCACCGCGGTGGGAATCTCCTCCATCTCGAGCAGGAAATCGGTGCGCGGCGTGAGCGCATAGCAATACGGGTCAGCACCCGCGAGCACGGTCCCGCCGTGATAGACGGCGTAACCCGGCTCGGGCACGACGGCTGCGTCCCCGGGCTCGAGCACCACCATCGCGAGGTGCGCGAGGCCTTCCTTCGAGCCCAGCAGCGGGTGCAGCTCTTTCAGCGGATCGATCGAGAATCCGAACCGCCGCTTCAAGTACGCCGCCGCGGCCTCGCGGAACGGCACGTGCCCCAGCTGGAACGCGTAGCGGCTCATCGCCGGGTCCTGCACCGCGCGCTGCAGCGCCTCGATCGCCACGGCGGGCGGCGCGAAGTCCGCGTCCCCCGCCCCGAGATCGATCACATCCACGCCCTGCTGCAACAGGCGGCGCTTGATGGCGGGCAGCTCGGCCATCGGATAGCTCGGAAGCTTCGCCAGACGCTGGGAGAACTTGCTCATGCCTCGAATCTATCCGCCCGGGCGGTCAATTGCGCGCCCGGAACAGCGAGCGCTGCTGCGCCTGCGCATCGACGGCGATGAGCAGACCGTCGAGTGGCAGGGACTGCACGCCGATGATCATCCCCGTCGGCGGATTACGCTGCGGGAAATAGGCGGCGCCGGCCTGGCGGATCACTGCGGCATCCCCCGGCTTGAGGTTGACGACGTAGACCGTGAGCTGCACCACGTCCTCGGGCTCCGCCCCAGCGATGTGCAGCGTCCACGTGAGATTGGCGAACGCCTGCCGCGCCTGCGCGGCCAGGTCCGGCCCCGCGATGCGACCCGTGCTGTCGAGTCCCACTTCCCCACCCACATGTATCGTGAAGCCCGTTTTCACGGCGTGCGTGAAACCGTCGATGCCGGAGGTCGTTCCCGGATTGATGAAGCGGGTCCCCTCGGGTTCCGGCCCTATCCCCTGCGGCCCCGGTCCCACCCGCGGCGCGGCGCATCCCGCCAACGCCACCAGTCCCAACCCCAGCACCCAGCGCCTTCCCGTCATCTCGCGCTTCCTTTCGCATGTCGGATGTCCATCAGTGTTACGCCCTCGCGACTCGTATCGTTATGCGTTCTACACCGCAACGCCGATGCCGTGCTGCGCGAAGAACTCTTCGCACGCGCGACGGACGTCGTCCCACTGGCCGATCGCTTTGGTCGCGGGCGGCAAGCCCGCGAGAATCGTCCGCCCGTATGGTTTCGTGACCACGCGGCGATCCAAGAGTACCACGGCCCCCACGTCGGCGCGCGAGCGGATCAGGCGGCCAAATCCCTGTTTCAGCTTGAGCGCCGCGTGCGGCAAGAGATAGTGCGAGAATCCGTCCAGGCCGCGCGCGGCCAGGCGCTCGAGCCGCGCCGCGGTGAGCGGCTCGGAGGGCACCTTGAAGGGGAGTTTGGCGAGGATCAGGACGCGCAGCGCCCGCCCCGGGACGTCGACACCCTCCCAGAAGGAATCGGTGCCCAACAGGATCGCCGAGCCGGCCTCGCGGAAGCGCCGCAGCAGGAGGTCGCGCGGCCCGTCGCCCTGGACCAGCAGCGGCCAGCGGCCGGCGAGCTGGGGCCGCACGGTGTCCGCCGCTCGGCGCAGCGCGCTGTGACTCGTGAACAGACAGAAGATCCCGCCGTCGGAGGCGTGGGCCAGCTCGACCAGCACGCGGGCGACGGCGGCGTCGTGCCCCGCTTCGTCGTCGCGCGGCTCGGGAAAATCCGTGGGGATGCCGAACAAGCACTGCGCCGCGAAATCGAACGGCGAGGGCAGCGCTTCGCGCACCACCACGCGCGACGGCGGCAGGTCGAGCCCCAGCCGCTCTTCGAGAAACGAGAACTCGCCCGCGGCGGCGAGCGTGGCGCTCGTGAGCACCACCGTCTCCACCCGGTCGAACAGGTTGTCCTTGAGCAGGGTGGCGAGGTCGAGCGGAACCGCCGCGAGCGCGATGTTGGGCGTGCGCCGCCCGCGGCGCTCGAGCCAGCGCACCGCCGGCGGTCCGCCGGGCAGCGGCTTGAGCGCCGCGGTGAGCGCGGCGGCGGCCGAGTCGAGCCGGCGCACCACGCCGCGCAGCTCGCCGATGAGCTGGACGCGCCGCTCGGCGGGATCGTCGAGCGCCAAGCGGTCGGCGATGGTCTCGACGCCGTCGCGCAGCTCGCTGAACGCCGTGAGCAGGTTGTCGAGCGCCACGTCGAGCCCTTCGCTCCAGATCGGGTCGCCCGCGAAGTCCTCCATCAGGCGCAACACCGGATCGACGCTCGAAAGCCGGCGGTCGAGCAGCACGAACAGCTGGTCGGCGCCGGCGCGCGCGGCGCGGAGCGCGTCGAGCAGGCGCTGGCGCACCAGGTCGCGGCTCGCCTTGGACAGCAGATCGTCGTGGCCGTGCCGGTCGGCGTCGAGCGTGGGCAAGAGCCCGCGGCCGTTGCGCTCGAGGCGCGACAGCAGGCGTTGCACGCCCACCATCGAGACCTGCGTGCCAAGGTGCTGGGCGGCGACGTCCTCCACGTGATGGGCCTCGTCGAGGATCAGGCGGCGATACGGCGGCAGCACGGCCGCGTCCTGCCAGTTCTCCGACGCCATGCGCACGGCGAGGTCGGAGGCAAGGAGGTGGTGGTTGACGACGACGACGTCGGCCTCCGCCGCGCGGCGCCGCGCCTGGAACACGAAGCAGCGCTCGAAGTGCGGGCACTTGAGCCGCGTGCACAGGTCGGATTCGGCGGCGACCGCATCCCATACATCGTCCGACGGCGCGTCGGCCAGATCCGCGAGACTGCCGTCGGCGGTGCGGGCCGCCCACTCCCCCAGCGTGTCGAGCTCGGCGCGGCGCTCGTCCTCGAACAGCGAGTCCTGGCCGCTGCGCGCGTTGTCGAGCCGCGCCAGACAGAGATAGTTGCGCCAGCCCTTGAGCAAAGCGAAGCTCGGCACGTGGTCGCCCGTGGCGAGCGCGCGCGCCAGAATCGGCAGGTCCTTGCCGACGAGCTGCTCCTGCAAGTTGATGGTGTTGGTGGAGACGACGGTGCGTTCGCCGTTTTCCCGCGCCCACAACAAGGCCGGGGCGAGATAGGCGAACGACTTGCCGACGCCGGTCCCGGCCTCGAGCAGCGCGATCCCGCCGTCGTTGTAGACATCGGCGATGTAGGCCGCCATGTCGCGCTG
>WNFF01019278.1_pt1 | contig 12073 bp, 14 predicted proteins | sample 5400441 | NCBI WGS metagenome assembly WNFF01 (sample SAMN13153345, study PRJNA577476) | soil metagenome | isolation source: 120 cm saprolite under Douglas fir tree site 2 hole 3 replicate 1 | place: USA:California | collected 2015-04-18
TCGACGTTGGCGCGCGCGGAGGCCTCGCGCGCGTCCCGGATGAATCGGCCCTCCGCGTCCACGAGGGAGGGCACGCGCTTGGCGCTGGCCACGGGACTGCCCAGGGTCAGGTTCAGATGCACCCCTACCCCGAGGTCCGAGGCGGCCAGCTGCTCGATGAGGGCGGGCGGGACCTCGCGGTTGACGAGGAGCGTGGTGCTCGTGACGATGCCGTGACGATGCGCCTCGAGGATGCCGCGGGACACGCCGGCGGTGAGCCCGAAATCGTCGGCGTTGACGATGAGGACCTTGGCCTGGCCGCCCGCGGGCGCGGCCGTCATCGCGGCTTCGCCCGGCCCTGCATCACGAGGCGTTCCACGCTTGTCGGCATCTTGGCGGCCGGGAGGGCGCCTTCCGCGTCCAGGCCGCGGATGTGCTCGAGACGCTCGTAGCCGATGCGGGGAAACGCGTGGGTCTCCCGGGCGAGGATGGAGGGCTCGAGGCCGGCCGCCTCGAGGCGCGCGACGGCGCCGCGGGGCCCCAGGAAAGCGAAGAGCGTGAAGACGAGGCGCCCGCCGGGCACGAGATGGGCGGGCGCGCCCGCGATGAGCCGATCGAGGATCTCCCAGCCATCCACGCCACCGTTGTCGGCAGCCGCCGCGGCATCGTCGCGCTCCCGCCCGGGCGGTGTCGGCATCTGGGGCGGGCTCGCGCAGATGAGATCGAAGCGCCGACCCGCCACCGGCTCGTAGCAGTCGCCCTGGAGCACCTCGACGCGATCACCCACGCCGTTGCGCGCGGCATTGCCCCGCACGCAGTCCACCGCCTCCGGCACCACGTCGGTGGCGACCACGCGGCATCCCGCGCGGGCGGCCAGCACGGCGGCCAGCCCCGTGCCCGCGCCGATCTCGAGCACGTGCTCACCCTCGAGGAAATGGAGGTGACGGCAGAAGAGAAGAGAGCCCGCCTTGGGCGGCTGGACTCCGTCGGCCACGGCGAACTCGCAGCCGCGGTAACGGAAGATCAGCTCGCCGTGGTCTGTGGTCACACCTGCCCTCACGTCGCCTGCGGGATCAACTCAGCTCTCGTCTCGCGGCTTCGCCGCTCGACTCGAACGGCGGGCAGCGTTTCGGCTCGAACGACGTCGGCGTCACGGCTTGCCCATCACCCTCCGGAAGTAGAGGCGCAGCGCTTCCTTCAGCTGGGCCCGCGCCCCCGCGGCTGTCTGGGCATCCTCGAGCGTCTCCAGGTCGAGCTGGAGCGGCACGCCCTCCTTCTTCACGCCGTCCAGCTCCGCGGTGAGCCCGCAGCGCTCGTCCGACTCCGTGAAGACGATCTTGGCGCGCGTGAAGCTCTTGTCGTCCTGGGCGATCTGCTCGACGGTCTCCGTCAAGAGACGCTTGATCGCCTCCTGGTCGGGGCCCATGACGGTGGAAAACGCGGTAGTCAGCGTGATGTCGGCCATGGTGGGTTCCTCAGATGCCCGCGGCCGCAGCGGTATGGACAGGATCGAGCCCGGCCTCGAGGCCCTTCCCGGTGACGCGGATGGCCACGGGCTTGGAGAAGTAGAAAGTGCCGGGCTCCACGTGCGTCGGAATCACTCGATGACCCATGCGCGCGAGCGCGGCGAGCGATGCGGCTCCCACGCGATCGTCCACCCAGAGGTCGCCGCCTTCCGTGTGCAGCCGTGGCGCCTCGATGGCCGCCTGGGGCGAGTCGCCGAGATCGACCATGTTCGCGATCACCTGGGGGATGGCCGAGACGATCTTCCGCCCGCCCGGAGCGCCCACGGCAAGATAGGGAGCCCCGCGCTTGAAGGCGAGCGCCGGCACCATGTTGACGAGCGGCCGCTTGCCCGGCGCCACCGAGTTGACGCGTCCCGGCTCGGGATCGAACCAGACCATGCCGTTCTGGAGCAGGATGCCCGTCCCGGGAACGACCATGCGCGATCCCCAGAGCGAGACGGCGGTGTTCGTCAGCGAGACCATGTTCCGCTGTCGGTCGACGGCGCACAGGTGCGTGGTGCAGTCGGCGGGGCGGGCCGCCGTCTCGTAGCGCCACGGATCGGGGGCGGGACGGGTGCGGAGCGGGCCCCTCGGCTTGAGGCCCGCCGCGACCTTGGCCGCATACGCGCGCGAGAGGAGCGCCGCCCATGGCGCCTTGACGCGCTCGGGATCGCCCAGATGCTCGAGCCGATCGAGAAAGGCCCGGCGGATGGCCTCGGCGCGGAGGTGGAGCCCGCCCGGTGTCTTCCACGTCGTGCGCGACTTGGGAAACTGGGCCAGGATGTTGAGCATCTCGAGGGCCGTCGTGCCTCCCGTGGCGCCCGGCGAGAACGCCAGCTCGAGGCCCCGGTACGCGCCCGTGAGCGCGGGCAGCACCCGCGGAGCGTAGCGGGCAAGATCGTCTCTCGTGAGCATGCCGCCCGTTGCCGCCATCTCCTCGTGAATCGCCTGCGCGATGGCGCCCGTGTAGAAGGCGGACGGCCCTTCCTTGGCGAGGAGCCTGAGGCTCCGCGCCAGGTCGGGCTGGCGGAAGACCTCGCCGTCGTTGTGGACCGGCGTCCGGTACACGTAGTCGCCGTCCCGGAGATAGGTCCTGGCCGTGGCCGGAAAGGCGGCCAGCTCCTGGCAGAAGATCGCGGTGTGGAGCGCCATGTACCAGTCGGGGATGAAGCCCTCTTCGGCGAGCTTGATGGCGGGCGCGATCACGTCAACCAGGTCCATGGTGCCCCAGCGCTCGAGAGCGAGACAGAGACCCGCCACCGAGCCGGGCACCGCCACCGAGCGGGGACCGAAGACGTTGGCATCGTCCACCACTCGGCGCCAGGCGTAGACCGCGGTGGAAGAGATGCCTTCGCCCAGCTGATACGAGCGCTCGTGAGCGGCGGCCGGCGCCTCCACGTTGAAGTCCACGCAGAGCGTCTCGCCGCCCCTGGCCAGATGGAGGAGCATGGTGCCGCCGCCCGCCAGGGTGGACATGAAGGGCTCGACCACCGTCATGGCCACCGCGGTGGCCACCGCGGCGTCCACGGCATTGCCGCCGCGCTCGAGGATGGCGGCGCCGGCCCCCGCGCCCAGCGGATGCTCCGCCACCACCATGCCCCGCCGCGCCACGGGCGTCCGGTTCGTCACCACCCTCGTGGATCGGATCATGCCGCCTCCCGGTCGAACTCGAAGGGGTGGAGCCGGCAGGTCCAGATGCCGGCATCGTTGTGGATGAGGAAGCAGACGCGCACGGTGCCCTCGCCGCGCACGGTCCAGAGGAACACGCCCGCGTCCTCGGCCTCCCCGCACTCGTCGCAGACCCAGGCCGTGGCGAACTGCTCCGCCGTCTCCTGCGCGGCCGCATGCGCCTCCGGAGTGACGAAGAGCGGGCGATCACCCGGCAGGAAGGCGCCGATGTCGGACAGATACGCGAGCACCGGCCGCTGGCCGAGCGCGCGCCAGCCATCGATCACGGTCAGCACCGGCGAGGAGAGGGGCGCGGCCACCCACTCGAGCGACGGGTTCAGCTCGCCTCGAGCCAGGACGCAGGTGGAGAGGAACCCGCGAAGCTCCGGCACGCCGATCCGGCCGCGGTAGAGCTCCCCCGCGAAGTCGCCGCGATCCGAAGGAGCGAGCAGGAAATAGGGCGAGGCGGGCGGCGTCTCCATCGCGGGCCCGGCAACCTCGTAGACGGGCACCCCGTCGGGGCTCTCGCCCTTCCCGCTATACCAGAGGAGGGTGGCGGCGTCCCCGGGCCCTATCCATTTCGGCAGCTCGGCCATCAAGGTTTCCAACGCTCGGGAAGTTTACCGCAGGTCGCTTTTCAGCGACCTGCTAGTCGTCGTCGCCTTTGTCCCACTTCCCGCGACGGCGGACGATCTCGACGACTCCTTTGTCGTCGAAGTAGAGAACCCAGCCGAGCGGATAGACCCAGGCTTCTTTTGCCTTGCTGGAGATGGCCGTCCACTGCTGGCTCGCCAGGGCGGCCATGAGCGCGGGATCGATGGTGCGCTCGTCCGGGTCCTCGAGCAGCGCCTCGACCTCGCCCTTGCTGCTGCCCGGCGTCACCTGGCGCCAGAAGCGAAAGTCGCTATAGCGCTGATCGTTCTGGATCTCGGGATGCTCGCGCAGGTACTTGAAGACGCGCTCGGAGAGCTGATCCTCGAAGTAGCGCTTCTCGTCGAAGGTGGGCTCGCGCCCATTGGCGGCGAACGACCGGTAGATGTTCAGCTCGTACGCGTTGGGCCCGCGCGGCGTCCGCTCGACATTGGTGATCTTGGGCGTCGCGCACGCGACGGCGAGCGCGCCCAGGAGGATCAGTCCCGCCACCCGCTCCCCTGCCGTCATGAGCGCCTCCTTGTCAGATGAGGGCGGATTCGAGGACGATGCCGCGGTCCACCACCCGCGCCGCCCGGGCCAGCATGGCCTGGATCGCCGGCGGCACTTCCGAGGCCTCGCCGAGCTGCCGCAGGACGTCGATCAGTCGCCTCAGCGCCCGGATCAGGTCGCCTTCGTGTCCGCCGAAGGACCCCTCCACGATGCCCGTCCAGTCGTCCTCGCCCGAGGCCCACCGGAACACCGAGGGCATGAAGCCCGTGGAGACGCCGACGGGCATGGGCAGGTGATGGTGCCGCTGCACCTCGAGCACGGTGTGGGCGAGGGACTCCAGCTCCTGGAGCTTGCGCTTGAGCTTTGGGCGCTTCTTCAAGAAGAGGCGCGCCACCGCCGCGTCGCCCGAGCGGGACTCCTCGATGAGGCACGAGCAGAGCGCGGCCGCCTCGGCGAGCGTGGTGTCCTCGAGGATGCCGCGGTCCACCATCTCGGCCACGAGGAGCTCGTTGTCGTGCCGGAGTCCCGAGATGAGCTGACCCTTGGCCAGGAGCTTGCCGTCCTGCACCGCGCCGAACCGCTCGAGCACCGCCACCACCCGGCAGAACTCCTGCCAGTAGGCGTTCTTGAAGGCGTCGAGCATCTCGCGCTTCTGCCCGAGTCGTCCCTCCAGCGCCTCGACGCCCTTCCAGGAATGATCGCAGCGGCTCTGGCTGCCCCACGGACAACGATGGCACTCGATGGCGGCGAGCGCGCCCTCCGGACCCTGGCTCCGCTCGCGCTCGACGAGCTCGGGGAGGGCGAGGGCCTCGAGCTGCTCGCCGAGGCTCCGGGTCCGCCGCTCCCAGTCGCGCGGGAGATGAAGAGGCGGCGTCTGCCAGAAGATCTTCTTGATGTTGCCTTCCTTCATCTGGACGGTGGTGCCGTGGGGCAGCAGCACGGTGACGAGCATGCGGTGCCGTCGCCGGTCGAGGCCGCAGATGATGCCGAGGGAGGCGCCGCTCTTGCGCCGCACGAGGGCCAGGCGCCCGGGCTCGGCCTCGGCGACCGAGCGCCCGTGCCGGCCCGCCCGTCCCCGCGCCATCCGCTGCTGCTCGACCTGGGCGCGCGCCGCGCGATAGCGGCCGATCCGGGAGAAGTCGCCGCAGGGCGCCGTGAAGCGCTGCGCGTCCTCCACGGCCATCTCGAGGCTCGTCACCTCCGCCTCGAGTCCGCGGATCTTCTTCAGGTTCTGGTACTGGCCGAACGAGGACTCGACGGTGCGCCGGATGGTCGCCATGTCCTGGCCCGTGGCGAGGAGGAGGGCCACCGAGCCGTAGCCCAGCTTGAACTGGCTCAGCACCGGCTCCGGGGGGCCGTCGACGACACGCATCATGTCCTCGAGCCCGTCGCGCACGTCGAGAGCCATGACGCGGTCGGTGCGCTTGGTCAGGGACTGGAGAACGACGCTCTTGGCGGGCATGTGGATGCCCAGCGACATGGTCTCGGTGGCGAACACGACCTTGCAGAGCCCCCGCTCGAACAGGAGCTCGATCAGCCGCTTCACGCTCGGCAGCACCCCCGCGTGGTGCAGCCCCACACCCATGCCGAGGGCCTGGAAGATGGTCTGGTTGAGCGGCGACTCGGCCATGGTCGGCGTGTCGCTCACCGCCTCGCGGATGGCCTCGTCCACCTGCTGCTGCTGGCTCTTGGTGAGGAGCGGCTTGCCCTCGGCCAGCACCGTCTCCATGGCCCGCTCGCAGCCCGCGCGGCTGAAGATGAAGTAGATGGCGGGGAGCCAGCCGCGGGATTCGAGCTCGTCGAGCATCACGGTGGGGTCGACCACCCGCCGCGTGTACCAGCGGCCCTTGTCGTTGTAGCCCCCTTCCCGCTCCTGCCCGAGGAGGCGCACCTTGCCGTTGCGCACCGTCTCGTAGGTGTGGATCTCCCCCGAGAGATCCGCGACCAGGTACTGGAGGGGCACGCTGCGATGCGGGTGCGTGATGGGCACGATGGGCCGGTGCACGAGGCTGATCCAGTCGGCGATCTCCGCGATGTTCTTGACGGTGGCGGAGAGGCCCACGAGGGCCACGTCCTTGGGCGCGTTCACGATGATCTCTTCCCACACCGTCCCGCGTCCCTCGTCGCCCATGTAGTGGCACTCGTCGAGGACCACGAACTCGAGGCTGTCGAGGCCGCCCGTGTAGAACATGTTGCGGAGGATCTCCGTGGTCATGACGATCACGGGCGCGCGCGTGTTGACCTTGACGTCGCCCGTGAGGATGCCCACGCGCTCCTGGCCGAACTGCCGGCAGAAGTCCGCGTACTTCTGGTTCGACAGCGCCTTGAGCGGCGTGGTGTAGGCGATGCGGCGCCCGCGCGCGAGCGCGGTGTAGATGGCGAACTCGGCCACGAGCGTCTTGCCGGAGCCCGTGGGGGCGGAGACGATCACCGACTTGTCGTCGATGATGGCCGCGATGGCGTCCTGCTGGAAGCGATCGAGCGGGAACGGGTAGCGGGCCTTGAAGGACTGCAGCAGGTCGTCTGTCACGTCGCGCGCCCCCTTCGACGCATCCTGAGCGTAGCACGGTCTTGCGGCGCCGTGAAATCCCGCTTACGCTGTCGGCCATGAAGCTCACGGGCAAGGTCGCCCTCATCACCAACGCGAGCGAGTTCATGGGGCCCGCCATCACCGAAGAGTTCTGCCGGGAGGGCGCCTCCGTCGCGCTCCACGATCGGAGCGAGGCGGCCGTCAAGCCCGTGGCGGCAATCGCGCTCGGCCTGGGACGCGAGGTCCTCACGATCAGCGGCGATCTCACGCAGCCCGCCGAGGCCGACCGCGCGGTGGCTGAGGTGGTCACCCGCTTCGGGCGGCTCGACGTCCTCGTGAACAACAGCGCCAACCCGCCCACGGGGAGCCCCACCGAGCAGGTGACGGACGGCGAGTGGCGCGCCATGATGTCGCGGCTCCTCGACGAGCCGTTCTACTGCCTGCGCGCCGCCCTGCGCGTGATGCGCCCGGCCAAGCGCGGCAAGATCATCAACGTGTCCTCGGCGGCGGCCTTCCCGGGGCTCGCCAACTACGCCGCGTACTCCGCGGCGCGGGCGGGCGTCAACGGGCTGACCAAGGCCGTGGGCCGCGAGGTCGCGCGCGAGGGCATCCAGGTCAACGCCATCGCGCAGAACTACGTCGAGAACCCCACGTACTTCCCGCCCGAGCTCGTCAACGATCCCACGTCGCTCGCGCGCATGGTCAAGCACATCCCGGCGGGACGCCTGGCCCGCGGCGAGGAATCGGCGCGGCTGGCCGTCTACCTCGCGTCTGACGACGCGGATTTCTTCGTCGGGCAAGTGGTGCCGTTCGCGGGCGGCTGGGTCACCCCGTGATCGTCTCCCACGTCAGGATCACCGCGGCCGACGACTACCTCGAGCGGCGGGCCGCGCATCGCGCCGCTCACCTGGAGCGCATCGTGGAGCTGCGCAAGCGCGGCTTCGTGATCGGCGGCGGTCCCTCCCCGGACGGGAAGACGGCCGATCTCGTGTACCGCTCGCCCCAGCCGGGCGATCTGCAGCGGCTCGTCGAGGAGGATCCGTACTGGACGGGCGGGGTGTGGAAGGCCTGGCACCCGAGCGACTTCGCCCAGTTCCTCGAGCCGTGGGAGCTGCCGCCGGTGGTGACGGACGGCTCGCGCGCCGTGATCATCGTGGAGGGCGAGGCTCCCGACGTCGAGATGGCGTCGTTCGCGCTGATCGAGTCGCGGGGGGCCGGCCGCATGGCCTTCGGCGGCTTCTTCCCCGGCGGTCTCACCTGGGCGCTCATGCGCTCTGCGGAGCCCGACCCTGTACTGGCCGAGCTCACTGAAACCGGCTTCTGGAAGCCCGGCACCCTGACAACCCGTCCACTTCTCCACGTTGTCTAAAATGATTCCGCACAACGTCCAGGCGGCTCAAAAAGGTCCAGATGCGAGGCGGCGCCCGAAGGTCGCAGGTGAGGCGTACTTCCTGTACGTTGAACCTGCGGCCGAGGGCGCCAACGAAGCAGATGGCCTTTTTCAGCCGCCTGCTAGGGGAATACCGTGACGACTCCCAGCCATCGCGACATGATCCTCGACCAGTTCAGCCGTCAGGCGGTGCCGTTCTCGACCTCGCCTGGCATCAAGGACGAGCAGGCCCTGCGCCTGGTCAGCTGGAAGCAGGGCGACGTCCTGCCCCTGCCCTGGCCCGACGGCACCTTCTCCATCGTGACCTCCCGCTTCGCCTTCCACCACTTCCTCGATCCCGGGGCCGTCCTCGGGGAGATGCGACGCGTCTGCGCGCCGGGGGGCAAGGTGGTCGTCATCGACACGGAGGCCTCGCCGGATGTCGCCAAGGCCGCGGAGTTCAACCGGATGGAGAAGCTGCGCGATCCTTCGCACGTGCGCGCCATGTCCCTGACCGAGCTGCGGGGTCTCTTCCCGCAGGCGGGGCTACCGGCGCCCCGCGGAACCAGCTATCGGCTCGAGGGCGAGCTCGAAGCCCTGCTCGGCCGCTCCTTCCCGCTGCCGGGCGACGCCGACAGGATCCGCGAGATCTTCGCGGCCTCCCTCGGCGACGACCGCCTGGGGATCCCGATGGCGCGGGAGGACGCGCGCATTCGCTACGCTTACCCCGTGGCCGTCCTCGTCGCCGACCGCTAACCGGCCCGCCCCCCAGCCGTCTTCGAGTGCCCTTCCCTGCCGTGGAAGGGTGCCCTAAAATTCTATTGACAGCGATCTCGTTGGTTAGGTATACCTAACCTAACTGGCGTATCACCAAAGGGGGTGGCTCGATGAAGTGGATCGCGGTTGGAGTCGGAGCACTCGTGCTGGGCGCACTGTTGGGGACGGCGCTCCCCGTGAGCGCCCAGTCGGCACCGGAGATTCCCCTCGTCATCGAGAAGAACCGCTTCCAGCCCGACGTCATCAAGGTCAAGGCCGGGCAATCGTTCGTGCTCGTCATCACCAACAAGGACAAGGGCCCGGAAGAGTTGGACATGCAGCAGCCGCGCATCGAGAAGGTCATCCCCGGCGGCAAGACCGTGCGCCTCAAGATGCCCGCCCTCAAGCCGGGCAAGTACCCGTTCGTGGGCGAGTACCACTCCGAGACGGCCAAGGCCACCATCATCGCCGAATAGTCCATGGGCGCCGCCTTCGTCGTCACCCTGCGTGAGGCCTTCGAGGCCTCCCTCATTCTCGGCATCGTCTACGGCTATCTCGAGAAGGTCGGAGCCCGCGACGGCTACCGGTACGTGACGTGGGGCGGGACGGTCGGCCTGCTTCTGAGCGTGGTCATGGGCATCGCCGTGACCTTCCTCTCCGGCCCCCTGCTCGATCTGGGCCCCGACATCATCACGGTGGTCGTCATCTTCGCCGCCGTGGGACTGCTCACGTGGCACGCGTGGTGGATGCAGCAGCATGCCCGGCTCATGAAGGGACAGGTGCAGCATCGCATCGACGAGGCGCGGGCGGGCAATCGGCTCTGGATCGTGGGGCTCATCGCCTTCACCGGCGTCTTCCGCGAGGGCGCGGAGACTGTCCTCTTTCTCTGGGGCATCATGGCCCAGGCCGAGGGCGCGGCGGGGTGGTCGAGCGTGATCGGCGGAGTAGCGGGCGTGGTGGCCGCGGCGGCAATCGGCTGGGCCATCTTCCACGGCGGCCGCCACATCAGCCTGTCTCGCTTCTTCGCCATCACCACCGCCTTCATCATGCTCCTCGCGGCCGGACTCTTCGCCACCGGCGTCGGCCGCCTCCAAGGTCTCGGAGTCCTGCCGCTCTCGGATCCGGTCTGGAACACGTCCTGGATCCTGAGCGACAAGAGCGTGGCGGGCGGTTTCCTCTCGGGCCTCATCGGGTATCGCTCGCAGCCGACCGTCCCCGAGCTCTGTGTGTACGTCGCGTACATCCTCCTGATGGGCATCGTGCTCTTCGGCCGCCGGACGCCGGCCGGCATTCCCCTCGCCGATCCGACCCAGCCATGATCGTCTGCCTGTGCCGGGGCGTCCCTGAGCAGACCATCCAGCGCGTCATCGCCTCGGGGGCGCGGACGGTGGACGATGTGTCACGCGTCTGCGGGGCCGGGACCGATTGCGGGGCCTGCTACCGCGCGCTCGCCGAGATGGTCCGGGAAGCCAGCGATGCCTCGTACGCGACGGCTGACCGGACATGAAGGGTCCCGATCAGGTCGTCACCCTCCTCAACGAGGTGCTGACCGCCGAGCTCACGGCCATCAACCAGTACTTCATCCATGCCCGCATGTGCGAGAACTGGGGTTACGAGCGGCTGTGGAAGAAGGTCCGCGCCGAGTCCATTGGGGAGATGTGTCACGCCGACCGTCTCATCGAGCGCATCCTCTATCTCGAGGGTGTGCCCAACGTGCAGCGCCTCGGCAAGGTCAACGTGGGGCAGACCGTACCCGAGCAGCTCCGGCTCGACCTGGACCTGGAGCGGGAGGCGGTGAGGGCGCTCAACGCGGGGATCGAGCTCTGCCGGAGCCTCGCCGACAACGGCAGCCGTGAGCTTCTCGAGGACATCCTGAAGTCGGAGGAAGACCACATCAACTGGATCGAGGCCCAGCTCGAGCTCCTGAGACAGGTGGGCGACGCGCAGTATCTCGCCCAGCAGATCAAGGAGAACGAGTCGTGAGCGAGGAGCCCGCAGCGCAGGAGGCCCTGGAACGGGTGCGGGCCGCCCGCCCCGCCATGGTGCGCATTGCCAGCGGTGAGCTCTTCCGCGGCCAGCGTGAGATCGTGATCATCCATCGGGGCACCGAATACCGGCTGCACATCACCAAGGCGGACAAGCTGATCCTGACCAAGTAGCCCTGCATCCAGCCAGCGACCCAAAGCTCTTCCCGCTTGAGGCAGCGAGCCAGCTCACGGGGCGTGGCGCTCTCGCCGCGTCCATGACGGAGAGGTTTCCGTGACTCGCTTGCAAATCATCGCCCTCAACGCAGACCCAGGTGAGCGGGAGGCCACGGTGGTCCTCAAGGCCACCGCAGGCGACCTCGCGCTGGGCTTCCTGATCCCGCTGAACGAGGCAAATCGACTGGCCCGGGTAATCGGGCTCGGCCGATGCCGCTGTGTCCCCATCTATGAGCTCATCCAGGAGGTCCTCTCGCAGGTCGGGGGCTCGGTGAGCCACGCGGTGCTCGACGGGGATGACCAGGGGATCTACTCGACCCTCGTGATCGACAACGGGGGCTCCGCCTACTCGCTCCCGAGCCATCCCGCTGACGCGATCGCCCTGGCCGTCCGCGCCAACGTGCCCATCTATGCGACCCGTGCCGCCCTGGACAAGGCCCACCCACTGGCCGATGGCGCAAACGGGGGAGCCGCCTGCCCCCACGTGACCGAGTGGCTCGAGCAGGTCAAGCCGGAAGACTTCGGCGGCCCCGACGAGTCATGACGGGAGACAAGGGCCCGGGCGCCGGAGGGGACGAGCCGCGCTCAATGGGACGCGGGCTGCGACTCGGCCTCTACCTCGTCGGCATGGGCCTCTGGCTCTCGGGCGCTCTCTGGCTCCTCTGCCACTATTTCGGCCAGAGCCGGGGAGAGTTCGGCACGGGGCCCCATCCTCTCGAGCCGTGGCTCCTGAAGCTGCACGGCGCCTGCGCATTCGGCGTGATCTGGGCGCTCGGCCTGCTTTGGGGCGTGCACATCGCTCCGGGATGGGCCGCGGGAGAGCGGCGGCGGTCGGGCGCGGTCATGCTCGGTCTCGCCCTGTGGCTGGTGCTCAGTGGATATCTCCTCTACTACGTGGGACAGGAACGGCTCCGCGCCGTCA
>WNFF01006536.1_pt1 | contig 12071 bp, 14 predicted proteins | sample 5400441 | NCBI WGS metagenome assembly WNFF01 (sample SAMN13153345, study PRJNA577476) | soil metagenome | isolation source: 120 cm saprolite under Douglas fir tree site 2 hole 3 replicate 1 | place: USA:California | collected 2015-04-18
ACGCCAGCGTCACGTTCCAGCCGGTGCAGCGCTTCGCCATCACGGCCGGCGGCGACTACGTGAATGCGGAGGACATCCAGCGGCACGTGCCACTACCGTTTACGCCACCCCTGCGCGGCTTGGTGCGGGGAGCCTACCAAGACCGCACGTATGGTGGCATGATCGAATGGCGTCTGGCCGCCAGTCAGCACCGGCTTGGGGACGGCGATACGCCGACGAGCGGCTACGCGGTGATGAACCTCGGGGTGAGCATGCGTCTCGTGCAGCGCGGCTTGGTGCACGCCGTCGGTCTCCATTGCGATAACGTGCTCAACACGGTGTATCGTGATCACCTTTCGGTCATCAAGGATTTCCTTCCGCAGCCAGGCCGGGGCGTCCGGCTGACCTACGAGCTGCTGTATTGAGTGGGCAGGAAAGAGCCCGAGTTGGCCTAGATGCAAGACCGGACTCGACCACCTGATGCACGTACAAGGGGTCGCTGCCTCAAGGCAGCGACCGAGAAACGAATCTCGGTAAACAACGATGGTAACAACGGGCCCGTCGGAGAAATCGCAACCGGACTCACGTGAAGCCTCTCTGCGATCTGTAACGGGCTCTGGTCCGGGAGAATGCTCGGCGTTTCGCCTCGTCGCTCAGCTGGGCACCCATCCTCCCTCCCCCCTCCCACTGCCCCACCGCTGTCGAAATGTGCGCCCCATGGCTGCCGCGCCGGCGGGCGGAAGGAGGAAGGCGGCGAGGCGTTCGGTCACGGCGGCAAGAGTTTCCGGCGCATTGTCGAGGCGTCCCCGCCCGAGGAACGCACGCCACTGCGCCTGCTTGTCGGCATCGGTCGCGAACGCCGCGGCGAACGCGAGCGGCACGTCGCCCGGCAAGACCGTGCCACGACGGTCGAACGTCGCGCGGATCGCGGCGGCCAGGGTTTCGCCGTCGAAGTCCTGCGTCTCTGAGAGCCGGTAGAGGTCGTAGAAGTCCTTCATTCGCGTGTTAGCGATGCCGAGCGCGACCATTGCCTGGAATTTCTCCGCAACGACGGTTTGTGTCGGGTACACGCGCACGCGTGGCGCAGGGAAGTGGAGGAGGGCTGGAAACGTGGCCACCTCCGCGCGCGGGGTCACGGCGTCGCCAAAGCCAACATCGATCTGCAGGGAAACGCGCGCCCGGCCGAGCATCGCGGTCAGCTTCACGCGGATACCGCCGTACTCCTGGCGGTCGCGAATCTGTGCGGCGCGCACCGTTGAAGCCATGAAGGAGAGCCCGTCGGGTTCGACGGCCGCTCGGCACACCTGACGAAATACGGCGGCAACCGCCTTGGGCGAGGCATCGCCGTACCCCAGGAAGTCCACGTCGCGGGTGGGGCGCGGGATCTCGCCCTCCCAGATGTAGAAGAGGGCCGCGCCTTTGAGGATGAAGCGCTCCCCTGCCGGGATGCGGCTCAATCGGTACAGGAGCCGCTCCACGCCGTAACGGGTCAGTACCAGCTGGGGCTCCTGGCGGCGCTTTGCGGCGACCTGGCGCAGTCGTTCCCGCACGGACGCCGCGAGGTCGATCGGTGCCTCGCGCGTCACGGTCGACGCCCGGGCCTCACGCCCAGCCTTCCTCCGCGGCAACGGCCTCGAGATACGGCCGCATCACGTTCGTCACGCGGCAAACCGCCGCGTAGCGCCACAGTTCGTCGATCGTACAACGCTTGGAGCGCCAGCAGTCGCGGAGCGCTTCTAGGGCGACGTCCGTTCCGATTTTCCGGCGGTACTTGAAGCAATCCGCCACGGTCTTCTGCGCGTTGTAAATGCGGACCTTCACGCCGTCTATGTCGTGCTCCTCGATCCCCTTGAGGCGGGCCTTCCCCGAAAACCGAACGATCCGGAGCGGAAGCTCTCGCTCGGCGGGCGCGCGCGCCTTACGGTCGATTGCGAGCCACACCTGGGAAGGGTTCTGCGTGGTTAGCTCGTGAAAGCGCAGAGCGGAGAGCAGACACACGACTCCGTGTGGGACGCGGGCACTGGCCGCGGCGAGCATCTCGTGCTCGCTGAGCGCCGCGCCGGCGGCGACGTAGAGCCCTCGTCCCCGGCGCTCGAGCTCCCCCGCGGCATGGAGGCGGCGCAGGGTTTCCCGCGAGAGCCCGTGCGGCTCGAGATCGCGTGGCCGGAGGACTCCCCGCCGCCGGGCCAGGGTGAGGAGGCGGTCCCGGGTCGCACCGCCCCGTTTGTTGATGTGACGTTTCGTTGACATTTGTCAATATATGCCGACAATATGTCACAGGCAAGTCAGGATTGGAGACGAAGAACCCCATTCGTTGACCGACACAGCGTGCTCATTTGGGCGCCCCGGCGGCCGAGTCGGCCTGCCGGAGCAGCCCGGCGAAGTCCCTGAGCTCGGGGAGGCCGAGGTCGGAGACCACCCAGTAGCTGTAGTCCCTCGTGGTCCAGTGCAGCAGGTGATAGCCCTGGCGGGTGCTGGTGGAGGGAACGGCAGTCGGACCACGCGCAGCGGGCCACAGGAACTCGCTGATCAGGTGCTGACGCCGGCCGTACACGAGGGCTGCCACCGCGCGCCCGTCGACGTAATCGAGCCGACCTCCGAGCAGCGGGTACCCGCGCCCGGAGAAGTCGTACACGGGGGGTGAGAAGTCGAGCCTCCCGTTGAACCACGGCTTCACCGTGTGCTGATCCGTGGAGGGTACGTCGGTCAGGTGGCCGGGCATGAGCGAGCGGATGTGGCTCGCGAGCACGTCATCGGCGAGCGTCTCGCCGGCGGCGCGGTGAAGCGGCGAGGGGCGCGCGCCCGCGCCGCCACCCCGAGCGCCGCCCGCACGCGTTTGCGTAGGGTGTCCGAAGCCTGGAACGCGGGGACCCGCGCGCTGATCGCCGCCCGCAATTCGAGCCGTCCATCCCGGAAGCGCGTGCACTCCGGGCATTGGGCAAGGTGCGCCTCGAGCTCGCGCGCGTCGCCTGTGGCCAGCTCGCCGTCCAAATAAGCGTCCAACTGGGCTTCGAAGCTCGGATGGGTCATGTCAGGGTTCCTCCTCTTCCCGCAGCGCCTCCTGAAGCCGCGCGCGGGCGCGAGACAGCCGCGACATCACCGTGCCGACCGGCACGCCCGCGACGTCGCTGATCTCCTTGTACGACAGCCCTTCGAGCTCGCGCAGGACGATCACCTCCCGGAATTCCGGCGCCAAGCGGTCGAGCGCACGCCGCACGGAGTCCTTCGCGGTATTTCGGAGCAGTGTTGCCTCCGGGTGGTCATCCGCCACCGCGTCGCTGTGGACCGCCTCGTCGAACTCGGTCGCGAAGTCCTCCGGCCGTTGGCGGCGCCGCGAGCTGTAGGCGGTGTTGCGCACGATCGCCAGCAGCCAGGCGCGCGCGCTCGTGCCCGCCTCCCCGCGGAAGCCACTGAAATACTTGAGCGCCCGCAGGTAGGCGTCCTGCACGATGTCCTCCGCGTCGTGGTCGTTCCGCGTCAGATAACGCGCTAGGGTGTACGCGGCGCTCAGGTGCGGTAAGACCACGACTTCGAATCGCTCGAGCTCGCTTGACTCCAACCGGCCCTCAAGGTGTCGTGGCGGCCTTCGGGAGAAGACTCCGCGGGCGGCGCGGCTATTCCCGGCGGAATAACCCGGCATTGGGCGGGGTCTCCGACATCGAGCCACACCGTCATCACACTCTCGCAGGAGGAAGATCACGTATGACCGCCATGCACGCCATACCGTTCCGCACCGGCGCGGGGGTACTGCTCGCCGCCCTCGGCCTCGCCGCTTCTCGCGCGCCCCGCGCCCCGGGCGGCCCGGCGGCCGTGAGTGCCAAGCTGTCCGAGTGGAAGGTCGAGCTCTCCGAGCACACGATCGCCGCGGGCACCGTGACGTTCACCATCGCCAACGCTGGGAGCATCCCGCACGGCTTCGAAGTCGAGGGGCAGGGGATCGAGCAGGAGACCAGCGTCATCCAGCCAGGGTCCAGCGGCACGCTGACGCTCACGCTCAAGCCCGGGACCTACGAGGTCTACTGCCCCGTGGGCGAGGCCTCGCACAAGAAGCTCGGCATGGAGACGCATTTGAAGGTGTTGGGCGCGAAGGCCGCGGGCGCGTCGGGGTACGGCGCCTCCGAGATGAGCGGATCCAACATGTCGGAGATGGGGGAGTCGCCTGCGACGGCAGCGAAGGTGCAGGCGATCCGGGTGACCAGCGGCGGACCCGTGATTCAGATCCTGCCCGGTCCATTCCCCTTCCCAGACAGCGCGGCCCCGATCCTCAAGCAGTTCGGGGATGAGCGGGAGGGCCTCGAATCACAGGTGAAGAACGGGCCCTACTCGAACAACGTGACCCCGATTTCGGGCACCTTCACCTTCACCGCCTGGGACAAGGGCGCGGTGCGCGACTCGGTCGATGGCGTCGCCGAGTTCGCGACCCAGGACGGCGCGCGCTGGAAGTTGGTGCTGGACCGGGTCCAGACGAAGGACGTGCCGCACCACCCCCGCTTCGGCGGCGTGATCCTCGGGCTCTACTACCACGGCAACACGGCCGTCCACACGCCACTCGTGCCCACGATCAACAGCGCAGTGGCGTTGTGGGCGTTCGGGCATCTCTACAAGAACAGCGCGCTCGTGACCGACAACGCCATGGTACATGTGATGCTGTTGTCCCGCACCCGGCGCGACGGAGATTTCGCGCTCGCCTGCTGGGATTGCTCCAAGAACAAGCTCGAAGAGTTGCAGCTCCAAATCCTGCCCGGACCGGGCGAGCCGAAGTTCGACGCACCCGGCGGGTTCCTGTTTGTCAACTGGGAACAGTCCAGCTCCAAGAAACCGGCGAGCTGAGGAGGATAATCGCATGCGGTTAGGGACAAGAATCATCGGCATGATGGCGCTCGCCGCGCTCGCGGGCTGCGGCAGCGGGACAGGTCTCTACGGGGGCGGTGGGGGGGGCGGGGGGGGCGGGGGTGGTGGTGGCGGGGGGCCCGCCGGGTCCGTGACCGTAGGGAACAACGGGCAGATCGTGTTCATCAGCGCCCACAACGGCACCACGAACCCCGCGGTCGACACGGTCGTGGTGGGCGGGACCGTGACCTGGACCTGGACCAACGACCAGGGCATCTCCCATAGCGTTCGGTCCCAAGGGTCGTCCTCGTTCGCGAGCAGTGCGATCATGAGCGCTAATGGCCAGACCTACGCCGTTACATTCCCGGCGCCGGGCACCTATCAGTATGATTGCGCTGTACACGGCGCGGCGATGAGCGGTACGATCGTCGTCCGCTAGCGACTGTCGGTAGGCCTTTGGGTCCGAGTGGGCCGTCCGCAGGTGGCGATCCGGTCACGCTGCGCCCGGCGCCACTCGGACCTGAACGCCGTCCTCGCCTCACGCCGGAGGAGCCGCCGCCACGATGCCAATGGCACTCCGAGTTCTGACGCGCGATGGATGGTTGTTATTCCTCACGCGGGGCACGCGCCTGTTCGCCTACGGCGCCTTATCGGTGGTGTTGGTGTTCTATCTGACCGGCCTCGGCCTGACCACGTCCCAAACCGGACTGCTGCTGGCCCTCACGCTCGCCGGGGATACCGTTGTATCCCTCTACCTCACGACGCAGGCTGATCGCATCGGGCGGCGCCGCATGCTGATCGTCGGTGCCATTCTCATGGCGCTTGCCGGTCTGGCCTTCGCCTCGACCAGCAATCTCGTGTTCCTGATCATCGCGGGGACGATCGGCGTCATCAGCCCCAGTGGCAACGAAGTGGGGCCGTTTCTCCCGATCGAGCAGGCGGCGCTGTCGCATGTCGTTCCCCCCGACGTGCGGACCGCGGTATTTGCGTGGTACACGCTCGCCGGCTCGTTCGCGACCGCCACCGGCTCTCTCTGTGCCGGGATGCTCTCGCACCTGCTGCAGCGCACCGCGATGCCACCGGTTGGGAGCTACCGAGTGGTTGTCCTCTTGTATGCGGCTCTGGGCGTGCTATTGGCGTTCCTCTTCACGCGTCTGTCGCCCGCCGCGGAACTGAGCGCGCCCGGAGCAGGGTCCGCCCCTTCCGAGGCCATGGCGAAGCTCTTCGGGATCGGTCGCTCGCGCGACGTGGTGCTCAGGTTGTCGGGCCTGTTCGCCCTGGACTCCTTTGCCGGTGGCTTCGTGGTGCAGAGTTTCGCCGCCTATTGGTTCTATCTGCGGTTTGGCGCGAACCCGCGAACGCTCGGCGTGATCTTCTTTTGGGCCAATCTCTGTGCGGGGATCTCGGCGTTGCTGGCGTCGCGACTGGCGGCTCGCTTCGGCCTCGTCAACACGATGGTGTTCACGCACCTGCCGTCGAACATCTTGCTCCTGTTGGTACCGTTGATGCCGACCCTGCCGCTCGCCATCCTCGTGCTGCTAGCGCGCTTCAGCATCAGCCAAATGGACGTGCCGACGCGGCAGTCCTATCTCATGGCGGTCGTTGGCCCCGAGGAACGATCGGCGGCGGCGGGCATAACGGGCGTGGCGCGAACGACCGGTGCGGCGATCGCTCCCCTGTTCGCGGGATTCTTGTTCGCAAGGCCCGCACTGATCAACCTGCCCTTCTTCATCGCCGGGACCCTGAAAGTCCTCTACGACCTCCTACTGTACCGCGGATTTGTCGCAGTTCGGCCACCGGAGGAGGCACGGGAGCAGCCGACCGGGTGAGCCCGGAGGGCACGATGCATACTCACGTCAGCTCGGGGAGGAAGGGGTCTTGCAGGCTCTTCGGGGATTGCCCGGCATATAAGAACTTGTATATTAGTCCATGGCGGAGAAGCGCCTGTTTTGGCTCGGGTCTTCGCTTGAGAACGTCCGAGCCTTTCCGAAGGAGGCGAGGCGGGCGGCAGGCCACCAGTTGGATCTCGTACAGCACGGTCTTGAGCCGAGTGACTGGAAGCCCATGGCGGCCGTGGGTGGGGGGGTGTATGAGATCCGAGTCCATGCCGGGGCTGAGTACCGGGTCTTCTATATCGCGAAGTATGCGGAGGGTGTATACGTGCTCCACGCGTTCGAGAAGCGGACGCGCCAGACTCGGCAGGCCGACATTCACGTGGCGCGAAAACGGCTGCGTGATCTGAGGCGTCGGCGTCAGGGCAGGGAGGAGAGGCTATGACCACCAAAATCCGACGCTCTTCAGGGAATGTGTTCCGAGATCTCGGCTTTGACCGGGAGGAGGCGGAGCATCTGAAGCTTCGGTCCGAACTCATGATCGAGATTCGCAAGGAGATTGAGGCACGGAGGCTCACGCAAGCTGCTGCGGCCGCACTCTTCGGTGTCTCGCAGCCTCGCATTAGCGACCTGGTACGTGGCAAGATCGACCTGTTCAGCATTGACACACTGATCGACATGCTCGCTCATGCTGGCGTGCGTGTGTCGTTCGTGGTGAAACGAGAGAGAGGAGTTGCCTGAGGAATCAATGCTTAGAGCAAGGAGACGGCGTATGGTACGGATCCCGACGCACGGCGCGCCGACGCATCCTGGGAGACGCTGCAGGAAGAGTTTCTGAAGCGGTTGGGCTTGAGCCAGTCGAGTTGGCCGAGAAGTTGGGGGTCTCGTATCTACGAATCAACGAACTGGTGCGCGGCAAGCGCGGCGTGACGCCGGACAAGGCCCTTCGACTTGAGCGCCTGTTCGGCATGGAGGCCCAGTTTTGGTTGAACCTCCAACTCGCGTGGGATCTCTACCAAGTACAGCACTCCCCGGCTGTGCGACGCATTCGCCAGATCCGGCGTCTCCCTCGCCCGGTGAAGGCGACTCGCTAGTCTCCCCACGCGCAACCAGCGCGCGATGTGCGAAGCGGTGACCGCGCAGTAAGCGAGGGCTGAGCCGCGCCGGGTGGCTGTTGTTCCTCACGCGATGTACCAGGCTGTTCGCCCAAGGCTCTTTAGCCATGGTGTCGGTGTTCTATCTGACCCGCCTCGGGTTCAGCACGTCCCAAACCGGCATGGTACTCACCCACACGCTCGTTGGGGACACTGCGGTGTCCCTGGACCTCACTCCGCTTGTACGGGTGACGAACCATGCCCGCCAGGTCGACAGGCTTTGCGGCGAATGGACCCTAGTTGCGCCTGCGCCGCTCAAGCCTTGACGGTCCGGAAAGGCGACAATTACATTCGGGATTCGCGCATAGCCGGACCCGAACTGGCGAACGCCCCACGCCCTAAGCCCCGAGCACAGACGAGGTGGTTAGGTGTCGCAACGAGGCCAGATCGCCCCGCCGGCGCAATCTTCCTCGCCGTTGCCTCGGCCGTGAAACCCTACAGGCCACGCGGTGTGCGTGTGGGCACGCTCAGTGCCCTGCTCGTCCTGTGGTCGTCCGCCGTGTGTCGCCGAGCGGTCGCCCAGGAGAGTCCCTACTTCCTCACCTACGATCACTATCTCGAGGAGAAGGGAAACCTGGAGCTCGAATACGTCTCCACGTTTGGCACGCAGCGCGCCGGCCATGCCTTCCACGCTTTCTGGGCGGAGTTCGACTACGGCGCCACGGGCTGGTGGACCACGGAGCTCTATCTGGACGGGCAAACCACCTTCTCCGACGGCACGCTCTTCACGGGCTTTCGTTGGGAGAACCGGTTCCGTCCGCTCGCACATGAACACTTCATCAATCCGATCATCTACATCGAGTACGAGCAACTCAATGGGGCGGACAAGATCCTGAAGGAAGTCGAAGGCCACGATGTCGAATCCGACTACGGCGAGCGCAACGCTGTCTTACGTCAAGAACACAAGCACGAACTGGAGTTGAAGCTGCTGCTCTCGAAATCGTTCCAGGGTTGGAACGTCGCGGTGAACCCGCTCATGGGCAAGAACCTCTCGCCGGGCAACAATCCCTGGGAGTTCGGCTATGCCCTGGGCGTAAGCCGGCCGCTGGCGCTCAAGGCGTCTCCGACGCGCTGCACCTTCTGTCCGGAGAACTTCATCCTCGGCGTCGAACTGTACGGCGGCCTCGGGGACGCACAGGCGTTCGGGCTGTCCGGGACCTCCCACTATCTCGCCCCCGCCGCGGCGTGGAATCTCCCTTCGGGCTGGACGCTACGCGCGTCAACCGCCTTCGGCCTCAACCAGAACAGTCACCGCGTGCTGGTGCGCTGGGCCGTGTCGCGAGAAGTCTCTGGCTTTGGGGACATGGTTGGCCGCCTGTTCGGAGGCCGCGGTGGTCCGCGGGCCGACTCTGCTGGACGCGGCGACCTTCACGGTAGTCATGACCACTACGCCGAGCTGGCGACGGTACCGGCGCATGCGGCAGCCGAGCGCAACCCCCTCGAGAAGGACCCCGATGCCGTGGCGGCGGGCGGCAAGCTCTTCGAGCAGCATTGCGCCGAATGCCACGGGGAACGAGGCGAGGGTACGCGGAGGGGGCCGAGCCTGATGGAGGAACCGGTCCGGCAGGCAACGCCGGGCGCGCTCTTCTGGATTCTGACGAACGGCGTGGTCCGCCGCGGCATGCCCGATTGGTCCAAGCTCCCCGAGCTCGAACGCTGGCAAATCGTGACGTTCCTCAAGGCTCATCACGAATGAGTGACGCGCGGCCGCTCGACGCCGCCTCGTGAGGGAGCTGGACGCGGTGCGCCGGCTCCGGGATCTGGGCGGTCGCCCTGACCGTGTAAGTGTGGATCCCGCATGGAAGGCCCGTACGGCGGCGCGCTCACTTCGCCGGTTCCCGGAGCTCCTGCGCATCCTCGGCACAATCACGGCGTCCTGTCTGTTCGGAATAGTCAGCGCCGCTTTGGCTCATTGACCATGGTCAATGACCATGGTACATTCAGTGCCTATGATCAAGGATACGATCCCTATCTCGGCGTTCAAGGCCCGCTGCCTCGCCGTGCTCAAGCGGGTGAAAGAGACGGGCCGGCCGATCGTCGTCACGAAGTTCGGCGAAGCGGTGGCGGAGATCGTGCCGCCGACGCCCGTTCAACCAGCGGAGCCGTGGCTCGGCAAGCTCAAGGACCAGGCGAAGATCACCGGTGACCTTGTAGCACCCGCCGCCGACCCATCTGACTGGGAAGCGATGCGGGCGTGAGGCTGCTGCTCGACACCCACATCTGGGTCTGGAGCCAGCTCGAACCCGACCGCCTTTCTCCCCAGGTGCGCACCGCGCTCGAAGACCCTGAAGCTGAACTGTGGCTCTCACCGATCTCGGTCTGGGAGTTGCTCCTCTTGATCGAACGGGGTCGCGTGACGGTGCGGGGAGACCCGGGGAGCTGGGTGCAGAACGCGCTTCGCGTCAGCCCGCTCCGGGAGGCACCGCTCACGCATGCCGTCGCGCTGGAGAGCCGGCGTGTGACCCTGCCGCACCAGGACCCGGCCGACCGGTTCCTGGTGGCTACGGCCCGGCTGCTGGATCTCGCGCTCGTCACGGCCGATCAGCGGCTGCTCGCGGCAAGCCCCTGCAAACTGCTGGCGAATCCCTGAGCGGACGGCGAGCTCAGTTCGCCGGTTGCCACCGCCCGAGTAGGCGCGCGTTGATCGCCACGATGACGGTCGAGAGCGACATCAGGACGGCACCGAGGGCCGGCGACAGCACGATCCCGTAACTGGAGAGCACGCCGGCGGCAAGCGGAATGGCGAGTGCGTTGTAGCCGGTCGCCCACCAGAGGTTCTGCACCATCCGCGCGTACGTGGCGCGCGCCAGCTGGACGACGGCCGGGACATCTCGCGGGTCGGATCGCACCAGCACGATATCAGCCGATTCGATCGCGACGTCGGTACCCGCGCCGATCGCGATCCCGACGTCGGCTGCGACCAGGGCGGGGGCATCGTTCACGCCGTCCCCGACCATCGCGGCCACGAAGCCGCGGGCCTGAACCTCGTGGATCTTGGCCGCCTTCTGATCGGGCAGTACCTCAGCGAAGACGTCGTCGAGCTCGAGCTGTGACGCGACCGATCGGGCCACTGCCGCAGAATCCCCGGTCAGCATCATCGTCCGTATGCCGAGCTGTTTGAGGCGGGCTAAGGCCGCCCGCGATTCTACGCGCACGAGATCGGCCAGGGCGATGGCGCCGATCGGGTGATTGTCCACGAGCACAAATACCAGCGTCTTCCCTTGTGTGCCGAGGTCGCGCACGCGCGGGTTGTCTACCGCGAGGTGGAGTTCCTTCAGGTACGCCGGGCTCGCTACCCGCACCTGCGTACCGTCGATCACGCCCTCTGCGCCCCTGCCCGGGATCGCCCTGACGTCCTGCGGCGTCGGGACCACCAGCTGCCTCGTTTGTGCCGCCTGAACGATGCCGGCCGCGATCGGGTGCTCCGATCGACTCTCGAGCGCTGCGGCGAGACGCAACACGTCGTCCGCCGCGCTCCCGTCGAGCGGGATGATATCCGTCACGCCAAACCGGCCTTGCGTCAGCGTGCCGGTCTTGTCGAACACGACGGCCGTGATCGCGCGCGCGCGCTCGAATCCGCTGCGGTCCCGCACCAGCAGGCCGTTGCGCGCGGCCAGCGTCGTGGATACGGCGATCACCAGCGGGATGGCGAGCCCGAGCGCGTGTGGGCAGGCAATCACCATGACGGTGACCATGCGCTCGACCGCGAACGCCAGGTCGCGCCCGTTCCAGAGCCAGACCGCCAACGTGAGGCCACCGGCGGAGAGGGCGATGAGCGTGAGCCACAAGGCAGCGCGGTCGGCCAGATCCTGGGTACGTGACCGCGACTCCTGCGCCTGGCGTACCACGTCGATCACCTGGGCCAGATAGGTCTCGGACCCCGTTCGCTCGACCACCAGGACGATGGCCGCCTCGCCGTTGACCGCACCGCCGATCACCGCGTCGCCCTCGCCCCGTTCGACCGGTTGACTCTCTCCCGTGAGCAGCGCCTGGTTGACCGTCGTGCGTCCTTCGACGACCACGCCGTCGGTCGGAATCCGCTCGCCGGGTTTCACGATCACCCTATCCCCGCGGGTGAGCGTGCTCACCGGCACGTCTTCCACCGTCCCATCGGCCCGTCGCCGGTGCGCCTCGGCAGGCAGCAACCGGACCAGGGCCTCGAGCGCTCCAGACGCGCCCATGACCGAGCGCATCTCGACCCAGTGGCCGAGCAGCATGACGTCGACCAGGGTGGCGAGCTCCCAGAAGAAGCCCTGTCCCGAGAGCCCCACGACCA
>WNFF01004982.1_pt1 | contig 12070 bp, 6 predicted proteins | sample 5400441 | NCBI WGS metagenome assembly WNFF01 (sample SAMN13153345, study PRJNA577476) | soil metagenome | isolation source: 120 cm saprolite under Douglas fir tree site 2 hole 3 replicate 1 | place: USA:California | collected 2015-04-18
GCCGGGGCGCTCTCGCTGATTTTGGTTTTGCTCACGGCCGTGAAAGGTGACATTCACTGGATGCGCGTTGTCGCCTGGCTTGGCATTACCACTGGCACGTTCGCAGGTGGCGCGGGCCTCGCTTTTTTGGGCGATCGCAACCGCCGCTTCGCTTCGCAAATCGAGATCTTTTCGCGCATCAGCGCCACCATGCAAGTGGATCAGGGGCTGGCCGAGTCGCTGCGCCTGTTCCTCGAAGAACTTGCCACCACCTTTAACGCGGAAGAGGCTCTCTTGCTTTACCGCGATACCGACCTGGAACGCATCTTCCTCTGGCGCCTTAAGGCCGGCGAAAGCGAGCGCCTGGTTCCGGAGAGCATGCCCCTGTCGCGCACGGACGGCTTCCTCCTGGATGACATGGATGCCACCATCTGCTGGAACTCCCTTGCTGGACCGGGCTCGGGTTTTGGCTGGGACCGGCGCGACGGGCGCCCCATCAAGAACCTTCCCCGGCTGCCCGGCCCTGCCCAGCAGGAACTGAAAGTTACGTCGCTTCTTACCGTGGCCTTCGAACAGGAGGGCCAGCCCACGGGCCGTATTTTCCTCATCAACGGTCGTAAGCCTTTCCAAAAACAGGACTTAGCTTGGCTTGAAAACATCGCCGCTCATGTCTCTCCCGCCCTCGAGAACATCTTTCTTTTGAGGCACTTACGCGCCCGCGCGATTGAGGCCGAGCGCAGCCGCATTGCCCGTGACCTCCACGATGGGATTCTCCAGACCCTCTTGAGCATTGAAATCCAACTGGACGTCCTCCGCCGCCGCCTGCCTTCCGCCCCGGAACAAGCCGTTAGTGGCCTTGCCAGCCTCCAGCAGACCGTCAAAAACGAGGGTGCGGAGCTCCGTCAGACCGTCACGGACCTCCGCCCCTTGCGCGTGCAAAGCGCCGATTTGGTTGATTTAATGCGCGGATTCGCCGAGCGCTACCGCAATGAATCCACGATTGCTCTCGATTTGCTCATCGATTCGGCTCAGTTGCGCGCTCCCGACCGCGTCTGCCGCGAGATTTTCCAGATTTACCGTGAAGCACTCAATAACATAAAAAAACATGCCAAGGCTTCCCATGTCGTGGTAAAACTGTCGCAGGATGACAGCCGTCTAGTACTCGTTGTGGATGATAATGGCGAGGGGTTTAGTTTCGCTGGCAGGTTTACCGGCGATGAGTTGGATCGTTTGCGCTTGGGTCCCATTTCCATTAAGGAGCGCGCCCGCACCGTGGGAGGAGTCTTGACCGTCGAGTCAAACCCAGGGCATGGAGCGCGCTTAACGATCGAAGTTCCGCTCGGATAACGGGTTTCAGGGTTTGTCTTACAAATCCTGACATAACTATGGCAAAGACAGCGAAACAGCAGATACGGGTACTACTAGCCGACGACCACGCGATCTTTCGCGATGGCTTGAGGAAGCTTCTCGATGCCGACGAGGATATCACTATCGTCGGCGAGGCCCAGAACGGCGCGGAGTGCATCAAGCTCCTCGCCAAGCTCAAGCCCGATATTCTTCTCCTCGACCTGCGCATGCCGGACAAAGACGGCTTGGCCGTCCTTGAGGAAGTCAATTTCGATACGCTGCCCACCCGCGTCGTCGTTTTGACTGCTGCAGAGGACGATCGCGACGTGGTTCGCGCCATGCGCCTCGGCGCGCGTGGGGTCGTCTTGAAACAGTCCGCCACCGATCTTCTGGTGAAAAGCATTCACCGCGTGCATGCGGGCGAAATCTGGCTCGACAACCGCATGACCGCCGAGGTCATGAAGGCGTTTTCGAAGTCCAGCGAATCCGGCCCGCGCCGCGAAAAGCCCCTGCTCAGCGACCGCGAAAAAGAAATCGTCCAGCTCGTTGCCCAAGGCTTCCGCAACAAAGAAATCGGCGAAAAACTTTTTATCTCCGAGCAAACTGTCAAAAACCACTTGCACAACATCTTCGACAAACTCGGCGTCTCCGACCGTCTCGAGCTGGCGTTGTATGCCATACACCACAGACTCATAGATCAGTCGTAGAGCGCCCGGCTTCTACCGGCTGGCCGTCCATCATTGCCTCACCAACGATGCAAAACCATTTTCTCTTTGTAAGGGCATCTGCCTCGCCGGCCGGCCTCTCTTTCATTTCGCCGTCACCCTCGCTTCCTGCGGGACACCAATTCTCCGGCGACCGAGGTTTTTACCTGAGTAGGTTTTGGGGTATTTGCTTGCTATCGCTTTTATATAGTGGTAGCTAGTCTCTCCCGCGTCCCATGGGATGCAGAAGTTCTCCTTGATCGCTTGCGTGGGTGGCTCATGAGACTCCCAATATCATGTCTGCGTCATGGCGCGTTCCTCGGTCTAGCCATTCTGGTGTCTTGGGTCACCATGACCTCCGCCCAAGAAAAATCAGGCGTCCCCGATCATTCTTCCGTCCCCGCCGCAAAGAAGTCTCCCGATGCGAAAAAGCAGGCGCTCCCGGAAGAGACTGCAGATATGGGCGAGCAATCCAGCGTTGAAGGAAAAGGCGAAGACAGAGACAGTCCCGAACTCATTCGTAAGCGCGACGAGTGGTTTTACAAGCAGCGCAGTTCCGCAAACGGCCACATCCCCGCAGGCGCCCGGTTCAAGGCGTTTCAGCACTTGCAGCGCATGATGGAAGCGGAAGGGAAACTGCTGCGCCAGCCCAATGGAAGCTATGCTGCCGCGACACCGCAAGCTGGTCCCGTCGTCGGTGGAGCTTGGTCCTCTCTCGGTCCCACGCCCACAACGGGCGGGTTTTTCAGCCCGGTCAGCGGACGCATAGAGGCGATTGCCGTCGACCCCAGCGACTCCACGGGTAATACAGTACTCCTTGGTGGCGCTCAGGGCGGCATCTGGCGATCCACGGACGGCGGCAACACGTGGACTCCCAAGGGAGACTCAAATCCGTCGTTGGCTATGGGCTCTATCGCTTTTGCGCCTTCCTCATGCAATCCGGCACCTGGTTCGTGCACAGTTTATGCAGGCACCGGTGAGCAAGCCTCGATTGGCTTCGACGTTTACTCCGGTGCGGGCGTCCTAAAGTCAACCGACCATGGCCAAACCTGGACCCAGACCTGCACTACGCCGAGTTCCACTTGCCCTTTCCTGGGACCCTTCACCAACACGCTGAATTTTGGCTTCTTCAACGATGGCGGCGCACGCATCAGCTACATTGCGGTAAGTCCAACCAATCCAAATCTTGTCCTTGTTGGGGCTCAGATTCCTCGAGTGGGCGGCACCAACAGCGAAACAGCAGGTGGAATCTACTGCTCATCCGACAGCGGGACCACCTGGACCTCGCTTCTAATCGGCGAAGCAGGCTCTTTCGTCGGCTTCGCTAGTCCCACTGTCGCCTACGCCGCCCTTGGACGCCCGCTCGGTACTGCCACCGGTGCTCCCACCCCCAACGGCGTCTATAGATCTACGAATGCCAACGCCTCCTCTTGCACCGCAATCAGCTTCCAACTCCTCACTCCTCCGACCACCCAGTCCATGGGCCGCATCGACCTCGGTATCGCGCCCAATGACACCGCGGGAAACACTGTCTACGCCTCCATTGCTGATGCCACAACCAACTCAACCACTAATCTCGGCGTGTTTGTCACTACCAACAGCGGCGTTTCCTGGGTCCAAACCGCCGCTCCAGACATCTGTCGCCGGCAATGTTGGTACGACAACGTCGTTAAGGTGGATCCGAACAATAGAGACATAGTTTTTCTCGGAGGGGGAGCAGTCACGAGTTCAACTGCTTTCGAGTGGGTGATGCGCTCCATGAACGGGACTACGGGCGGAGCATTTTCCCCTGCGATTCCCACTTCCCCAAGTGGCGGTGACCCAACTCTACCGCACGTCGACGAGCACGCTATGGCTTTTGTGAAACCAACCTCAGGTACATTCACCGGTAAAGTTCGGCTCTATCTCGGCAACGACGGTGGCCTGTGGCGTACCGACGATGCGGAAGCGCCAACAGTGACATGGACGAACCTGAACCAGAACCTCACCCTTACCCAGTTCTACCCGAATCTCTCTGTGAATCCTTCCGATCCCACGATTGCTTTTGCCGGTGCTCAAGACAACGGCAGCCAAGTCTTTCATGCTAGCTCAAACTGGACGAACACGAAATGTGGTGACGGCGGCCAGACTGCTGTTGATTTTCAGGTTCCCACATCGGTCTATATCACCTGCCAACTCATCCGTCTGTTTTTCTCACCTTCGGGCGGCACCGATCCGAATTCCTACGTCCCTATAGGAGGCGGTATCAATCCTAATGGAACCGATGCCGTGGATTTCATTCCGCCCATCGCGATCGATCCGTCCACTCCCGGCCGCGTGTACTTCGGCACTGATCACGTCTATCAAAGCTCCGACAACGGCAACACGTTCAGCGCCATTTCCGGTGTCCTCCCGACAAGGAGCGGAAACTATCTCACTGCTCTCGGTGTTTCGCCGAATAAGCCAGCTGTGGTTTATGCCGGAGCCAATGGCGGTGATATCTTCGTCGCAACCAATGTGGCTCCCGGTAGCGCTTCCTTTTCCCCAGTTGCGGGACAGTCCCAGCATCCAGTCCGCAACGTGACGGCCCTCGCCGTAGATCCCCACGACCCAACGGGCAGCACCGTCTACTCCGCGTTCTCCGGTTTCGCCGTTTCCGGCCAGGACACTCTGGGTCATGTCTTCGTGAGTATGAATGGTGGTGCAGGTTGGGCCGATGTGAGTTGCACGAACTTCGGCGCTTGCCAAACTCCTAATGCCACTGACCTTCCCAACCTTCCCGTGAACGACCTCGTTGTTGATCCCGATCTTGCCGGAATTATATATGCGGCTACTGATATCGGTGTGTTTCAAGGAACTTGTGTTGGGACGACTTGCACCTGGAATACGCTCGGCACAGGCCTTCCCAACGTTTCTGTTCTCTCTCTGAAGCTCCATGAGCCGTCGCGCACCTTGGTTGCTGGAACTCATGGCCGCGGCGCCTGGTCGCTAGTCCTTACGAATTTCTCCTTCCCTGCGGGCCCACACCTTACCTCGCTCTCACCCTTCTCCGCTCCAGCTTCCGCTGCATCCCCCTTAACCTTAACCGTGAATGGCAGCGGCCTTACCGGTGCCACGGCAGTCCAGTGGAAGGCTGGCAGCGGTACAACCGCTCTCACCCCCACACCGCCGGTTTCCGACAGCCAAGTGACGGCCACCGTTCCCGTTTCGTTGCTCGCTTCTGGTGGCACGGTTCAGGTCTCCGTCTCCGTGGGCACCGCAAATAGCAATTCCCTGACGTTTGTTGTCCCCTCGGCTCCTCCAACTATTTCCAGCCTCACCCCCCCCACTACCCCTATCAATATCAATTCCCCCGACATCCCGGTTACCGTGACCGGCACAAATTTCTCGGCCAGCTCACAAGTTATGCTTAATCCCGACTTCACCGCGGCGAGTGCTCAGCCGCATGGGCAAGTCGTCATTCCGACCACATTCAAGTCTCCGACACAATTATCAGCCACGATTCCGGGCAGCTTCATAACCGGGACTGGCAGCATAAACTCAGTCGGTGTGCGGACGCTCCCGCCTGGCGGCGGAATCACCCTCTCTCCTCCAGCGGGTCCGACGCCCCTGCCCACTTTTACCGTCGTCGCGCCTCCGCCTGCCAACGACAACTTCGCCAGCGCGATGCCTTTCAATAGCCTAGGAGGGCAGCTCATCGTAGACAGCTCTGCAGCGACAATGGAATCAACGGATCCCATCCTGCCATGCGTCACGCAACGGCTAGGCGGCAATGGCAAGAATGGCGGCTATAACACCGTCTGGTTTACGTTCACCCCGAGCTCAAACGGAACGATAGCTGACCTTTCCACGCAATTTAGCAATTACGACACTACCTTGGCCGTCTTTACAGGAACGAAAGGAAACCTCACGTTAGTCCCCAATGCTTGTAATGACGACATAAATCCTGGCGTCGTCATTCAGTCCGATCTTAAGAGTATTCCTGTCACGGGAGGTACCACGTACTACATTATGGTGGGCGCTTTCGGCCCCCCCGATCCCAATCCAGTCGCTCTTGGAGGATATTCTAATATCACGCTCTCCTTTACCCAGGGGCCTCCCGATTTCAACGTCACCTCTACCGGCACTACGACACAGACCGTTGCCGCAGGTCAAACCGCCACATTTACGAATGCAATTTCCGTAACCGCCCAGAACGGCTTCTCGTCCCAGGTCAACTTGTCCTGCTCTCTCCCGGTTGCTGTCACAGCGACGACGACTTGCACCGTAACTCCCAACATGTTTGCCACCGGGAGTGGCACTGCCACAGTTGCAGTGACCACCATGGCCCGGGGCTTCGTGCCTCCTTTGTGGCCACCGGTGCGCTTCATTTTCCGACCACAAATTCTGTCTGTGCTTCTGCTCACGGTCTTGTTGAGTGCGCTTCTTCTGCGGCCTGCTCGGACGCGCCGTCAACGCTTCGCTGGAGCCATCCCGCTTGCTGGCCTCATTCTTTTCCTAATGCTCCAAGCGATCGGCTGCGGCGGTGGTAGCTCCACACCACCTCCACCCGCGGGCACGCCCGCGGGCACGTACGCCGTCACCATAACCGGAACATCCGGCACCACTACCAAGACCACCACGGTGATGCTTACCGTAAACTAGCCCGTGAGGAAGGAGGGGTCCGCAATCCGTTAGTCCCAAATTTCGCTCTCGTTCTAGTACTTCCGTACTTCTGAAGATTGAGCCGCTTTTGTACCCGGAGTCCTATTGTTCCCTGGGCCGCACCCGGATACACTCTCCCTTCGACTAGGAGGACTTCCTTGACGGGTTCCGAACGCCGCACTACCCAGCGCTTTTCCATGCGGCTGCCGCTTACTGTTCGTTGGACGACAGGAGCCGCGGTTGGTGAAACCAGCACCGAGTCACGGGATGTCAGCTCCCGCGGTGTCTACTTCTTTCTTTCCAAGGACGTCCGGGAAGGCTCGCCGGTCGAGATTCTGCTGACGCTTCCGAATGAGATTACTTTGGCCGGACCGGTACGCGTCCGCTGCCTGGGGCGCGTGCAGCGCACCGAGCCGCGCGAAGAGGGCGCCGTCGGCGTGGTTGCCGCCATCGAGCGGTACGAATTCCTCCGTGGCGAGGAAGATAAGTAGGTTTTGCCCGCCGCGGCCAAGAGAGTCTCATTTTTCCGCGGCGACGAAAAAGAGTTTCAATGGAAGGGAAGTCCCCCGCTTCCTGGTTGAGAGCTGCGCGATCTGGTGCGGCGGCAATAAATCCGCAGGCCGAATTTGAAACGCCATCGCGGATTTGCGTTCGCAAGAGTTTTTTCATCTGCTTCCTGATCTTGCGCCAGGAAGCATTCTTGACGAGTTTCTTGCTCGCTCACTGCGGAGGCGGGCAGGATAAGCCGGGGTGCCTTGGCCCCTCAGCGAAGCTGCCCCGGCACTTTTTTTCATTCAGCAGCCTGGTCACATCCTTCAAGCCAAGTTTTTTTCCATTCCTTCCCTCCCTGCTTTCGGATCACTCCTCCCGCGCGTTGTAGCCCGCCCTTTTCTCTATCTATCTGACCAGCCCTTTCCCCTGTCTCTCTGACTGGGAAGCGCGGGTGGTGCGGTCCGCGCGCTTCGCCGGGGCGAAGGCCGAAGCTTTCCGGCAGCCAGCATCGCCAGCGCGCGGAGCCGCCCGCTGAGTTCGCCCGTGCTCAAACGCCCCTCGCGGCAGAGCCACCGCAGACACTGGCGCGGATCGGTGTAGTTGGCGTGCAGTGGCTGTACTGTAAGAGTTAACATAAAATAGAACGTGTCTAATATTGAACAGACGCTAATACCCTCCTGTTGTAGGTTTTAGTTGCTTAGAACCGAAATAACCTCGGGGGCCAGCATGGCAACGGGAGGACTGGCCCCCGAGAATGTTCGCTAGCTTCCAATGGCTTCGACCCCACCAGCCCGCCTCAAACGAGTCGCCCTGAGCAGATCGGAAGGCAGACATCCGCCTTTGCACATCCTCTTTGTTCATAGTCACGCAGCGGAAGTAGCGCGCTGCATACAAGAGCTCGACAACGTGCACTTCACGGTGAGCGCGGAGATAGTTAGTACTCCCGAGGAGTTTAGCGAACGGCTGGGCTCGCACGCCTATGACCTTGTTGTCGCCGAGTACCCCAGCCCCAATTGGCAGGAAACGCAAGCACTGGAACTCCTGTACCGATCGAAGAGGCAGATCCCGCTCATCTTCGTCGGTCGCATTCTCCAACGCGAGACTGTGGCGGAGTTCATTACAAGAGGAGCCTACGATTGCATCGAAATGGGGCACGTTGGTCATCTTCCCGTAGCCGTTCTTCGAGCTCTGGATGAGAAGGCGTTGCGCGACCAACGCGACCGGGCCGAAAACGGCTTGAGGCATTCAGAAGCCCGTTACCGCGCTTTGGCAGGAAATCTGAGCTACGGAACTTGCCGCTGCGACCTTCACGGCAAATTTCTCGAAGTGAACGAGGCCATGGTGAAAATGCTCGGCTATGCGTCAAAAGACGAGCTCTTGGGTGTAAACCTTGTGAGTGCCCTGATTCAAGATCCTGACAAAAGGGCGCAATTGTTGGGGCAATCGAGCCAGCAAGGTCTTAGTCGATCCCATTGAAACAGAATGGAGGCGCAAGGACGGAACAACCCTGAAGGTCCGGCTCAGCGGACAAGAAGTCATTGGTGAGCAGGGCGAGCTGGACGCCTATGAGGTCATCAGTGAGGATGTCACCAAACAGCGGCAGTTGGAGGATCATCTGCGTCAGGAGGCGGCTAGCGACCCGCTGACAGGACTGGGTAACTATCGCCGTCTTACGGAAGTGCTGGATATGGAAGTCAAGCGTTCTGGGCGCACGGGGCGGGAGTTTGCCCTGGTGCTATTTGATCTGGATGGGTTGAAGCAAATCAACGACTGCTATGGCCATCTGATGGGAAGCCATGCGCTCTGCCGGGTGGCTGATGTTTTGAGCTTCTGTCGTGACATCGATACGGCGGCGCGCTACGGCGGGGACGAGTTTGCCGTTGTCTTACCGGAAACAGGCGCAGAGGCAGCCAACCAGGTGGCGCAGCGTATCTGCGACAGCATTGCCAATGACGGGATGGAACCAGTGCTTTCCGTCAGCATCGGTGTTGCAGTTTATCCCCATGACGGCGAAAGAATCGAAGCCCTCTTACGGAAGGCGGACGCGGCGATGTACGCGATGAAGGTCAAAAAACGCGAGCTTCTTGATCCAAGGCAACGCGTTGTTCATTAAATGTAGCCTCGCCGGGTGCCCCAGGTAGCGCTTTTCTACCTGGGGATTTTGTTTTTACTCCAAAGTTGCGCACCGCGAACATGCGTCTGCCAAAGGGGCCGTACTTGAAGCCCACGATGTACCATCAATCTAGCCCGCTGATCTTGAGAGCTGTGAGCTTGTGACTCTCCAGGTCGAGCAAGTAGGGCTCCGGGTCAGTAACCTCCAACATCCAATTCTTGCGTCACTTCAAGAATGTGGCAGTCTTTCCGTCCGCAGAAACTTTGAGTTCGGTCGCGTAGCCACATAGAAACGCTCGGTCGTCAGCTGGCGTACGTTTGTCCCATCCAAGTTGGCGGCAAAAAAACTCCAGCCATGAGGATGCGGCTGCGCGATCGGCGAGTGACTGCCATAGAAGTCCGCCCGGGCAAAAACGATTGTTTGATTGTCGGGCGAGAGGACCGGTGACAAATCGGTCATGCTTGAAGGCGACCACTCGTGCTTGTCTGATCCGTCCACGTTGACGATGACAATCCGAGAGCGCGTATGATTGCCGGGCTCGTGGGAGTATGCAATTCGCTTTCCGTCTGGCGAGAATGTGGGACTTGTTTCTTCGCCATCTTTTGCATCCGTCAACCGTGTCGCAAGGCCGGCGTCTACAGCGACTGTGTAAATGAATGACGTGCTACCCCTCAAGGCAACCAAGGCCATCACCCTGCCGTCGGGAGAAACCGCGACTGATGTGATCTGCCAACTCGAACTACGTGCATACGACGTGCGCGCAAGAAGGAGTAGAAGGATCAGTCCTCCCCTTCGAACCCAAAGGCCCAACTTTCCATTAATTGCCATCTTGGAAGTTTTTCCCAGCCATCCATCACACAGAAACTTTCAAGCGCTCACTTCACCAGCAGTCTGCCCGCCAATCCCACGAACCCGTCATGCCACGCATGCGTCATCATGCCCGGCCGCAGGCTCTTCCGCATCTCCGCCAGAATTCCGAACAGCAAGCCGTACACGGCAATGATAATCGCTGATTTCCCGCTCTGGTAGGTATGTACCGCGCCAAACACCGCCGCGGAGAGCAAGACCTCCGCTGGAACGCTACCGCTCCAGGCAATAAATTGTCTCTGAAAATATCCGCGAAAGATGATTTCTTCGCAAATGCCCGCCGTTAGGGAGGTGAGAATCCAAAGAACAATTTCTAAATGGCTTTGCGGAAACAGGAAGCGCATGGATGGACCAGGCTTATCGGCTCGAAGCGCAAGCGCGGTGGCGAAAAGAACGGCGAGCGCGATGAGCCAGAAACCCGCAGCGATGGCGATGTCTTTCAAAAAAGATTTCGAATCGTTCCATTTTCCGCCGATGAGCTCGCGCAAGGAAGAGCCGTGGCGTTTGGCGCCCCAGGCGACATAGGCAACGACGGCCCACTCCCACAAAATTGTAAAGATATACATGGCCGCACGATGTGGATTGTGTGCGGCGCGCATTCGAACGGTGCCGAAGTAGCCCAACGTGCTCCAGCCAACGACCACCGCGAGGAGCAAGACGCTGTGCCAGGTGCTCGCGACGGTTGGCCTGCGTGCGGGCAACTTCGCGGCCTGGAACTAGCAGTTACCCATGCGACGCCTGTACTTGCGGTCAGGTGATTTCCACAGCGCTGGTGAGAGACGATGGATGCTGCCCAGCAGAGACCGGCCCGAAGCGGGGGAACGCCGACCGTGCCGGGAAAGAATTCGAAGAGTTCAAATGAATTGAGAAACGCGATGGCACGCGAGCCGGAAGCGTTGGAGCGCGGGAAGACGCCCGTGAGCGGGCAGAGAGAGCTGGGTGAAGACGTTCGAATGGGCCTGAAGCTAGAGACACTCAAAGAAAAAGAAGTTGAAGCAGGGAATAGCGAACTCGGCAGCGAAAATCCCGCCGGGGGAGACGCCTCGAGCGGCGGGGATTCCATCGGAATCTCGCTGCTGGATCTTGCCGAGATCCTGGACCAGCACAAAATCTGGGTGGAATCGGGCGGCGAATCCGGCGTGAAGGCGGATCTGTGCGGAGTGAATTTAGCCAAGGCCGATCTCACGGGAGTGAATTTGCAGGGAGCTCACCTCCATCGTATGAATTTGGTGGGTGCCGATTTATCGATGGCCAATTTGCGCGGAGCCAGCCTCGTGCGTTCGAATCTGCAGAATGCCAATTTGTTGGGCACGGAATTACGAGGCGCAAATTTGATGGGCGCGAACCTGTATGGCGCCGAAGGCCTGTGGTTCGGCCGACTAGGTGGAACGAATCTTTTCGACGCGGTGCTTCCGGAATCGATTTCCGCGGTGGACAGTTCGAAAGCGATCGGCGACGCCACGAAAGTTGCGCGATGGTTTTACTTTCTCACCGTGGGAGTGAGCGTGCTCTGCGGTGCGCTCATTGCTCTCACGACCGACGTGCGCCTACTTCTCAATTCATCGGCGGTGCCCTGGTTGCGACTGGGCAATGTGCTCCCGATGACGGGGCTGTATCTCGGCGGTCCGCTAGTGCTGCTGGTGCTTTCCCTGCGATTTCATTTTCTGCTTTTGCGCTTGTGGGGGGGCATGGCGGCGCTCCCGGCGGTTTTTCCGGATGGGCAGACCATGGAGAAAGATGGCCCGTGGTATTTGATGGGGCTGGTGCGCCGGCACTTCCGGTGGCAGGGGGAATCGCGTTCGGCGATGACCGCGTTCGAAACGGTGCTTTCGACCGTGCTGGCGTACTGGATTGTTCCCGCGACGCTGTTCTTTTTCTGGATACGCTATTTGCCGCGCCAGGACTTCCGGGGGACGCTGCTGCACGTGTTTCTGATGACTCTCTC
>WNFF01025004.1_pt1 | contig 12067 bp, 11 predicted proteins | sample 5400441 | NCBI WGS metagenome assembly WNFF01 (sample SAMN13153345, study PRJNA577476) | soil metagenome | isolation source: 120 cm saprolite under Douglas fir tree site 2 hole 3 replicate 1 | place: USA:California | collected 2015-04-18
GGCGCTCGGGATTCTCCTCAGCCTCTGCGTTTTCAAAGGACGTGAGTATGTGATTGCGTAAGGATTCAGCATCCGCGAGACTTTTCAATCCCGGAGCGAAGTGTGCGAACTCATCATGTCCAAAGTAGCTGTAGGTAGCCCCTGTCGCCAGCACCAGATAGTCATACGCAACCCGTAGTCCTTTTTTATCGCCTGCGTCGACGATCACATGCCGCGTGGCCGGATCGATACCGGTCACATTGCCAAGCATCACAGAAGTATTCTCTTGGTCGGCCAAGAGACCGCGGAGCGGAGAGGCAATCTGGCCGGGAGCCAAAACCGATGTCGCTACCTGGTATAGGAGGGGTTGAAAAACGTGATGATTTGACCTATCAATCAACAGTACGTTGACAGGAGCCCGTCGTAGGGACTTGGCCGCAGCAAGACCGCCAAATCCACCTCCGACGATCAAAACAAGTGGAACCTTGTTAGTCATTTCTGGCTCCCTTTACACGTATCGGCCATGTCTGCAGTGCCGAACGTCCTAGCTCCATGCAACAGCGTGAGAGTAGCAGTCGCACACCAGCGAAACAATTACATGTTCCTGTAATAAAGGTTGAATAGGACACATCGACCCGGCATTTTGCTGGTTTCAGCGCTAACCTGCGACTGCGATTCGCGCCGTTTGACGAGACGAGTGAGTTCCGTTGCGGCCGCCCAAGCTCATTCAATGACGAAGATCCTTGGCTATGCAGTTTCGCCGGTGTTGAAGCGCGGAGGCCGTTTCTCGAAGAAAGCGGTAAGCGCCTCACGAGCGTCCGCCGAGCGCACTCTTTCGCTAAACTCCACCATTTCGTCCTGGGTGGCCTGTTCGACACGGGGTCGAACTTGACGGCGCAGAAGTTGTTTAGACGCTTTGAGTGCAGCTAATGGCTTTTGTGCCAGCTCCTGTGCGACTTTTTCCGCAGTGGCAAGGACTTCGGCATCGGGGAGGACCTTGGTGACCAGCCCCATGCTGAGGGCACTGGATGCGTCGAAAGGATGCCCGAGGAGGACGATCTCAGCCGCGCGAAGGTAGCCAACCTGATCGGGCAACGAGAAGCTGGTTCCAAACTCCGGCACCAGAGCTAGATTAATGAACGGATACTGGAACCTTGCATTTTGACTGGCGTAGACGAAATCGAAGTAGGTGAGCATGGTGGCTCCCGAGCCGACCGCTGTGCCTCGAACTGCGCCGACGAGCGGCTTGTCCAACACGCGGAGAGCATCGATCATCTGCTTTTGCGGGCTATCACCGCTTCCGGGAGGATGGTCCAGAAAGTCCTGAAGGTCATTTCCCGCGGAGTAGTTGTCCCCGGCTGCAGACACCAGCACTACGCGAATCTCGGGCTTTGTCTGGGCCCTGTTCAACAGCTCAACGAACTGCGTGTACATGTCCAATGTAAGGGCATTTCGCTTCTGTGGGCGATTCAACTCTATCTTGAGAATGCCCCCGTCCATATTATTGAGAATGTATTCCATACCACCTGGTCCTAGTAGCGCAACGCACGTTCGGCACAATACTGCGCTCGGATCGTGCGTTGCTCCGGTTATCGACTTACTTCTTGCGGAAGTACCTGTTTATCGCGATTACTTACCCTGGAACTGCGGGGCACGCTTCTGGACAAAGGCAGAAGTGCCTTCTTTCTTGTCCTCGGTGCCGGCAGCAAGTGCGAAGTACTTCGCCTCGAGCTTCAAGCCTGAAGTGAGGTCTGTGTCAACGCCCTTGTTCACCGCGTCGATGGAGTAGCGGATCGCGATCGGCGCATTTGCGTCGATCTGCTTGAGAATGGCCTCACAGCGCGGTATCAGCTCCGCTGCAGGAACAACCTCATTTACTAACCCGATGCGATGGGCTTCGTGGGCATCGATCAGATCGCCAGTCAGGATCAGTTGAAGTGCACGGCCTTTGCCCACGAGACGCGGTAGCCTCTGCGTGCCGCCATAACCGGGAATCACCCCGAGCTTGACTTCAGGCTGACCGAACTTCGCGTTCTCCGCGGCGATACGAATGGTGCATGCCATCGCCGTTTCACAACCGCCTCCCAGGGCGAAGCCATTCACTGCTGCGATCACAGGCTTGCCGAGTGTCTCGATGAACGAGAGCGTCTCCTGGCCTTTCTCGGAGAACTCACCTGCCTTCTCACCGTCGATTGTCGAAAGCTCAGCGATATCGGCGCCAGCAATGAACGCCTTCTCTCCAGCTCCGGTCAGGATGATGCCTTTGACTGTGACATCCTCGTTCGCCGCATGAAACGCAGTGTTGAGTTCTTCAACGGTCTTCCGGTTGAGCGCGTTCATCACCTTGGGTCGATTCATGGTGATGTAAGCGATCGATCCTTTGACCTCATACATGATGTTTTCTAAGCTGGTGGATACTTCTGTAGCACTCATGAAAGTTCTCCTCTCTCCTAAATGGGTTTCCCTGGAGCGTGCGTTGGTACCTCAGCATGCGCCGCCTGTGGTGCTGCTCCGCTGGTACGCAGGCCTGCGATCTCGTCGCTTGTGAATCCAAGTTCCTTCAGCACTTCATCGTTATGCTCGCCGATTCCCGGCGCGCGCCTGGCAGGCACCTTAGTAACACCGTGCACTTGAATAGGACTGCTGATGGTTGAGGTCAACTTCTCGCCGGCTCCTTCGAACGGAACGACGATGTCATTCGCTCGCAGTTGCGGATCATTAACGACTTCCTGCGGCTCACGCACGGCGCCGAAGGGGACGTGAACGCCGTTGAAGACCTCATACCAATGCGACATTGGCTGCGAACCAAAGATCTCATCGAGCATTGCCGTCAGTTGCGGCCGGTTCTGCGCCAGCTTGGCGGGATCCGAGAATCGCGGATCCGTCAGGATATCCTCACGACCTAGTGCTTTTAGAACCGCGGGGACCTTGTCCGGAGTAGCTACCAAAACGAACCAGGTGCCATCGGAAGAACGATACGTGTTCAAACCTGCATTTGCGGGATGTGCTCGATCGTGCAGCCCATAGAAACTCGCACCGCATAGAGCGGCCTGGATAAATACGCTGGCCGACCAGACACCTGCCGCGAGGAGCGAAGTCGTGACGTAGGATCCTTTGCCGGTGCGTTCGCGACGATAAAGAGCGGTCACGATTGCGCCATAAATGGCGACCGCAGTCGCATTATCGCCGCTACCGGCCACGGGCCATGTCGGCGGCTCTCCAGCATCGCGCGTCATAAATAACAAACCGCTTCGCGCCCAGAAGGCCGTGAGATCGAACCCCGGAAGAGCGGCGTCCGGACCTTTCTCCCCGAAGCCGGTGAGATCCGCATAGATCAGACGCGGATTCCACTGCGCGACATCGTCATATTCGAGCTTCAATTTTTGGCGCGCGGCATGCGGCGTGTTGACGATGAACACGTCGGCCCACTTGGCTAACCGCTCGAGAACCTGCTGCGCGCTCGCAGCTTTCAGATTGAGCGCAACGCCACGTTTGTTTCGATTAGCCAATTCAAAGGGATAAGGCTCTTCTGAATGCGGCTGCGGAGGGATTTTATGCCCGTTTCTCCACAGCTCTCCCTCGGGCGGCTCGACCTTGATCACATCCGCGCCGAAGTCGGACAGGATTGTCGCTGCTGCGGGACCCGCGATAAAACTCGCAAGGTCTACTACCTTCAGTCCTGAAAAAATTTTGTCTGCGCCCATGAGATCTCCTATTCCTCCATCTGTTCGTCTACCGGTGTATCGAAGCTCGTCACAATGTTCTGGATCTGCTTCGGTTTTCGAATTGTCTTGAGGACCCAGCGCATCACACTCGCCTGGATTGCTCGGCCCAGTACTTCTCCCGTAAAATTCGTTTCAGAATCTTGCCCGACCCGGACTTGGGGAGTTCCTCTGTCATGAACTCGATATGGCGGGGGACCTTGTAGGAGGCGATCCGCGTTTTGCAGTACTGCTTGAGTTCTTCTGCAGACAAGTTGGTTCCCGGTCGTAGAACAACGGCTGCGGCGACCAGCTCTCCCCATTTCTCATCCGGGATGCCGAATACTGCGGCCTCTTTCACTTCGGGGATCTCATAAATGGCGGCCTCGACTTCAGCGGAGTAGACATTCTCCCCGCCGCTGACGATCATCTCTTTTGCTCGATCGACGATGTAGAAGTAGCCGTCCTTGTCCTGGCGTCCAATATCTCCGGTGTGGAAGAACCCGCCACGCAATGCTTCTGTGGTTTCGTCCACCGAGGACGCATCCCCTGGCAGGTCTTCTTCGATGTCGTGCCAGTAGCCCCGCATGATGCCCGGCCCACGCGCTACCAGGTTTCCGAGTTCGCCGGAAGCCACCGGTTTGCCGGCTGCATCGACAACTCGCAGATCGATACCGGGGCATGGGCGTCCACACGACTGAAGCCTGTCGTCGGTGTGTTCGGCATCTGTCAAACCAGTCAGGAAGCCGGCTTCGCTCAGACCGTAAACCTGCAGCAACTTCGCTTTTGGCAAAGCTCTGCGTACTTCCCGTACAAGCGCGGGAGCGATCGGCGAGCCTCCGTATCCCAGCACATCCAGAGAAGCCAGATTGAATGCAGCAAGCTCCTGGAACTGGCAGAGGGCGTTGATCATCGACGGAACGAGGACCGTGTGTGTCACCCCGTTTGTCTGAACGGAGGTGCAGAACGATAGTGCGTCAAAGTGCTCCAGTGTCATCTGTGCTGCGCCGAAGACCGGGGCCGCGAACATCGCCGGAAAATCGGCAATGTGGAACATCGGTGACGCATGAGTTGGAGAAGACGTTCGCGTGTGTAAGCGCGGCCCCTTTGGGCGCCCCGGTCGTTCCGCTCGTGTACAGGAGCACGAGGATCGCGTCAGGATCGTAAAACTCTCCGGCGTATAGCTCTTCTTCGGCGTCATCAAGAGGAGCAAGGTCGATCACATGTTCCCAATCCACACTCACCGTAGGCGCCGGGAACTTCGAATGCCGGATCAGGCCACGCGGTCGTGCATCCGCGAGGAGCCGATCAATCTCGGCGCCTGCATAACGCGTGTTGATCGGAACTGCGATGACTCCCAGCAGGCTGCAGGCATAGACCAGTTCGATGTAGCCCGGCCCATTCGGCATCAGGAAAGCCAGTCGATCTCCACTCAGGAGGCCGCGACGCTGAAACGCCGCGGCGATCTTTCTCACTCTGACGTCCAGTTCCAGAAAGGGTACGGCCCGGTCGTCCCGCAGCAGAGCTGTGTGCTGCGGGAAGTACTGCAGGGCGCGACCAACGGAATGGGTGTAAATCATCGATGCCTCTCACTCGATAACGACAGACGCGGTCTGACTAAATGAATGCGCTGAAGCCCGAGAGGGCGCGGCCAACGATGAGAGTATTCATTTCGCGCGTTCCCTCGTAGGAATAGATCGCCTCAGAGTCCGCAACAAAGCGGCCTACGTTGTAGTCAAGAAGGATTCCGTTCGCTCCAAGGAGCTCTCGCGCATAACCGACAGTCTCGCGCATCTTGACAGTGCAGAACGCCTTGGCGAGAGATGCATGTTCGTCAGCAAGCTTGCCCTGGTCCTGCAGTTGCGAGAGACGGACGACCATGCACTGGCACGCGGTAATGTTGCCGCTCATCTTCACCAGGAGATCCTGAACGAGCTGGAACGAAGCGATTGGCTTGCCGAACTGCTCGCGCTGCTGTGCGTACAGCAATGCATTTTCGAAGGCGCCCATCTGGCATCCGACAGCCTCCCATGCGACGAAGCCGCGGGTCATGCGAAGTACGCGAGCGGTGTCGCGGAAGGAAGTGTCGTTCTGCAGGCGGTTCTCTTCGGGTACCTGGCAGTCCTCGAGGGTGATCAGTCCGTTCTGCACAACCCGCAGCGCCATCTTGTGCTGGATCTTCTCAACCTTGAAGCCGGGGGTCTTGTTCTCGACGATGAAGCCCTTCACCTGACTGTCGGCCAGATCCCTCGCCCAAATGATGGTTAGGTCTCCAAATGTAGAGTTACCGATCCACTTCTTCTGACCATTCAGAATCCACGTGTCTCCCTCGCGCCGTGCAGTTGTCACGAGACCACGTGAGGCACCAGAGCCGACCAGAGGCTCAGTTAACCCGAAGGATCCGATTTTTTCCAGCCGCGCCATCGGCGGCAACCATTTTTTCTTCTGCTCTTCCGACCCGCAAAGGAAGATCGATCCCATAGCAAGGCCGCTATGCACACCGAAGAAGGTGGCGAAGGAGCAGTCGATCCGAGCTATCTCCATGGCGATATAGCAGGCCAGAAGATTGCTGCCACCGGCACATCCATAACCGTCGTATCCCGCTCCCGCAATCTGGAGATCCCGGAAACCGGGTAAAAGATCAAACGGGAAGGAGTCCTTCGCCCAGAAATCGTTGATGACCGGCGCGACTGAGTTTTCCATGAATGCCCGAACCTTCGAGACCGTCTGTTGTTCGGCTTCAGACAGCAGCTGGAAGACCTGATAAAAATCGCTGTTGGGCTTCGGCAGTACCTTCGGCTTCTTTGTTTCCTGACTGAGTGCTTCGGACATGAATTCCTCCAGATTTTCTTCTTTTTCGTTGTGCCTAGAACGCTAATGCGAAATGCGCCGACTGCTACAGATCAGTCGACGTAAGCTACGCCGGTCAGATTCCCCTGAACAGCGAGCAGCGTCTTGTACGTCGCGCCGTCCAGACTCGCGGTGTACAGCGATCCTCCCAGATCGGTCATGAACATCCGATCACCCGGGATATCGAGCGCGAGCCCAATTCCTTCCATCAAATGAGTGAACACGATCTCGGGCTTAACCGAACGAGGAGCAGCGTCCATCGGAGCTCGACTGACGGTATTGCCCCGCGGCGGATCGCCACGATCGGTCCAGTAGAGGACACGGTGCTTAAGATCCAGATCGAGGTCGATCGGCTCCGGCAACTTATCGAATAGCAGCTCGATATCGCTTCGCGAGGAGTAACTCTCTCCCTTGGGAATCTCGAGCCCGGCCCTGAAGATCCTTCCCAGGCCAGCATTGTCGGGGCCCTTTTGGGTCCAATAGAGCTTGCCGGCTTCGACATCGATGGCAATCCCAACACACCACCGAGGGACGTCCGCTCTGTCCGCCTCGCCCTGGCCGGTTTGAACCATCGAGCGCATCACACGCATTCCCTCGCGATCGCACCAGTAGAGCCTGCCGTTGCGTTTATCAAGCTGCAACTGTTTTGGGGTGAAGGTCTTTCCGTTCGGCACGATGGTGACGTGATTGCTGCCGTCGATGTTGGCACGTTCAATCGAGCCATCTTCTTTGTTCGGGATGCCCATCTCCGTCCAGTAGATGTGGCCGTTCTCTACATCAACAACGATCCCGTCGGGGATGCGATGACGGTCGGTGACAAGTACTTTAAGGTCACTTCGATCGGGATTGACGGAGAGCAGGCGGCCGCCGCTTGCATCGATGAAGTACACGCGGCCGCTCTTATTGGCAGGCGCCTTGGTGTCGTTTGGTGTCGATGACATAGAATTCTTCTCCGTTTCCGTTCATCCAATTGCGTGAGGTTGAATCACGCAGTTCTCTACTTCGCTGTGCCTCTCAGGGCGAGAAGCCCGAGCAAGAGCCTGTCGCGCTCCTCGGCGAGGTCATTGATCGACTGTTTGCCCGCTTCCGCCAGGACGCCCTGAGAGATCTTCTCTTTCAGTTCGGCTGTGAACTCGGGATTCCCGAGATCTTTCCACCATGTAGTCATCGGACCCGCAAGGTGCTCCATGAAGTGATGGATACCGCCTTGGCCGCCAGCAAGATGAAAGAGCAAGTTGGGTCCCATGACACCCCAACGCAGCCCCGGTCCCCAGCTCACCGCGGCATCCGCGTCCGAAACGCTGAGCACGTCTCGCTCGATCAGGTAGACAACCTCGCGATAGAGAGCCGCTTGAAGACGGTTCGCGACATGGCCGACTACCTCTTTTCGCACGTGAATGGGTCGCTTACCGATTGAAGCGTAGAACGCGATAGCGCGCTCGATCGTGGCGGACGATGTCTTTTCGCTGCCGACCACCTCGACCAGAGGAATCAAATGAGGCGGATTGAAGGGGTGGCCGATCACACAGCGCTCAGGATGTTTGCAGGAGGATTGGCTGATGCCAATGGGGATGCCCGACGAGCTCGAAGCGAGAATCGTGGTCTCTGGAGTGAGCGCGTCCATGTCGGCGAACAATTTGATCTTGAAGTCAGGCCTCTCCGGCCCGTTCTCTTGGACCAGATCGACACCCTCAAGCGCATCGTTCAACTTGGTCGTAAACGAGAGGCGCTCCTTTGAGGCGCCGGAAGACAGCCCCAACTGCTCAAGGGCAGGCCAGGCATTATCGATATACTCGCGCAGGTTCTCTTCGGCGTTTGGAGCTGGGTCCGTGGCGATCACTTCGAGACCATGTGCCAGGAACAGTGCGGCCCAGCTGGCACCGATGACTCCGGTTCCAACGATTGCGATACGACGGATGGGTTTGTCAGCAGACATCGGTGTTTCTCCTTCTTTCAGAACAAATCTCAGCTATGACGTCTAAAGACGCCCCGCGCGGAACGTTAAAGTCTGTCGCAGGCCCAGGACTGATGGGAACCTACAAACTCGTCAAAATCCGAGCCCATCTTCCAAGGCACGAGGTCATCCTATCCAAGGCCGAAGCGCGAAAGATATTCCATATTCCTAGTAGTCGGTAGCGCGGATCCGCTTCGCATTAGCTGCATCGCTTCGACCTAATACATCTGTAATGAAAGAACGCATCCCGGGGTCGCGCTCGATCAAGGAGTCTTTGCGAGGATCTGTTTTACCTTGGTCAGTGCATCAGCCGACGCCACCGTGAGGTCGGCAGTGCATCCCGTGTCGTCCGCGCTGGCAAGCAGATCCTGTGTCGCTTCCTTCAGCGCTTCATCTGCAAAGTGATGGTGTTCCAACGACGGCCCCGGATCGAAGATCAGGAAGTCAACAGCTTCGGTCGCAATGTCTTTGATGTAAATGCACCCTCGGTCTTCAGGGTCGTCAGAAGCGTCCCATGAAATCTCGCCATTGAGGGTGTAGCCCTGTGGGATGAAGAAATGCTTCACTAGATGGACGAGCCAAAGTCTGAGTCCGTGACGTTGCTCTCCCTGGCATGCTTCGATCTTTGAGCGGTCCTCGGAGATGTACATCTGGCCGCCGTGGTAGGGCAGATCCGGCTCTTCGCTCGACTTGATAGCCTCGAGAGTCGGTCGCAAATCTTCACTGCCTTCCAGGTTTACAAAGGCTTCAACAGGTTTGGCATGAGCGTCTGAAAGCGGTGGCTGCACTTCAATAGCTCCGCTGTAGTACACGGGATATCCCATAATGCCTCCGCGGCAAACAATTACATCTTCCTTGTAGGCGCGACCGGCGCGCATGTGAGCTAACGATGGTCTTCTTCTGTTGCATTCGACTTGATTTACATTGGCCTACGCCTTTTCCGAACGTCACACTCCGACCTAAACGGAAAAATTGCAGGTTTGGTTCGGCGCACTATGAGCGGCATCCTGCACGAATGCGCTGTCAGCAATGGACCGGGGTATGCGGGTGATAAATCCAAGGACGCCCTTACAGGAATATGTAATTTATCTCGCTCCCCAGCGTTGCTAGCATCACCGGGTCACTGCAGTTTTGCTCGGAGGCGCAATCGTTGCGAAGACCATGGAAATTACAAACAACCGGCGAGGAGCGATTTTGAAAGTGCAACTATACGAAACCAACGGAGAAATGAAAATGGGTCAAAATAACGGAACATCGAAGCGTAGCGAAAAGGGACTTCTCACGCCAGACAACTGCGTCGTGGCGCTGATCGATCACCAACCGCAAATGCTGTTCGGAACGAGTAACTTTGATCGCCAGTCGATCATCAACTGTACTGTTGCTTTAGGAAAAGCAGCGCGGGTGTTCGACGTGCCGGTGGTGCTGACGACGGTCGAGACGAAGAGCTTCAGCGGAAACCTGTGGCCGCAGATCCGAGCCGTGTTCCCGGGCCAGCAACCGATCGAGCGTTCGTCCATGAATTCCTGGGACGACAAGAACTTTGTTGCGGCAATCGAGAAGACAGGGCGCAAGAAGATTGTGCTGGCCGGGCTATGGACGGAGACATGTGTGGCTCTTCCGACCGTGCAGGCGATCCACGATGGCTACGAGATTTACGTGGTCGAAGACTGCTGCGGCGACGTCAGTCAGCTCGCGCATGACAATGCAATGCGTCGCGTTTTCCAGGCGGGAGCAAAACCGGTGACGGCCCTCTCTGTGACCCTAGAATGGCAGCGCGACTGGGCAAACCGGGATACGTACGACGCCGTAATGGACCTCGCGAAAACCCACTATGGTGCTTATGGCATCGGCGTCGAATATGCCTACACGATGGTTCACGGCGCTCCCGCTACGAAGTTTCCAGAATACGTGGTCCCCACGGCGGAATTCGCACACAAATAGGGCTTGTGGAGGGCAGGCAACCCCTGCCCTCTGAACAACAGCGCTTTGCTACTAAGGAGAACTCATGGCTGTTGACACAATACTTCACAACGCCAAGATCGCGACAAATCGAGTGCCAGCGTTTGTCGAAGCGGTTGCCATTACCGCCGGAACAATCAGCGCCACCGGTACAGACGAGGAGATCCTTCGGCTGCGCGGCCCAATGACAACAGTCATTGATGGAAACCGGAGAACGGTCATCCCCGGTCTCAACGACTCCCATATGCATCCGATCCGCGGTGGGCTCAATTTCAACCTGGAGTTGCGTTGGGATGGGGTGCCATCGCTCGCCGATGCGCTGCGAATGCTCAAGGAGCAAGCGGCTCGGACGCCCGCGCCTCAGTGGGTGCGGGTTGTCGGCGGGTGGACGGAGTTTCAGTTTGCCGAGCGCCGGATGCCGACGTTGGATGAAATCAACTCGGCGTCCCCGGACACCCCTGTTTTCGTCATGCACTTGTATGACCGGGTGTTGCTCAACCGGGCAGCGCTACGCGCAGTGGGCTACACAAAAGACACTCCGAATCCTCCCGGCGGCGAGATTCAACGCGACAAGCAGGGTAATCCCACGGGTCTTCTGTTGGCCAAGCCGAACGCAAACATTCTGTACTCGACCTTGGCGAAGGGGCCCAAACTGTCGCGGGAAGACCAGCTCAACTCGTCGCGCCTCTTCTTCAGAGAATTGAATCGTTTCGGCATCACCAGTGCAATCGATGCGGGCGGTGGCTTCCAGAACTACCCTGACGATTATGGGGTCGTGAACGAACTCCACAAGAAGGGTGAACTCTCGATTCGCCTGGCCTACAACCTTTTCACTCAGAAACCAAAGCAGGAACTTGCCGACTTCCAGAATTGGACAAAGATGACCAAGCCTGGCGATGGCGATGACTTCTATCGCGTGAACGGTGCAGGCGAGATGCTGGTTTTCTCTGCCGCTGACTTCGAAGACTTCCTTCAACCTCGGCCGGACATGGCGCCTGTCATGGAGAGCGAGTTGAAGGCGGTGATTCGTCACCTCGCGGAAAACCGATGGCCGTTCCGCATGCATACCACATACGACGAAACAATCTCTCGGGCCTTGAATGTGTACGAGGAGGTTAACCGCGAGATTCCGTTTGACGGACTGCACTGGTTTTTTGATCACTGCGAGACGATTTCCGACCGGAATATTGAGCGAATCAAATCACTTGGTGGCGGTATTGCCGTTCAGAACAGGATGGCTTTTCAGGGCGAATATTTTGTCGAGCGTTATGGCGCGCAGCAGGCGAAGCGCACGCCTCCAATCCAAAGAATGTTGGAGATGGGAGTTCCGGTAGGAGCGGGCACAGACGCCACGCGGGTCTCGAGCTATAACCCCTTCCTTTCTCTCTACTGGCTGGTGACCGGGAAGACCATCGGTGGGTTGAGCTTATATCCCGAGAAAAACCGGTTGGATCGCGCGAAAGCGCTCGAGCTTTATACCGTCGGGAGCAGCTGGTTCTCTACGGAAGACGGCAAAAAAGGATCGCTGGCCCAAGGGCAGCTAGCCGATTTGGCGGTCCTCTCCTCGGACTACTTCTCAATTCCCGAAGAGGAGATCAAGAACCTGGAGTCAGTGCTGACTATT
>WNFF01003999.1_pt1 | contig 12066 bp, 9 predicted proteins | sample 5400441 | NCBI WGS metagenome assembly WNFF01 (sample SAMN13153345, study PRJNA577476) | soil metagenome | isolation source: 120 cm saprolite under Douglas fir tree site 2 hole 3 replicate 1 | place: USA:California | collected 2015-04-18
AGGGCATGCCGGCCTTCGAGGCCGCCTGCGCCGCGGTCTGGCTGCACGGTGAAGCCGGCAGCGCGGCCGGGCCGGGCCTGATTTCCGAGGATTTGCCCGAGGCTCTGCCGGGCGTTTACCGCCGCCTGTTCGCCGAGCCCGGGGCCGCGGCGCCGCCATGAGAACAGTGCGCGAAGCGTCCTTCCATCCTGCGGCTTCCCAACCCATTATTTATGCTGCGCCGGCGCGCAGCACCGTGATATAAGCCGCGCCGCGCGCCGGCAGGCCGAGCGCGGCCCTTGGCGGGCGTGGCGGAATTGGTAGACGCGCTGGATTTAGGTTCCAGTGACGCAAGTCGTGGGGGTTCAAATCCCTCCGCCCGCACCAGCCCCAGGAGCGGGCCACATCGGCATCCCTTCCGTCTTCGCGGCTGCCCCCGGCGGTCCTGATAACGACAACAACGAACGATATTGGCGACAAACATCACGAGTGCCTTGCAATGCAGGTGACAGAGACGAATACCGACGGTCTACGGCGCGAGTTCAAAGTGGTCGTGCCGGCTGCCGATCTCGATGCGCGGCTCAATGACCGCCTGGCGCAGCTCAAGGACCGCGTCCAGCTGCGCGGTTTCCGGCCCGGCAAGGTGCCGGTCAACCATCTCAAGAAGGTCTATGGCCGCGCCGTCATGGCGGAGACCATCGAGGAGCTGGTGCGCGAGACCAACGCCAAGATCGTCACCGATCACGGCCTGCGGCTCGCCATGGACCCCAAGATCACGATGCCGGAAAGCGAGAGCGAGATCGAAGGGGTCATCGCCGGTAAATCCGATCTCTCCTACACGGTCGCGCTCGAAGTGGTGCCGCCGATCGCGCTCGCCGACTTCAAGCAGATCGCGCTCGAACGGCAGGTGGCCGAGGTCGGCGACGCGCAGGTCGACGAGGCGTTGCAAAAGATCGTCGAGCAGAACCGGCCGTTCGGTCCGAAGGGCGAGGGCGCCAAGGCCGCGAAGGACGACCGCGTCGTCGTCAAGTTCACCGGCACGATCGATGGCCAGCCGTTCGAGGGCGGTGCCGGCGACGACATTCCGGTCCACATCGGCTCGAACACCTTCATTCCCGGCTTCGAGGACCAGCTCGTCGGAATGGCCGCGGGGGAGACGCGGACCGTCAACGTGACCTTTCCCGAGAACTATCTCGCGCCCGGACTCGGCGGAAAGACCGCGGTCTTCGAGGTGACGGCGAAGTCGGTCGAGACGCCCGGCACGGTGACGGTCAACGACGAGTTCGCCAAATCGCTCGGCATGGAGTCGCTCGACAAGCTCAAGGGCGCCATCAAGGAGCGCATTACCCGCGAGCACGGAGCGGCGAGCCGCCGCAAGCTCAAGCGCGCGCTGCTGGACCAGCTCGATACCCTGCACAAGTTCGCCCCGCCCCCGACGCTTGTCGAGGAGGAATTCAAGAACGTCTGGAACACCGTGCGGTCGGACCTGGAATCGCAGAAACGCACTTTCGAAGACGAAGGAACGACCGAGGAGAAGGCGCGCGAGGAATACCAGGCGATCGCCGACCGCCGTGTGCGGCTCGGCCTGGTGCTGGCGGAGATCGGCGACAAGAACAATATCAAGGTGACCGAGGAAGAGCTCACGCGGGCGATCGTCGAGCAGGCGCGCCAATATCCGGGGCGCGAGCAGGAGATCTGGGAGCACTACCGGAAGAATCCCGGCGCGGTCGCCAACCTGCGCGCCCCGATCTTCGAGGAGAAAGTGGTCGACTTCATTGTCGAGCTGGCCAAGGTGACGGACAAGCCGGTCTCGCGCGAGGAACTGTTCCGCGAAGAGGAAGCGGACTGACCGACTGATCGCCTGCGCGTCGCCGACGGAGCCCGCGGACGGGTGGCGGCGCGGCGAATCGTGGCATAAGCGGGCGGAAAGAGACCATGTTGCGGATTGGCGGGTGGCCGAAAATCGCGCGACGACTTGGGCCGAAGCTGCGGTGCTCATTCTGCCGCCGGTCCGCCGACGAGGTGGACAGGCTTGTTTCGGGAGCGTCCGCCTATATCTGTGACGCCTGCATCGCCGAGTGTGCGGCGGTGCTGGACAAGCACGGTGGCTTTCGACCCAAGGACAACGGCCACTGAGAGGACAGAGATCCATGCGCGATCCCATCAATACTCACATGAACTACCTCGTCCCGATGGTGGTCGAGCAGACCAACCGCGGCGAGCGCGCCTACGACATCTATTCGCGCCTCCTCAAGGAGCGCATCATCTTCATCACCGGGCCGGTGGAGGATGGGATGTCGACGCTGATCGTCGCCCAGCTCCTGTTCCTCGAGGCGGAAAATCCCAAGAAGGAAATCTCGATGTACATCAACTCGCCGGGCGGCGTGGTCACGGCGGGGCTGGCGATCTACGACACCATGCAATTCATCCGCCCGCCGGTCTCCACGCTATGCACTGGCCAGGCGGCGTCGATGGGTTCGCTGCTGCTGGCGGCCGGCCACAAGGACATGCGCTTCGCCCTGCCGAACGCGCGCATCATGCTCCACCAGCCATCCGGCGGCTTCCAGGGGCAGGCGACCGACATCATGCTGCACGCCCAGGAGATCCTGGCGCTCAAGAAGCGGCTCAACGAAATCTACGTGAAGCATACCGGCCAGCCCCTGAAGACGATCGAGGACGCGCTCGAGCGCGACAAGTTCCTGACCGCGGAGACGGCACGCGAGTTCGGCATCGTCGACAAGGTGATCGCCAAGCGGCCGGAGGAGGCGGACAAGGCCTGAGCGGCCCGGGCGGCTCCCGCGGCCCGAAACATGCTTCGATTTGCCACAAAGATCGGGCGAATCGCTGTCCAGAGGCTTGGCCTCGTGATGGAACATCACCCGTGCGATGGGAATTTCATCGTTAATGAAATCTTGATTATCAAGGCTCTACCGTGTTTCGTTATGGGTACGAGGGGGCGTTGATCGCGAAATCGGGGGCCGAGTGTGGCATCGGCGCTACGGTTTCTTAGGGCGAGGCCGAGTAGGATCGGCGACTGCGGAATGGGGTTCGTCGCGGTGCGGCGAACCGGCGGAGACTAGGAATGAGCAAGGTCGGCGGCGATTCCAAAAACACCTTGTACTGCTCGTTCTGCGGCAAGAGCCAGCACGAGGTGCGCAAGCTCATTGCCGGGCCGACCGTCTTCATCTGCGACGAGTGCGTCGAGCTGTGCATGGACATCATCCGCGAGGAGAACAAATCCTCGCTGGTGAAGTCGCGCGACGGCATTCCGACGCCGAAGGAGATCCGCAAGGTTCTGGACGACTACGTGATCGGCCAGGATCACGCCAAGAAGGTGCTCTCGGTCGCGGTCCACAATCACTACAAGCGCCTTAATCACCAGACCAAGCATCAGGACGTCGAGCTCGCGAAGTCCAACATCCTGCTGGTCGGGCCGACCGGCTCGGGCAAGACGTTGCTCGCGCAGACGCTCGCCCGCATCCTCGATGTGCCCTTCACCATGGCGGATGCGACGACGCTGACCGAAGCCGGCTATGTCGGCGAGGACGTCGAGAACATCATCCTCAAGCTGCTGCAGTCCGCCGACTACAATGTCGAGCGCGCCCAGCGCGGCATCGTCTACATCGACGAAATCGACAAGATCAGCCGCAAGTCCGACAACCCCTCGATCACCCGCGACGTGTCGGGTGAGGGCGTGCAGCAGGCGCTGCTCAAGATCATGGAAGGCACCATCGCCTCGGTGCCTCCGCAGGGCGGCCGCAAGCATCCGCAGCAGGAGTTCCTGCAGGTCGACACCACCAACATCCTGTTCGTGTGTGGCGGCGCGTTCTCCGGGCTGGAGAAGATCATTTCGGCGCGCGGACGTTCCACCTCCATCGGGTTCTCCGCCCGGGTGTTCGCGCCGGAGGACCGCAAGCAGGGCGAGATCTTCCGCGAGGTCGAGCCCGAGGACCTGCTGAAGTATGGGCTGATCCCCGAGTTCGTCGGCCGCTTGCCGGTGGTCGCGACCCTGGAGGATCTGGACGAGCCGGCACTCAAGCGCATCCTCACCGAGCCCAAGAACGCTTTGGTAAAACAGTACCAGCGTCTGTTCGAGATGGAGAGCGTCGATCTCACGCTGGCCGAGGAAGCTCTCGGCGCGATCTCGCGCAAGGCGATCGAGCGCAAGACCGGCGCGCGCGGCCTGCGCTCCATCATGGAGAGCATCCTGCTCGACACCATGTTCGACCTGCCGAGCCTGGAAGGCGTCGAAGAGGTCGTGATTTCCAAAGAGGTGGTCGAAGGTACCGCCCGGCCGCTCTACATCTATGCCGACCGCGCGGGCGACGCCGGCGCCACGGCTTGAGCGGCGAATCTCGCCAACGCCTGCCACAAAACGGCCGTCGCGGGGCCCTGGCCGGGACGGCCGTCCCCACGTATTTACTTGATTTTTCGAGCTTACTTGACACACCCCGGGGCCGTCGCCACCTAATATCGGCGAGCGTTTGATGGTCGAATCGAAGCGTTTCGCACACTTCTCCGGGCGGGGTCTCGCCCACTCTCGGACGCCGGTCGGCGTCCGTTCCTTCCCGGAGCGACAAGCACTCCATTGCGACAGCGCCGTGATGGCGGGTCGTGGGGAGGGGTACATAATAACAAAGGACCAAGGGCCATGACGACTTCCTCGAAGCCCCGCGCGCTGCCGCAGCCTGGCGAAACCCGGGCCTATCCGGTTCTGCCGCTGCGCGACATCGTGGTTTTCCCGCACATGATCGTTCCTCTCTTCGTCGGACGCGAGAAGTCGATCCGCGCGCTCGAAGAGGTGATGCGCAACGACACGTTCATCCTGCTCGCGACCCAGAAGAACGCCTCCGACGACGATCCTGCGACCGACGCGATCTTCGAGGTCGGCACGCTCGCGAGCGTGCTGCAGCTGCTCAAGCTGCCCGACGGCACCGTGAAGGTGCTGGTCGAGGGCGCGGAGCGCGCGCGCGTGGTCAAGTACGGCGAGCGCACCGACTATTACGAGGCCGACGCGATCTTGCTCCCCGGCGATGCCGGCGAGCGCGTCGAGGCCGAGGCGCTGGCGCGCTCGGTCGTCACCGAGTTCGAGAGCTACGTGAAGCTCAACAAGAAGGTGTCGCCGGAAGTGGTCGGCGTGGTCCAGCAGATCGAGGACTATGCCAAGCTCGCCGACACCGTCGCCTCGCACCTCGCGGTCAAGATTCCCGACAAGCAGGCGATCCTCGAGACCACGAAGGTCACCGAGCGCCTGGAGAAGGTGCTCGGCCTGATGGAGAGCGAAATTTCCGTCCTGCAGGTGGAAAAGCGCATCCGCACCCGCGTCAAGCGGCAGATGGAGAAGACGCAGCGCGAGTACTACCTCAATGAGCAGATGAAGGCGATCCAGAAGGAGCTCGGCGACGAGGAAGGCAAGGACGAGCTCGCCGAGCTCGAGGAGAAGATCAAGAAGACCAAGCTGTCGAAGGAAGCGCGCGACAAGGCGACGCACGAGCTCAAGAAACTGCGCCAGATGTCGCCGATGTCGGCGGAAGCCACCGTCGTGCGCAACTATCTCGACTGGCTCTTGTCGATCCCGTGGAACAAGAAGTCGAAGATCAAGAAGGACCTCATCAACGCCCAGACCATCCTCGACAACGACCACTTCGGCCTCGAGAAGGTCAAGGAACGCATCGTCGAGTATCTCGCGGTACAGACCCGCGCCAACAAGCTGACCGGCCCGATCCTGTGCCTGGTCGGCCCGCCCGGCGTCGGCAAGACGTCGCTCGGCAAGTCGATCGCGCGTGCGACCGGCCGCGAGTTCGTGCGCGTGTCGCTCGGCGGCGTGCGCGACGAGGCCGAGATCCGCGGCCATCGGCGCACCTATATCGGCTCGATGCCCGGCAAGGTCATCCAGTCGATGCGCAAGGCCAAGACCTCGAACCCGCTCTTCCTGCTGGACGAGGTCGACAAGATGGGCTCGGATTTCCGCGGCGATCCGTCGTCGGCGCTGCTCGAGGTGCTTGATCCCGAGCAGAACCACACCTTCAACGACCACTACCTGGAGGTCGACTACGATCTCTCCAGCGTGATGTTCATCACCACGGCGAACACGCTCAACATCCCGCCGCCCTTGATGGACCGCATGGAGATCATCCGGATCGCCGGCTACACCGAGGACGAAAAGGTCGAAATCGCGCGCAAGCATCTCATCCCGAACGCCATCACCAAGCACGGGCTCGATCCCAAGGAGTGGGCGATCGAGGATGACGCGCTGCTCACACTGATCCGCCGTTACACGCGGGAAGCCGGCGTGCGCAATCTCGAGCGCGAGCTGTCCACGCTGTCGCGCAAGGCCGTCAAGGAATTGATGATATCGAAGAACAAGAGCGTGCGGGTCACCGACCAGAACCTCGCGGATTATCTCAGCGTGCCGAAGTACCGTTACGGCGAGGTCGAGGACCAGGACCAGGTCGGCGTCGTCACCGGGCTTGCCTGGACCGACGTGGGCGGCGAGCTGCTCACCATCGAGGCCGCCATGATGCCCGGCAAGGGCCGCATGACGGTCACCGGCAACCTGCGCGACGTGATGAAGGAGTCGATCTCGGCGGCGGCGTCTTATGTGCGCTCGCGCGCGATCGCCTTCGGCATCGAGCCGCCGCTGTTCGACAAGCGCGACATCCACGTGCACGTCCCCGAGGGCGCGACCCCGAAGGACGGCCCGTCGGCGGGCGTCGCCATGGTCGCCGCGATCGTGTCGGTGATGACCGGCATTCCGGTGCGCCGCGACGTCGCCATGACCGGCGAGATCACGCTGCGCGGCCGGGTGCTGCCGATCGGTGGCCTCAAGGAGAAGCTGCTGGCGGCGCTGCGCGGCGGCATCAAGACGGTGCTGATCCCCGAGGAGAACGCCAAGGATCTCGTCGAGATTTCCGACAGCGTGAAGAGCGGCCTCGAGATCCTGCCGGTCTCGCGCATGGACGAGGTGCTGGCGCGCGCCTTGACGCGCACGCCCGAGCCGATCGAATGGGACGAGACGACCGCCAAGCCGGCGGAGACGCCGGTCGAGGCGGCGGTCGAGGACGAGCACGGCCTCACCGCGCACTGAAGCAGCGCAAGCAGTGGCCAATGAAACGGACGGCGGCGCCGCAAGCGCCGCCGTTTTGGCGTTTCCGGCCAGGGTCTTGGCCTGGACCTTGAACCGGACGGTACTAATTTGCCGACAAAGACATGGGCCGATATGCCCGGCCGGGGAACTCCCGATCGGGATGTCGCATTGTCAGTCAATTGGCGCCGTGGCCCATTGGCCCCGAGGCGGACGGAGCGCACGATGATTGCAACCCTGTGGACGCACGCCAGGCGGCTCTTCGACGAGATCAAGGGGGTCGTGCTCGCCTGCGGGCTGGTGCTCGTCGCGCAGACGGCGATCGGCCAGCCGTTCATGATCCCGTCTGGATCGATGGAACCGACGCTGCTGATCGGCGACGAGATCGCGGCGGCGAAGTACGCCTACGGCTACGGCCGCTATTCGGCGCCGATCGGCACGCTACCGATGAACGGGCGCGTGTTCGACCGCGCGCCCGAGCGCGGTGACGTCGCCGTGTTCGCGTTGCCGCACGATCCCAAGACGACGCTCGTGAAGCGCGTGATCGGCCTGCCCGGGGACCGCATCCAGATGCAGCGCGGATCGCTCTTCATCAACGGGGTCGAAGTGCCCCGCCGCCGGGTCGGCCGCATGACCACGAGCGATGGCGAGCGCGCGATCAAATACGTGGAGACGCTGCCGAACGGGCGCAGCCACGACATCATCGTCACGCCCGTCGGCGGTCCGCGGGACGACACGCCGGAATACACGGTGCCGCCCGGCAGCTACTTCATGATGGGCGACAATCGCGACAATTCCCTCGACAGCCGGTTCGCTCCGGAGGAGGGCGGCGTCGGCATCCTGCGGGCCGAATACCTCATCGGCCGGGTCGACCGGGTGTTGTTGTCGATCTCCCCCAACCCCAGTTGGCTCGACGTTCTGGCCGCGCCGACCACCGCGCGGCTCTCCCGGCTCTGGCACCCCGTACGGTAAAATCCTCAATGTCCACAGGGTCTTGGCGGCCGTTTGCGCCGGACGCCGACGGCTGGCAGCGGCGCGCCGGCGCGCGGAAAGCCGCGTAATTGCTTGCGAATCAGGCCGTTTCGGCAAATTCTCCGCGCGGCAACGGCGCTCTGCCGCTGCTTCGATGGAAGCGAGGGAAAGGAACGGTTCGATGAACAAGCAGGAACTGATCGCTGCGGTCGCCAACAAGGCCGACCTCACGAAAGTCGCCGCGGCATCCGCCGTTGATGCGACCTTCAGTACCATCCAGTCCACGTTGAAGAAGGGTAACGGCGTCAGGATCACAGGGTTTGGTAATTTCCAGGTCGTCCGGAGAGCCGCGCGTGAGGGCAGGGACCCGCGGACGGGTGCCCCGCTCCAGATCAAGGCGGCCAAGCGCCCGCGTTTCTCCGCCGGCAAGGGACTGAAAGAGGCCGTGAACAGGTAAGGCCGCCGTTACCACGAGTTCGGCGACGTATAACGCCCCCGCGGCGCGATCCGCGGGGGCGTTTGCATGGAAACTGCGCGGCGCTTGCCAGCTGTGGCCGCGCGCTATAATCCGCTCGCAGGGCGGTTAGCTCAGTTGGTAGAGCATCTCGTTTACACCGAGAGGGTCGGCGGTTCGAGTCCGTCACCGCCCACCAGTCTTCTCGCGCAGACTACGACTGGCAAGGCAGTCACCGCGCGCGCCCGACGAACCGATCCATCCCGATATCGCGCCGCCACACCTGCCGGTGCGCCTCGAGCATGTACGGCAGCGCGCGCTTGCGTGACTCGACGACGCGCTCGTAGTCGGCGCTGAAATGGCGCATCAGGTCGGCGACCTCGCGGCGCAGCGCGTCCTCGTCGACGGTCGTGACCTTGCGCTCCTTCATCACCACGCGGCCGTCGACGATCACCGTCTCCACGCCGCGTCCCGCCTCGGTATAGACGAGCTGCCGCGCCGCGCTGTTGTAGGGCAGATAGGCGACGTCGTTGAGATCGATGAGGACGAGATCGGCCTTGTGGCCCGGCCGGATGGCGCCGAGCCGGCCGGCGAGGCCGGCGGTGCGCGCATTGCCGAGCGTCGCGTGGCGCAGCCCCTCGTGCGCGAGGCCGGGGCCGGGCTCGGGATCGCTCACCGCCGCCAGCAGGCAGAACATCTTCATCGCCTGGAAGACGCTCTGCACGTCGGTGCCGCTGCAGTTGTCGCAGCCGAGCCCGAGCCGCACGCCGGTCTCGCGCAGGTCGCAGACCGGCGCAATGCCGCTCTTGAGCTTGAGGTTGCTCAGATGGTTGAGCACGATGCCGGCGTCCGCCGCCGCCATCTGCTCCATCTCGCGGCGCGAGATCCAGACGCTGTGCACGATGTTGAGCCGCGGCCCGAGCAGGCCCGTGCTCTCGAGATAGCTGATGAGCGAGCCCTCGTGCTGGGCGAACTGATCGCGCGCGATCAGCACCTGGCCGCGCGTCTCGTAGACGTGCGTATAGATCGTGAGGTCGTGCTTCTCGGCAAGCTCCGCGCAGCCTTCGAGCATTTTCGGCGTGCAGCGCTGCGGCGCGAACGGCGCAACCGCCCAGTGCAGCGTGCCGGCTGCGGGATGCCGCTTGAACTGATGCTCGAGATAATCGAGCTGCTCGCGGATCGGCAGCGCCTTGTTGCCCATCATCTCCTGCACGTCGGGCGGCAGGATGTCCTTGTAGCGCACCATGCCGACCGTCGGGATGTCGGACACCATGGGCGAAAAGACGACGCGGATGCCGGCCTCGCGATAAGCCGAGATGACGACGTCGGTGTATTCATCGTTGAGGGGATTGAGCCCCAGCATGTCCTGCAGCGTGGTGATGCCGCAGTGGAGCGACTCGATCGCGCCGACGAGCGTGCGCGCGCGCACCTCCTCCTTGCTGCGGTTCGCCCCCATCGGCACCGTGTAGAGGAGCCACATCTCGAGCGGCAGCTCTTCGAACATGCCGCGGCAGAGCGTGTCGTGCGAATGATAGTGCGCGTTGATGAGCCCCGGGATGACGAGGCGCCCGGACGCGTCGATCACGTCCGCGCGGTCCGCCGCGAGATCGCGGCCGACCGCGACGATGTCGCCGCCCTCGATCAGGATGTCGGCGTGCGCCGGCCGGTGCACGTCGCCGTCGTGGTCATAGACCTGGCCGCCGCGGATCAGCAGTCGGTTCGCGACCATGGGTGTCTCGCTGGTTTACGGCGAGGACGCCGCGTGCGCGCTCTCTGCGCTCGATAAAAAAAATCCCGATGCCGCGCCCGGTCAAGCCCGGGCGCCGCATCGGGACCAAATGGATGGATGGTGCGGAAGCTAGACCGCTTCCTTCAATTCCTTGGCGGCGCGGAAAGCGACTTTCCTGCTCGCCTTGATCTTGATCGGCTCGCCGGTGGCCGGATTGCGGCCCATGCGCGCGGCGCGCTTTCGCACGACGAGAATACCGAGCCCGCCGATGCGGACGCGATCGCCTTTCTTGAGGTGCTTGACGAGCAAGCCGACCAAGTCGTTGAGGATCGCCTCGGATTGTTTTTTCGGCATTTCGTGATCGCCAGCGAGGCTGGCGGCGAGGTGCTTGAGCGTGACGGTAGGCTGAGCAGCCTTGGACATTTGGAATTCCCTCCTAATTCGACCAGTCGAAACTGCGAGAACACCCGTGACATAAGCGATTCTCGCGCCTTTTGGCCATGCGCAATTTCAAAAAAGCCCGATTTTTGTGGCGATTCTAGGTGGACAACCCCAAAAAACGCCATTTTTGGCCGATTTTTGCGGCTTCCGGCTTGGCGAAATGGGGCACGTCCTCCAGGATGCGCCGGTCAACCCGGCCCCGCCGGGCCGGTTCGGGAGGGTTTGCCATGCGCGTTATCGCTGCCGTCTGCGGTCTTCTTATCTCCATCGGGGTGGCGTTCGCCGACGCGGTCGGCCGCTACGACGTCGATGGGACAAATCCCGGCAGCGGGTCGAGCTACCGCGGCACGGTCACGGTCGAAAAGACCGGCGAGACGTTTCGGGTGATCTGGGACGTCGGCGGCACGCGCTACGTCGGCACCGGGATCGGCGACGACAAATTCATCGCCGTCTCCTACCGCACCGGCGACAGCATCGGGCTCGCGCTCTACGGGTCCGAGGGCAACGGCGTCTGGAAGGGTGTGTGGGCCTACGCCAACGGCCGCCAGATCGGCACCGAGCGCTGGCTGCCCCGCTAGTTCCAGACAGAAAACCCCCCGACCTTGACTTGGCGGGGGCGGTTCCGTATCTCCCCGGCACCGCAGGCGCAAACGCGCCGTTGCGGGGGCGTAGCTCAGTTGGTTAGAGCGTCGGCCTGTCACGCCGAAGGTCGCGGGTTCGAGTCCCGTCGCTCCCGCCATTCACACAATGGCGATTTTGGCTGAATTGTCCGTGCGCGACGATATTCCGAAGCTCGCCGCGCACGGCGCAAAAATGCCGGCCATCGGCTTCGGCACGTCGGGCCTTGCCGCGCCGGTCGGCGAGATCGTGGCGACCGCGTTGCGATCCGGCTACCGCCACCTCGACGCGGCGCGTAAATACGGCACCGAGGAGGGCGTGGGGGACGGCATCCGCGCCGCGAAGATTCCGCGCGACGAGCTGTTCGTCACCACGAAGGTGTCGCACGAGAATTTGCGCGCCGCCGATTTCGCGCGCTCGGTCGAGCAGAGCCTCAAGGCGCTCGGCGTGAGCCATGTCGATCTTCTGCTCGTGCACTGGCCGAACGCGCAGATCCCCTTGGCCGAGACCATGACGGCACTGGCGCGCGCCAAGCGGCAGGGCCTCGCGCGCCATGTCGGCGTCGCGAACTTCAACATCGCGATGCTCGACGAGGCGATGCGGCTCTGTCCCGAGCCGTTCGTGACGTTGCAGGCGGAATTCCATCCTTATCTCGACCAGTCGAAGCTGCTCGAGGCTTGCCGCGCGCGCGGGCTGATCCTCACCGGCTACTGCCCGCTCGGCCGCGGTCGCCTCATCGACGATCCGGTGCTCGGTGAGATCGCGCGCTCCAAGGGCAAGACGCCCGCG
>WNFF01004923.1_pt1 | contig 12065 bp, 13 predicted proteins | sample 5400441 | NCBI WGS metagenome assembly WNFF01 (sample SAMN13153345, study PRJNA577476) | soil metagenome | isolation source: 120 cm saprolite under Douglas fir tree site 2 hole 3 replicate 1 | place: USA:California | collected 2015-04-18
TTCCACTCCTCAGCAGACATCGGCTCAGCGCTGATCTGCTTGCGCTCTTGTATCTGCACGCGGTCGACGAACATGCCGAGGTGCTTGCCGATCGAGACCAGCGCCGCGTGCTTGTCGTGAAGCTTCACGCGCAGCGCTCCGTTGGCGGTCTGCGAGACCTCGGCAACAGGTAGACGGGCCTCGGGCGCTAGCGTCGCGCTGTCGAGCACCATCACCCGGCTCACCATGACCTGGCGCGCCGCCTGGTCGGGGTTCTCTTCGTCCTTGATCTCCTCGAGGATGACCTCTGGCCGCCAGCGGACAACCTTGCCGATGTCGGAGAAGCCGAGCACCGCTAGCTCGCGCAGAACCTTCTCGACCGTGATTTCCGCCCGCTCGGCGCCGGCAGCGAGGATTTCGTCGACGCGAGCCGAAATGTTATCATTTGCTATCAAGCGGGCTGCGTTCGCGACTAGGACAGTCATGCCGAGAAAAACAACAGATAGTTGGGCAGGAAACGAACTCATACCATCCTCCCCTTGTTGCTGACCTTCGCTGCTTCAGCGCGCCAAGCGCAAGGCCAAGCACGCCGAGCAGAAAAAGCCCCAGCCATTGCTGGCCAGGGCAAGTTAACAGAGCGGGTCTAACGTCGGAGTTCGGCCCTTCCGCTCTGCGTTACGGGTAGGGGCGAACATCCCTTAGTCGCTTGGCCCACATCCGTAGACTTGTTCATCTGCGCCAAAGATTTGTTCGTTGAAGCCATGATAGCCCAAGGCCCAAATTGCGTTGCACAGCAATTAAGCCGACCAAAAGTGCCGAACCCATGCAAGCGACGTTATCAGGTCGGCAGGTCGGCACGCTTGGTCCGCTGGAGGCAGCCATTTGCTTCATCCCTACTTGTCCCGTTGAATCGGATGGATCTGGTCGTAGTATTTCCTGACCAGTTCGATGTTGCTGGGATATTGAATGGGCTGCGCTGCGTTGAGCCGCTTTTCAAATTCATTCAGCAGTTCCTTCTTCTGGCGTTTAGAGATCTTCTTATCGGCGATGATCTCCGCAATCTCTTTTTTCGTAGCAGTCTGCGGATCTGTGTATTGTTTGCTCTGCGGATCGATACCGGCAAACACCATCAAAATGTTGGCAGCGACCTCGTCATACTCGGCGAAGTCCTTGAAGCCGTTCTTGTTGGCTACAGTATCGGACTCGGTCTGGAGCCGCGGGTCTCGCTGACCAAATTCAGCGACCACCGCCATCTCCTTCTGCGCGGCGATGAAACCTTGAATTTGCCGCTCGGTGAGCCTGATTTGTTTCACCGGTTTCACCGAGGTCACACGCGTCGCCCGCTCCGCGCTTGCCGCCAGCGGCCACGCGACCGCCGCGCCGCCGAGAAGCGCGATGAACTCGCGGCGCTTCACTCGATCACCTCATCGGCAATGGCAAGCACCGTCGGCGGCACGGTGAGGCCGAGCGCCTTGGCGGTGATGAGGTTGATGACCAGCTCGAACTTGGTCGACTGCACGACCGGCAGCTCGGCCGGCTTGTCGCCCTTGAGAATTCGCCCAGCGTACACGCCGGCTTGGCGATAAGCCTCCGTTACGCTGGCTCCATAGCTCATCAGGCCGCCGGCCACGACCGCCTCGCGGGTAAAGTACATCGCCGGCAGCTCATGGCGAGCCGCCAACGCGGCGATCCGTTCGCGGCGTGAGTTCAAGAACGCGCCAGCCGCGACCAGCAGCGCGCCGGCCTGGCGTTGCACGATCGTGACAAAGGCGCTCTCGATGTCGGCGTCGCTCCTGGCATCAAGAATGATGAGTTGCTGCCTGATCGTTTGCGCCGCGGTCTGCACCTGCATTCGCTCCGCCGCGCTCGTCGGAATATCCGGGTCAGCAAGCATGGCAATCGTCGTTGCCTTGGGCACAAGCTGGTGCAGGAGCTCCAGCCGCTTCGACCCCAGCTCCCCGGAGAAAAAGCTTACGCCCGTGACGTTAGCGCCGGGCCGGTTGAGACTGGCGACGAGGCCGTTTCTCACCGCGTCGCCGCCGGTCGCGAAGACGATCGGTACCGTCATCGTCGCATGCCTGGCTACGATCGTCGAAATAATGTCGCCGACGATCACCGCCACCGGCCTGCGGATCAGATCAGCCACCAAAGCAGGCAGCCGATCGATTTGATTGTCGGCATAGCGATAATCGACGGCAACGTTCTGCCCCTCGACGAAGCCTGCTTCCTTCAGGCCCAGGCCGAACCCCACGACAAGGTTCTGGGCCGGCGCGCGTGGCGTGCTGCGCAGAAACCCGACCACGGGCATCGCCGGCTGCTGGGCGCGCGCCGCGCGCGGCCACGCGGCCGCCGCGCTGCCGAGGAGCGCAATGAATTGCCGCCGTTGCATGTGGCCCAGTACCATCGGTTGTCCCGTCGCGGCGAACGATACCGGTGATCTCACAATAGGATAATCGGCTCCCGTCGGCCATATCGGCGCTGTGGGCGCCGCCGGCACGTCCGCAGCATCGACCATGCATGCGCGCGCGGCCCAAGTCCTTAAAGGGATCTGAATCGTTCTGAGTTGGGGCTGAGGCACGGCACGGCGGAGGTCCAGATCTGTTTGTTGTGCTTAAAGCATATTGTTGCCGCGCACGCGGTGCGCTCCCCTCCCCAACCAAACCCTGGCCTGCCGGGGTTTGATCACTTTAAGATTTGCTGGAAGCGGGCAAGCCCGCAACCGGCTGGGGAGGGGTTGGGGGTGGGGGTAGTGCGATTCCTTCGCAGGCGGCGCCATCCTTATCTTCACTGCACCACCCCCTCCCCGGCCCTCCCCCACAAGGGGGGAGGGAGCAGACCGAGTTCGCCGCTCGTTTGGATTCTAGGCGCACGCATCACACGCTAATATCCCCGCACGCGGCGATCGACCACGTGCTCGAGCGGCAAGCCCTGCTCGAAGCGCTCGATCTGGCGCAGCACGTTGGCGGCGAGCGCGCGCGGGTCGGAGGCGGCGGCGTTGTGCGGCGTGATGGTGACCTTGGGATGGCGCCAGAGCGGGCTCGCGCCAGGCAGCGGCTCGTTCGCAAAGACGTCGAGCGTCGCGCCCGCGAGCGAGCCGTCCTCGAGCGCCGCCAGGATATCAGCGTCGACCTGCAGCGCGCCGCGCGCAGCATTGATGAGGTAGGCGCCGGCGGCGGCGCCGTCGCGCTTGAGCTTGCGGATGAGCTTGCGGTCGAGCATGCCCTGCGTTGCCGGCGTCGCCGGCAGCAGGCAGACGAGGATCTCGGTGCGGCGGAGAAAGGCGTCGAGCCCGGCGTCGCCGTGAAAGGTCTCGATGTCGGGAAGCGTCTTCGCCGTCCGGCTCCAGCCGGCGACGCGGAAGCCGAGCCGGGCGAGCGCCACGGCCGCGGCGCTGCCGAGCACGCCCAGCCCCATCACGCCGACCGCGACCGCGTTCGCCGGAGCCTGCTCGTGCTCGCGCCACATCCGCTCGCGCTGCTGCGCGTCGTAAAGGCGCTGGCGGCGGTGATGCATCAGCACGTGCAGCGCGACGTACTCGGTCATGCGCATGGTGAGATCGGGATCGACGATGCGCACGACCGGCACGTCGGGCAGCTCCGGATCTGCGAGGATATGGTCGACGCCGGCGCCCAGCGAAAAGATCGCCTCGAGACGCGGCAAGCGGGCGAACAGCCCGCGCGGCGCATTCCAGGCGCAGGCGTAGGCGACGTCGGCGGGATCGCCGAGGCGCTGCGGCCACAGCCGGACGTCGCGCTGCGGCGCCAGCGCGCGCAAGCGCTGCTCCCAAGGCTGCGGATCAAGTCCGGTGACGGCGAGGAGGATGGCGGGCATTAGAACATTGTTCGGTTGGCTCAACTCTGCCACAGCGGACTGGGGACGCTTTCTCCTTGCGTTCTCGGGGTGACGTTTCCCCGATCAGTGCTACTGCTTTAGAAACTTGAGCACTTGCTCGAAGAACTGAAAGCGATTTTTCTCGAACAAGACGAAATGCGTGCTGCACCCATAATCCTCGACGTCCTGATCGTAAGGCGTACCAGTCTGTCGCTCATGGTTATTCCTCCCCTCCTGGTATGTCAGAATGACGCTGTTGGTCCTGTGCCAAGAATTAAGAATCGGTCAGTAGCGGGCGGCGAAACCAACGCCCGCCAAGAAGTCATTGGAGTGATGGTTGAGCCCGACGCCGGCTCGCATATCCAGTTGCAAGTTCGGAGTAACGAAATAGACCGCTCCTGCGACGGCGTAGTGCCGGGAAGCGGGTGAAGCGCCTGCGGTCGGGTAATAATGACCATCCGGTTTCTAAAGGCCCCAAAGACTGTGTGGAAGTTTATTGCGGAAAGAAGTCCTCCATGCATTTGGCAAAATGTTCGCGGGCTACCCGGTCTGATTCAAGGTGCCGGAGGTATCCGTCGATTGACTCAACAATGTCTTTTGCCAAACTAGCGACGCTAACCTCTATCCGACAATCATATGATACAGGCCAGGGTGTAGGTGTCTGCACCAACTGCCGCGGCGTCGGATAATCGATAATCGCAATTGCCGGTCTCTGCTCAGTCTCATGCACACTCCAAGTCACCCGTCGCCTTGGTTGGCCGAAAAATGTTTTCGATGTAGCACGGTCGGTATCAAAAACCGCGTATGGATATGCCAAATGCGCAACCTTGTGACGAAGGCACTCATACAAAATTTCCAAGCGACTCCGGTCAGAGGTGTATTCGGGCTCCATGAATTTCGCTGCGTATTGCTTAAGCTCCTTTAGTCCATGGCGATGCAACTTACCAGCATACAGGCCACTCAATAAATCGGCGAACGCAATGCAGATAATCAGCGCCGGAAAATATGCGTGCTCTCCACGAGCATCTGGCGTCTTGCAAATCGCCATGTCTTTGCAAAACGTTTCAACGCGGTTGGCAAAGAATTTTCGCGCAAAGGCCACCAACTCCGCGTCGTTCTTAAAGGGCGCAACGGACATAGCGCTAACGTTGCCAATTGAAGGTTATCAATTTGTGAAGGGACGCGAAATCTGAAACGACGGTCGGTCGCGAATCGCCGCGCGACCCCGCACAACGCGCGAGGGCTGAACGAGCCGCCGTCATCCGTTCAGCGCTCGTAACGTATGTCCGCTAATGGGATGGTCCGGCCATGCTCCGGCTTCAAGGAGCACGCCATGTCTCCGATCCACCCGTAATCGGAATGGCGCTCGCACTTGAATAATTATCAATGCATCAATCAGTAAGCGAGCCCGGTCCGCAAGGGGCAGCGGAGTTCTGGCGCGTTGAGGCCGATTAGCCGCGGACGGCAACATCCGGAGGGCGCCGGTCGGGGCCAGCTCCTTCGGAAAGCCCGCGCGCGACCTCCGTGGCACGGCCGAACCGCATGGAGGTCATGCTCGGGAACACATCGTCCCGAAAGATCAGCGCATGCATCAGGGCGGCGCCGAAATGGGCCAGGAACGTCGCGAACAGGAGCAGCGCGAGCACGGTGTGCGTGGTGCGCAACGCGGCGAAGAGCGCGGGGTCCTGCGGCGCGATCGGCGGCAGTTGCAATGGGCCGTAGAGCACGACGGGATAGCGCGCCGCCGAAAGCATCGCCCAGCCGACGAGCGGCACCGCGAACATCAGCGCGTAGAGCAGCACATGCGAGCCGATCGCTGCGTGTCGTTGCCAGGCCGGCATGCCGTCGGGTAGGGTGGCGGCGGGTTGAGAAGCCGGTTCACCAGGCGGATCGCCGCCAGCACCAGGACGAGCATGCCGAGCGGCTTATGGATCGAGATCAGCCAGTGATAGTCCGGCAGCGAGGCGATCATGCCGATGCCGATGAACAGCATGGCCAGGATCATGGCCGCCATGGTCCAGTGCAGGATGCGCGAGAACAGCGGGAAGGGTCGATGCTGCGCCATGTCATAAGCCCTTGTGGGGAACCTGCACCGCGCTCGGCGTCTTCTTCTCGCCCTCGCGCCGCCTGAACGATTCCGAGTAGGCCGCCGATCGGGCGCTGAGCACGGGGTCGTGCGACGGCTCCATGCCCCACTTAAATGCAAATTGACTGCTCCGAGGGCTTCGGTGATTTGGTCGCGCCGCCGCTACCGAGCAGCGATATAAACTGGCCAGCGGTACTCGACCGTTACGTTCTGATGCGAGGGGACATGTTCATTCGAGGTCGCGCTTGTCAGGACGGGGCTTGGATTCCGGTTCGCCAATTTCGTCCTGATCGGTCTCGTTGGCCCACTCAATCGCTTCGTAATCTGAATAGTCTTCCATGCTGATATCGCCTTCGGTGGCAATTACGTTGGCGACGGGAAGCCAGTCGTCGATGTCGCCCTCTGTCCACTCGCCCCCAGCCTGTGCTTCGAAGGCGATTCGGGTGAGGCGGCGGACTGCACGAAGCCGTCAGGGCCGCGCAGGGCCGCCATCTCCCTTGCGGTCGCGGCGTCCCAGATACCTACGTAGACGTCTTACTCCCGGCGCTCTTAAGTCATATTTCCGCCGGCCGCCGAAGGTATTTGGAGATCGACCGGGTAGTATTCGATGCGCTCGTAGCACTGCGCGCGCGGTAAGGAGCCGGAGTGGCGTGTCTTCCGACCTGTGGTTCCCAAAAATTCCATCCAGTCGGATTCGCGCGGCCAGGGCCCGGGGGTTGCTGTCTCACACCGTGAGCACCGTCGAGCCCACGGTCTTGCGCGACTCCAGGTCTCGATGCGCCTGTGCGGCGTCTTTCAGCGGATAGGTCTGCTTGATCTCGATCTTGACCGCGCCCGAGAGCACCACCCCGAAGAGATCCTTTGCCATCGCCGAGAGATCGGCACGGGCGGCAGCGTAGGTGTTTAGTGTCGGGCGCGTGAAGAACAGCGAGCCCTTCTGTCCGAAGACCCCAAGATCGATCGGACCGACCGAACCCGAGGACTGGCCGAAGCTCACCATCATGCCCTTGGGCTTGAGGCAATCGAGCGATTTGATAAAAGTGTCCTTGCCGACGGAGTCATAGACCACCGATAGCCTTTGATCGCGAGTGATTTCCTTGACACGCGCCACGAAGTCCTCGCGGGTATAGATCACTGGGTAGTCGCAACCGTGCGCCTTGGCGATCTTCGCCTTCTCCTCGCTCCCGACCGTGCCGATGACGGTGGCGCCCAACGACTTCGCCCATTGGCAAGCGATCAGGCCTACCCCGCCCGCCGCGGCGTGGAAGAGAATCGTATCGCCCTTGGTGACTTTGTGGATCTGTCGGATGAGATACTGCACGGTCAGGCCTTTGAGCATCATCGCCGCGGCCTGCTGGTCCGAGATACCTTGCGGCAGCACTACCAGCCGGTCGGCCGGCATCACGCGCACCTCGCTGTAGGCCCCTAACGGGCCGCCGGCATACGCGACGCGATCGCCCGCCTTGATGTGGTCGACGCCCGGGCCGACGTCCTCAACGACGCCGGCGGCCTCGGTACCAAGACCGCTGGGCAGCGCCGCGGGATAGAGGCCAGTGCGGATATAGATGTCCACGAAGTTCACACCGACGGCCGTGTGGCGCACGCGCGCCTCGCCGGAGCCTGGTTTGCCAATCGGGACGGGTTCCGACACCAGCACTTCAGGCCCGCCGGCCTTATAGAAACGGATAGCGTTGGGCATGTCGCGGCTCCTCTCGGGCATGGGCGGTCATCAATGATCGATTGTTCCCAGTAGGTCTTTCTCGCGCTGCGACTTTGGCGGCCACTTTGCCAAACGATAAAACTCCAGACTGCTGGCAATTGCAGCCTAATAAGTGTGTCGCGGCCTGATCGCCGAATGGTACACCGAGGCTGAGATCAGGCAATGGCCGCATCTCGAAGGATTCTACAACCCGAGGATCTTTGATGACATCGCCTCGACGCGTACCGATCTTCGACGGCCACAATGACGTCCTGTTGCGTCTTTACCGGCGCGGCGGCACGGACGCGCCCCAGGCGTTCCTCGAAGGGGAGGGCAAGGGCCGGTTGGATCTTCCTATGGCGCGTCAAGGAGGCTTTGCTGGAGGGTTGTTCGCGATCTTTGTCCCTTCGGGTAATCGGGCGGTTGGCCCCAATGACGCAGCACCTTACCCAAACGTCGGCAGCGGCGCCCCGTTGCCGCCTACCGTTGAATTGATGCCGGCGCAAAGCGCTGTCTTCGCCATGGTGTCTCTTCTTCTCCGTATCGAGAGGGAGTCGCAGGGCCGCGTTCGCGTCTGCCGCAATGTCGATGATATCCAACAGGGCATCGAGGACGGCGTGTTGGCACCTGTTCTACATATCGAAGGCGCTGAAGCAATCGACCCGAGTTTCGAACTCCTGGACGTGTTGTACGCGGCGGGACTTCGCTCTCTTGGCCCCGTTTGGAGCCGGTCGAATGCTTTCGGGCATGGCGTGCCGTTTCTCTGTCCGTCTTCGCCCGACACGGGACCCGGCCTAACGGACCTCGGCAAGGAGCTGATCGGGGCCTGCAACCGGTTAAGGATTTTGATCGACCTGTCGCACCTCAACGAACGCGGGTTCTGGGACGTTGCCGCTATCAGCAAAGCGCCCCTCGTCGCCACGCATTCCAACGCGCATGCTTTGAGCCCGCATTCGCGAAATCTCACCGACAAACAACTGACTGCGATCGGTGAAACCGGCGGTATGGTCGGCGTCAACTTCGCCACTAGCTACCTCCGCCCGGACGGTTGTCAGGATGCTGACACCCCCGTCGACCTGGTGATCGAGCACCTCGAGCACATTCTCAAACATGTAGGTGAGGACGGCGTCGGTTTTGGATCCGATTTCGACGGTGCCAAGATTCCAGCAGGAATTGGGGATGCTGCTGGACTGCAAAATCTGGTCCAGGTCATGCGCGCGCGTGGTTACGGCGAGCCACTGATCGAGAAGTTGTGCTACCGAAATTGGTTACGTGTGTTGGGACAAATTTGGGGAAGGACGCATACCCCATGACTGCAGCGCTTACTAGCTCCAACCCTGCGCCGACACCCTCGCGACAGCCACATTCGCATCCGACTTGCCAAGCCCGCATAGGTCCGGCATGTAACCGTAGTTGCTCCGAATCGAGACCTCCCTCATGACCGCCGTGGCGCTCGCCCTGCACATATTCGGCGCCGAGCGTCCGGGCTCACCGGTAAAGCCACGTGGTCCGCGCTCGCCGGGAATACCTTTAAGTCCTCGTTTCCCAACCGGACCAGACTGCCAGCCGGAGCCGGGACACAGACTGGATTGTCCCGCTTAGCGATGAACCAGCCGTGGTCGAGCGTGACGATGTCGAGAACCCGATAAGAAGCAGTTGGGTCAAAGGTGCCGCAGACGTTGAAGTCGCGGCCATCGTTGCCGCGAGCGGCAATGCATCGCCAGTCCTGTGTAATCGGCACTCGCATCGTGTCCTTGATTGCTTGATAGCTGCTGCCACAAAAGGTGACGATATCGTTTTCATGAAAGACGACATCCGGCTCCCAAGTCTTGCTACCGAGATGCATCAGAGGATAATTACGGATGGCAACCGAACAGAGTCCTGGTATCCCAGCCTAACGTGGAGGGTCCGTCTTCAACCCGAAGCACTCGCGCCGGTTCTCCGAGTTCGCGGTGGACGATTCTTCTCATATGAATCTCCGCCGGTTATGTGTGCGCCTTGACGCTGACCAGCACGCTGGCCAAGCTTCCGACGCGAAGAGGATCGCCCCTTTTCCATCCAGGAGCACGCGCATGAGAAAAGCCCTTCGTGGTTACGCTAAAGACAAAAATGGCAATCTCATTCTTATTGGCACCATGCCGGTCCCCTTTAGCAAGGACAAATGCGCTCCAGCTGTGCGCCAGCAAAAAAAACATTTGGTTAGGCAAGGTGCAACGATCTTTAGGAAAGAAACGATTCGTTAATCGGCCCTTAGATCGGACACCTGCGAAATCTCGCCGGCGCATTGGTCGTTTGCGACAATTCCACCAACGCTACCATGTCTTGAGCGCCGCGGCCCTCAATAGCAGCCGAAATAGGAATTTTGTTCACATGAAAGGCGAGCTCAGCGGCGTCGGCCCCGTGTTCGCGGGCGTCGCCGATCCCATCGGTTCAGGCTTCGTCGCCAGCTTGGCGCGGCGCGGCGGTCGCAGGTGCTGGCCAAGCGGCGGTCGCAGGTGCTGGCCAAGAAGCTTTCGCTTTTGGCGGCCCGACCGCAGGGCAGTCGACAACGCATGCAGTCACGGCGATGACGCCGACACGGCGCGGCGGAGCTGGCGTGATGCAAGCAGCGTTGGAGTGCGGCGGGCAGATATGCCAGCGGCGGCGCAGCGGCCGACAGATCAACGGACCGTGTCAACGGGCGCACCTGCCCCGCGCATCACCAGCACAGCCGATATTGAGACGGCGAATGTGCAGGCGCTTTCTCAGCTTGGCTTTGGTGGCGGCAGCATGCGCCCGGGCGGGCAACGCCAAATTACGGTCGACCGCAGCGCCCTCGATCGCTCGATCGCGGGCCAGTGGAACGGCAATCTCGGCCGAGCGCAGGTTGACGTGAATTTCAATAACATGCCGCGCGGCGCGAAGGCCGATGCGAGTGGCGACGGCGTGTTCGACAAGGTGCGGATCAAGAAAACGCCGGCCATGAATACGACCGGCAGCTACGGCACCGACGACTCTAATTACAGCGCGCAAGAATAGGTTCAACTCCGCGTCTGCGCGAGCGCTCGGCTGCCGTCATGGCCCGATCCCCGAGCGGTGGGCGTCCGCCCTTTTTCCCGCTCATGGCTTCGCCTTCGGCTTGTGCTTGCCCTGGCGCGGAAGCGGAAACAGCCTCGCGAAAAATTGCTTCTGCTGTTCCGGGGTCATTTCCTCGACCAGCCGCATCGCACGCGCGACGATGTCGCCATCCGATGCCTCGCTGCGCGCGGCTTCAAGCTCGGCGATGTGGGCGGTGAAGTCGATCTTGGCCTTCGCGTCCTTGAGCGCGCCGAACTGCGCCTTGGCGCGGGCGGACTTGCCCGAGTCGGTCGCGGGTTTTGTTTCGAGGGAGGCTTGCCATCGCCGCCAGACGGCCGACGGCGAGTTGTAGCGCAAGCGCTCAGAGACCGGCAGATCGGCGCGCCACGCATCGATCGCGGCCCGGTTGGCAAGGATGTCGAACAGCTTGGAGCGGACGGCCTTGTCGATATCGTTGAAGCCATAGCTGGCAAGCCACTCGCCGAACAGCTTGTTGTAGCGTGCGCCCTCCGGCTTGTTGGTCTTGGCGTCGGCCATAGCGTCGGCGCGTCCGATTTCAAGCGCCTCGCCGATTGCGAGCCAATCATTGTAGGTCGCATCCTTCTTGACGCGCTCCCACGCCTGTTGACCGCTGCGGATATACGCGTCGCGGTCACCGCGAGCGGCACGAGTGAGGGGTTGAGGTTGAGGGGGAGCTTGATCCGGAGCCGGCGCCGGATTCGCGTTTGCACGCCGCGAGCGCATCTCGCGCTCGAAGTCGTCCTGGCTTGGGGGTCGCTTTTTCATTGCCATCCAGGTTGACCGGGTCAACCGATAAAGTCAAGACCCGCGATGAAATGCGACCAGGAACTGTTTGGACAACGCACGCCAGCCAACCGAGGGAATTCACCCTCCGCTTTCCATGCCGTGAACAGCTTGAACGCGTTGTCCTTGTCTGCCTCGGTCGCGTTGTGCCTCTGATCGGGGTGAAGGCATTTGGCGATCGCGCCTTGTGTTGCGAAGTTCATGTTACCCGCTCCGTCTCTGGAATGTTCCCGCATATAGCGAACCTGCGCCCTAAGGTTTCGGGTCTCCGTCGTGAGCGCCTTGATCCTTCTGTCGCGCGCCTCACCCTGGCGATGTCCCTGGCACGGTCGCTCGGCCTCCAGCGGTCGCCGTCGGCGTTCTTGAGTCGCTCTTCGAGCTGCTTGTTCTCCTCGATGCTAGCGGCGAGCGCCATGCGGTCCTGCTCGGCCTTGGTCGGGCCTTCCCGCTTCTGTGGTACCGTGGCTGATCACGGGGCTAGGGATAGCACTTCGGCGCCGCTTCCGGGCGCGATCATGCGTTCGGCTGTTGAAGCAGCTGGACCAGGAAAATTGGGCAATGAAAACGTTGCCCTGCGGAGATGGTTAGAGCCATGACGTGGACACGTGC
>WNFF01004005.1_pt2 | contig 12051 bp, 12 predicted proteins | sample 5400441 | NCBI WGS metagenome assembly WNFF01 (sample SAMN13153345, study PRJNA577476) | soil metagenome | isolation source: 120 cm saprolite under Douglas fir tree site 2 hole 3 replicate 1 | place: USA:California | collected 2015-04-18
GTTCCGCAAGCAAGCGCTGGGCGACGGCTCCGGACGCGCCGATGAAAAGGCCCGCTCCGACTATGCGGCCGCCGCGTTCTCCGACGCGATCGCCATTTACCTGCTCGCTCTCTGCCTGGACGTGGACTACTACGAGCTGCGGGAGCGTGAATATCCGCTGCTTGCGCCTCCGGCGCTGGCCGAGCGGTTGAACAAGGTTGCCGCGCTGTTCCCACCCAATCCCGGTTTTCAGTTCAACATCCTTTACCGGCGGCGCACCTAAGGACTTTCTTGCATTCTGGTCCGGGCTCAAGTAAGTTCCCCGTATGAATGTGCAATCGTACATGCAGCAGATGGCCGAACATCTCGGCGCCATCTACGCGCCCAAGTGCAAGACGTTCACTAACGACTACACTTCCAATCTCAAGGGCGCGCTGTTCGCCGTCCGCAGCGGATATCTAATCGCACTCGCGCTGGTGAAGAGCGGTAACAGCACTGCAATTCGAGTGCTGGTCCGGTATCCGAAGACAGCAACCGCGCCGCAAATCCAGGAAGCCATCAAGTCGCGGGCGGGCTTCTCTGGTTTTTTGACCAAGAAATCCGTGAAAGCTTCTGAAACTGGAGTCCTGGTTGCCTGGGGCTACGCATTCAAGAAGACAAAGATTGAAGATGTCGTCGCGATCGTGGACGGAATCATTGAGGAAGTCAGCAAGTACGCTCCGGCATTCAACGGCAAGTGTGAAGATTGCAGCGCCACCGAAACCCGCGAGATCGTCTTGATGAACGGAGTACCCGGGTATCACTGCCCCGGCTGCCAGATGAGATCCGTGGCAGAAAAGCAGCGTGAGGCAGAGGAATACCGCGCCGGCAACGCCAACTACGCGATGGGCGCGGTTGTGGGTATCGTGGCGGCTGCGGTTGTGGGCCTGATCTGGGGCTTCGGAGTCAGCCTGCTCGAAGCCGACAGCGGCAAGTGGTCGCCGAAATTCCATGCGGTCATTACCTTTCTCCTAAGCGCTCCCGTCTGCTGGGTGATGTTCAAAGCCATGGGCAAGAAAGACCGCTTTGGACAAGTGCTGGGCTGCCTGCTGACACTCGGAGCCAAGTGGTTCGGCGACGCAATCTACTTCGCCCATGTGATCGCACACGCCGACCAGGTACCGTTTACCTGGCAAATGCTGACGCCCGGGCTGAAGGATTTCTTTGCACTCAAATCGATTGACGGAATGCACATCTTCGTCACCATCTGCGATGTGGCAATTGCCGCCGCGGTGCCCTGGATGCCGTGGGGCAAGCTGCCAAAGTTCGTCCCGGCGTACCAGAGCGTGCAACCGGACGGCTCACTCACTCAGAGCATGGCGGCCGGCGCACCGTGATCGCACATCTGCGGGGAAAATTGCTCTCCAAACATCCCGGACAGGCCGTGGTTGAAGCCGCGGGCGTGGGATACGAAATCAACATCACGATTCCCACGTTTTCCGCGCTGCCCGCCGTGGGCGCCGAAGTCGCGGTCTTTGTTCACACCCATGTGCGCGAAGATGCTCTGGCGCTGTTCGGCTTCCTGAAGCTCAACGAAAAGCAGCTCTTCGAAAAGTTGATCAGCGTGAGCGGAATCGGGCCCAAGCTGGCCATCACGATCCTGAGCGGCATGGCCACGGACGCTATGGTCGCCGCCATTCAGGGCAACAATGTAGCCGCGCTCACCCGCATTCCCGGCATCGGAAAAAAGACGGCAGAGCGCATGGTGCTGGAGCTGCGTGACAAGCTGGAGAGCTTTGGCGTCCCGCCGGCTGCCGCAGCCGCTTCTCCGGTCGAAGACGATGTAGTCTCCGCGCTGGTCAATCTGGGATATCAGCGCCCACTTGCGGAGAAAGTGATGGCCAAGCTGGGCAAGACGGATGGAGAGAGCTTTGAAGCGCTTTTCCGCCGCGCGCTGGCGGGACTCTCCAAGTAACGTTGGTCAATCGGGCACCGGCCACAAAAGCTCTCGTTGCACGTTGATGAAACGGCAGTAGACTTGGTCTATGCTCCGGCTGCGTACCATTGCGTTGCTTCTCCTGCTGCTGACTGCTCTTCTCAGCGCGGACGACAAGAAAAAGCAGCGCCAACTCTACTTCAAGCCCGACCAAACCGCTGACCTGGAGCCGGGCAAGGTAGCCACGGCAAAGCAGAAATGCGAAAACTGGGCGCTGGCCGCGGGCCTGGAGACCTTGTTCAAGCGCGAAGGTGTGGCTCTCGACCAGAATTACTGGGTCATGCGGATGAGCCGCTCCGAGCTTTGCCATCAGGAACTGCCGTCGGCGGATGATGTTGCCCACGCCGTGAGCCAGGACATTGTTTTACCCGATGGCCGGCATGTCCACCTGGAAGCATCTCTGGTTTCCGGTGCGCCGACCGACGTTGATGCCATCATTGCCGGAATCAAGCGCCAGCAACTCGCGCTGCTGCTATGGCACGGACATCCGTACTATCTCACCGGCGTGACGTATGACGAACGCGCCGGCGCCAACGGCTGGCGTCTGTTTGAGATCAGGGAGTTGCGCCTGGCGGACACCTATGAGAAATCGCCGCCCACCACCTTCCAGAAAGGCCGCGACAATGCTGACGAGATTGATGGCCTGGTGACAGTGAGCGTCACTCCGCAATAGGCTTTCTTTGTTATCCTGAAGGTGACAACTCAAATATCCTGCTTTGTCTCCGGAGCCTTCTTTTTGATCGCACTTGTCGCCACGAACCTGGCCCACCGGCCAACGCGTACCGTCCTGAGCATTTTGCTGATCGGCGTTCCCGTCACTCTCATGCTGACGCTGGTGGGGCTGAGCCGCGGCTTTGTTGAGGACACAACAATACGTACGCGTGGCATTGGCGCCGACATCATTGTGCGCTCGCCTGATGCTTCCATCGGCTCCCTCGCTCTCTCCAATATGCCGGAAAAGCTTGTCGACCGCCTGGAAAAAATTCCACACGTGACTATGGCGACCGGAGTGGCCAGTCACCTGGTTTCAGGATGGACTGCCGTGTCCGGCATCGACGTGCCGAAGTTCGAAAAGATGAGTGGCGGATTTAGCTTCCGTGAAGGTCATGGCTTTGAAAGGCCGGACGATATTCTGGTCGACACATACTTCGCGCAGCAGGCCAAGGTACACGCTGGAAGCACGCTGAAGCTCTTCAACCGAAATTGGCACGTAGCCGGCGTAGTGGAACCGGGAAAGCTGGCCCACATCTTCCTGCCGCTGAACGTGGTCCAGGACCTGGACGGCACCAACGGCAAAGTCGCGCAGATTTATTTGAAAGTCGACGATCCGGCGAACGTGCAGTCGGTGATCGGCGAACTCAGCAAGCTGATTCCCAACTATCATGTCTATCCGGTCGATGAGCTGATCTCGCTGACGTCGGTAGACAACGTTCCTTTTCTCCGTCCGTTCCTGAACGTGATCATTGGCGTGGCCGTTCTGATCGGCGCGGCCGTGGCGTCTCTCTCCATGTATATGGCGATCATGCAACGGACACGCGAGATCGGCATTCTGAAATCCCTCGGCGCGTCGAAGTACTGGATCGTAAGGATCATTTTGCTGGAAGCGCTCTGCCTTGGACTCGGCGGAAGCATTCTCGGCATCCTGCTGAGCTTTGTAAGCCGGTGGTCGCTGGCCAAGCTGGTGCCGGCATCGTTGCCGCAGGCGATTGTGCCGTCATGGTGGCCCATTGCGGCCGGGATTGCGATTGGCGCCGCGATTGTGGGAGCACTCTATCCAGGAATCATCGCGGCGCGGCAGGACCCGATTGAAGCGCTGGCCTACGAGTAGCCGTTACTTCCCAATACAAAAACTGCTGAAGATCAGGTTGAGGATGTCGTCGGTCGTAGTTTCGCCGGTGATGGCATCCAGCGGACGCAATGCGCCGTAAAGATCGAGCATGATCATCTCGTGCGGGATTTTGCGTTTTGTGGCTTCGCCCGCGGCGGTGAGACTGCTCAGCGTTTCGTCCACCAGGCGCTGCTGCCGGACGTTGGTTAGAAATCCCGCTTCATGCTCGGCGCCGGAGCTGCCCGAGACCTGGTTGAGTATCGCGGCGCGCAGCTGGTCGATGCCTTCTCCGGTCAGCGCGGAAGTTTTGAAGACTTCAACCCCGTCGGTACTTACCTGACTCACAGCCAGATCACACTTGTTCGCGATCACCAGCGCGCGACGGGCGCGGCTGGCCTCGATCAGGTCGTGATCGTCTTTCGTCAGAGGGCCCGAGCTGTCTACGACAACGAGGACCAGATCAGCCTCGCTAAGAGCTTCGTAGGACTTACGAATACCGATGCTCTCCGCTTCGTCGGTGGAGTGGCGTATGCCTGCCGTATCAATCAGCTTCAGAGGGATGCCGCCCAGGGCAACGGTCTCCGTTACCAGGTCGCGTGTGGTCCCAGGCGTTGCTGTCACAATGGCGCGCTCGCGCTCTACCAGCCGGTTGAACAGGCTGGATTTGCCGACGTTCGGTCTGCCGACAATAGCAAGCGTCAGGCCTTCATGGACCAGCTTTCCGTATGCGAATGAGGCGCGGAGTTGCTCCAGCGGCGCTTGTACATCTTGCAGCCGAGAGAGAATCTCATTCGCCGGAAGCACTGAGACATCGTCTTCGGCAAAGTCGATTCCTGCTTCCATGATGGCGATCAGCTCGACCAGTTTCTTCTTGATCGGCTGCAAACGTTTGGACAAAGCGCCCTCGAGCTGCTGCGCCGCCACCTTGGCTTGATATAGCGTCTGCGACTCGATGAGGTCGCTCACTGCTTCCGCCTGCGTAAGGTCGATACGGCCATTCAGAAAGGCCCGCATGGTGAACTCGCCCGGCTGCGCCATGCGTGCTCCCCGAACCAGAGCCAGTTCCACTACATGCCGCAATACTACGGGAGAGCCGTGCGCGGAAATCTCAACCACATCGTCATTGGTGTAGGAGTGCGGATGCGCAAAGTGCGTCACTACGACTTCATCAATCCGCTCGGAGGTCTCGGGATCAATCAATTCGGCAAAGACGGCGCGCCCTGCTTCCAGCTCGCGTTTGTGACGCAGCATGGAGCCGGCAATCTGTCGTGATTCCGGCCCTGAGATCCGGACCACACCAATGCCGCCGCGTCCCGAGGGCGTGGCTATGGCAACGATGGTGTCATCCAGGTTCATAGAGACAGATACTTTGACTGCAACCGGCAGGTTCCAGTGAGGACGGGAGAATCAGCGCTGCACAGGGCGCGCGGGCTTGTAATTTTTAGGATAGAGCACCACATACCTGCGGCCGCCCTCGCCTTCACTCTGCGTGACCAGCGACTCATGTTCGTGAAAAGCCAGGTGAATCAATCTGCGCTCACGCGAAGACATCGGCGCGAACGAATAGGGCACTCCGCTTTTGAGCACCTTTTCCGCGGCAACCTCAGCGGCCAGCTTCAACTCCTGCTGACGGGCGGCGCGGTAGCCGCGGCAATCAAAGCTGATCTTGTCGTGGTCTTCCGCGTGGAGGTGGAGCATCTCGTGCGTGAGGATTTCAAACGACCGCAGCAACTCCGCGCCGCGTTCCAGCAGAAGATCGCTGTCCGGGCCGGCCAGTTCGACCAGAATTTCCGCTGTCCCCGGGTTCTGGGCAACTACCGAAGGGGGATTCACGGTGATCCGGTACTTGAGCCTTAACGCTCCTGAAGTAATGATCTTCTTCAGGAAAGAATCGATTTTTTTGGCCGCCGCGACTTTGTCCTGGAGCATCCTGATGTTTCCGAAAAGCGGATTATACAACCGTTGAGGCTAACGCTTCCGCTTGGCCCTGCGTTCGACTGACTTCTTGACCTGCTGTCCGAACTGCGAACGGTTGATCACAACCTGCTGCACGTACGCGATGACGTTGCTGATGGCCCAATAGACCCCGAGACCCGAGGGCAGATACCACGTCATGCCGCCGATCATCAGGGGCATCATGTACTTCATCATTTTTGCCTGTGCCGGGTCCATCCCGGTCGACGGCGTGCTCTGCTGTGTGAGGAACATGGTGATGACCACGACGATCGGCAGAAGATGCCAGGGGTCCGCGAAGGAAAGATCTGAGACCCACAACCAGTGTGCGTGGCGCAGCTCGAATGCGTTGCTCAGCATGGAGTAGAAGGCGAACAGGAAGGGCATCTGCAGCATCATGGGTAAACAACCGCCCAGCGGATTTACGCCCTCGGTCTTATAAAGCGCCGACATTTCCTTTTGCATCTCCGCGCGCCGCGGGTCAGTGATGCTGTAACGCTTGTACTTCTCGTTGATGGCTTTGATCTGCGGCTGGAGCTTCGACATCTTCAGCGCCGACTTGATGCTCTGAATCCGCAGTGGCAGCAGCACACCGTTGATGATGATGGTAAGGATGGCGATGGACCATCCCCAGTTCGGTACCCAGTGATCGTGCGTCCAGGTCAGCCAGGCAAACAGCGGACGCGAAATGAAGCCGAACATGCCGAAATCCAGCATGCCGCGGAGATCAGGTCCGCCCGGCTGTGTGGGAATGCTCTCCAGCAGGTCCACAGCTTTGGGGCCGACGAATAGACGTTGATGGTTCGCGCCGTGGGTGTTCCCCACGGCGACGCCGAGAATAGAAACTTTGTCTTTATCGCCGTTCGGTTTTGCCGGATCTCTGGGAATCTCAACTTGATTGTGCAGCGTGACGAGATCGCTGTCTTGCGGCGAGTACGGCATGAATGCAGCCGCAAAATACTGGTCGGCCGAGGCTGCCCACTGGAACGGACCGTGCAGGGTGTCGCCGTTCGAGATCGATTTTTTACCCGTGAGGAAAAACCCGGACTGCGCTGCTTTGCGCTCGATGTCGCTGTTCTGCTGCCACAGGATCTTCCCGTTGGCGTAGGCGGCAGCATTGTTGGCGTCGCCAAAACCGCTCGGCCATTGCGAATACGCTGCTACCTTCTGTCCGTTGCGCTCGACCTGCGTGTCAACGGTGATTTCGTACTTTTTAGGATCGAACGTAAATGTCTTGGTCGCCCGGAGATCGCCTTCTGAATACTCGTAAGTCAGCGCGAAGGGGGCTTTTTGCGGGCCGGTTGCGCTGGGAACATACAACGCTTCGTTGAGACGCTTCTCCAAATCTTTGTCGTAAGCGAACAACGAAAGCGGATATCCCATCACCGGCGCGGCGATCGGGTTCACCAGCTCAACGTCACTGTCGGTCAGATAACGATTGTCTTTCTTCAACACCCAACTCTTCACCCGTCCGCCATGGTTGGTGAAGGTCACTCGATAGTGATCGTTCTCGATGGTGGTGTCCGCTTCCACCTCAGCTTTTTTGCTGGGAACAGTCTCCGCGGCGGCCGGCGGCTTTCCCTTCCGGGGAACCGAAGCTTCAGGCTGCGTTGCTGGCGGTGTCTGCGGTTGCTGTCGGGTTTGCGCCGGCGGCTCTGGCTTCGGCGCCGGCTGTTGCGGTTTGGGCATGAAGTACTGCATGGCCGCAATGCCGATAAAAATCAGCATGAACGCAATGAGTAGTCGCTTCTGCGAGCCGGGGTCTTCTTGCGGATTGTGATATTCGGTCAAATGAAATCTCAGTTCGTCCTGGAAACGGGATCGTAGCCGCCACGCGTGAATGGATTGCAGCGCAAGATGCGCCACGCGGCCATCGCCGTGCCGATAAGAAAACCGTGGTGGGCCAGGGCCTCTGCCGCGTACTCCGAACAGCTGGGCACGTACCGGCAGGAAGCCGGCAGATGCGGCGAGATCACGCCCTTGTAAATCTTCAGCAGGGTTGTGGCCAGTTTGTTCATGTTATTTCCCTTTGCCGCGTTGCAACGCCGCAAAAAGTTGCTCGACCTCAGATTCGAGCTTTGTGAACTCCAATGTCAACACGGCTTTCCGCGGATGCAACACCACGTCCAGCGGCCGCCCCAGTTGCCTGACATGCCGCTGTACGGCCGCACGCAGCCGGCGCCGTATGCGATTGCGCTCCACGGCGCCGCCCAGCACCTTGCCTACCGTGAATCCCACGCGCGGACCCGCCTGGTCGTTGCGATCGCGGTAGAACACCGTCACGTTCCCGGAAAAGTGCCGCTTCCCCTGTTTGTAGACGGCTTGAAAATCTGCGTGTTTCAACAATCGTGAACTCTTGGAGATCTTCCATGATTGGGTTTTCTGCTGATTCACGGCTGGCGCACGGGGGCTTTCACTTGACGGACAAAATTAATCGCGGAAACCGGGCTTCACCGAGACGCGCTTCCGCCCCTTGGCGCGGCGGCGCGACAAGACCGCCTGGCCGCTCTTGGTTTTCATTCTCGTGCGAAAACCGTGCGTCTTGGAACGGCGCCGCCGGTTCGGCTGAAAAGTACGTTTGGGCATGGGATGTTGCTGCTCCTACCTGTAAGAAATGAGTGTTGCGGGCAAACGATAAGTATAAAGGAATCAGGTGGTTCATGCCACTGGACACCAAGGCCGGTCGCTTGAAGCTGTCATTGTGATATTCGACTGACTGTCAGACACGATCACAATGGCGACAACATTGCAACTGAATTCACCACCGGCAACCGGGGTAGCGACCGGTTCATGAAAACCCTTTCGCTAAAGTTTTCAAGTGCGATGCGAAAAAAATTTTATTGCACCAGCAATGTGGCACAAGAAAATTTTTGCGTATGCAATACATTTTTTCGTTTCATCGATTCGCAAAAATATTTTTCCCGGGCGCTTCTCCACACGCTGAGCGTTCATGCTAGTATGCCGCCAGACGAGAATTTTTGAGTTGCACAACTCAGTGTTCAACTGCTCTGTTCGTGGACAGAGCCAACATCCGATCCTTAATCAACAAAACATCGGCCCTCGCGGCCCGGGAACAATTGAGCATGTCATTATCGGCGACCGCTAGCGCTGCTGGGAATCCATGGTTGCGAATCCTGTCAGCGCTGGAAAAGAAAATCACCCGGCTTTCCTACGACACGTGGCTCAAACCCACGCGCTTCAGTCACATTATCGGCAGCACCATCTACGTGCGCGTGCCCACTCCCGAGTTTCGCCACATCGAAGAGAAATTCGGTGACCTGATCCAGGAAGCCCTCGACGTGTTGAGTCCGGAATACCAGGACGTCAAGTACATTACCGCGGAAGAGGACAAGACCGCGGCGCCGGTCCGTCCCGCAGCCGGCTTCCCTCCGGTATCAGCCAGCGGCGTGCCCGCGACCGGGGGCAAGCAACAGCGCTTTGATTGGGACTCAGCCGCGCAGTTGAATTCCAAGTACACGTTTGAGGCGTTCGTGAGCGGCTCGGGCAACCAGTTCGCGCATGCGGCCGCGCAAGCCGTGGCGGAGAGGCCGTCGAAAGCCTACAACCCGCTCTTCCTGTACGGCGGCGTGGGTATGGGCAAGACCCACCTGATGCAGGCCATTGGACACGAAGTGAAGCGCCGCGACCCGCAGGCCTCCATCTGCTACGTCTCCAGCGAGAAGTTCACCAATGACATGATCAACTCGCTGCGCTACGACCGCATGATCAGCTTCCGCGACAAGTTCCGCAACGTGGACGTGCTGCTCATTGACGATATCCAGTTCCTCGCCCAGAAAGAGCGCACCCAGGAAGAGTTCTTCCACACGTTCAATGCGCTGCACGAGTCCATGAAGCAGATCGTAATCGCCAGCGACCGCCCGCCGAAAGAGCTCGCGGAGATCGAAGACAGGTTGCGCTCGCGCTTCGAGTGGGGACTCATTGCCGACATACAACCGCCGGATCTCGAGACCAAAGTCGCCATCCTGCAGAAGAAGGCGGAATCGGAACGCGTCACTCTCACGACGGAGCTGGCGCTCTACATAGCATCGAATGTCCGCACGAACGTTCGTGAACTCGAAGGCGCTCTGATCCGTCTGATGGCCTACTGCTCGTTGACCGGAGCGGAGGTGAATCTTACGACGGCGCAGCAGGTGCTCAAGAATTTTATTGATTCGCAGGCGCGCAAGATCACGATTGACGCAATTCAACGGGCCGTGGCGGAGCAATTCGGATTGCGCGTGACTGAAATCAAGGCCAAGAGCAATTCCCGGGCGATTGTTTTCCCGCGGCAGATCGCCATGTATCTGGCCAAGCAGATGACGGAGGCCTCTCTGCCGGAAATCGGCCGCCAGTTTGGCGGCAAACACCACACCACGGTGATGCACTCGATCAGTAAAATTGACGACCAGCGCCAGGCCGACAAGGATTTAAACAGGCTCTTAACAAAACTGACCGAAACTCTAAGTAATTGAAACGTATGATGCGCTGGAGCGCTGCACGCGGTCTCAGGCGTGATTTCCGAGCGGACGGCTGTGGACGTTATGTGGAAACGGTGTAATACACCGAGGGAATCGCGGACGACAGCCAGGATTTCAAGCGTAGGCACAGAGCGGCAGTCCTGGAATCCAGTGGGGCCAAAGCCGGGAAGAGATTGTAAACTAGGGTGGTTAATCGGAATTCCCACATTTCCGAGGACATCGGCTACTACTGCTATTTTTATTTAGTTTTTGATATAAGGTAGAACCGATAGTATAGGAGCGAAAATTTATGCCGTCCTCCGCGGGCACTGAGGCGGGAGTCGCAATGGAAATAACCGTCAGTAAGTCGGATCTGTTGAAGGAACTCACAGCCACTCAGGGCGTGGTCGAACGCAAGACCACGATTCCCATTCTTTCCAATTTTCTTTTTGAGGCCACCGGCGACAAGCTCCTGATTACAGCAACTGATCTGGACCTGAGCTTGCGCACGTCCTGCCCTGCAAAGGTCAAAAAGGAAGGCTCGTGCACCATCCCCGCACGCAAGCTTTACGACTACGTGAAGCTGTTGGGTGAGGGCGACATTGGAATCAAGTTGCTGGACAATCACTGGGTGCAGATCCGCAGCGGCCGGTCCAACACCAAGATGGTTGGCATGGCCCGCGCTAATTTTCCTGCTCTGCCACAATTCCCATCTGACTCGTTGCAGCTCCCGGCCCAGGTACTCCGCAACCTGATCGGCAGGACCATTTTCTCCATCTCCAACGAGGAATCGCGCTACACGCTGAACGGTGCGCTCCTGGTGCTGAAACCGGATTCCATCACCATGGTCGCGACCGACGGCCATCGCCTGGCGCATATCGAGCACAACACGTCAAAGTTTCCGGTCAGCGGCGAGATGAAAGTGCTGGTTCCCAAGAAAGCCATGGCAGAGCTGAACACGCTGCTCAATTCGGGCGACATTCAGACCGTTGATTTTGCCAAGGACGAATCCACACTCTTTTTCCGCATTGGCGGGCGTCTGTTGACCTCGCGCCAGCTTACCGGCCAATTTCCCAATTACGAAGCCGTGTTGCCGCGTGACAACAACAAGTCTGTTACCGTGCATTGCGACGCGCTCTCGGCAGCGATCCAGCGCGTTGCCCAGTTCGCCGATGAGCGCTCCAACGCGATCCGGATGCGAGTGGCAAAGGACGAGTTGAAAGTTTCGTCTTCGAACACGGAAACAGGGGAGTCGGAAGACTCCATTGAGACCAGCTATAGCGGCGATGAGGTAATGATCGGCTTTAATTCGCAGTACCTGCTGGAATTTCTCAAGGTAGTCGGCGCCGGAGATGTCCGCTTTGAATTCAAGGACGCCCAGTCAGCCGGCCAGCTCCGCCCGGATGAGGCAACTGATAGCGAGTACAAGTACCGCTACATCGTGATGCCGATGCGGATTTGATTCCCGAGGAACCTATTTGGCTCGATTGCGAAAGAAGAACATGAAAAAGTACGTTGCACCCGCCGCCAGGAGCAACGGACTTAGGAGCACATTCAGCCAAGCCACAACAGAATAATTCCATAAAAGATCGCGAGGAATGCAGCGAAACTTCCCGCGATGAGCCATTTTCCCTGCACCGTTTCGCCCTCCCGAATCGGGCCAAAATCTGTCTGGAGACGCAGAGGCTCGCCTCTGCGCCCCAGATTTAGTGTAATCAACCATCCCTACTGGGTGACAGAAAATACGTCATAGATCCAACGGCCAGGATCCCCGGATTTCGTTTCATCACGGCTGTCGCGATGGTTACTGTCAGGGTTTATGCGTGCTCTGTAACGGAACTGGTTACCAAATTCGTCTG
>WNFF01004007.1_pt1 | contig 12047 bp, 12 predicted proteins | sample 5400441 | NCBI WGS metagenome assembly WNFF01 (sample SAMN13153345, study PRJNA577476) | soil metagenome | isolation source: 120 cm saprolite under Douglas fir tree site 2 hole 3 replicate 1 | place: USA:California | collected 2015-04-18
CGGGACGGCCGCTTGCGTTCGGCCGTGTCGGCAAAGCCAATTTCATCGGGCTGCCCGGAAATCCGGTTTCGAGCTTCGTGACCTTCCTCATATTCGTCCGGCCGTTTCTCCTCCGGACCCAAGGGATCACCGACGTGCAAGCCCGCGCGATTTCCGCGCGCGCCGATTTCGACTGGCCCGAACCTGATCTCCGGCGCGAGTATCTGCGCGTAAAATGGAACGCGCGCGGCGGGCTCGACCTCTATCCAACCCAGGACTCCGCCGTGCTGATGTCCACGGCGTGGGCGGACGGCTTGGTCGACAATCCGGCCGAGCACCCCATCCGCGCCGGGGACATGGTGAAGTTCATGCCGTATTCGGAACTGTATCGATGAAGATCAAAGTCCTCTATCTGGCGAGCCTGCGCGAACAGCTGGGCAAGTCCGGCGAAGACCTCGAAATCCCGCCCGCGACATCTACGGTCGCCGGCTTGCGCGCGCTCCTTATGGCCCGCGGGGGTGCTTGGCAGGCGGCGCTGGCCCAGGGCAAGGCGCTGCGCGTCGCCGTCAACCAGGAAATGGCGCAGCCGGCGACGGCGGTGAGGCCGGGCGACGAAATCGCGTTCTTCCCTCCGGTGACGGGAGGCTGAGATGCCGGTGCGCGTCCAGACGAAGGATTTCGACGCGGGCGCCGAGATGGCGGCGCTCCGGCGGGACAACCCGAAGATCGGCGCGGTGGCGAGCTTTATCGGCTTGTGCCGTGATACCAACGAGGGCGATGTGGTGACGAAGATGACGCTCGAACACTATCCCGGCATGACCGAGAGGGCGCTCGAAAAGATCGTCGCCGAGGCGAAAGCCCGCTGGGACGTGATGGAGGTGCTCGTGGTTCACCGTGTCGGCGAGATGAAGCCCGCCGATCAGATCGTGCTCGTCGTCGTTACCGGTGCGCACCGCGGCGAAGCCTTTGCCGCCTGCGAATTCGTCATGGATTATCTCAAGACGCGCGCGCCGTTCTGGAAAAAGGAAGAAACCCCGCAGGGCGCGCGCTGGGTCGAAGCGCGAGCTTCAGACGACGAAGCCGCGCAACGCTGGGAGCCGCCGAAGTCGAGCGCCGCCTGAGCTCCGGCGCAGTTTACGCGTGCCGTACGAGCCGCTATCATGGCTGCGCTTCAGGGAGATGGCATACCTCCCCTAACCGCCGCAAGGCTGATGATGCCTACGTGACACGCCGGAGAACGTAGGCGCAGGCTGTCCTTTCAAGTTGCCTCCGTCCTGCCCGATCACATGCGGAACGGAGGTTTTCATGACTGAAATATGGGCTTTGGCCGCACTCTGGCTCGGGCTTGCGTTGCTCGCGGCGCTGCTCTCCATCTGGCTGAAAGTCGCCAATGCGCTCTCCGAGATCGTGGTAGGCACCGCGGCGCAGCTCGTCCTCGGCGCGGCCTTCGGTGCGGCGTTCCTCGGAGCAGATCAGACCTGGATCAAGTTCCTCGCCGGCAGCGGCGCGATCGTGCTCACCTTCCTCGCCGGAGCGGAACTGGACCCGGGGGTCTTCAAGCGCAAATGGAAGGAAGCGACCGCTATAGGTCTCGTCAGCTTTTTCGCGCCGTTCTTCGGCTGCGCGGCGGCGGCGCGCTGGCTGCTCGGCTGGGATGTCGAGGCGAGCTGGCTTGCGGGGGTGGCAATGTCGACGACCTCGGTCGCGGTCGTGTACGCGGTGATGATCGAATTCGGGTTCAACGTAACCGACTACGGCAAGACCGTGCTCGCGGCTTGCTTCATCACCGATCTTGGCACCGTGATCGCTCTGGGTTTGATCTTCGCGCCGTTCACTCTCAAGACGGTGCTCTTCGTCGGCGGATTGGGCTGCGCGGCCCTTGCCCTTCCTTGGCTGACGCCGCGGTTTTTCAGGCGCTTCGGCAGCCGGCCTTCGGAACTGGAAGCAAAGTTTCTGCTGGTGTGCCTGTTCGGACTCGGCGCGCTGGCGGGCTGGGCCGACAGCGAAGCCGTCCTGCCCGCCTACGTGCTGGGCATGATGCTCGCGGGCACGGTCGGCAAAGACCACGTGCTGGTGCGGCGTCTGCGCACGCTTACTTTCGGTTTGTTGACGCCGTTCTATTTCATTCGGGCCGGTTCCTTCGTCTCGGTGCCCGCCTTGATCGCCGCGCCCGGCGCGTTTCTACTGATGCTTGCCGTCAAGGTCGCGACCAAGATCGCAGGGGTTTATCCCGTGACTCAGGCGTTCCGATCGCCTCGAAAGGAGGCTATGTATACGACGCTGCTGATGTCGACCGGCCTTACGTTCGGCACCATTTCCTCGCTGTTCGGTTTGTCGCACGGCATCGTCACCGAGACGCAATATTCGGCTCTGGTTGCCGCCGTGATAGCGAGCGCGGTGGTACCGACGCTGATCGCCAATATCTGGTTTCTGCCGCGCCATCTGCTACCGAAAACGGAAGAATCGGAACGGGTCATACCGGGCAGGCCTTCCGCGCACGAAACGCCACGGAGCTGATTCGTGTACAGCAAAATTCTCGTCGCGTACGACGGGTCCCCATCCGGGAAAAAAGCGTTCGAGACGGCGCTTGAACTCGCAGCCACACATGGCGCCGAACTTTTTGTTATCACGGTCTGTCGGCCGCCCGAGATCGGGGACGATGTCGAAACCGAGGCGGTGATCGAGAACTCGCGTCGCTACCATCGAGGTTTGCTCGCCGAGTTGAAGCCGGCGGTCTCGGCGAGGCGCGTCAAGGCGCACTTCGAGGTCGCGGTCGGCCATCCCGCGGAGCAGATCATCTACGACGCCGACCGGCAGGCAGTGGACCTCATCGTCGTGGGCGACCGCGGTCGGTCCAAGTTTGCACGCCTGCTCCTCGGTTCGGTGTCCAAGCAAGTCGTGCAGTACGCGGGCCGCCCGGTGATGGTGGTGCGCTGACGCGGTGGCGATCGCCGTTCCGCTGCTTTCGCGAAGCTAGCCGCGCCCGGCAAGCCGCAGATTCGCCTGGGTCAGGCGATCGACCAGCACGCGCATGAACGCCTTGTTGAACCCGACCTGGCAAGCGTCGGTCGCCGCGCGCAAGGCATCGGCCTTGATCTCGATCACGGTGATCTCGCCTGTAGCGGTGATCGTGGTGGTGCGGCGCCCCATGCGCCCGGCGAAATAGAGTATCTCGCCGAAGCAGCCCCCCGGCTTGATGGTGTTGAGTTGCTTCCCGAGGAGCGTCACGCTCACCTCGCCACCGACCAGGAAATAGAAACTGTCGCCCTGGTCGGCCTCCCGGATGATGACGGTTCCCGCGTCCAGGGTCTTCCAGCTGCCGATGCGCACGACCTCCCACAGGGCGACGTCGTCGAAGTCCTCGAAAAACGGCATGTCGCGCAGATCGTTGAACTTCTCCGAATCGGAGACCGATGCGCCGGAAAGGCGCAGCGTGGTGAACGCCTGGCTGAGCTCCTTTCCGAACTCGAGCCAGGTCTTGTGCCGGGCGGCAGGATCTTTCTCGATCGCCTTCATGACGATCTGGTCGAGCAGCGGCGACAGGTCCGGACGCAACGTCACCGGCCGGGCCGGGACCGTGTTGAGAATGGCGTAGCTCAGACCCGCCTGCGTATTGGCTTCGTAAGGCAGCCGCCCGGTGAGCATCCGGTACATCACCACGCCCAGCGAGTAGATATCGGTCTGGTGGGTGATGTCTTCCATCCGGATCTGCTCAGGGGACATGTAGGCGGGCGAGCCCACGCCGGTGAGCTGGGTCGTCTCCTGGCCGTGCCGCTGCTGAAACGAGGCCCCGAAGTCGCTGACCTTGGTGTCCCCCGACTCCGAGAGCAGGATGTTTCCCGGCTTGATATCGCGGTGGATCACCCCGTGCTGGAACGCGTACTCGAGCGCGCGTATGCATTTGAAGATGATCTCGACGACTTTGTTGAGGGGCAGCAGATTGGTGACATCCGAGTGCGCCTCGAGCGTCGTGCCGGGCACGTATTCCATCACCAGATAGCTGTGCTCGGGCTCGACCACGGCGTCGAGGATCTCGACGATGTGCGGATGGTTGAGCTTGCCAGCGAGCGCCGCCTCGGCAAGGAACGCCTTGTGCATCATGCGCTCGGTCTGCGGATTGATGTTGTCGGCGAACAGGAACACCTTGATGGCGACGTCCCGGTCGGCGAAGGGGTCGCGCGCAAGATAAACGCGGCTGGTCGCTCCGCTGCCGATCTCCCGAACGATCGGGTATTTGCCCAGGTGCTCCTGGAGCTCGAACTTCATCGCCATCGGCCGCGTGTCCCGGAAGAATGCGAGGGATCGGCGGAGTCCCGCGCCCGCCGCTACCCGGGCAGCTTAAACGGCTTTTCGAAGTCCGTCTTGGCGGTCAGTTCATCGATGCTGCAAGCCGTGCCCGATCCAGACGGCGAGCCTGTGCAGCAGCTCGCGCGCCGCTCCGCTCGGCCCCGGGCGCAGCGCGGCCTGGGAATCCGGGTTCCTCGCGGCCTCGACAGAAGGATTTTGGAAGTTGTCTTGCTTCGGGCTAGAGTGAATGTAGCCGTCGCCTTCGTACATGGGGATGCGGTTCTTAAGGGTCATGGTGTGAGTTTCCTGTGTTATGGTGCGGTGCACTATACGGATATGATGATGAATCGGACGTTATTCAAGTAGTGTTTCATAATCATTGAACTAGGGTACTTATTTCACACTGGAATGGAATTGATGCGGAGCAATATTCTGGCTTTTTTCGGTGCTCTACCGGCTTGAAAACCGGCACAATTCCCCCACTTGCAGCTCAACTACAGGTTTTCTGAATCGCAGAGAAATGCGTATCGACAAGCTCACCACCAAATTCCAGCAGGCGCTGGGCGACGCGCAGAGCGTTGCCGTGGGGCAGGACAATCAATTCATCGAACCCCTGCATGTGCTCGCCGCCTTGCTCGACCAAGAGGACGGCTCGAGCGCGTCGCTGCTATCCCGCGCGGGCGTCAACGTTCCGCGGCTGCGGGACGCGGCCAAGCAGGCGATTCTGCGTCTGCCGAAGGTCGAGGGCCACGGCGGGGAGGTGCAGATCTCGCGCGAGCTGAACGGCCTTCTCAATCTCACCGACAAGGAAGCGCAGAAGCGCGGAGACCAGTTCATCGCCTCGGAGCTCTTTCTGCTTGCGCTCGCCGACGACAAGGGCGAGGCGGGCCGCTTGCTGAAAGAAAACGGCGGCAGCAAGAAGGCGATCGACCAGGCCATCAAGGCGGTGCGCGGCGGCGAATCGGTCGGGAGCCAGGAAGCCGAAGGCAGCCGCGAGGCGCTGAAGAAATACACGCTCGATCTCACCGAGCGCGCCCGCTCGGGCAAGCTCGACCCGGTGATCGGACGCGACGACGAGATCCGCCGCGTGATCCAGATCCTGCAGCGGCGCACCAAGAACAACCCGGTGCTGATCGGCGAGCCCGGCGTGGGCAAGACCGCGATCGTCGAGGGCCTCGCGCAGCGCATCATCAACGAGGAAGTGCCCGAGACGCTCAAGGGGAAGCGCGTGCTCTCGCTCGACATGGCGGCGCTCCTTGCCGGCGCCAAGTACCGCGGCGAATTCGAGGAGCGCCTGAAAGCCGTGCTGAAGGAGCTCGCACAGGACGAGGGCCGCACCATCGTCTTTATCGACGAGTTGCATACGATGGTGGGAGCGGGCAAGGCCGAGGGGGCGATCGACGCGGGCAACATGCTCAAGCCGGCGCTTGCGAGGGGCGAATTGCACTGCGTGGGTGCAACGACCCTCGACGAATACCGCAAGTACATCGAGAAAGACGCGGCGCTGGAGCGCCGCTTCCAGAAGGTGATGGTGGACGAGCCTTCGGTCGAGGCGACCATCGCCATCCTGCGCGGCCTGCAGGAGAAGTATGAGGTGCACCACGGCGTGGATATCACCGATCCGGCGATCGTCGCCGCGGCGGAGCTTTCACACCGCTACATAACCGACCGGTTTCTGCCTGACAAGGCCATCGATTTGATCGACGAAGCCGCGGCGCGCATCAAGATGGAGATCGATTCCAAGCCGGAAGTCATGGACAAGCTCGACCGGCGCATTATCCAGCTCAAGATCGAGCGCGAGGCGATAAAGAAGGAGAAGGACGAGGCCTCGCAGAAGCGCCTGACGCTGATCGAAGGCGAAATAAAGAAACTCGAGCGTGAATACGCCGACCTGGAGGAGGTCTGGAAGGCGGAGAAAGCCGCGGTGCAAGGCTCGCAGCACATCAAGGAAGAGCTGGAGAAGCTCAAGCTTGAGATGGAAGCCGCGAAGCGCAAAGGCGACTGGCAGAAAGTCTCGGAGCTCCAGTACGGCCGCATGCCGCAGCTCGAAGCTCAGCTGAAGAAGGCCGAGAAGACTCCGTCGGCGCAGGCAAAACCGAAACTGCTCCGCACCCAGGTCGGAGCCGAGGAAATCGCCGAAGTCGTGTCTCGCGCGACCGGCATCCCGGTCTCGAAAATGATGCAGGGCGAGCGCGACAAGCTGCTCGCCATGGAGGAGAAGCTCCACGAGCGCGTGGTCGGCCAGGACGAGGCGGTGCACCTCGTCGCGGACGCGATCCGGCGCTCGCGCGCGGGGCTCTCCGATCCGAACAAACCGTACGGGTCTTTCCTCTTTCTCGGCCCCACGGGCGTGGGCAAGACCGAGTTATGCAAGGCGCTCGCGGCGTTCCTGTTCGATTCGGAGGATCACCTGATCCGTATCGATATGTCCGAATTTATGGAGAAGCACTCGGTGGCACGCCTGATCGGAGCGCCTCCCGGCTACGTCGGTTACGAGGAAGGCGGGCATCTCACCGAGACGGTGAGGCGCAAGCCCTACAGCGTGATCCTGCTCGACGAGATCGAAAAGGCCCACCCGGACGTGTTCAACGTGCTCTTGCAGGTTCTGGACGACGGCCGCATGACCGACGGCCAGGGTCGCACCGTGGATTTCAAGAACACGGTGATCGTGATGACCTCGAACCTCGGCTCGCACATGATCCAGCAGATGCAGGGAGATGATCCCGGCCTGATCAAGACCGCGGTCATGGCCGAGGTGAAGACGCAGTTCCGGCCGGAGTTCGTCAACCGCATCGACGAGATCGTGGTGTTCCACGCGCTCGACGAGAAGCACATCCGGAATATCGCCAAGATCCAGCTGCGCTACCTCGAGGAGCGGCTGGCAAAGCTGGAGATGGGGCTCGAAGTCGCCGACAGCGCCCTCGCGCAGCTCGCCAAGGCCGGTTTCGATCCGGTCTACGGCGCGCGGCCGCTCAAGCGTGCGATCCAGCAGAGCATAGAGAACCCGCTCGCGAAACAGATCCTCGAGGGCAAGTTCGCCGCGAAGGACATCATCCGCGTCGAATACCGCGGCGGCGCGATGCACTTCGAGAAGGCAGCAGCGAAGTCCGCTCAAAGGGCGGCGGTGCACTGAAAAAGGCCTTGATGGGACGCAATGCCCCGGGCAGAATCCGGGTTCAATGTTCGTCGCCGACTCCAAGCGCCTCACTCACGCTGGCGCCAAGAAAATAGCCGACACCGCCGTAGCCAAGGCCAGGCAGGCCGGGATCGCGATCACGGTCGCGGTTGCCGATGCCGGCGGACACCTCATCGCGCTCGAGCGCATGGACGGCGGGCGCTTCCATTCCCTACACTCGGCGACGACCAAAGCCGTCTGTGCCGCTTCCAACATGCGGCCAACCTCCTCGCACGGCGCTCAGGGGCAGGCGCTCGACGTGGCGCACGCGCTCGGGCTCGCCCTCGCCGCTGGCCCCGGGCGCTGGACTGCGATGGAGGGCGGCTGCCCCGTCATCGTCGAAGGCGAATGCATCGGCGGCGTCGGAGTGAGCGGAGGAGATTGGACGACCGACGAACGCATTGCGCGCGAAGCGGTCGAATCGATCGGCGCGAGCCCGAAGTAGCAAACGATGGCGCTCGAACCCCTGCCCGTCGCGTGCATCGGCATGGGTTGGTGGTCGGACGTTCTCGCCGACGCCATCCAAAGATCCAAGAAACTGAAGATCGTCGCCTGCTACACGCGCTCCGAAGGCAAGCGAAAGGCCTTCGCCGCGAAATACGACTGCAGGGCGGCGCCCAGCTACGAGGCTGTCCTGGAAGATCGCGCAATCGAGGCGATCGTCAACACCACGCCAAACGACGCGCATCTGGAAACCACGCGCCAAGCAGCTGGCGCGGGGAAACACGTGTTTCTCGACAAGCCGATCGCCAATGGCGTCTCAGAAGGGCGCGCCATCACCGAGGCTTGCCGAAAGGCCGGGGTCGTGCTCGCCCTGGGATATCAGCGCCGCCGAGAGAGCCATTTCCGCTGGATTCGCGAGAGAATCGACGCGGGGGACTTCGGCAAGCTCGTAAACGCCGAGGCCAACATCAGCCGCGACCGGCTGGGGAAGGTCGATCTCGATTCATGGCGGTACACCGCCGCGGGAATGCCCGGCGGAGTGATGCTGCAGATCGGTATTCACTACACCGACGTGCTCGAATACCTCATCGGCCCGGTGAAAGCGGTGAGCGGCAGGTTCGCGCAGCTGGTGCTGCCCGGCGACAATCCCGACGTCGCGAGCCTCGTTCTCGAGCACGAAAACGGCGCGCTCTCGACGCTCAACGCGAGCTACGCCTCCGCATCCGAGTACTACATGATGAATATCTACGGCAAGGAGGCGAGCGCGTATTACGATATGCACCAGGGCTTGCGCGTGCTCAAGCGCGGAGGCAACGGCGCGAGCTCGGTTCAGTGCGCGAAGAACGACACCTTCGTCGAGGAACTCGAGGAATTCGCCAAGGCGGTCCGCGGCGAAGGCCGGCCCGAGATGGGCGGAGAAGGCGCCATCGCTTCGCTCGCGGTCATCCGCGCTGGGATAGTCTCGGCGCGCGAAGGACGCCGCGTCGAAGTCGCAGAAATACTGTCGAAGGATTGAGATCAGGAGACCGTTCGTGAAAGCAGGTTTGGTGCTTCTCGGTGCGGTCCTCGCGGCGACCGTCCACGCGCAGGAAGCGCAATTTCCGCACAAGGGCGCCATCGAGATCACCGTGCTCTTTCCCGCCGGCTCCTCGGCGGACGTCACGGCGCGGGTGCTCGCCGACGGGATGTCGAAACAGCTCGGCGCCAAGGTGCTCGTGGTCAACCGCCCGGGAGCCGGTGGCGCGATCGGCTACAAATACGTCGCATCGCAGAAACCGGACGGCTATTCGGTCGTCTGGAATTCCAATTCGGTCTCCACGACTTATCACTCCGGGATGATGCCGTTCGACTACAATGCCTTCGACGCGGTGGCGCGCGTGCTGGTCGAGTCGCCTGTGATAGCGGTGCGCGGCGACTCGAAGTGGAAGTCGCTCCGCGAGCTCGTTTCCGATGCGAAATTGCGCCCCAAGGGCATCACGGTCGGAAACTCAGGCGTTGGCAGCCACACCCATATCTCCTCGGTTGCCCTCTTCAAAGCCGCGGGCGTCGAGGCGGTGGACGTGCCTTTCGGTGCGGCGCAGGTGGTGCCGAGCCTGCTCGGTGGACAAGTGGACGCGGTGCTGCAGCTTCCCGCGGCGCTGTCGGGCCACGTGAAATCGGGGCAAGTGCGCCTGCTCGCCTCCCTCACTTCGACCCGTGATCCCCTGCTTGGGGACGTGCCCACGGCGCGCGAGCAGGGGTTCGACGTCTCGCTCGAGGCCTGGCGCGGAATCGCAGCGCCGAAGGGTACTCCCAAGTCGGTGATCGCGATGCTCGAGGCGGCGATCAGGAAGACCGCGGAGAGCCCCGATTTCGTTCAGGCGAGCGAGAAGCTCGGCGTGCGCCCCGCGTTTATGCCGGCTGAGGAGTTCGGCAGTCTTATCGCGAGGGAAGACGTCGAGTTGGCGCGCCTTATGCAGCTTATCGGCCTCAAGAAATGATCGTGCTTCACCGCAGCGACCCCGCGTCAGCGCGGACCGCGCTCGCCCGCCTCACCATGTCCTGCCAAAGCTTGGAGGTGTCCTTCAGGAAAACCGTTGCGGCGTCGGCATCGACGACCAGCCAGTCGCCGCGGTCGAGCTCTCCCCGCAGCTGGCCCGGCGCCCATCCGGAATAGCCCGAGAAGAAACGGATCTTCGGCGGAGGGTTGTTGAGCAGCGCGTCGATCGAGTCCGGCACCACCGCGAGGTAAAGTCCCGGGAGCATGGGCACGGCCGCGCCGGCAAACCGGTCGGCCTGGAATACGGCGAACAAGCCTTGAGGCGCCACCGGCCCGCCGAAGAATATCGGCTCCTTGAAGGGTTTGAAGCGTTCGCTCGGCAGCATTTCCGCGAGCGAGTGTTCGGTGGGCCGGTTGATGATGACACCGGTAGCTTCCGCGCCTTCCTCCTGGGTGACCAGCACCACGGTTTCACGGAAATTCTGGTCGGGCATCCCGGGTCTGGCGATGAGGAAAACCGTTTTGGACGAGCCTTGCGCGTACGCGGCCGCCGCAAAGACGATGAGCGCGAGAAGCGCGGCACGACACGATTGCTTCATCCGGCGCAGCTTCCCGGGAAAGGCCCTAGTCCTCGGGGAGCGCCGCGACCCTGCTGCGGCGCCCGGGGACCCACGCGGTTACCGCCCGCGCGCGCCGCAGCAACTCCTCCCAGAGTCCCGCCGGATCCTTGCGGAAGACGAGCTCCGGGTCGGCCTCGAGCACATACCACAACCCCCGGTCGACCTCCTGGCGCAGCTCGCCCGGCCGCCAGGCGACGTAGCCGACGTAGTAGCGCGCTTCGTTGGGCGTCTCTTCGATGATGTGGTCGACGACCGCGCCTTGAGTCGCGAGGAACAGCTCTTTCAAGACCTGGATCGATCCGGGGCCGGGCGTGTGGTCGATGTGGACCACCGCGAAAATCGCCTGGCGCAGCATCGGCCCGCCGAAGTACACCGGATCGCGCACCAGCTTGGAGGGGGCGTGCTCGGGGAAGAGGCTGGAGAGCGAACGTCCCGTGGGGCGATTGACGATGATGCCGACGTGCCGGTTGTTGTCGACGGGCACGGCGAGCAGCACAGCTCCCCTATAGTCTGGGTCGATCAGCCGCGGTGCCGCGACCAAAGTCACGGTGCCGCCCGGATCGCCTTCCTGGGAACGGGCGTTCGTGCTGGGAAGGCAGGCGAGCATAGCTAGAACGGCGAACCGGAGCATCGATCTCCCCAAGCTATTTCACTCTCTCCGGAGTTTAGCCGAAGAACCGGGTCTTGGGAGAGCCGCCAGCTGCGCGCGTCGAAAACAAGCGGCCAGATGATCGTTGACCATTCCAACCGCCTGCATGTAGGCGTACACAATGGTCGAGCCGACGAAACGGAAGCCGCGAAGCTTCAGGTCCTTGCTGATCGTGTCCGATAGCGGCGTGCGGGCCGGCACCTGCTTTATGCTGCGCGGCGCGTTCTGCAGGGGATGCCCGTCCACGAAGCCCCAAAGGTAGGCGTCGAACGAGCCGAATTCCCGCCGGACTTCGAGGAACGCACGCGCGTTGCCTATCGCCGATTCGATCTTGAGGCGGTTGCGCACGATTCCGGCGTCGGCCATCAATCTGTTCACGTCGCGGGCGCCGAAGCGCGCGACCTTTGCGGGGTCGAACCGGGCGAAGGCTCTGCGGTAATTGTCGCGCTTGTTGAGGATCGTCGACCAGGAAAGTCCCGCCTGCGCGCCTTCGAGGATCAGGAACTCGAACAGCCGCCGGTCGTCGTGGACCGGCACTCCCCATTCCTCGTCGTGATAGCGGAGGTACTGTTCGCTGCCCAGGGACCAGGGGCAACGGCGTTTGGTGTCGTTCATCGCTCCATGATACCGTTTGGGCACTCCCGAGGAAGGGCGGACCTGTTGCTGGTGGCAATCGATATCGGTGGGACCTTCACCGACCTGATGGCTTTCGACGAAGCCACCGGCCGGTTCGCGCAGGCCAAGAGCCTCACCACGCCCGCGGAGCTGGTGCAGGGCATCGTCGATTGCCTGCGAAAGAGCGGCGTGGACTGCGCGGAGATCGGCGAGCTGATCCACGGCTCGACCACCGCCATCAACACCCTGATCGAGAGAAAAGGCGCGAACACCGGGCTCATCGTCACGCGAGGGACGCGA
>WNFF01004008.1_pt1 | contig 12045 bp, 7 predicted proteins | sample 5400441 | NCBI WGS metagenome assembly WNFF01 (sample SAMN13153345, study PRJNA577476) | soil metagenome | isolation source: 120 cm saprolite under Douglas fir tree site 2 hole 3 replicate 1 | place: USA:California | collected 2015-04-18
CCGTCTCCCAGCGCCTTCGAATACGTATAGGCAACCGTGGCAGTGATGATCCCTGCGCGCTTCGTCAGGCTGAGTTGCAACGAATTGTAGTTGGAATTGACGTCGCTCAGCGCCATGCCAATACTGGAGTACCCCAGGTAGGGGCGAATCTGGTCTTTCGAGAGGCCGACGGGTGCGAAGCCCCCCGAGCACTGGTACGCAGCGGCATTTATTCCAGAAGGGCACGCGAGCGTGTTCGGGTTCGGCGAGACAGGTATGATCCCCTGCTGCGTCCAAGTGGCATTGTTGAAGCCAGACGTGCGCAGGATGTGGCGTCCCAGATTGCCGACGTATGCTACTTGGAGCAACATGCCATCCGGCAGTTCGCGCTGCACTCCCAGGCTATACTGGTAGCTGCGAGCAACTACCAGGTGGGGATCAACTCCGTTTAGGGTTAGAGTGCTTGGGGCTTGCACCGTGCCCGCGCCCGGAGCGGAATCGAACTGCGACAGTGAGGCGTTCGTTCCTGAGATCGAGGCTGACTGCGCCCAGGGTACATAACCTTGCGAGTTGATTCCATTACCCAAGACATTGCCTTCCGGATGGTCATAGAAAATGCCAAAGCCGCCGCGAATGACTGTCTTGTTGTTGACGAAAGGCGAATACGCGAAACCCACGCGCGGCGCCCCCAGATTTTCCGGCTCGTAGAAACCTCGGGCCGCAGTTGCAGGAATGGCGGCCAAGAGCTGCGGATCCGCGGAGGTAACGGGAACCCTGCCAGCCTGGTCCTGAGGTACTTGTCCGGGCCGCTGCAAACCGTTGCATTCGACCGTGAGTACCGGAGTACCGACAACGTTAAGCAAAGGGCCGCTGCAAAGACCTGGTGAAGCAGGGTTAATGGAGCTACTCGCCAGGCCGCCGGTAAAGGTCGGATCGAAAGCCGTGTTGAATGCAAACGGATTAAAGTTCGTCATGTTATTGCCCTGAGCATAGGTCGGCGTTGAATGAACGTAGCGCACGCCCAGGACCAAGCTAAGTTTGCGCGTCACTTTCCAAGTATCCTGGAAGTACGATTCAAGGTCGTTGAACCGGAATTGGCCAACGGTGACGGCCGAGTTTTGCCCGAGGCTGTTGAAGTTCCCAAGGAGCGCGTCAGCGAAGGGGTCACCGGTCGAGTTTGAGCCCGTGGTCGCGCCCGCATTAGCGCTGAAATTGATCGTGCCGTCGTAGTTTGTGCGCGAGTTCTGAGTCTTGCGGTTCCGCGCGAACTCCACTCCGAATTTTATCGTATGACTGTGCTTCTGCCACGTGACGTTGTCCGCCGGGTTTATATCCGTCGTGGGAGACGCAAGGTAGTTCGGCGCTGGACCATTTACGCTGGCCGGCCCGGACGTTGGGAAATTCGTGATGCCCGTGAAGGTGATCGTCGGAAGCCCATCGGGGAACTGCGCGGGGTTTCCAAGCGGAGGAATAAACTTGAAACCATAAACAGACTTCATCCAGGCAGTGCCTTGGACCGGAGTCCTTTGCTTGTGCCAGTCGGCGTTGAATCTGAATGCGTTGATCAGGGTCGGACTGATCACATCGGTCCACCCAATTTGATAGTTATATCCGGGGCGATTGCGCAGGTCCGGATCCACAGGAACGGCCCCGGCAGTGCCGAATGTGGAATAAGGATTATAGATGCTAACATCGTCGTGGATATACCGGAAATAGAAACTCTGCTTTGCGTTGGCGTGTTCATCCACACGAATAATATCCTCGCGCAGATTCAGGGGATTCGGAAGGTTGAACGTCATGTTGTTGCTAACGGTTGCGGTGGGCAGTGCCCCCAAGGTGGACAATTTCGCCGCTGACGCGTAGACAGCCGCAATGGCCGCGCCGTCGCCGGTGATACAAGTGGGGTTGATGACATTCGGCGCAGTATAGAGAACACCACTGCTGCAACTCGCAGGGATCACAGCGGGCGTATTTAATGTGAGTCCGCCCGGCGCACCCCCGTTGTAAACGTCGGTGAAGTTTCCCGCCGCCTCCAGTGCCGAGGGAAACGTCTCCGTTACCGAATTAGCCGTCAATCCCGGGTATACGCCGCGAAACTTCTTCCATTCTTGGCCGGCAAAGAAAAACAGCTTGCCTTTCCGCTGGATATACGGAATGGGGCCGCCAAAGTCCCATCCAAAGTCGTTGAAATGAAACGGGGGCACGGCCGTGTAACCCGTCGCAGTCGGATTCGTCAGTTTGGTGCCTGCGTTTTCCGCATTGAAAGTATTGTTCTGGACGAATTCAAAACCTCCGCCATGATATTGATTTCCCCCGCTCTTGGTTACCACGTTGACCGTGGATGAAGCGGAGCGCCCAAACTCGGCGTCATAGTTAGAAGTTTGCACGTCCACTTCCTGAATGAAATCAACGCCCACCTGATTGAACACGCTGTTGTTCGAGCCGGAGTCCAGATTAAACCCTCCGTCCACGCTCCAGTTTTGCCCGTCCAGCCGCTGTCCATTGGTAACCGCGACGCTGTTATTATAGTTTGCCGTTAAGGCGGCGGGATTGGTGCCCGAACCTTGGAGGGCCGCGCCGGGAACCAAACCCACGAGCGATTCATAGTGACGCTGGTTCAAGGCCAAGTTCTGCACCAGTTGTTGCGAGATAGTCGTCGAGATTTCGCCCGATGTTGTATTCACCGTGTCTCCGGTCGCAGTTACAGTCACGGTTTCTGTGACCGCGCCGACTTCCAGACTCAAGTCCACCGTCAGACGGCCACCAGCGGCTAAAACGTTGCCTTTTTTTGTGATCCTCTTAAAGCCGGCCTTCTCGGCCACCAAGCTATATGTGCCAACTGGCAGTTCATCGGCGACGAAGTAACCATTCCGGTCTGTCGTAACATCGCGGCCTGCCTGTGTCGCCTCGTTCACGATTATCACCCTGACGCCTGGAACAGTGGCGCCAGACGAGTCCGTGACAGTCCCCACGATGCGCCCGAATAAGTCCTGTGCTGCAGCGAACTCAGTCGTTCCAAACAATAGCGACGCAGCAAAGAGCATGGCCAGGGCATGAAACCCTGCCAAACGAAAACGTTTCATCCTTCCGCAGCTAAAAGGCAGGAATTGATTTTTCGCGCGAGCCAAAACCATTTTGGTTACTCCTTGGGCGGCACCAAAATTCTGCTGCTGCTCTGCTCCTCTGACCGGCCGCCATCAGAGCGGTTCAAGAAGCTGCACCACAAATGGGGTGAATCGAATTAGCCGATAGCTGAGTAAACAGTGATGCCGTCGGTCTGGGAAGTTAGCTCACCGTGAATTCACGGTGAGCGTACGGCCGTTAGGAACATAGTTGGAGAAGTCAGTTCGTCTGGCCGTTCGTGCCTAACCTAATGAAATTTCAGTTGCTTCGTTCGACGCGATGCCCTGAAAACTGGGTTATACTCCCTGCAAAACATTGGATGGTAAGTCGAAGGGACCATTCTTAAGGGGATAACCATTTGCAATCGGCAATCAGCAAGCTGGAGGCCGAGCGGGCCGAACTGGACGGCATTTTGTCGTCTGGTGTATTCGGGCGGACGAACAACCTCGTTCGACTTCTGACTTTTGTCTGTGAAAAGTACTTCGAAGGGGCCATCGACGAGATCAAGGAGTACAGCATTGCGGTGCATGCCCTGGGGCGCCCGGAATCTTTTGACCCGCAGGTGGATACCATCGTCCGCGTCACTGCTCATGCATTACGGAAGCGGCTCGAAGATTATTATAGGAGCTCCGGGGCGAAACACACCGTTCATATTTGCCTGCCCCCGGGCCACTACGTTCCCAAGTTCATTCATAGGAGCGACTCGGAAGCAGCAACAGGCGAATCCACACTCGATGTAAATCAGAATGGCCAATCTCTCGACAGGGTTTCCTCCCGAGGGAACGACCGGCCAGAAGATCGGCAATATAATTCTCCCCGGCCACTGCAGGAGCCGAAACCTGCCAAAGCCACAGAGCGTGACGATGGCGGCGAATCCAGAATAAAGTTCAGTCCACGGACTGGAATAGTGTTGGCGACCGCTCTTCTTGCAGTTTCTGTCATTGCGATATCGCTTCTTGTCTGGGGGAAATGGAACCGGAGGGGCGGGCATGAAAGTTCCCCGCAATCCCAAGTCGCCGCCGCTCCGGGCTACGCTTCCGGGAAGATTCTTCGCGTTATGGTAGGCAATGCTTCTGCCACCTACATCGATCGCGGTGGTTCTGCATGGGATAGTGATCATTTCTGCTCGGGGGGAAGCTCATTCTCCGTTACGGGCCACGCGATCCAAGGCACTGAAGATCCACAGCTTTTTTCCAGTGGGCGGCGCGGCATCTTTCACTGCAGCTATCCCGTCTCGCCGGGAACTTACGAGGTTCACGTCCTGTTTGCTGAAACGACTGGGCTCCAAGAGGCTAGCCGCAACGTGGCGTTCTCGATCAATGGAGGACCGCCTACCAACATGGACGTGGTGGACGACGCCGGAGGGGATGACATTGCAACCACGAAGGTATTCACAGATGTCGCGCGCGCGGGCGACGGAGCGATTCATTTGGATTTCACCACTTCTGAGTCATTCGTAAATGCGGTTGAAATTCTGCCGGGCACTCCGCATCGCATCCTTCCGGTCAGGATCGTCGTTGGACATTCTCCCTACCGCGATTCCAGCGGCAATGTTTGGATGCCGGACCGGTATTTCTTCGGCGGCCGCCTTAGTAGTTTTGGGGGTGATTTATCCAAAGTCACCGATGGTCGTCTTTACGAATGGCATCGTTTTGGGCACTTCCATTACGTAGTGCCTGTTGCGACGGGCGGCAAATACACTTTGAAACTGCACTTTATGGAGCATTGGTTTGGCGTCCAAAATGGCGGCATTGGAGGTGTGGGAAGCCGTGTGTTCGATGTCTCTTGTAACGGATCGATGCTTTTGAAGGGATTTGATATCTTCAGGGAAGCCGGGTCCGAACCCTTGGTCAAATCCTTCCAACACATTGAACCCACGCCGCAGGGCAAAATTGAGATCTACTTCACTCCCGCTGTCAATTACCCATCCATAAGCGCAATGGAAGTCATCCCCGAATAGAAAAGTTCCTCGTGGGAAACTGCGTGAGGCGCGATTGCCGGCGAGGCCATCGACCCGGCCAAATTCAGCCTCCACGCTTTCAAACTGACTCCGTACGACGGCGATGGCAGATAGCCGCGCGCCCGATGTAGCCATCCCGACTGCCCTTCCACCCACATTCAGAGAACTGCTTTTCTCGGGAGTCGTCCGGACAGATTCGGCTTCTGGACCAATTTTTTATTGACCCTGGTTATACCGAAGTGAGGCGCGACGGCGGCAGCCCATTTTCCCTTGAAGGCTTAGCATGAGGAAGATTTCCGGTGAAGGGGCGTGAAAACTTGGATCAAGTAGCTGCGAGAATCAGGGGAAGGAGGAACTCTTGCAGTTGCCTGCTTTCCTTGGCCGCGAGGTTTTCGAACTGAATGCCCAAGCAATCCGTCCCGACGGTACGGACTACCCGTGCGTTTGAACGAAAGGGCGCCTTACCGGTCTCAAGCTCCAGGCTCACGGTGACACGAGTATCGGGCGGAAAAACATGTTGCGACTGAACCAACAAGCCACCAAGGCTGAGGTCCACGGTGGTCCCCACAATACGGTCGTTGCCCGATTCCATCGAGACTCTGCAGCGCAGCCGAACCCGGGTGGAGCGCCGCCTTTCGCGCTCGATTGGACCTTCCGTAGCACGGATCAACCTTAGTAGCTTACTGCGCTCAACTGGCTTGAATAAGAAAAACTCCACGCCGGCCTCAAAATGCGCGTTTCATCACCGTTCGATCTTCCTCTCCCGTGATCATCACAATAACCGTGGACGCGTTCACGCGGGACGCACGGATCTGCCGGGCGAGCTCGATCCCATCGGGTGGTGGCATTCGGACATCAAGAAAAATGGCATGAAACTTCTCCGTCCGTAGACGCGAGGCGGCTTCCGTGCTGTCGGTGAGAGAGGCCGCCTCCATCCCCGCCGAGCACAGGATTTCCCGAATAAGTTCGCAGGTGAGTGGATCATCGTCAACGACAAGAACCTGTGCAGACACGTTATCTTTCCTCATGTGGTGTTTGATTTCGGAGTGACTGCGACACAAGCGGAAGCTATGAATCCGGCCGAGACACCTTGCGATCTTGCAGCCAGTGATTCAATTGTTCTCTGAGCCCTTCAAAATTGATTGGTTTCGAGAGGCACGCTCTGCAGCCCGCCTGCAGGATCCTTTCCTGGTCCGCCACGAGAGCGTGTGCGGTCACCGCGATCACAGGGATCTCGCCGATCTCCGGCTTCTGGCGCATCCATGCGACGAGGTCGAGGCCGTCGTCTTTGCCGAGATTGATATCGAGTAATACGGCATCGGGAATCCGCTTCGCAAAAACATCGTAACTGGTCTGCAGGTCTGCCGCGGACCAGACTTCGTAACCTTCCACCTCGAGCCAGTCGTGGAGCAGCTCGCGGTTGAGATGATTGTCTTCGACGACGAGGATGCAATGTTTCAAGCGTTCTCCAAAGACGGGGAGGTTACCACGCGCTCCAATTGCTTGATCAACGGTTCGCGCCAGGAATTCTGCTTCCGGAAAAGCGATTCAGCATGCGCGTGGATGTACTTTTCCTCCTCCTTGGTCAAATCCTTGCTCGTCAGCACAAACACGGGAAGATCGGCTGTGCGTGGGCTACCGCGCCACTCGGCCAGCAGTTCAAAGCCGCTCATCTTGGGCAGCACTAAATCTAGAATGACTAGCTCGGGCAGGGCATGAGCCACACGGGCACGGGCCAGTTCGCCGTCCGTCGCAGTACTCACAGCGTAGCCGTGTGCTTTGAGCAACTCGACAATCACCTCAAGGGTGGATACATCGTCTTCCACCACCAGAATGGTCCTTGCCGGGGCTGCCCCTCCGCGAGACCTTAGGCAGCGCTCCACAGCTGCCAGCAACGTTGCCTTGTCCACCGGTTTAATCAGATACTCGTCGGCGCCGAGAGCAGTTCCGACGCCAGGCTGATCCACGATGGTCACGACAATGACGGGAATCTTTGACGTGCGCGGGTCATTTTTCAACTGCAGCAGGACCTCCAGCCCGTGGACCGGCTGCATGAGGAGATCCAAGGTGATGGCATCCGGCTGGTGTTCCGCCGCCATTTCTCTGGCGCGTTCCGGCTGGGCACATTTCAGAGTCTCATAGCCTGAAGAAGTGAGTTGCGACTGGATGAGTTGCCCGGTCACCTCATTGTCCTCAATGACAAGAATCCGCGGGGCTTTGCGTGCCCGTGGCATGGGCATAGACGTCTGACCGGGCAGATCTCGAGCGATGGCAATGAGGGGCAGAGAAAAATAGAAACAGGTGCCCTCTCCTGGCCGGCTTTCGATCCCCAGTTTGCTGCCATGCAGCTCGACGAGGCGAGAAGTGATGGCTAGCCCCAAGCCTGTGCCCTCTGTGGCGCTACCCGTTTGGGTCAGGCGAACAAATGCTTCGAAGATCCGCTGTTGTTGGTCGGGAGGAATTCCGGGGCCATTGTCGCGCACTTCTACCCTGACTTGTTCATCCACCTGACGGGCGCCCAGCTCGATCCGGCCGCTTTCCGGTGTGAACTTGATTGCGTTGCCTGCAAGATTCATGAGCACTTGCTTAAATCGCATTGCGTCGGCATTAACATGCAAATGCGGCTCAACCTGTTGGAGTAATGTCTGCGATTTCTTTTCCGCCAGTGGGTGAAGCGCGCTGATCACTTCGGTGAAAGCAGACGCGACCGTCACATCCTCGCGGCTAAGCTCCATTCTGCCCGCCTCGATTTTGGAAAGGTCAAGAATATCGCTGATTAGCTTGAGGAGATGTTTCCCGCCGGTATGTATGTGAGCCACGTAGCGTTGCTGGCGATCATTCAGCGGGCCGTAACGCTCATCGGCCAGCAGGTCGGAAAAACCCAGAACGGCGTTCAACGGCGTGCGCAGTTCGTGGCTCATTGTCGAGAGGAATTGATCCTTGAACTTACTGCCGCGTTCCGCTTCTTCTTTTGCGTGCAGCATGAGCTCTTCCGTCCGTTTGCGCTCGGTGATGTCGCTCAGGACACCGGTGAAAAAGTGCCCCGCGCGTGTCCTCCAGCTAGACAAGGAAAGTTCGATCGGAAACTCCGTTCCGTCCTTTCTTTTCGCAGCCAGCTCAACTGTCTTTCCGATCACGTGTGCTTCACCGGTCTCCAAATAGCGCCCGAAGCCCCGCTGATGAGGTTCCTTGAACCGATCTGGCATAAGAACAGTGAGCGGCTTGCCGATCACTTCACGCGCGGAATACCCGAAGATTGCCTCGGCCCCGCGGTTGAAATCTGTAATGCTTCCGTGGCCGTCGGCAGTAACAATGGCATCGTTGGCTGTCTGCACCACGCTGCGAAACTTTTCTTCACTGGTTTGTAGCGCCTCTTCTGCTCGCTTGCGCTCGGTGATGTCGTGGAAAACGACAACGCCACCCTGCAGGGCGCCATCCTCACCTCGGAGAGGTCCGCCCGTTATACTGAGTAAACGGCCATCCGGCACATTCGCGTTGCGGATGAAGACTTCTACCGCGTCAAAACTCTCACCCCGCATTGCCCGCACCAGGGGCAGCTCATTGGACGGATACAGGGTCACGGCGTCAGGTAAATAGCTGCCATACCGGTCTGACCACTGGTCTGGAGCCGCGTCCGTCGCACCGATGCCTACGATGTGCTCTGCGGCGGCATTAAAGAGGAGAAACTTTCCATTCGCGTCGGCTACAACCACGCCATCGGCGATACTTCCCAGAATCAATTGCAGGAGTTCCTTTTGCCGTTTTGTCTCCTCCTCTGCCCGCTTCTTTTCGGTGATGTCCCGAAAAACGAGCACGGCTCCCAACCCTTCGCCTGTATCCGTGAGAATGGGCGCCGCGCTATCTTCGATGTCACATTCTTTGCCGTCCTTGGAGAGCAAAAGCGTGTGGTCCGCCAGACCGACAACTTTCCCTTCGCGGAAGACTTTCTTGACGGGGTTCTCGACGGGGCGGCGCGTCTCCTTGTTGACGATATCGAACACAAGGTCCATCGACTTTCCCCGCGCGTCTTCGAGACTCCATCCGGTGAGAGATTGTGCGACGGGATTCATGAAGGAGACAGCGCCATTCATGTCCGTGGCGATCACCGCGTCACCGACGCTGGCGAGAGTGGTAGAGAACCACTTTTCACTTTTTGCCAGTGCTTCTTGCGCTTTCTTACGTTCGGACAGCTCCCGCTGCAGAAGCACGAAACACAACACCAGCAGCGCAATGCTCACTACAGTGCCGGCGAGGATGGTGCGCACCGACCTGGCCACGCTCTCGTTGGCCTCTTGCGCGCGAATCCTTAGGAGATCCTTCTCTTCATTTGCCATTTCCGCAATGATGACGCGGATCTGGTCCATCCATTGCTTTCCGGAACCCTTTAGGACCGCCCGATTTGCGGCTGCGAAGCCTTCACTCTTGCGGAGATCGATCGTCCGTTGAAGCTCCGCCAATTTTTTTTCTACCACTGGCTCCAGGTTCTGGATGCGTCTCTGCTGATTCGGATTGTCGGAAGTGAGATTCTTTAGGTCTCCGATTGTCTGGTCGACGTACTTAATCCCCGCACGGTACGGCTCAAGGTAGGCCTCGTCTCCCGTGAGCAGGTAGCCTCGCTGTCCGGTTTCCGTATCAACCAGCTGGGCCAAGGCGTCATCAAGATTCCGTAGAACCTCGTAGGTGTGCTTCCGCCACTCGGAAGCTTCAGTGAATCGCTCCGTGTTCCGGTAGGATTGCCATCCAACAAATACCAGAATGGCCGTTGCTATACAGAATCCCGCGAGAACCAGGCGATTTCCCATTTTCCATTTCATCTTTCCACCGCCCTGCCACGGAGTCTCGGGAGCGGGCACTAGCTACCGGACCCTGCCGGTTGCACCGGCTCATAGCCATGAACGACGGCCTCGAATTCGTCCAAGATAGACCCATCCCACCAGCCGCGCTTTACTTCTTCCCGCATGATGGCAATGGCCTTTTCCAAAGGAAGAGCCTTGCGGTAGGGCCGGTCCGTAGTAAGCGCGTCATAAATGTCGGTGATTTGAAGGATCCGTGCCGTGAGCGGAACTTGTGCGCCCTTCAGCCCGTCCGGGTACCCGGAGCCGTCCTGCTTTTCATGATGGTGACGAATGATCGGCAGCACATGGCGGAAGGATCGGAGTGGGGCGCAAATTCCCTCACCTATCACGGTGTGTCGCTCCATGATTTTTCGTTCTTCCGGAGTCAGTGGTCCGGGTTTGAGCAGAATGTGCTCCGGCACGGCCAGCTTGCCGATATCGTGTATAAGACCGCCTCGGCGAAGAGCGACGCTCAGGTCCTGGGGCAAACCCAGCTTTTCCCCCAGCGCAACGGAATATTTCGAAAGGCGATCGCAGTGCCCTTCAGTATAGGGATCCTTCGCCTCGATCGTCAGCGCAAGGCTAAACAACACCGTCTCGGCGTTATCCAGCTCATCGGTGAATTGCTTCAAGCGCAACAGGGAATGCACCCGAGCTAGCAGTTCGTGCTTATTGACGGGCTTGTTGAGGAAGTCATCTGCGCCGCACATGATCCCGTGGATGCGGTCGGCGTCACTGTTCAAACTGGTGAGCAATATTACGGGGATCAAGCGAGTTTCCGGCTTGGACTTCATCGCCTGACAAATTTCAAACCCGGTTGGACGCGGCATCACCACATCCAGCAACGCGAGATCAATCGAGCCGCTATCCACCCGAGCCAGCGCTTGCTGGCCGTCCGCTGCGCAGACGACCTGGTAACCCTCGGCGCTCAGCAGAGCGGAGAGCAGTTCGCGGTTGGCTTCGTTGTCATCGGCAACAAGGATGGTTTCATGATGGCCCTGTGGAACAGACATATCGCCTCCCCGACGATCCTCTCGACCGCGCAAGAAGGCTTGCGAGCGTCAACTTTTGTCGAGAGATAGAAGAGCATTCGTCTGGTCCCAGGCAACGAACAGCGATCGCATGAGGCCTATTCGGAAGTATCTCAAACTGGTGAGCGCTTCTGTCTTTCCTGCTGACCAGTTGCTACCAAGCAGTAAATAAGACGACCGGAAAGGTCACGATTCGCCCGCACTCGCCGCTGGGCTACAGGCCACCTGCCCCCGCGGCCTGCAGCCCAATGTTGCCGAGCTCAATTTCACAGCCGGACACTGTGATATAGACGTTCTCGCTGGAACTGGTACAAAAACTCGATCTGGTCAAAATTCGATGAGATTTCTGTTTGCGCCTCTACCGGTTTTCCGCCCACCATGCTGAAAAGAAACCTGGCCGGCCACGTAACTTAGCCGGGCCACACGTATTGGTGGATCATCAAACGCGGAGGCGGGTTGGAGAACCACAATGAAGAGACAGAGCACCAGGCTTACGCGCCCGCAGAAATTTGCAAAACCGACCGGTGTCTTCATCACATAGCTCCTTCAGGGCACGCCTTTGGCGACCCATTCTCGAGTAACAGACATCTGAACGTGACACTTCGAGACGGAGTTTTCGGAAATGCTATAAACGGAGGGAGACGAGCATCCAGGGCTCGCGCTAATTTGCGTTGCCTGATTTTCAACGCCTTTATAGGTAGGGTAAAACTGAACACGAAAGCGTACTGTTCTGTTTTGGACGCTGCATTCTCAACAAGCCCACGACGCTTTACCGTGCGGTCGTCTCAAACCGGCTTTGCGGGTTGGTTTTCGATTCGCTTCGGCGGACCATTGTAAAATTGTAGCCGCCTGCGTCTGGCAATTATCGGAAAGGCGGCGACGGACAAAATGAGAGTCGCGATCATATCGGATATTCACGGCAATCGGCGCGCCTTGGAGGCCGTTGTCGCGGACCTGCGGCAGATTGCACCAGACGTCGTTGTCCATGGCGGGGATTTGGCTGCGGGGGGAGCTCACCCGGCGGAGATCATCGATCAAGTCCGCGCTCTCGGGTGGCCCGGGGTGCGCGGGAATACGGACGAGATGCTTTGGGCGCCGCAACGTCTGGCTGAATACG
>WNFF01012718.1_pt1 | contig 12045 bp, 7 predicted proteins | sample 5400441 | NCBI WGS metagenome assembly WNFF01 (sample SAMN13153345, study PRJNA577476) | soil metagenome | isolation source: 120 cm saprolite under Douglas fir tree site 2 hole 3 replicate 1 | place: USA:California | collected 2015-04-18
AACGATGCGGTGGTGGGCTGGTCGCGCGATTCGAAGAACGTGATTTTTAATTCGGCGCGCGGACGTGTGTATCCCGGGGTCTTAAGCCTTTACCGCGTGGCGGTCGCTGGCGGCTTGGAAGTGCCGCTTGATGGAGACTGGGGCTATTGGGGCAGCTATTCCGCGGATGGGTCAAGGTTTGTGTTCAATCGTCATGCGCCAACCTGGTGGCGGAAGCACTATCGCGGGAGTTACGCGGCGGACCTGTGGATCGAAGACGTGAAAGCGAAGACTTTCCGCAAGATTCTGGATCAGGACGTTTCTGATGAAATGAAAGCGAACAACACATGGCCGCTTTATGGAAACGGCGAGATTTATTTCGTGTCGGATCGCCAGGTATCGGCAAAGGCAGGCACGCGCGAGGTGTTGCGGTCAACGAACAATCTTTGGAAAGTAGCCGAGATCGGCGGGAAGCCGATCCAACTAACGCATTTCGATGACGGGTCGCTGTTTTTTCCATCGATTTCGGCGGACGGCAAGATCATTGTGTTTGAAGAGAATGCCGGGCTGTGGAAATTGGACACAGTAACGGGCAAGGCCAGCGAAGTTAAAATCGAAATCGGAACGGACAGCAAGGAAAACAATTTCGAGGTTCTGCATATCAATGGTGAGGCTGACAGCTACGGTTTATCGCCTTCGAGCCAGCGCGCGGCGATCTCCGCTCACGGAGAAATTTTCACCCTTGCGACGGAACACGGAGACGTGAGCCGCGTGACACACAGTTATTCGCGCGAGACCGAACCAACGTGGTCGCCGGATGGAAAATGGATCGTGTACGTAAGCGATGAGGGTGGGCGCGACTCGGTGTGGATGGCGGACCCCGACGGGAGCAATGCAAAAAAGCTCACGGACACGGACAACGAGAAATTGAACGTAGGATGGATGCCGGATTCAAAGGCCGTCTACTTCACGAGTTCGGATCATGGGCTTTACATTGTGGACGCGGGCGGCGGACAGCCGCGAAGAATTGCAAGTAACGACGCGGGGAACATCCTGGGATCTCACGTGTCGCCGGATGGCAAGTGGTTCGCTTATGCGAAGCAGGACCGCGATCTTCGCGCGCATGTCCACATCGTTTCCGCACAGGGTGGCGCGGAACACCGGCTGAACGACGATCTCCTGTTCAGCACGCTTGCGCCACGGTGGACAGCAGACGGCAAAAAGTTGATTTTCCTCGGCGGCTACGTGCAGGGAGGGTCGGCGACACTGCGAGAGAACGCCGGAGCTTTGTACAGCGTGTCGCTCTCGGACGAAGAAAAAGACCCGATGAGCCGGGACATCGACAGTGAATCGGCGGCCGAGGCGACGGAGCGCGCAGACTCGCCACGAGGCGGGCGCGGAGCCGCAGTGGAAACACATGCGGTCGAGGTGAAGATTGATTTTGGCGGGCTGGAGCGGAGAATCCACAAGGTCACGCGGCTCTCGGACAATATCGTGACCGCGGTGTCTTCGCCTGATAGCAAGACGTACGCTTTTGTGGCGGCAGCGGAAGAAGAAGGACGGCCGGTCTCGCGACTTTACACGATTGGTGCGGACGGTGAGGGACTGAAACAATTTACGCAATCGATGCCCGCGCCAGCGGAAGGCACTGCGCCTGCTGCGCCGTTCGGAACAGAAGGAATTTCGAGTTTGCAGTTCTCGCGCGATGGAAAAAATCTTTACTTCCTCGAGAGGGGAGGCATCTGGGCAGTTGGTCTGGGCGGAGGTTCGGCGGAAGGTGCGGCGGCCAGGGGCGGGGCTGCTCCGAGCGCCCCCCGAGGAACGGAATCGCCTACCGGACGCCGCGGGGTGAACTTTCAGGTGCGCGTCGAAGTGGATCACCGGGAGGAGCGGAAAGAGGTCTTCGAACAGGCTTGGCGGGTGATGCGGGACCGCTTTTACGACAAAAACATGAATGGGGTGGATTGGACGAAGTATCGCGGAGTGTATGAACTGCTGCTTGAGGACATTGAGGACCGCGAAGAGATGCAGAACGTGATCATGCAGATGATCGGAGAATTGAATGCCTCGCATACGGGCGTTAGCGGCGGCGAGGCGAATCCAAATGCGATTCAAACGCGTTATCCAGGGTTCGAATTGGAGGGCGATGCTTCCGGCAACTACAAAGTGGCGTTTGTGTATAAGGCTGGGCCGGCGGATCATGACTACGTGCGCGTCCATGCCGGGGACTACATCGTCGCGGTGAACGGCGAGGCGCTGCACACCGGGGACAATTACTGGAAGAGCTATAACCTGGCGCCTGGGCGGAAGCTGGAGTTCACGGTGAACTCCAAACCCTCGACGGACGGCGCATGGAAAACGAAAGTTGAGCCGGCCAACGCCGGAGCATATGCGACGCTGCAGTACACCAGGTGGGTGGACGAGCGACGCGCCATGACCGAGAAACTTTCGCATGGCGAGATCGGCTATTTGCACATCCGCCAGATGAACGCGGAAGCGCTGCACAAGTTCGAGCGCGACCTTGCGGACAATCATTTCAAGAAGGCGCTGGTAATTGACCAGCGTTTCAATCCCGGCGGCGGAATTGACCAGGAGTTGCTGGAAATCCTCGAGCAGCACCAATATCAATACACACGTGGGCGGGATTCCGTCTACATTACGCGGCCACAGCGGGCGTTTTTCGGACCGGTAGTGGTGATGCAAAACGAGCGATCCTTCAGCGACGCGGAAGTCTTTCCGGACGGCTTCAAGCGTTTGGGACTCGGCAAAACTGTGGGCGTAAATACCAACGGCTCGGTGATTGGGACGGGAGCGTTTCGGTTGATGGATGGCTCCTCGGTTCGAACGCCGGGGACCGGGCTGTGGGACCTCAGTGGGCAGAACCTGGAGAACTACGGCGTGCCTGCGGACGTGTATATCGACAACACCCCTGCGGATTTCGCGGCAGGGCACGATGCGCAACTACAGAAAGCCGTGGAGGTGCTCGAGGAAGAGTTGAAGAAGAACCCCTCGCAAGAGATTCCGGGCCGATAAAGCGCAGACGAGGAGAAACCAAAATAATTCTCAAGTCCTGGTTACTCACATTGCGGGAAATTGAGGGCACTGCGTGTCTGTGGCGGATTGGTATCATTGGGCAGAGAACTCCGAAATGATATTGCGTAAAGATTGCAAATGCCCGTGCCATCGGGCTGGTGACGCAATCATACATGTGATGCCGTGTTGTGGTCGGAATGGTCCTGGCTCCGATTCAATGCCCCATACGAGCCAGCGCAAACCTAGAAAAGAGAAAATCATCACTCTCTTCGGCAATAAAAAACCATAGTAAGAATCCGATAAGCGTCTTGCGACGGCGTTCTCACGAGTCAACTCCTGGAGAGTCGCGTTAATCAGGCGCTTGGTCGAATAGCTGGCAAACCAGCATCCGAGAATTAAATCTGTATACACTGCGGCGACAAGGCAGGAAGTAATTCCCTATGGCGCCGTTCATGGCCCTCGCTCCGTGAAGGGCGCCGTGGTATCTTGGCCGGGAAAAGATCATGTTCATTTCAGAGCCCAAGTCTGACAGCCCGAATACTCTTCGGGAGGGCCATGACCAACCTGCGGCAACTTCGGTGCATGGCTGGCGGTATCACCACGTGGGTATACCGACTGACGTTCAGCGTCCCGGCGAATATTATCTTGAGCAGTTTAAGATGTACGTCTCTGCGTTTGAGACGAGTCCATGTGGCATTCAATGGATGCGCTTCGAGCCCGACAGCCCAGTGCACGCCTTGATTAAGTCCGTCCCACACATAGCGTTTGAAGTGGACGACCTTCAGGCCGCGATGGAGGGGAAGGAGATTCTCACTGCCCCGAATTCGCCTTCGGAAGGCGTTATGGTGGCGATGATCCTCGATAGCGGCGCGCCAGTTGAACTCCTCGAATTTCGGCGTGATCTTAGTAGCGGACCAACGCGTTGAGACTGTCGAACGCGATTATATTTAGCGGTTGACATCCACTTTTCCGATTAGCGCTTAACCAGGCATGTGGTGGGTGGAATTGCACTACTGCCCGTTGCGACTCTAGCTCAGAGGCAATCGATTCTAGATTGCATCGCCAACCGTCTTATTTCGGATTCGGGATCAAACAGGCTGCTGGACTTGAGCGTTGATAGGCGATGACTGTCAGGCGCGAGCCGCGTCCGCACTTGTCTGGAACTCTGGAATAAGATGGTTGCCAGATGAGCGTTCGCAAAATCGTCCATATCGACATGGACGCGTTCTATGCGTCCGTGGAACAGCGCGATGATCCGCAGCTGCGCGGTAAACCTGTGGTCGTCGCTTGGCGGGGCAACCGCTCCGTCGTCTGTGCCGCCTCGTATGAGGCGAGACGTTTCGGCGTGCGCTCCGCCATGCCAGCGACTCGCGCCGCACGCCTGTGCCCGGACGCCGTCTTCGTCCCTCCGGATTTCTCGCGCTACCGGGTTGTCTCGCGTCTCGCGCGCGAAATTTTCAGACGTCACACGGACCTAGTCGAGCCGCTTTCCCTTGACGAGGCATATCTGGATGTTTCCGAGAACAAGACGGGCTTACCGACCGCAACACGGGTGGCGCGCGTCATTCGCGAACAGATCCGCGAAGAATTGAAATTGACCGCCTCGGCCGGCGTCGCGCCGAACAAATTTCTCGCGAAGATCGCTTCTGACTGGCGAAAGCCCGATGGGCTCTTCGTCATTCAACCTGAGGATGTAGATCGTTTCCTTTTGCCCTTGCCTGTTGGACGTCTGCCTGGGGTAGGCAAGGTGACAGAAGAGAAGCTGAAAAACCTTGCCATACAAACGGCTGCGGATTTGCGAAAGCTGGATTTATCGGCACTCGAAAAGCGCTTCGGTCGGTACGGCGTACGCCTCTACGAGTTGGCCCGGGGCATCGACAACAGCGAAGTTATCCCAGACAGACCTACACAGTCCGTATCGGCCGAGGATACATTTGAGCACGATGTACCGTTGACCGAAACCGAGCCGATGATCCGTCGTCTCGCGGAATTGGCCTGGGCCGCATCACGCAAGGAACTGCGTATCGCACGCACCATAGTTCTCAAACTGAAGACCAGCGAGTTCAAGATTCTCACGCGTAGCCATACGCCCTGCTCTCCTCCTTCTTCTTGCGAAGAATTGACCCGCATCGCCCTGTCCCTCCGGGAACGTGTGGCCTTGAGTCCAAAACAGCGCTTTCGCCTGGTCGGCGTTGGGCTCAGCAATTTTCAAGACCCCGATGATGCATCGGCTCAGCCGGCCCTTTTCGAGTAGCCAGCAAACGAACCCGAATTTGACAAACGCAGGAGGGAGGTTCAGACTGCTACTCAAGGCGAACAAAAAGCGAATATAATTGGTTTCCCCTCCTCTCCTCGCCCTGATGCCATGCACTCGAAATCCGCCGCCCTGCGTCTCCACGTCGAGTCCGCTCTTGCCGGACGGATTGCAGCTCCATTCCGCCAGCCCCACTCCGAGCCAGTTCCTACCGTGCCCGCGGGAATTCCTCTTCTCGACGAAGCCACAGGTGGTCTGCCGCGCGGCGGCCTCACGGAACTTTGCGGACCTCCTTCGTCGGGAAAAACCTCGTTCCTGCAATCGGCTCTGGCTGCGCGCACGGCGAGTGCGGAAGTGTGCGCGCTCGTCGACGCACACGACGCTTTCGATCCCGCCCGCGCGCAATCCGCAGGCGTTTCCCTCCCCCAGTTGCTTTGGGTTCGTTGCAGGAACCTTGACCAGGCCTTCCGGTCCGTAGATGTGCTTCTTCATGGCGGCGGATTCGGTATGGTTGCCGTGGACTTGAGCGACACCCCGGCGCGTCTTGTTCGCCAGATTCCTCTGAACGTATGGTTCCGGTTGCGGCGTACCGTTGAAAACACTTCCACGATTCTTTTGGTGCTCTCCCGCGAATCGAATGCGAAAACCTGCGCGTCCCTCGTCCTCCGTCTCGAAAAAGAAAAAACCGCCTGGTCGCTGCGGGAGCGCTCCCTCCCCACGCGAGTCCTGCACACGCCCGCCTGCCTGCTCGACGGCTGGACCAGCGCCGGCGAAGTCATCCGCTCCTGCTCACGGCGCAAGAATCTCCACTTCCTGAACCACTCCACAACTCCGGGAAGCGCCGACAAGGACCTTGTTCGTTTCGAGCTGCATACGCATTGCGCTCTGCCGCGCTCCTTGAATGAAGGCGAGTCGCTTCTTGCAGAAAAGGAAAGGACGAAGGACCCTGGTTGAATTTTCCAAATTCTCTGCGGCCCATCACGATCCATCATGTCGTTTGCTGCGATTTTCGTTCCCAATTTTACGTTTCAAGCCATTGTTCGTTCGCAACCGGAACTCCGGCTGCAGCCTGTCGCCGTCATCCAAGGACAGCCGCCAACCTATCGCGTCATTGCCTTTAACCGGTTGGCGGAAATACTGGGCGTCACCGCAGGAATGACCAAAGCCAACGCCGAACAATTCCCCCAAATCCAAATCCGGCATCGCAGCGAGACCCAGGAAGAGACAGCGCACCGGGCGCTGCTCGACACGGCGTGGTCGGTGTCGTCACGTGTGGAGGACCTGGCGGCGGATACGCTTCTCTTGGATCTCGCCGGCCTCGCGCGGCTTTTCGGAACGGAGGAGGTGATTGCGCGTCGCATCCTCACTCAAACGGAGGCAATCGGAATAGACGCGCACGTTGCCGTTTCCGCAAACGTGGAAACGGCGCGGATCGTGGCGCGCGCGCTGCCCGGATGCACGGTCGTACCGGAAGAGCAGGAACGCCGCTTTCTTGAAACGTTGCCCGTCGCGATGCTTTCCCCCAGCCCGCAGCTTGCAGATATCTTTGAGCGATGGGGAGTCACCACCTGCAAGTCTCTCGCTTCGCTGCCCGTACTTGCCTTTTCCGAACGTGTCGGGCAAGAGGGCGTTCGGTTGCACGCGCTTGCCGGCGGGAAAGGAAACCGGCCTCTCGTGCTCGCCCAACTCGCGGATTGTTTTGAAGAATGCTTCGCGAGCTGGAGCCGGCGTTCGATAACGCTCTCCCTCCCGCCCGCGCATTCACGATCGCCAAACCGCTTCCCAGAATGTTTGCCTGCAGCTTGAAATTGCCGGTTCCCTCTCAGGACCACACGCTTCTTCTGAAACTTCTTCGCCTCCACCTGCAAGCGAACCCTCCCTGTGCTCCAGTCCTGAAAATTCACATGACCGCGACGCCGGGCCGTTCCCGCGCGACCCAGAACGGATTGTTTGTTCCTGCTTCGCCCGACCCGCAAAAGCTAGAACTTACGCTCGCGCGCATCGCCGCGGTTGTCGGGGAAAACAATGTAGGTACGCCACTGTTGCTCGACACCCATCGTCCCGATGCCTTTCACATGCAGAAATTCTCGGTTCGCACGGAGGTTCGTTCGGCTCCAGAACAAAAGACCGAAACGCAGACCGGATTTCGCGTCTTCCGGCCTTCGCTTCCCGCATGGGTCCAGCTGCAGGCCAAGGTACCTGCCCGCGTCGCGTTTCAAGGCATGCTCGGGAAAGTTGTTCGGGCCGCCGGACCCTGGCGCACGTCGGGTGATTGGTGGGAAGACCAGCCTTGGCAGGAAGACGCCTGGGACGTAGAGCTTCAGTTTGCTTCGGAATCTCCAAACGCGCGAGGCCTGTATCGCCTTGCCTACGACCTTCGTCTTAAAAAGTGGTGGGTGCGCGGAGTCTACGACTGATGTACGTCGAACTCCACGCCCGTTCGGCTTTCAGCTTTCTCGAAGGGGCTTCGAATCCCGAAGCTTTGATCGAGGCATGCACCGCACAAGGCATGCCGTCCATGGCGTTGCTGGACCGTGACGGTCTTTATGGCGCGCCGCGATTTTATCTGGCTGCAAAGAAAGCAGGTCTTCAGGCACACATCGGCGCGGAAGTCAGTTGTGTCGGTGGATGGCGCTACCCGCTACTCGTTGCTACGCCGCAGGGATATCACAATCTTTGCCAGCTGATCACGCGAATGAAGCTTCGTTCGAAGAAGGGCGAAGGCACAGTCAACCCAAACGAGCTTGCGGATTTCAGCGGCGGCCTCGTCTGTCTCACTGGCGGAACGGAAGGCCCGTTCGCTTTTGCGCTGCGCACGGGAGGAAAGCACGCGGCGGCAAAGTGCCTTGAAGACTTGTGCACCATCTTCGGGAAGCACAACGTATACGTCGAACTGCAACGGCATTTCTCGATGGACGAAGAGCGCCGCAACCAGGCGGCCATCGAACTCGCCCGCAGCACGCACCTTCCGCTTCTCGCCACCAACGGCGTCTGCCACGTCGCGCCGCAGGACCGCGAACTCTTGGACGTGTTCACCTGCATCCGGCATCACCGCGTTCTTTCAAACGCGGGACGCCTGATCTCCGCCAACAGCGAACGGCATCTTAAGTCACCGGCACAAATGACCGCGCTCTTTGCCGACTTGCCCGAGGCCATCAAAAATACCGAAGAGCTGGCGTCGCGCCTCAAGTTCAATCTCAAGGATCTCGGTTACCAGTTTCCCATCTACCCGACACCCAACCAGGAATCGCAGATTGCCTTCCTGCGGAAACGCACGCGGGAAGGGATGATCCATCGCTACGGCGCAAACGACGAGCGCGCATCCCAACAGATCGAAAGGGAACTGGCCGTCATCGAGAAACTCGACCTCTCCGGCTATTTCCTCATCGTCTGGGACATTGTGCGGTTCTGCCGCGAGAAAAACATCCTTGTGCAGGGGCGAGGTTCCGCCGCCAACAGCGCGGTCTGCTACTCGCTCGGCATCACGGCCGTCGATCCCGTGGGGATGAATCTCCTCTTTGAGCGTTTCCTTTCCGAAGAACGCGGGGAATGGCCGGACATCGACCTGGATTTACCGAGCGGCAACCAGCGCGAACGCGCCATTCAATACGTCTACGAACGCTACGGAAAGCTCGGAGCCGCGATGACCGCAAACGTCATCACTTATCGCGGCAAGTCCGCCGCGCGTGAAGTGGGGAAGGTGCTTTCGCTGGATTCCGAAACGCTCGACCGGCTCGCCAGCCTCGTGAGCGCCTGGGAATACACGGATTCGAAAGACACGCTCACCCGCCAGTTTCAGGACGCCGGGCTCGACCTCGCGCAGCACCGGATTCGCAAGTTCTTTGAGCTCTGCCAGAAAGTACAGGACTTGCCGCGTCACCTCGGCCAGCATTCCGGAGGCATGGTCGTCTGCCAGGGACAGTTGGATTCCGTCGTTCCTTTGGAACCCGCCACCATGCCGGGACGCGTGGTGGTGCAGTGGGACAAGGAAGATTGCGCCGACATGGGCATCGTCAAGGTCGACCTCCTCGGCCTCGGCATGATGGCTGTGCTGGAAGACTCGCTGTACCTTGTTCGTCGCCACCAGAACGAAGCAATCGATCTCGGGCATCTGCGGCAGGACGACCCTGCCGTCTACTCTGCGTTGCAGAAGGCCGACACCATCGGCATGTTTCAGGTGGAGAGCCGCGCGCAGATGTCCTGCCTTCCGCGCCTCAGTCCAAAGTGTTTCTACGACATCGTGGTGCAGGTGGCCATCATCCGCCCCGGTCCGATTGTCGGAAAAATGGTCCACCCGTACTTGAACCGGCGACTCGGCCGGGAACCGGTGGAGAGCCTTCACCCTCTTCTCGAATCCACGCTGTCGCGAACGCTCGGCGTGCCGCTCTTCCAGGAGCAGCTCTTGCGCATGGCCATGATCGCGGCGGGGTTTTCCGGCGGCGAAGCCGAAGAACTGCGGCGCGCTTTCGGATTCAAACGCTCCCAAGCGCGCATGAAAGAAGTCGAAATCAAGCTGCGCCGGGGAATGGACGCCAAAGGAATTTCCGGGACCACGCAGGACCGCATCATCCTGGCTATCACGTCATTTGCGCTTTACGGATTTCCCGAGTCGCACGCTGCGAGCTTTGCGCTCATTGCTTACGCCAGCGCCTTTCTGAAATGCCACTATCTCGCGGCGTTTACCGCCGCTATGCTGAACAACCAGCCCATGGGGTTCTACCAGCCGGCAACCTTAATAAAGGATGCGCAGCGGCATGGCCTCAAATTCAAACCCATCGACGTCACGCGCTCCGACTTCGAGTGCACGCTCGAAGAGAGTCCGCATGGGTTGCTCGTGCGCATCGGCCTTCGCTATGTCAAAACGCTGCGGAAGGAGACCGCACTGCAAATCGTCGAACAGCGCATGGCCTCTCCCTTTCTTTCGATTGAAGACTTGAAGCGGCGCGTTCCCCAGCTCCAAAAAGATGAACTCCGCGCGCTCGCGAGCGTGGGCGCCCTGAATTTCATTTCCGGCAAATCGCAAGTCCATCGGCGAACGGCTTTATGGCAGGTGGAGAGCGCCAGCCGGCCTTCCGGACCCCTGTTCCAAGCGCGAATGAAAATTCCGGACACGGACGACTCCGATTTCGTTTCGCCCTTGGACCCCATGAATCAAGAGGAGCGACTCCATGCGGACTTTCACGGGACAGGCCTGACGTTGGGAAAACATCCCATGGCCCAGCACCGCTCTCGCCTCGATCGCGAAGGCGTCGTACCCTCAGCAAAACTCACGTCGCTCTGCGACGGAACTTTCGTAACCGTGGCAGGGTCCGTCATCGCGCGGCAACGTCCCGGCACCGCCAAAGGCTTCGTCTTTCTGAGCCTCGAAGACGAAACGGGCATCGCCAACATTATCATCGCGCCGCCGCTCTTTGAGAGGGAACACTCTACTGTCGTTCGCCGTTCATTTCTGCGGATCGCGGGCACGCTGCAAAACCAGGACGGAGTCGTATCCCTGAAAGCCGGGAGGATTGAACCGTTCGATCTTGTCCAAACCGAAATGGCGTCTCATGACTTTCATTGAAGTTTCAGCGGGAAATCCAATGGGCTCGACTGGCGTCAGCACTCGTACTGCGCTTTTCCTCATTCTCATATACATTCCACTAAACATACTTTTAGTGTGCATTTTATGGCTTATGTGAGAATGTCAGGGATACCAGAAGGAACAGTGGATTCGTCTCGGTTTCCCGTGAACTCAAATCGTAGCGTCTCGACTGAAGATCTCTTTCAGTCCTGCCCGAGCGCTTTCCGCCAAACGCTCTGCGCTCAGAGTTCTTCCTGCTGCCATGAGTGCCGCCTCACGAATCGTATCGTTTACTCTTCCAAACAGGAGGTCCGCGGCTTTGCTCAGATCAGCCCTTCTGTGGGCGTGAAGCCGCGGAGCCACGTCTCTTGTAAAGATTTCATACAATTCTCCGAGGTGCCCGGAAAACACCTCAATAGTGTCATGCATGTACAGGAGATCCTTTGCGCGGTCCTTGTAGTCTCTTTCATGATGAATCAGAATTTTTTGCGCCAGGAAGCTCGTCGGATTCGCGACTTGAATCCTCTTTGCCGGCTTGAACGGATATCCGTTCACTTCCCCCAGTTCGATTTTCCAAGGGGTCATCATTAGAACTTCAATGTATCGCAACTGCTGGGAAGAGACTCCACCCACGGCCTGCGTCGCTTTGCGTCTTCCCTTCCGGTCGTATTCGCTGCCGACGAGTGGCGTCAAGAACTCCGCGTAAAAGCCGCCTTCCGGCCCATAGTGATATTGAGTCGCGGGAGGCCGGTCTTCTCCAACAAATTGCTCCGTAAACCCCGCGTCAATTAAGCGCTGTCGAACTGTCGATTCTTCGACCTTAAGTTTTGCCGGAAGGGCGACATCGCCATCGAGCGTCGTGAGGGGGACATAGCTCAGATTTCTTGCGCGCGCGTCGCTGCGATATAGACGGTGCGCCCAACCCCCAACTAGAACCGTCTCTCCGAGCCACGGGGCAATGGCTTCGACGAACTTCGCAAACGGCTCACTGTCGGCTTCCGGCTTCACCATCATTCATTTGCCTCAAAAACTGGCGCAAGAACTCGTCTCCAAATCAGGTCCGCCTGTTCTCTTCCTCGCGACGGGTGTTGCGACGCATCCAGCCAGACTTGCAGAATATCGCTCGACGGTACATCCTCCTTAACCGCTGCTCCGCGGAACACACTCTCACGATTTCCCGGTATTCGCACGTAGATGTCAGCTTGTTGGTCTGCCC
>WNFF01004389.1_pt1 | contig 12042 bp, 9 predicted proteins | sample 5400441 | NCBI WGS metagenome assembly WNFF01 (sample SAMN13153345, study PRJNA577476) | soil metagenome | isolation source: 120 cm saprolite under Douglas fir tree site 2 hole 3 replicate 1 | place: USA:California | collected 2015-04-18
ACCCCGCTCAACCAGGCGCTGGTCGACAATCCGGAATTCTCGTGCGGACTCGAAAAGCGGACACCGGCCGCCCGCTGGGGCAATGTCGCGGAGTTGGTGGGCGCAGCTGTGTTCCTGTCCGGTAGGGCCTCGTCCTTCGTCAACGGCCATACGCTCTGTGTCGATGGCGGGATCACCACCTGTCTCTAGGCTTGCGCCGCTTCAAGCCTCTCGTTGAACTGCGTGAGATGAATTGCCGCCCGATCACATCCGTCGTATCTGGAGTGCAACAATGAAAGCCGTCGTCATTCATGCTGCCCGCGATCTTCGGGTCGAGGAGCGGGAGCCCGAGGCAGCCGGTGCGGGACAGGTCGAGGTCGCCGTCGAGGCCGGCGGTATCTGCGGATCGGATCTGCATTATTTCAACCATGGCGGCTTCGGCACGGTACGGGTGCGCGAGCCGATGATCCTAGGTCACGAAGTTGCCGGAACCATCAAGGCGCTGGGTGCGGCCGTATCCGGACTCGCGATCGGCGACCGCGTCGCCATCTCTCCGAGCCGGCCTTGCAATATTTGTAACTATTGCTTGAAGGGCCAGCAAAACCAGTGCCTCAATATGCGCTTTTACGGCAGCGCGATGCCTATGCCGCATATACAGGGAGCCTTTCGCCAGCGTCTCGTCGCCGAAGCTTGGCAATGCCACAAGGTCGCCGACGGTGTCTCGATCAACGAAGCTGCCTTTGCGGAGCCCTTTGCCGTCGTCCTGCATGCCGTCAGCCGTGCCGGATCTCTACTCGGCAAACGGGTCCTCGTGACGGGATGCGGTCCGATCGGTATGCTGGCGATCATGGCTGCCCGGCTCCACGGTGCTCGGGAAATCGTCGCGACCGACGTTGTGGCCGCAGTTCTGGAGAAGGCGCTGCGGCTCGGCGCTGATCGAACCATCAATGTCGCTGATGACCCCCATCAGCTCGGCACCTATTCTGCCAACAAGGGCTATTTCGATGTCCAGTTCGAAGCGTCCGGCAACGAACGAGCCGTTCGCTCGGGGCTCGAGGTGCTCAAGCCGCGCGGCATCCTGGTTCAGCTCGGCCTCGGCGGCGATGTTTCGATCCCGCAGAACATGGTGGTGGCCAAGGAGATCGAAATGCGCGGGACCTTTCGCTTTCACGAGGAATTTGGTCTGGCCGTCGACCTGATCAACCAGAGGAGAGTGGATCTGACGCCGCTGCTGACCGGCGTCTTTGGACTGGACGAGGCCATACACGCCTTCGAGATCGCGGGAGATCGCAGTCGATCCATGAAGGTTCAGCTAAGATTCTGAAGCTGCAGCGATTCTTAGATCAGCGCAGGATATGATCCGCCGTCGAGATGGAGGTTCTGGCCCGACATAAAGCCCGCCAAACCGCTACAAAGGAAGGCGCAGGTCGCGCCGAATTCCTTGGGATCGCCGAGCCGTCTCGCGGCGATCGATTCGATCTGACGCGCGCGGGCTTCCTCGTAGGAGATATCTTCGCGCGCCATCGCGGCCTTCGCCATCTGGTGCTGGCGGTCGGTGTCGAACCGCTCGGGCAGCAGGTTGTTGATCGTCACGTTGTCGCGCGCAACTTCGAGGGAAAGCCCCTTCATCGCCGCGGTCAGGCCGCCGCGCGCGCCGGAGGACAAGGTCATATGCGGGCGGGGTGTCGTTACCATGGCGGATGTGATGTTGACGATGCGCCCGAAGCGCCGCTGTCTCATGGCCGGCAGCACCGCGCGGATCAGCATCAGCGGCGCGATCATGTTGGCCTCGATCGTCGCCAGCCAGCGGTCGCGCTCGATGTCGGCGAAATTGCCGGGCGAGGGACCTGCATTGTTGTTGACGAGAATGTCGGGCGAGGGACACGCGGCGAGCAGCCGTGCCTGACCGTCCGTTGTGGTGACATCGGCCGCGACCGCGATGACGTCGCCGCGTGCCGCTTCCCGCAATTCTGCCGCCGTCCTGTCGAGCTTCGCCGTATCGCGCCCGTTGATGACGACGTGGGCGCCTTCCTGCGCCAGAGCCTGCGCACAGGCGAGCCCGAGCCCCTGGCTAGATGCGCAAACCAGCGCGGTGCGCCCTTCAATCCCCAGATCCATTTTCTCGCTTCCTGAGCTTATTATTTGAAATCACTTGGCTTTCTGTCGAATATCACGGCATTTCGCTATCTGAATAATCGATTATGGCAAAAATTACTATTGAAAATCGATTATTTTTCCACGATGACTCCTCTCAACAAAAGTGCGGCCACCGGCGAAGTCGATCCAGCCGCAGCATCATAGGGAGGAGAAGATGACGCGATTTTGCATGGCACTGCTGGCGTGGTTCGCGGTGTTCACGCCGCTGACAGCAGGCGCAGAGCCAGTAACCCTCAAGCTGTCGTTCTTCGCTTCCGAGACCGAGGTCAATTACGCGCGTGCCATCAAGCCATGGATCGACGCCGTGAACGCCGATCCGAGCGGCGCGGTGAAGATCGAGGCCTATCCGAATGGCGCGCTCGGCAAGGCGCTGCCGGCGCAGCCGCAGCTTTTGCTCGACGGCGTCGCCGACATCGCCTTCGTCAATCCGAGCCTTGGGCCCGGCCGCTTTCCGGACGATCAGGTGTTCGAAGTGCCGGGCCTGCTGCAGAATCTGAAAGAGGGCGTGAAGCTCTACGAAGAGCTGCTCAAGGCAAATCTCTTGCGCGGCTATTCCGACTATTACGTCGTCGGCGCCTTCATGAATCCGCAATACATGGTCTTCGCCCGCCGCCCGATCAAATCGCTCGCCGATCTCAAGGGCATGAAGGTACGCATCAACGGCGCGGTGATCGGCCAGACCGTCAAGGAGCTTGGCATGGTGCCGGTCTTGATGCCACCGAACGAGGTCGTCGAGGCGATGGGACGCGGCACGATCGACGCGACCACCACCGTGCCTGCGGCGATCGTCGATTTCGGCATCGACCGCGTCACCAGCCACGACTATTTGCTGCCGCTCGGTGCAGGCCCCCTGGCCGTCCTGATGAATCGCAAGAAGTTCGAGTCGCTGCCGAAGCCGGCGCAGGACGTGATCGCGAAATATTCGATCCGCTGGATCGACGACACCTATATCCAGGACCTCGGGCAATACAACGACGAGCTGATCGCGAGGTTCAAGGCTGATCCCAAACGCGTCGTGACGTCTCCGTCGCAGGCTGACATCGCCAGCCTGCAGCCGATTTATCTGAAAGTCACCGCTGAATGGGTCGCCAAGAGCCCGGGGAATGCCGAGCTGCTGGGCAAGGCGCGTGAGTTGCTGGCGGGGATCAGGGCCAACTAGAGTGAAGGCGGCGCGAACCATCGTCACCGGCATTGCGAACGCGTTCGCCGTCGCCGGGTTGTCGTTGCTACTGATTCTTGCGGTCTTCACGCTGCTCGACGGGTTACTCAGGGCGGTTGCGAACACGCCGATCGACCTGGTGCGCGAGATCGGCGACATGGTCGCGGCGATCTGCGGCACCTGCTGCCTGCCGATCGTGCTGCTGCACCAAAAAAATATCGTGCTGCGGATCTTCGATCGAATTCTGCCGCCATCAGGTGTTCGCGTGATCGACACGATCGCCGCGCTGGCGATCGAGATCGTCATGATCGGCATGGCCTGGCAATTCTGGCTTTTCGGCATCAAGACGATGCGGGCAGGCGACGTCACCTGGCTGCTCAACTGGCCGAAGGCGCCGTTCTGGTTCGCTGTCGACGGCATTCTCTGGGCGGCGGTGGTCGTGCAGGCTTTCGTGTTGGTCGAGGAGATGACGGGCGCCGGCCGGCAACGCGGTCCGGAGACCGTGGCATGACGGCGACCGGCATCGGCATCGGCGGCATCGTGGCGCTGTTCGTGCTGGTCGCGCTCCATATTCCGCTGGCGTTTGCAATGATCGCCGTCGGCATCGTCGCGTTCGCACTTCAGACCGACTGGTCCTCGGCGCTGACCTTTCTTGCCACAGAGCCGTCGCAGGTGCTCGGCAGCACGGACCTTGCGGCCGTGCCGTTGTTCCTGATGATGGGCGCGTTCGTGAACGTCTCAGGTTTTTCGCGCGACCTCTACGCGGCGGCTGCGGCGCTGCTCGGCCACCGGCGCGGTGGGCTGTCCTATGCGACCATCGGCGGCAGTGCCGCGTTCGGCGCGATCTGCGGATCGTCGCCGGCGACGGTCGCGACCTTCACGCAGGTGGCGCTGCCGGAGATGCTCAAGCGCAAATACTCACCGGGTTTTTCGGGGGCGACCATCGCCGCGGGCGGTGCGCTGAAGGCGCTGATTCCGCCCTCGCTCAGCATGATCCTCTATTGTGTGGTGGCGCGGACCTACATTTTCGACGTCTTCATTGCGGCGGTGATTCCGGCGCTGATCACCATCGCCGCCAACCTGATCGCCATCGCCGTGATGACGCGCCTTGATCCGGCGATCGCGCCGGTTTCGGGACGGGTATCGCGACAGGAAAAGCTCGCTGCCGTGCGGCGCGCCGCGCCCGCGGCACTGCTGATTGCGATCATCTTCGCCGGGCTCTACAGTGGCGTCTTCACCGTCAACGAGGCGGCTTCGGTCGCAGCTGTCGTGTCGTTTGCGTTCGCACTGATGCGCCGCACCATCACGCCGGGGAATCTCGTTTCCAGCCTGCGCGAGACCGCGCTGATCGCCGGCATGATCTATTTCGTGCTGATCGGCTCCTCGATCTTCACCTATTTCATCAGCCTTGCCAAAATCCCGGAACAGCTTATCGCCTTCCTCGGCCACGTGGATCTGCCGCCGATCGGCATCATCGTGCTGATGCTTGCCGCCTATCTGGTGCTCGGCGCCGTGTTCGACGAGCTGGCCGCCATGATCGTCACTCTGCCGTTCGCGCTGCCAGTCATCGTTTACTTTGGCTATGATCCGGTCTGGTGGGCGATCATCAACGTGGTCATTGTCGAGCTCGGCCTTGTCATTCCGCCGATCGGCCTTGTGATCCTGATCATCAACGCGATGCGGCCGGACATTCCGTTGCGGGCACTTTACCGGAACATCGTTCCCTTTGTAGTGGCCGATCTCGTCGTTCTAGCGTTACTGACTTCATTCCCGTCATTGGCGCTGTGGCTGCCGGCCTTGCTGCGTGGCTGACTATGATAAGATGAAACGAAAGGTGAGAGAAATGAGCCTCCCAACCACGAATTTCGATCCGGGATTTCACATTACCCGCGCGAGCCATGTCGTCCTTACCGTCCGCGACCTCACGGCTAGCCGGCAATTCTATCAGGAGGTGATTGGCCTGATCCTGACGGCGGAGGAGGACGACACCCTTTACTTCCGCGGCGTCGAGGAGGCGTGCCACCACAGTCTCGTGCTGCGTAAGGCAAAGGATGCCTCGTGCATGCGGATCGGGCTGCGCGTATTCACGGACGGCGATCTCGACAGGCTCAAGGCATTTTTCGAAGCCCATGGCTGTCCGGCCGCGTGGGTTGACGTGCCGCATCAGGGTCGAACGCTGCATGCGACCGATCCGACCGGAACGCCGCTGGAATTCTGTGCGACGATGCCGGTGATGCCGCGCATGATCACAAAATTCACACGCCACGCCGGCGGCTCGGCGCTGCGGCTCGACCACTACCAAATACTGACGCCGGACGTTCGCAAGGTGAGTGAGTTCTACATGGCGGCAGGGTTCCGCTTGAGCGAATATATCGCACCGGCAGGCACCTTCGACCTGCGCGGCGTGTTCCTGCAACGCAAGGGCAACCCGCATGACATCGTGTTTTTCAACGGTACGGGTCCGCGCCTGCACCATTTTGCCTTCCTGGCGCCGGAGGTGCATCATCTGCTGTATGCCTGCGATGTCGCGGGCGAACTCGGCTTCGGGACTCGCGTCGAGCGCGGCCCGGGGCGACACGGGCCGGGGCATGCGATGTATGTCTACATGCGCGACCCGGATGGCCATCGCGTCGAGTTGTTCAATACCCACTACCAGATCATGGATATCGAGAACGAGCCGGTTGGCTGGGACCCTTCGGACCCTGGTATCGCCCACCCCTGGGGATTGCCGGCACGCCAGGCCTGGTTCGAGGAGGCAACGCCTTTCGCTGAAGTCGCTACCCGCGAGCCGCAAGTCAGGCCAAGCCCCATGACGCTTGAGAAATATCTCGCAAAGCAGAATGCCTAAAGGCCAGTCCGATGCCCGAGACCGCGCTCGATACCCCCGAAAGTGCCAAGGAGACGCTGGCCTCGCACGTCTATGACCGGCTGCGGCAGGACATCATCTCGGTTGCGATCGAGCCGGGCGAGAAACTGCACATCCGATCGCTGTGCGAACGATTCGACGTCGGCCTAAGCCCGATGCGGGAGGCGCTGAGCCGCCTGTCGAGCGAGGGGCTGGTCGCGCAGAGCGATCACCGCGGTTTTGCGGTTGCGCCGATGGGCGAGGTAGACCTCGTCGATATCACCCGTGCGCGCTGCTGGCTCAACGAGCTTGCGATCCGCAAGTCCATCGCCCATGGCGATGCCGCATGGGAGGAGCAGGTCGTGCTTTCCTTTCATCGGCTGTCGCGCACGCCACGCTACGAACCCGGCAAGGAGCAGGAACGCAGCCCCGCGTGGGAAATTGCCCATCGCAATTTTCACTCTAGCCTGATCTCGGCCTCGGGTTCGCGGCGGCTCGAACAATATTGCGAGCATTTGTTCGATTCATCCGAGCGGTACCGCCATGTCGGCCGCAAGGCGGGCATCAAGGGCGAGAACCGCGAGAAGGAACATCGCGCGCTGATGGAGGCTGTGGTGGCACGCGACGCCGATGCCGCGGCACGGCTGATCACGGCGCATTTCGAGCGCACCGCCGAACTGGTCCGCCAGGTTCTGAAGGGCCGCGCGCGTTGATCCAGACCCCGAACTATGACGTCGCGATCGTTGGCTATGGGCCGGTTGGCGCCATATTCGCCAATCTGCTGACGAACTACGGCCTGAAGATCGCGGTGATTGAGCGCGCGGCTGCCATCTATGACAAGCCGCGCGCGATCACGCTTGACCATGAGGCGCTGCGCGTGTTCCAGGCCTGCGGTCTTGCCGACGTCATGGAGAATGCGATCGCGCCGCATAACGGCTCGCATTATCTCGGTATCGACCGCGAAGTGATAAAAATGTTCGATCCGATGCCGCCGCCTTATCCGTTGGGCTGGATTCCGAATGCGACCTTCGTTCAGCCCGACGCCGAGCAGGCGCTTCGCGACAAGCTCGCCGGATACCAAGACGCGGATGCGTTTCTCTCGACCACTGGCGTATCTCTGTCGCAGGATGAAGCATCGGTATCGCTGAAGGCGAGGAGGGAAACCGGCGATGAGTTTGATATCAGTGCCCGCTATCTGGTCGGATGCGACGGTGCCAACAGTTTCGTCCGCAAGCACCTCGGTATCGCATTGGAGGATCTCGCCTTCGACGAATGGTGGATGGTAGTGGACACGCTGTCCAGCGAGCCCGCCAAACGGCCCGCGAAGAGTTTTCAATATTGCTGGCCGTCACGTCCCGGGACGTTCGTGCCGGGCCCCCGCAATCTGCGGCGATGGGAGATCAAGCTGCTGCCGGGCGAAGATCCCGAACTCGCCGGGGCACCTGACAATGTGGCCAAGCTGCTCGAAGGTTTCACCGATACGTCCGATCTCACGATCTGGCGCTCGGCAGTCTATCGCTTCCACGCTTTGCTCGGCGAAAGCTGGCGAGACCGTCGCGTGTTCCTGATGGGGGATGCCGTGCACCAGACACCGCCATTCCTTGGACAGGGCCTCTGCGCGGGCATTCGAGATGCTTCCAATCTCGCATGGAAGCTGGCGCTCGTGCTGCGCGGCAGTGCCGGTGACACCTTGCTCGATAGCTACGAAGTCGAACGCAAGCCGCATGTCCGCTCGGTTGTCGCGAGCGCCAAGGAGTTTGGCAAGATCATCGGGGAACTGGACCCCGCAGCGGCGGTTGCCCGCGATGAGAGGTTGCGCGCAGAACTCAAATCAGGAAAAGCCGAGACCATTCGGCAGAAATTCATTCCCGATCTGACCTGTGGCCTGATCGCCTCTCGCAACAAGCTTGGTGGTAGGTTATTCGTTCAACCGCGCGTGCGGTCAGCGGACGGGACCGTGAGGCGTCTTGAGGACCTGCTGAAGTCGGAATTTGCGGTCGTCACAGCAACGCGGGAGGCGATGTCGTGGATGTCGGAAGCGTCGCTTTTGTGCTGGCAACAGCTTGGCGGTGAACGCGTGGTTGTCACTAGCGCCGGGGAAAGCTCAACGCGAGACGGCATCTCGACCGTTGTCGAAATCGACGGGGTATTTTCGAATTGGATGCGAGAAAATCAGGTCGGCGCCGTCATCGTGCGGCCGGATCGCTATGTCTTCGCCGGTGCCGGCAATGCGGACCAACTGAAAATGTTGATGGGAAACTTGATCGAAGCGCTGCGTGGTCGATGACAGCCTTCTCAAAGCAGTTCTCTGTCAGAACTCGCGATAACGCCGTTGCCTACGCTGAGACGACACCCATTCTCCCTTCCAAAACAGACGGTGCATGGAGGCAATGCGCACTAGATGCGATCCGAGGCCTCCGGAACGATCGCGCAATGCGCATTGATGGCACGTTTGAGACATGCCGACCGGCTTGGGAATTGTCCGCTTATCGGGGAAGACCGGAAGTCATCGGCGTACCCTCAGAATTACACGACTGACCCGATTCAGACATGACGGTGTCCGTGATGCCTTGCTCTGCTCGATACTTTGCTCGACCGGCTGGGATGTGGTGTCGCCAGGACGCAATTTCAGTCGGGAACACCAGCTCGGGAACTGCAATCCGTGCTCAAGGGCGGTTTGCTTTTGCATAAGAACCGAAAAAATTCTTCATTCCCGCAGAAAAGTTAGTCCACCTGCGCGATAAGGATGCATCTTCGCAGCGCGAACCTTTTGATCGTGTTGCCGAGCTACCCGCTCTCGGGATCGGAACGTTAGTCGAACTGATCGCCATGGGTGGCCCGGGCGAAGATATCGAGCCCGTTAGACGATCGTCCTGAACATCTGCTTGCGCGCTTTGGCTCTGTCGTTCTGCAATGGCTGCTGCGACTGCTTCTCGTCTTTGGGTATCCAAATACAACGTGTACTCTTCGTCGAAGTGTTTCAGTTCGTTCGGTGTTGGGTTCGGTCCCGCGATATCGAAATGGCAGTTTTGCAGAAAGTCATAATATGTGTATCCGCCGCCATTCTTGCGTCGGCCTACGAACTGCTTGTCACACTGAGCTATCAACGAGATGCGCTTCTCTTTTGATGATGCGGTCCTCTGCTTTCTCAGAGCATTGTTCAAAATCGTGGGGGTTGTGCTGAGGCCACCACTGGACGCTAAACCACGTTGCCACGCTGACGGCGCAGCAGATGAATGCGATTGCGACAAGCCTGGATTTGAATTTGGCTCTCACGTAGCTTTCCACGCAGACAATGCACCGCTGTTCCATACAAACCGAATCTTGATTCCGTGCGGATATTGTCACTCGTCAACCTCAAATTCTCCAAAAAAATCGCTGCCATTTGGCCTTGCGGTCTCTGGTTGTGCAGACCTTCTAAAACCACCTAATGTTGCGGCGCAGCCACAGCCCGATCGATTACTTGTTTGGAACTGCAGGAGAAGGGCTGGAGCTACGTCCGGCCTTAACAAACTTACCTTCGGCGACGCCAAGAAAGTCGATTTTGAGCATCTTGGTTGCTGTCGGTGGCCCACTTACATGCCAATCCAATTTTCTTCCGGACGCTATCCAATCCGGTGAGTTGGAACGTTGCTTCTTGGCCGAGGCCCTGCCTATCGAACACGCTGATTTTCAGCCGTGCGTTTTCTGGTAGCGACCGCAGAAGTCCAACTGCATCGTCTTTGTAACTAGCGGTCTTTCCGTCCGCGGACACAGTCCACTGTAGCCTAACGAAGGGTTGGTCGTTGATCTGATAGTCGACTTGAACTTCGCTGGCGCGCGACGCGGGCCACGTTCCCTCCATGCGAAGCAGGAGTTCGGTGCGTAGTCCACGACAGCGAACAGCTAGAGTGTTTGGTGCATCCTTCACGCTGGACGTTGAGCGGATCACCGCCGTGATGAGAGGGGAGTAATCCACAGGTGACGTTGTTTCACTTACGACCCAAGCTGTATCCGCCGGCTGGTTTTGAGCGCTTCCCGTGGGCGGTTCATGCGAAAGATTTTCCAGGCATTCGACCTGAGCGGCGCGAGCCGATTGGAAACATGCCACTCGTTTGATCGTATCGTTCGCTGGATCAATGCAGGCCACGTCAGCAGCGCGAGCTTCTTGAAAACATATTTCCAATCGCTCAGTCATATCATGCACTGGTTCACCACGGACCGCCGAGCTCAAAGCAGTGGGCGTTTCTGGTGAAACGGACCCAGCAGGCACTTCTTGCGAGCCGGTAACAGTGGGCATCTCTGGCGAGACGGTGCCAGCGGGCTTTTTTGGCGGCGCAGATCCAGCCGACGTCCCTCGCGAAATGTGCTCCAGGCATTCGAGCTGTGCCGTGCTTGCCTTTTGACGGCAGTCCAAGCGCTCAGCCGCACCGTTTTTCGGGTCGGAGCAAATCGCGTCTGCGGCGCGGGCCAATTGAAAGCAAGTCTCTAACATTTTGAAGCCCTCGTCCGCAGGCTGAGCGCAAACAGCACCGCCAACACTCGAGAGGACGATGGCGATCAGAGGCGCGCATATCACGGATGCCCACTTTGCCTGACTGGCGAATGGCCGAGCTGTCATGGCGTATCCCGTCGTTCGTTGATTGAACGAAGCGAGAGCGGGATTCGAAATATCTTGAAGCCTGCGACTTCGGGAAACCCCTCCGCCGCTTCTGGAGACACCAAAGCCAGAACTGCAGCCGGCACCTCTCCACTGATCAGGCGATTGATCGCCTTCGTTTGACCGTCGCTCAGTTGGACTTCAGCCGCCCCCGCTGCCACGATCGCTGTCCTGACATTACCGTTGGATGCCGAATGCCTGTCATCTATCGCAATGTTTTTATTGGTTAGATCGGATACCGACTTGATTTCCGGACGAGCTATTAGAAGGGCAACCAAATGGTTCGCGTTGTTTGGCGACGCAGGTGCGCTCTTTTCGGCATCGCCACGCAGTACGGTTTCCGAGTGATTGGAACGGTCCTTATCATTCGCTTTCGGTTCCAGCGCCGGGACCGCAGTAGCGACCGTCATTCGCTCCGCGACCGCCGTAGCGGCCGCCACCTGCTCCTGTATCGTTCTGGTATTGGACCCGGCAGCGGCGTTACCTGCGGTCTCGAGTCGTGCCTGCAATGAACGAGGCGAGAGCGGGATGCGAAATACCTTGAAGGCTGCGATTTCGGGAAACCACTCCGCCGCTTCCGGAGACACCAAAGTCAAAACCGCAGCCGGCACTTCTCCACTGATCAACCGATCGATCGCCTTCGTGTGACCCCCGTTCAGTTGGACTTCAGTCGCCCCCGCTGCCGCGATCGCGCTCCGGACAATACCGTTAGACGCGGATTGCCTGTCATCTATCGCAATAGATCGGATACCGACTTGATTTCTGGGCGAGCCATGAGAAGCGCAACCAGAAGATCCGTGTTGTTTGACGACGCGGATGCTGCGGCGGCCGTCACGTGCTCCGCGACCGCCGTCGCGGCCGTCACCTGCTCCTGTATCGTTCTGGTATTGGAACCGGCAGAGGCGTTACCTGCGGTCTCCAGTCGTGCCTGCAATGAACGAGGCGAGAGCGGGATGCGAAATATCTTGAAGCCTGCGATTTCAGGAAACCACTCGGCCGCTTCCGGATACGCTGAAGTCAGAACCGCAGCCGGCACTTCTCCACTGATCAACCGATCGATCGCCCTCGTTTGACCGTTGCTCAGTTGGACTTCAGTTGCCCCCGCTGCCGCGATCGCGGTCCGAACACTATCGTTAGACGCAGATTGTCTGTCATCTATCGCAATCTTTTTGTTGGTCAGATCGGATACCGACTTGATTTCTGGGCGAGCCATGAGAAGCGCAACCAGATTGCTAGCGTTATTTGGCGGCGCGGATGGAGTTT
>WNFF01004011.1_pt1 | contig 12038 bp, 12 predicted proteins | sample 5400441 | NCBI WGS metagenome assembly WNFF01 (sample SAMN13153345, study PRJNA577476) | soil metagenome | isolation source: 120 cm saprolite under Douglas fir tree site 2 hole 3 replicate 1 | place: USA:California | collected 2015-04-18
AGCTTATCACGGCAGCCGCCCTCAAGCGGCACGTTCAGCGCCTCAACAATACCCCACGCAAATGCCTGGACTTCAAGACACCCGCCGAGGCATTCTCAAAACTCAAATCAATCGTTGCACTTCAAACGTGACTCCATCCTCCGCTTTCGCGGAGTATGACGGTCTTTGCGCGGAGCGAAGCGAAAACCCATCCCGTCATTCCCCGGCATGACGCGCCACGCGCTGCTCTTGCCGGCCTTGGAGATTGTCGGCATCCTGACGACAAATCCGAAACGCCTTCGCAAGGCGCCGCAGAAACGATCAGGGCAGGGACACGCGATGAACACATGGCGCATTGGCGTGATCATAGCTGCGTGGTTGGCGCTTCTCGCCGCACCTGGCGCGGGATCGGCGCAGGAGAGCTTTCCCAATCGGCCGGTGCGCATCGTCATTCCCTATTCGCCGGGAAGCGTGGCCGACGTGTTCGCGCGCATCGTCGCCCAGAACATGGCGGTGCAGTGGAACGCCTCGATCATCGTCGAATCCAAATCCGGCGCCAACGGCTCGATCGCCGCCGAGGAAGTCGCGCGCTCGGCGCCCGACGGCTACACGTGGCTCCTGGTGACGACGTTCTTCACCGCGAGCCCTGCGCTGGACGCCAAACTGCGCTGGGACCCGGTGCGCGATTTCATCCCGATCGGCCAGGTGTGCCGGGCTCCGAATTTCTTCATCGTGCCCACGACGTTGCCGGTGACGAACGTGGCCGAGTATGTGGCGCTGGCCAAGGCGAAACCGGGCACGCTGAACTACAGCCATCCGGGCAAGGGATCGACCGGCCATCTCGGGTTCGAGCTGTTCAAGCGGCTGGCCGGTATAGATGTCACCGCCGTCGGCTATCGCGGCTATCCGCAGATGGTGCCGGATATCGCGAGCGGTCTGATCACCTCGACCTTCCTGTCGGCCAACCAGGCGCTGGCGCAGGTGCAGACCGGCGCCATCCGGATCATCGCCGCGGTCAACGATGGCCGCTCGAAATATTTCCCGGATGCGCCGACCATGGCCGAGCAGGGCTTTCCCGAGGCGCAGGTAACGCCGTGGTTCGGCGTCGTGGTGCCGGCAACCACGCCTCAGCCGATCGTCGAACGCATCAGCAAGGCGCTGGAGGCCGCGCTGGCGACGGCGGACGTGCGGCAAAAGCTCGACATCGCCGGGTGCGAGCCGAAGAGCGCGCCGCTCCAGCAGTTCGCCGACATCATCAAGGCCGATGTCGCGTTGTGGGCGAAGGTCGTCAAGGACGCCGGCATCACGGCGGATTGAGCCCGGAGCAGTTGAGCGATCGGCCAGACGACTACCTGTCGGTGAGCGGCCTGATAACCCTAAGATCGCCTGCGCCGCCGGTGTCATGATGTTGCGGGTATGTTCCCCTTGGGGCTAATTCCAGCGTATATAAAAGGATTGTCTGGAGCCGGTCCCGATACTCATGCCTATTGCCGCCATCGTCCAAAGGATACGATCGTTCTCGCTGTCGATCGGTCAGCTGACATTCGGCGGGTTCTTGCTGGTGTTGGCCGTGATCATGATCACCAGCATCGCCAGCGTCATCGCCATCCGCCATATCGATTCGACTTTTGCCGAATTGCAGCGGCTGCAGAGCGTCGGCGACCTGGCCGAAGACATCGATCGCCGGATGAACGAATTGCGGCTCGCCGCCCGCGACTTCGTGACCGATCCGGGCGCGCAATCCAACCAGGTCGGGGGAGCCGTCGCCTCGCTGAGTGAAATTCTGAAGAAGACCCGCCTGGAGCTCGCCCCCGAGCAGCAGGATATGATCGACGGCGTCACGGCACGGCTGTCGACCTATCGCAGCGGTATCGAGCGCATCTCCGCGCTGATCACGCGCCGCGCCGAACTGATCGTCGGGCTGCCGCCGCTGCGCGAACAGTTCGATGCGGCGATCGCGGACACCCCCGATCCGGTGATCGCGGCGACATTGTTTCAAACGCAAAGCCGTATCGCTTCGGCACTGCTGGCGCACAATCCGTCCGCCGCCGAGCAGGCAGCTCAAAGCATGCGGGCGTTGGCGATCGCGAACCCCAGGCTCCGCGCCGCCGTCGACGACTACGCCGAGGCCATCATCGCCATATCGATCCGAGAACGTCAGATCGCGGATATCGACAAGGAGGTTCTCGGCTCCGAGGGCCGCCTGATCGGGCAGGTCACCGAACTGCTGCGACGGGTCAGCGCGCGCCGCGGCCATGTGCTGTCGCGCGATTTTGCGCGGACGCTGACCGAAGCGAAATGGCAGAGCATCGTGCTTGGCACCGCCGGCGTCTTTATCGGACTTTTTGCGGCACTGTTCGTGGTGCGGCGGACCGTCCGTCCGCTCGCGCACATCGCAAGCTCGATCCGCGCGCTGGCGGGAGGCGAGAAGGCGACGTCGATTCCCGCGACCGACGTCAATAACGAGATCGGCGATATTGCCCGTGCCGCCGAAGTGTTCCGCCGCACCCTCGTCGATGCCGACGCCGCGCGCGAGGCGGCGGTGCACGCTTTGGCGGAGCAGCGCCTGGCCGAGGAAAGCTACCGCAAGTTGTTCGAGGGCTCGGTCGACGGGATTTATGTGACGACGCCCGGCGGCGCGCTGCTCAACGCCAATCCGGCGCTGGCGAGGATCATGGGATACGAGGCGCCGCAGGATTTGATCAACGGCATCGGCGACGTTGCGGAGACGGTCTACGTTCATGCGGCGGCCCGCGACGAGTACCAGTGGCTGATGCAGCGCGACGGCGTGGTGCGCGAGTTCGAATATCAGGTGCGCGCGCGCGACGGCTCGATCCTCTGGCTGTCGGACAGCGCGACCGTGGTTCGCAATGAGGCCGGCGAGGTCATCCGCTACGAAGGGACGCTGCGCGACATCACGGATCAGAAGCGCGCCGAGGATGCCATCGCCGAAGGCCGGCGACTGCTGCAGCAGGTGATCGACACCGTGCCGGCGGTGATCAACGTCAAGAACAAGCAGCTCCGCTACGTGCTGATGAACCGCTACATGGCCGGCATCTTCGGTGTAGAGCCGGGGGACGCGATCGGTCGCACCACGTCCGAGCTGATGTCGCGCTACGGCGCGAAAAAGACCGATGCGAACGACAAGCAGGTGCTGGCAGCGGGCAGGGGGCTCGGATTCTACGAAGAGGAATATATGGATGCCTCCGGCCATATGCGGCAATGGCTGGTGAACAAGCTTCCGCTGCTCGACAGCGACGGCGAGATCGAGAACATCGTCACCGTCGCGCTCGACATTGGCGAGCGCAAGCGCGGCGAGTTGGAGATGCGCAAGGCCAAGGATGCCGCTGAAGCCGCGTTGCGCAATTTGCGGGAGACCCAGAATTCGCTGATCGAGGCCGAAAAGCTCGCAGCGCTCGGGCGATTGGTGGCGGGCGTCGCCCACGAAGTCAACAATCCGGTCGGCATCAGCCTGACGGTGGCCTCATCGCTGGAGCGCAAGACGGCGTTGTTCACCGACGAGGTCGGGCGCGGCAATCTCAAGCGATCCAGCCTGAACGAGTTTCTCGAGACCAGCCGCGACGCGGCTTCACAGCTCGTAGCCAATCTCAATCGCGCGGCCGAATTGATTCAGTCGTTCAAGCAGGTCGCCGCCGACCGGAACTACTCGGATCAGCGCATCTTCGACCTCGGCGACCTGACCGAGCAGGTGGTGATGAGCCTGCGACCGGGCTTGCGAAAGCACCATCTGACGCTCAGCGTCGACTGCCAGCCCAATCTGACCATGAACTCCTATCCCGGGCCCTATGGCCAGGTGCTCACCAATCTGTTCCTCAATTCGGTGGCGCACGCCTTTCCGGACGGCAAGCCCGGCGCCGTCGATATCCAGGTTCGGGAGTCCGGCAAGGACAACGTCGAAATCCTCTTTTCCGACAATGGCTGCGGCATGAGCCTCGACGTCCGGCGGCGCGCATTCGATCCGTTCTTCACGACGCGTCGCGACCAGGGCGGTACCGGGTTAGGTCTGCACATCGTCTACAGCATCGTGACCAACCGTCTCGGCGGCCGGCTCGACCTCGATTCCGAGCCTGGCGGAGGTACGCGGATCCAGATCATCCTTCCCCGGGTCGCGCCGCTGGAGCAGGCCGCGGAATAGCCTGTCAACCGGTGGTGTCACTTGGCTCGCTTATTCGAGTTCGGCCAGCTTGCGCAGCGTCGCCGTGAAGATCTGGCTGGCCTTGCCCACCAGCGCCGTTCCATTCATGACAGCCGCCGTATCGGTGAAGGTGCCGGAGACGCCGACGCCGACCGGGCTAGGCCCGCCGAACAGCGGATTGGCATCGGGACTGCTGGTATGGCGCTGGACCAGAACCTCGCCCTTGAAGGTGTCTGCCTTCGACGTGTAACTGCCGGTGTAAAACAGATAGGCATCGCCGCCGAATATCTTGCCATCCCTGAACATGATCACACCGCTGCCCTTGCCTGACCGACCGTCCTGCAGGCTGACGTGGATCGAATACAGACCGTTCTTCATGATGTCCCGGGGTACGACATCCATCCCAGCGGTGTCGATCTGTTGTTATGCCAAAGCAGAGTACACAGCGTCAACGCGACAGGATGGCTGCACAATCCTCGTCGACCGGATTTTCTGGGAACCCGGCCATGCTTTATGACACTGAGATGACAGCGGCATCGGCTTTCCCGGGGTTGGCCCACGAAATGCATGGACATCCCTGCACTGGCCGGGTGCTGGAGCAGGAGACAGGTGAGCGACTGGATCGATTTCGGCGGCGATGCGCCGTGTTCATGGACTGACGAAGTTCGGGGAAATAACAGCCCGGCGAATTCGCAACTCCGCCGCGCGGGAAGGGCGCCGCTGACGATCGGCTTTGCGGTGCTGCTGCTGACGCTGGCGTCCCATCCCGGGCATGCGCGCGATCTCGATGGCCGTTATGCCAACTCGCCGTTGAAGCAATGGTTTGACAGTCTCAGAAGCGGCAAGGGCCCGTGCTGCTCGGATGCCGACGGCTCAGCGCTGGCCGATATCGATTGGGAATCGAAAGGCGGACACTATCGCGTGCGGCTCGACGGCGAATGGATCGATGTGCCCGACGAAGCCGTGATTACCGAGCCGAACCGCATCGGCCGAACCATGGTATGGCCGTTGCGCGGTTATCTCGGGCTGACCATCCGCTGCTTCATGCCGGGCAGCATGACCTAGCTGGCCTCTCACGCGTATTTCTTGTCGCGCTCCAGGAGCTCGACCGAGATGCCCTGCGGGCCGCGGATGAAGCAGATACGGACGCCCGGCCGGATCGTCGTCGGCTCCTTGGTGAATTCAACGCCCTTGGCCTTGATCTCGGCGGCCACCGCATCGATGTCCTTCACCGTCAACCCGAAATGATCGAGCCCCTGATAGGGCGTCACCGGCGGCGTGTGGACGCCGTCGCCCGCCGTGACCGGCGCGATGAACACGTTGGCGCCGCCGAGCTTGACGTCGATCCGCCCGGGACCGCGGACGATCTCGCCGCCGAGGATATCCTCAAGCCAGGCCGCAGTCGCCTCCGGATCCGGACTGCGCAAATGGATATGATCCCAGGTGACGATCGGCATCGTTGCTCTCCCCTTGTTTTTTTGCGCCTCGCTTGCCGCGACGCCCCGCGTTTGGCAGCGCATGCAGTTGCGCGGATGCCAATTTTAACGGTCGCGCTGGCGCATGGCCATCCCCTCGACGTGCCGACGAGCCCAACTCGGCGTTGCATTCCAAGATTGTTGCATTCACATTGCATTCACACGCAACCATTTCCGTCTTTAGCGATTGATGATAGGATAAAGCGGCGGAACCGCGAAATCGGCAGTCGTGTGGAAGGCCGTGCGGTGTAATGCCCGCGCGGCTTTTTTACTGCGCGGCGCAATAGGCAATCGTTTCGCCGTCTCGATGGCATGACAATGAACACCGAGCTGCATCGCATCGAATTGGCAGGACTAGGCGGGCTCGCGAAGCTCACCGGGTTCGCGAGGCTCACCGGGTTCGCGAAGCTCACCGGGATTGGCGGCGGTTCTTCAGGCCGGCCTGAGCAAAAAGCGGCCGGAACCTCCAGGTCAGGATTTGTCTGGTTGACGGCCGCCCTGATGATCGGGTTCGGGGCATGGACGTATCTCGCCGAGGATGCCGGCAACACCGCCGAGCCGCTGCAACTGGCGGCTGCCGCCGCGCCCGAACCGGCGTCACCGCCCGCCACCGGCGCCAAACCGGACTCCGAACTCAATACGGCGGCCACGCCGGTGGAGGCGCCATCGCCTGCGGAAGCGGCCGCGGCTGCGGAAATCCCGCCCATCGATGGCCTCAAGATTTCATCGCAATCCTGGCGCAGGGGCGGGCTGGGGTCGAAAGCGCTGGTGACGTTCACGCTCCGCAACGGCAATGATTACGCTGTAAAAGACATCGAGATTAGCTGCGCCTTCAACCGCATGGACGGAAGCCATTTGACCGACCGCACGCGCGTCATTCATGACACGGTCAACATGAAGAGCCGCAAGACCTTTGCCCGCATGCACGTCGGCTTCGTCAATGTTAACGCCAATAAGGCGAAGTGCTCGCTGGTGACCGCCAGCCGCTTCTAGGTAGGGTTACCGGCCAAGAGGCGGTAACATCGTTGTGACGTAGGCACGGCAGCCCTAGGAACCAATTTTGCCGTACCCAGTTAAGGGTGTGATCCGCGCGCCCGCGCGGACGGAGCGAACCTGAAATGCCCGTGGCGCGATATTTTGTTCTGGTCGGCGGAGTTCTGCTGGCGTTGTTGTTTCTCTTGAGTGAAGTTCTGCCGCAGTTGCCGGTTGCGGAGAGGGTGGCGGAGTCGGGCCCCGCCAAATCTGTCATCAGGATCAACTCCGACCGGAAATGGCCGGAGCGCGTTGTTTTCGATACCAACATGCCGACGATCGTTCCTCCGGTCGCTCCAGCGCTGGTTGCGAAGACGGAGGCCGCTGTCCCGGCCCCCGCAGCGGTGGCCGAAGTCTCGGCTCAGGCACGCGGGCTGCAGGCATTTGCGCAGCTCAAGCCGTCCGAACCAAGGAAGCCGAAACCGCAACCCAAACGCAAGATCGCAAAAACCCGCGTTGCCCCCCCAATGGTTGTGGTCGCGCAACAACCCCGATTTGGCTTTTTTGGCAACGACACCTGGTAGGCCGCGATTGTCGATAAGCCGCGGTCAGCAACGGTCCGTTGGACAACTGGCGCGCTCGGAGAGATTCGAACTAATCAACCAACATATTCAATATACAAGTATTTTCTTGCGCAGTCTGGCACGAGGGGTAATTCGAGGGGTAGCTTCGGCCTCCAATCGTCTACGAACGTTGGCGGAAGGTGCCCTTCCTGAGAGAGGTGACAGTTCATTCCGGAGACATGGGTTACACAATGGGGCCTTTCGGCTCCCCGGGCTGAGCAAAACTGCGAACTTTGAGGACTCGATTCCCGCCCAACCGAAGCCAAAACCTGAAATATGCGCAAACGTGACCGGGACCGCGCAGAGGCAGGACGCCTGGCCGGCGAGCCGAAACCGTCGCTGAGAGAGCAGGCGGTGGCGTTTGCCCAGGAGCGGGGGACTGGTGCGGACGCGCGACCTTATGGCCATCGGAATTCCCCGCCGCCGCCATCTCGCCCGGATGTGTGACGAGGGCCTGCTGGTCAGGGTCGCCTATGGGGTCTACCGCGCCGCACCGACAAGGCCGCTTGAGCCGGCACTGGCCATTCTCGAGCAGCACGTCGGTCCAGCCTCCTGCTTGACCATGCGCTTGGTAGTCAGTGGCGCGATTATCTGATGCGGCGAAACCGTCGGGCCTGGAGGCCTGATCCAGAAGGGTACGGGTGCTATCGCGCGGGGTCCGCCAAAACGTTAGCAAGCTAGCCCGGTCATCGTCATGACCGACGGCCTTGACCGTCAATCAACACAACGATATTGTTGTGTTATGATTCCGGCCCCCGATTCGACGACTGGCTATCTTCCTTGCGGCGTTCATCAAGCGCTTTGGGGTGAGGTTACGCCGAGATTCGGCGGAAACGGTCACCGGTCACGTCTGATTGGCGGTCTCTTGGCCGCGCTTCGGAATCTGGCGGGGGCTGGCTGTCGATCAATCCTGCTCGACGGAAGCTTCGTCTCTGAAAGGGATCTGCCGCAGGACTATGACGGAGCTTGGGATACGATGGGGGTTGACCCCGCGTTGCTCGACCCGGTTTTGCTCGATTTTTCGAATGGCCGGGCTGCGATGAAATCGAAGTATCTCGGCGAGTTGTTTCCGGCGGCTGCGGCCGCTGCTCCCGGCATCCTGTACCGCGATTTCTTCATGAAGGACCGCAACGGGGTGCCCAAGGGCGTCGTGCAGATTGACCTCGGGAGTTTGCCATGATCACCAACGAACGGCAGTACAAGATCACGCGCAGCGAAGCTGACCGCTTTCGCCGCGCCATCGGTGAGCTGACCGCCAATCAGGCCGCCCGTGAGGGCGTTCATCCGCGTCTCCTGCAAGCCGAGCGTGAGGCGATGGAAAGCCAGCTCTCCGACCTGCAAGCCGAACTTGCCGAATATGATCGCCTTAAGTCGCCAGATCTGTCTGTCATCTCAATCAGCTCATTTGACGAACTCGCCGACGGTCTCATCAAGGCGCGCATCGCAAGCGGCTTGAGCCAGAAGGCGCTTGCCGAGCGCCTCGGTTTCAAGGAGCAGCAGATTCAACGCTATGAGGCTGAGCGTTACGCTTCGGCGAGCTACCAGCGCCTGCGCGAGGTCGCCGGCGCGCTCGCGGTGCGCATCAAGAACGATATTTTGTTGCCTGTCGCCCCCGGGAATTTTGGCGGGTTGGTCAGCAAGCTGAAACAAGTCGGCCTTGACCGTGAGTTCCTGCTGGGGCGTCTTATGTCTTCGGCAGATGCCGCGCGCGCGAGCGGCGAGGTGGGAACCGAGGATGGCGATGCCGCGCTGACCGCGAAGGCAGGTGCAGTCCTAGAGCGAGTGTTTGGATGGACGCGCGATAATGTCTTCGGCGCACAGGCCCTGCAGGCGCCGCGTTTTGCCGCCGCTGAGGCGCGCTTCAAGATGCCAGCAGGCCGCAAGCAAGCTGCCTCCAGCCTTTATGCTGCCTATGCCAACTATCTTGCGGTCGTGGTGCTTAAGGGCGCGCGCTCGCTGCCGAAGTCGGAGATTCCGACCGATGCCGCAGCGATGCACCGTTGCATCCTTGAGCGGCGTGGCCGGATCGATCTCAAAAGCACGCTGCATATCGCATGGGATTTGGGCGTAGCCGTGCTCCCGCTGCGTGACCGTGGCACCTTCCATGGCGCCTGCTGGCGCTACGAGGGGCGCAATGTCATCGTGCTGAAGCAGACTTCGAAGCACGAAGCGCGATGGCTCTTTGATCTGCTCCACGAGATATTTCATGCTGGTCAGCGTTCCGAGAGTGACTCCCTCGAGGTTATCGAGGCAGACGAAACATCAGCCGAGCGCCGGAATTCCGATGAGGAAGTCGCCGCCAGCCAGTTCGCCGGCGACGTCGTGCTCGATGGTGAGGCTGAGGCTTTGGCCCAGGCCTGCGTACGCTCGGCAAGGAACTCGGTCGAGCGCCTGAAGAACGTCGTTCCGACGATCGCCGCCCAGCACCAAGTCGGAGTCGGCGCGCTGGCAAACTACCTTGCGTTCCGGTTGTCGTGGCAGGGAGTCAACTGGTGGGGCGCTGCAGCCAATCTCCAAGTCGACGACGGTGATCCCTGGACCATCGCTCGCGACGTTTTCATCGAGCGCTTTCCATATCACATCGACAACGAGCTCGATCGACAACTGCTCGATCGCGCGCTGCATTGAGGATCGCTATGGCCGAATATCAGAAACCGCCGCCGCTCGACATAAAATGCACGTCCGTCGATTGCGATAACGATCTCCACTGCTTCAAGCAATTGAAGAAAATGACGCCGGACCAAAGGGGACATTGCCGCGCGTGTGGTGCCGATTTGGTCGATTGGGATCGGCTACATCGCCGCGATAAGGCAGACGCTGAGCACACGTTCGGAGCGCTGCAGCACGAATTGATCCGGCATCATTTTTTCCACAAGCAGGTCGATGAGACGGCCATGCGCCATGCGCAGCGCAAGGGTCGCGCGCTGCTGAAAGAGGCCGCGCGCGACCGCCTGAAAAAGCATTTGGCACCGGCAGAGCCGCCGCGCGATGGCTATCAAACGCCGCTTCAGGGCAACGCGATCTTCTACGCGCAACATGCGACCGCGACCTGCTGCCGGACATGCCTCGAATATTGGCACAACATCCCCAAGGGACGGCCCTTGACGGCGGAGGAGTTTGACTATTGTGCGACCCTGGTTGAGCTCTTCTTCGATGAAAAGCTTCCCGATCTCGCCGAAGAACCAATCAAAGTTGCGCCGCGACGACGTCGTGGCCACCCAGCTGACCCGGAGGCAGCTCGCCCATGACAGCTGCGGCCAAGCCCATCGATACAGAGAAGTTTGCCGCGCTCCTCCGAGCACGGGCGATCGACATCGAGGGCGGTCGCGTGCTCATTTCTCGCCTCGTGGGATCTGGACAAGAGGTAGATCTCACCCTCCCGGCTAACTGCAATGGCTACGGTCGCGTCAGGCACTTCCGTATGGCGACGGCGCAGGGTTGGCCAGTCAACCCTCTGCCGATCGTGCCAGCTTGCCGAGCGCTCGGCATCGCACCCGTGCCCGAACTGATGACGGCGCTCGTGTTCCAGAACGCTGCTTGCGCCTGGCGCTGCTGGTATTGCTTCGTGTGCGCCGGGAGACCGGCAAGGAGTAGATGGTGCAAGTCCATTACGATGAAGGAGTAGCGAACCACATCGGCCCCGAGCCGTGCGCTGTCGTCCGCAAGGGCGGCAGTGAAGCGTCGGCAGGGGAGCGCATAGGCCAGCCATTGAGCCACGAAAAATCCAAGCCCCGAGCAGCCGACGCTTTACGAAGAGTGGAAGGCAACAGGATCGTGCGCGGTATCGCGAGCGCCTTGGTCCCTCGGCGTGGTCGGAGACCCTGGCATGTGCGGACGCTCCTTGTACGGGAACCGGGAGACCCCAGGTCCGGCCGCCACCGAGCGGTCCGCATCGGGAAGGCGAGGAGCCGAAGCCGATGATGAACGGAGGTGGGGAGTCAGATCCTGTCGTAGTAGCTGTGAAGCCGACGAACAAAGCGGAGCAATCCGCAGCGGAGCTGGCGGAGCCAAGGACAGGGACCAAGGGGAATGCGAGCCGGCAAAGCACGTACCGGGCACAGGACCGGGCAAGCGTGTCACAGGCGCTGGAGCGCATACGACAAGCAGCAAGGCAAAGGAAGAAGGAGAGGTTCACAGCGCTGCTCCACCACATCAGCACTGATCTGCTGCGAGAGGCGTTCAGCGAATTGAAGCGGAATGCGGCTCCTGGCGTTGACGGACTGACGTGCGGCACCTTTGAGGCGGATCTTGAGAGAAACCTCGCAAATCTGCATGAACGGGTACAGAGAGGAGCGTATCGGGCATTGCCGTCGCGGCGGGTATACATCCCCAAGCCGGACGGGCGGCAGCGTCCGCTTGCGGTCGCAGCCCTGGAGGACAAGATCGTCCAACGGGCGACGACCGTGGTGCTGAACGCGATCTACGAGGAAGATTTCCTCGGGTTCTCGTACGGGTTCCGGCCCGGACGCGGTCCGCATGATGCATTGGACGCGCTCGCCGTCGGGATCGGCAACACGAGGGTGAACTGGGTATTGGACGCCGACATTGCCGGGTTCTTCGATGCGGTCGACCACGAGTGGTTGATCCGCTTCGTCGAGCACCGGGTCGGTGACCGCCGCGTCATTCGCCTGATCCGCAAATGGCTGAAGGCCGGGGTGATGGAGGACGGGGAGGTGACCCAGACGGAGAGGGGCACGCCGCAGGGCGGCGTTGCCTCGCCCCTGCTGGCGAACATCTACCTGCATTACGTCTTCGATCTCTGGGCGGAGCGGTGGCGACGCCACCATGCCCAAGGAAACATCATCCTGGTGCGCTATGCCGACGACATCGTTG
>WNFF01008652.1_pt1 | contig 12032 bp, 9 predicted proteins | sample 5400441 | NCBI WGS metagenome assembly WNFF01 (sample SAMN13153345, study PRJNA577476) | soil metagenome | isolation source: 120 cm saprolite under Douglas fir tree site 2 hole 3 replicate 1 | place: USA:California | collected 2015-04-18
CGGACGCTCGCCGTCCACCCCTGATGTGCGTTCGTGCGCAGCCAAAAGCTTACGCGTTTCAATCTCACTACAGAAAGGCGGAGCCTTGGGGTTTACGGTTTCTTGTAGAAAGCTTGTTGTGGGAGCGTGATCGAGCCTTGCCCAACGTCCTTGAGCGTAACCTGCTGGTCCTTCCAGCGCGCCTGGAAATACCAGTAGGCAAAATTCGAACACGGTCGCCCATCCCATTCGAGCCACTGGCGGAAATTGTTGTAGGTTTCTGCTGTTTGCGTTGCCACAGGAAGATCAGGCGCATCAGTATCATAGAGTTCGTCGTTGACGACGGACTTGAGAACCTGCATTGACAGCAGCGTATCGTCTACCCAGTCAACAAACGACTTCTTGTGTTTATTCGGCGCGCCGTCGACATAATCGTGCGCCGTCAATTGGCGCCGGATATTGAACAGCGTGTGTTTGCTGGCTCCAAGAATGATTTTGCCGACGCCACGGGGGAGCAGTTTCGCAACGGCGATAATCTGTCCGCGGGCATTCTTTCCCATCGAGAATGACTGCACTTCGTAGGCGCTGCATTGATCGGGTCCTGGGAAGGGCTCGCCTTCGCTCCACGGCTTTGCTTGTGGCGGTCGAGCCCCTTTTGTGAGCACAGAGACATCGGCCCACATGGTCCACAGAACGAGCTTCTGGGTACTGGTTCCGATCGATGCGGTGATAGTTGTCGTTCCGGTCGCTTGACGGCTGACCCGCCGTTGATTGGGGTTGCCGGGAATGGGTTCACCACCGCTCCAGGCAATCTGCGACCATTCAGCCGCGTTGTTCTGCAGTAAGGTGTCGGCCTGCACGACACAATCTCCGCGCGGTGACGGATCGGAAATTTCTTGTGGACCGAATACATCTCTCACGGTTAGCCGATTCGTGGGATCGATCGGCTTCGCTTTGGTTACGGTAAGTTTAGAAATCGTGACCATGGTACGCCTTTGCTCGGTCAATACTTCGGTCATCGCTGGTGACGCGAATGCAGCAACGACGACTTACCTGCAATACCGAGCTGCGGCGCATCACTGTCCGGACTCAGCATCGTTGCAAGCGCCCATCCCGGGGTGCCGGGCACCGCCGCCAAGCTTCCAAATGTACCTGAAACCTCACGCCTCCTCCATCGGCGCTCGCAACCTGCGGCGCCACCATCCCTTGCCGCCCGACTCCTGGCAGATCACGGTGTCACAGTGAGAAGCAGCATCGTGCCGGTGGCGAATGTTGGTTGATGATTAAGCGGAGTCGATGCTCCGGCCATGGTGTACCCTCTTTCTGTCGGCTATACGCGCGGCTCTCTAATTGTGATCAAAGACCTAAACAACTTTAATGTCGCTGGATTTGAAGGGAGTGTGCGGTAGCTCACATCGGTGAAGAAATCACGGTCCGCGGTGCATTGGAACCGGAGTCGTCGGCCCCCGTGACCATCTTGGCGCCGAATGACCGCTCCTGGCCCGAGACTACCGTGCCTCCTCAAATTTAATCGACCGGATGTGAGACACCTCACACTCTCAATAAAAATCTGCGGACTAAGATTATCGTAAACGGCAAGAGAGTCCATGGCGGGAACGAGATCACCAGGAGGTCCGCAATGAGGATTCGAAGAGGCGTGCTTGCCACAATCGTATTGCTTTCAGGATCGGCCTCGGCCGTTGCTCAGGTCGCAGCTCCGATTCGCTTTGTCGAGTATTCGGCTAAATTCCTGTGCGGCGATGCCAAAGATCCAAGTGCCGTAGCGGTGCGGCCCGGTATTTACGAAACGTCGATCAATATTCATAACCCGGAGCTCCCACTTCCGGGGACGCAACCCGTCATTTTTGTGAAAAAGGCTGTGCGGGCCCCGCGAGAAGGGGAGGAACCTTTCAAATTTCTACGGTTTGCTCTCGACAAACTGCCAGCTGATTTCGTAGAGCAGGTCGACTGCAAGATCATTCGTTCCCTCCTGGATCCATCCGCCTTAGCCCCTTTCATTGAAGGGTTTGTGGTGTTGATTGTCTTCCCTTCTCCTCCGACCGCGGCAGGCAGGAAAATGCTCGATCAGCTGCGGGAGCAATCGAAGCCTCAATAGTACTATCCTGACTGGGAAGAACGGGCGGCACTCTTGACGAAGAGCGCCGGGCCTGGCCGTGCGCTGGATGTTCGAGGCCTACGCAAGCGGTACCGCCATTAGACCATTATGCGCACGCTCGAACAGCGACGGATACCGACGAAGCGCGGCAACGACCGAACCCGCCACGGCCTCCGGTAACGCTTCGGAGCGCGGCCGTCGTCATTGCCAACGGCCGCACCTTGTTCGCCCTGCTGTGTTCGGAGGTCGAGAGCATGTCGTAACCATGACCTGCCCTGCGAAGTTCAGTCCTTTTAGATTAGCGGGCCGCTGTCACAGGTAGATGCGCCTTCAAGAAGTTACGCACCCGGTTGATTGTCCGGGCTTTCAGTTCGGGCGGGTCCTTCCAGGGATAGACCGTGATCTCGGCATTCGGCGCGAGCGAGGCGACGTCGATGGCAACCTGGTACGCGTGTGCCGCGGTATCGTCGGGCAGGACAAGCATCGGCGTCTGGCAGTTGCGCGCGAACTCGCGCGATACGCTGTACACGAAGTCGGGCCGAGCGCGGTAAAGGTTGTGCAGGTACTTCTCGATGGTCTCCATCGACACATCGGGCCGCCGCTCCCGGAGTTCCTTTGCCCAGACATCCTTGCCGGAATTGTACATCACGTCTGGGTTCTCCGGCCGGTGGCCGATCGGCTGGCTCACCACGGCTGCAACGACGCGGTCCGGAGCCCGCTCAATCAGCTTCAGCGCAAACGAGCCGCCGATGCAGTTGCCGAAGAAGACGAACTGGCGGATGCCGAGGTGGTCCATCAGCCCCAACTGGTCGTCGGCGAAGGCGTCCCACGGATTGTCGACCGGGATCGGGCCCGTAGATTCGCCGCCTGTGGCGTTGCGCTGATCCATGGCGATGCAGCGGAAGTCGTTCTTGAACTCCTCCATGGGGTTGATGACGGCGGTCTGCCAATTGCTGATCCGCGAGTTCAGGCCCCCGCCCGGGGTGACTAAGAACGGGAAACCGTTGCCGACCTCCTGGTAGCGGATGCGGACATTGCCCTTTTCGTAGAACTTGAAAGCGCCTCTTTGGTCAGCCTGCTGAGCAAACACGTGCGGCGCCGCAGCAGTCGCCGCAGCAGCGACCCCCGTTGCGAGGATGTTGCGTCTGATAGGATCCATAATCGGTGTCCTCCCTGATTATTGTCATGGCCGTGTAGGTGGCTCTAGCGCCAGAGTGCTGCGCGGACGACAGATTGCTCACGGTTGGCAGCGCGGTCAAGTTGCCGCGCGGGCGCATCAAGGTACGCCAGGCGCTTCAGGCGGCTTCTTTATCCCCGTTCTTTGAGATAAAATCCACCCGAGCACGCCCGCGGGATGCGGTTGGCGAAGGAGGAAAAGGGAGGTTGGCATGAGCGTGGGGCAGTGGAAAGTCGTTTTGGTTGTGGGATTGGCGGCGGCGGCAACGCCGGCCTTGGGGCAGACGGCGGCTCCGTCGGGCAAGGCGGCGCAAAGCAGCATTCCGGATTTCTCCGGCATCTGGTGGCACCAGTCGCTTCCCGGCATGGAGCCGCCCGCATCGGGGCCAGGCCCGGTCACGAACCTAGTGCGGCGCAAGGATAACGGCGAGAGTGACTACAACCAGCTGGTCGGCAATTATAGAAATCCGATCCTGAAGCCCCATGCAGCGGAAGTCGTGAAGAAGTACGGCGAGGTCGCGTTGGGCGGCGAGGTCGCGCCGAGCCCGGCCAACCAGTGCTGGCCCGAGCCGCTGCCGTTCATCTACAAGAATTTCGCCATCCAGCTACTGCAGCAACCGCACCAGGTCACCATACTCTACGAGCAGGACCACGAAGTTCGCCACGTGCGCATGAACCAACAGCATCCCGCCCCGCTGACGCCGTCCTGGTATGGGGATTCGGTCGGCCATTACGAGGGCGACACGCTGGTGATCGACACCGTGGGCACGAGGCCCGACCGCAAGTACACCATGATCGACCTGTTCGGCACGCCCTTCACCGAGAAGCTGCATGTGTTGGAGCGCTATCGGCTGATCGACTTCGAAGACGCTAAGGAAGGCCTGGCCCGCGACGCAAAGGAGAACTGGCGCCCGGCGGGTCCGGCGCGATCGACCGGCAAGCACCTCCAGGTCCACTTCACGGTCGAAGATGAGGGCGTGTTCACGACACCATGGACCGGGACCGTCACCTATGGGCGCGGCTCCGACGACTGGCCGGAAATCGTCTGCGCGGAAAACATCAAGAAGTATTACGAACCGGACACCGACGTCCCGACCGCGGCGAAGCCGGATTTCTAAGGCGCGCAACTAATAAGCCGGGGACGCGCGACGCACCGCGCCGTGCGTACCCCGAGCCGACGCGGCAACCGCCAGAAAGAAGTGAGTGCGAGGCAATACAGCGTTGTCATCTTGAACTCGATGATATTCAGAGCTCGCAACCGTCGTCGAAACTCTCGGATCGACTGAAATTCGATCCCGGTCGCGTGCGTTAGAGGTATCCGCCATCTCACGAGCGCCCGCTCAATCGCCCGCTTGCGCCAGCGCGCACAGCCCGAAGCTGACCCGGATCAATCTGCCGAAGGCTGCAGGAGACCGGCACGTTGCGTCACAAAGCTGACTTTTATGACATGCAACACCTGGGCGAAACCGGAGAGCGTATCATGAAATTTTTGAAGCCTTGCGTATTTTCAGGACTGCTGGCAATCCTCGCCATTTGGATTTCGTCACCGCGCGCAGAGACGTTGATTCCTGACGTTCCTCACCCCTATGCTGCGGATTTGCTGACGCATATTCGTGCTGCGGCGAAAGCCGTCCCCGGCCCTTTGCCGATCCGCATAAACTTCATCAAGATCGCCGAAAGTCATCGCCCGCTCTCCGACATCATCGTTGGTGGCTCACAACAGGATTACGTGTCCGCACGCACAGCATTTCAGGTGGTGTTTCCCGGGGGTTGGGTCATGATCGACTCGGGAATGGACGAGGCAGTACATAAATTCTTCGGATTTGGGCGGGTGGAGCCCTATTGGGCAGACCGGAATGCGATTCTGCAGCAAGCGCTGACAGCGGCAAAGCTAATCGTCATCACGCATGAGCACGGCGATCATGTTGCAGGCGTGATAAGGACCGATGCGCGCGAGGAAATTGCTGCCAAGACACTGCTGACTCGCGCCCAAGTGAAAACGCTCACTACCTATCCGCAGATGCCGGAAATTCGCCTGACCCCCGAATTGGCACGGAGCTACATCGTAATCGATTACGAAAGCTACCTGCCCGTGGCGCCTGGAATAGTTTTGATCAAGGCGCCAGGGCATACTCCCGGACACCAGATGGTCTATGTTCGGCTGGCTTCTGAACGCGAGTATCTTTTCATTGGTGATGTCGGCTGGACACTCGACAACGTGAAGCAGCTCAAATTGCGTCCTGACGCCACCATGCGGCGCATCGGCGAATCTGCACCAGCGCTGATGTTCGAGTTGACCTGGATAAAGGAGGTCATGGATCGCGAAGGCCTCATTGTGATCCCGAGCCATGACGACATTTTGCTAAGAGAACTCACAGCCAAACAGCTAATCGGTGGCGAACTGGCGCTGCAGTAGCGACCAAGAAATGGCGCAATTTCACGTAAGCCATCATTGCACGGCAAGCTTGGCGCCCCACACGACCAGCGTCGGTGTCTTGAATACCGCGCCGGCCGGGCGCGCCGTGGCTCGCGGTCTCTTGTTGGAAGGTGATCATATCCGTACGACGGTGTAATCGCGCTGTGTCGCTCCGACCGCGATTGCCACATGTCTTGCCGTCGTCTGTCATTTCGACGAGCTACCTGGGCATCCTTTCGCGTGATCTGGACGTAGGGTTCCGGGTGCACTTGGATTGCATATCGTTGGCGTCGCGCGAAAATGCCGCGGCAGGTCGCCAGGGTTTTTCGAAATCTCCTTGTGTTAACGACACATGGGCCCTTCGCGACGCGAGTTTGTCAAATCAGCCACCGCGAGCGGCATCGCATTGAGCTTTTCTCGCCTGGCAGCGGCCGAGGAACCCCCCTTTGCAGCGCGCGTGACGCTGCCGGGACGGCAACAGTGGAACCCGGCCGGCACCGGGGTCGGCCGTATCGACGCCGTTGCCAAGGTCACCGGCGCCAAGCTCTACGCATCCGATTTTCGCGCCGCCGATCTTCCGGGTTGGCCGGCGAATACTTCGCACGCGATGCTCGTCCGGGCTCCCGACGCCACACATGTCTACGCCGGCCTCGATCTTTCGCGCTTGAGCGGCGCATTGACGCCTGCGGTGGTGGTTACCGCGGCCGATCTCGCGCGAATCGGCGCGCGAGTTCCCGAATTCTATGCCGGCGACCTGTTCTGCCCGGTCGGGAGGACCCCGCTCTATCTCGGCCAACCGGTCGCGCTGTTGATCTTCGAGGATTTCGACACTTTCGATCAGGCGCGGCTCGCGCTGCGTGATGGAACCTTCCTCAAATTCAGCGAGGAAACCGGCCCCGTCACGATGCACAACTACGGCGCGTTTCGTTTCACGCGCGTGGGCGGCCCGACCCCTGACGCGCCCGATGTCTACTCGCCGGTCAAAAACGGCTGGGTCAGTCCGGACCGCTTTCAGAACACGGAGCGCCCGATATGGGCGCGGCTCCCGATCCCGGCCGGGCAAGCCTATGCCGAAGCCGCGGCCCATGGCGAAGAGATCCGCGCCGAACTTGCCGCGAACAATCCGGCGCTTCTGGTGCTGGACCGTGAATTCGAGACCCAGTCGGTCGACCCGATGTTTCTCGAGCCGGAATCCGGACTTGCCTGGTATGACGCCGGCCGCAAGAACCTCGAACTTGTGGTCGGCGTGCAGTCGCCGTACGAGGCCGCGGCCGCGGTCGCATTCCTGCTTGGCGACGCCCAGGCGGCCTTTCGGCCAGCGCGCATCAACACCAACTTCGCCTATTGCGGCGGCGGGTTCGGCGGACGCGACCACACGCCGTTCCCCCTCTACGTCGCGTTGGCGGCGATGTTCTTCCCCGATCGCCCGGTCCGGCTCGCGAACAACCGCTTCGAGCAATTCCAATCGGGAATCAAGCGGCACGCTTTCAAGATGCGCACGCGCATCGGGGTCGATCGGACGTCCGGCAAGATGGTCGGATTTGCCGCTGACCACGCGTTGGATGGCGGCGGCCTCGCCAATTTTTCGGTCAACGTGGCGACCGTCGCCGCCAACGCCGCGATCGGCATCTACTATGTCCCGAAAGTCGATGTGACGACGTTTGCGTTCCATTCACGGGGCGTGACCGCGGGCTCGATGCGCGGCTACGGAACCGTACAGACGATGACCGCGCTCGAGGTGATGGTCGACGAGATTTGCGCGGCGCTGCCGCTCGACCCTATCGAGTTCCGGCGACGCAACGCGCTCGCGACCGGCGGCCGGACCATGGCGGGAAACACCTACAGCGTCTCGGTCCGCACGCCGGAAATCCTCGACAAACTCGAGAGGCATTCGATCTGGCAGCAGCGTGCCGAGGAGAAGGCACGCGGACAGCAGGCGGGGATTCTCGTCGGCACCGGCGTCGCTTGCGCCACCAAGGACTACGGCACCGGAGCAGACTGTTCGCTGGCCTCCGTCGAAATCGATCCGGACGGCCGGATTGCCATCCATTGCGACGCCGTCGAGATGGGCACCGGCATCGGGACGGCGGCGGCCAATCGGGTGGCAGCCTATTTGGGTGGCGTCGCCGACGAAGTCGCGGTCGCGCAGGTCGACACGTTCGGCCCGCTGGCCCTCGTGACCTCCGGCGACTCCTACACGATGAACCAGAAGACGCAGGACGCCGCGGCGCGCAATCCGCGCTGGGTGCCCGCGATCAGTTCGGCTACGACCGCCTCGATCGGCGCCCATGTCGGGACGCACGCGGCAGCCGAGGCCGCGCGCATCATGTTTCGCTTCGGCCTGTGGCCGGCGGCGCTCGAATTGTGGGGCATCGCGCCTTCCGATCCCAAGGCCAAGGAATGGGAGACGGCGCGCTGGAAAGACGGGGGGCTGGTGATGCCAGGGCTGGCGCCGCTCGCACGGCCGGCGGTCGCCGCAAAGGCGCATGCGCGCAATGGCGTGACCGGGGCGATGGCGCACGGCTTCAATCGCTGGGCGTGGTCGCAGGCGACATTCATGGTCGCGGGACAGGCCTGGACGGCCGACATCGATGCGCTGGCCGTGCGCAGGGGCGCCGGCAAATTCGTTCGCATCGATCGCACGAACGTGAAGTTTCCGCCCACCGACTTCAACCGGATCGGAACCACCTATACGTCGTTATGCGGCACGGTTGTCCGCGTCGAGATCGAGCGTTCCACCGGCGCGTTGCGCGTTGCCAGGGCCTACAGCGTGCTGGAGTGCGGCCAGGCGTTGGTCCCTGAGATCGTCCTCGGTCAGGCGCAGGGCGGTTTCGCCATGGGCGTCGGTTATGCGCTGATCGAGACGCTGCCGCTCTACGAGGACGGGCCCGGCAACGGAAAATGGAACCTCGGTCAATACCTCGTCGCGCGGGGTTCGGACCTGCCGCTCTCCGGACTCGAGGTCGAGGTGTTGCCCCCGGCGGAGCCGGACGAAAAACCGAAGGGCATCGCGGAAGTGGTGATGATCCCCGTCGTCCCCGCGCTTCTCAATGCCATCTTCGATGCCACCGGTTACCGCTTCCAATCCCTGCCGGTGACCCAGGCCATGCTCAAGGGAGCGCTCGAATGACGACGCTCGCCCTCACGATCAATGGTCGCGCCTACGGCCCGAGCGACGTGCGCGACGATCTGACGATGAATGATTTTCTGCGCGAGTACCTCGGGATGACCGGCACCAAGTTCGGCTGCGGCGCCGCGCAGTGCCTGAGCTGCGCGGTAATCGTCGATAATCCCGACGGGACGAGCTATACGACTCCGACCTGCATCGTTCCGGCGGCGAGCTTCGACGGCAAGGCGATCCGTACGGTGGAAGGCCACGCGACGAACGGTGAGCTTTCCGTTCTGCAAAAGGCGTTTATCAAGCATTTCGCATTCCAATGCGGCTACTGTACCGCCGGCTTCCTGAACGAGAGCCAGGTTCTGCTTGAGCGTCTGGCGAGGAAGCCGGTCGCGCGTGCCAATCTCGAGAAGACCATTGCGGACGCGCTCGACGGCCACCTGTGCCGCTGCACCGGCTACATCAAGTATCACGAGGCCGTGCGCGACGTGATCCTGGCGGATCCGGCGCGCTACCTGGCGACATGATCCGATGACACCGACGCACCTGGCAGAAGGCAGCGAAGATGAAGTTCGACTTGCGGGTTCAGCTCATCGTTGCGGTCGTGGGTCTGCCGATGAGCGTACTCACCGCATACGCCGTCTCTGACAGCCCGCCGGATCATCTCGCGAGCGCGGAGAGCTTTGCATCGATCGGCGACACGTCGGCCCGATCGGCGGCGTTGTTTACCGAGCTTGGCAAGGTTCTGACTCATCCACGCTGCCTCAACTGCCACCCGGCCGGCGACTATCCGCGCCAGGGCGACGTCGGCCGGCTTCACCAGCCTCCCGTCGAGCGCGGCCCGGATGGCTTTGGCCTCCCCGCCATGCGCTGCCCCATCTGCCACCAACAGGCCAACTTCGATCCCGGCGGCGTCCCCGGAAACCCGGTCTGGCGCCTCGCACCGCGCGAAATGGGCTGGGAAGGCAAGACGCTCGGCGAGATCTGCGCTCAGATCAAGGATCCTGCGCGCAACGGAAACCGCTCGCTGGAAGCGCTCGTCGAGCATATCGGAGAGGACCATCTGGTCGGCTGGGCCTGGGCGCCCGGATACGGCCGGCAGCCGGCTCCCGGCACGCAGAAGGAAGCGCGTGCGCTCGTCGAGGCCTGGGTGAAAACCGGGGCGGTGTGTCCGAACTAGTCGACGGATGGATTCCTCTTCCGGCAACTGTGCTTCTATTCAGGAGATAGTCATGAGGACCGTTGCGATTATCATGGGCGGCGCCTGCGCGCTGCTGTCCCCGCTTGCTGCCGGTCCCGGTTCGCCCCCGCGCGCCGCTGAGGTGCCGACTTATTTCAAGGAGATTGTCGGCACCCAAGCGGCGACCCCTGCCGAGATCGGCACCAAGAATATCCTGCAGCTCAACACAACCATGTTCGAGCTCTACGGCGATGCCGGGCAGGTGTTAATCCTCGGGATGTTCTCGGGAGCTGGCGGACGATTCATCCTTTATCGTCCGGGGATGGCGCCGATCGACGCGCCGTCGGTGCCGATCGTCTATCAGCTGCTCAAATCCGTCGGCCACAGCACCATGGCGTTGGCCGTGGTTGTCGCTCCCTATCTCAACAGTCCCAACGACCTGAGCTGGCGTGGCTCGCTGGCGGCATACCGGAACCGCATGCAATCGGCTCTCGACAGCCTCGACGCCACCCCGATGCGGGATGACTGGCGGCCGAATAACCGCAGCATTCTGCGGAACAATATCGCGTTCATGGACGAGTGCCTGGAGAACAACGCGATCTCGCCCGAAGCCCTGCAGGAGTTCGCCAAGAAGCAAGGGCCGCTGCTTAAGAAGAACATCGGCTGGGCGGCGCAGACCCAGGTCGCTCACTGGATGGACGTGATTGCCGGCTGGAAACAGATGCTCGGCGCCGACTGGAACAAGACCTACGCGGCCAGCAACACGATCTATGTCGCCCGCCAGAACAACATCCTGTTCAGCGTGCTGGCGCAGTTTTTCGGACCGGAGGCGATCAACGATCGGCTGATCCTGATCGAGACAATTTCGTTCACCACGACGCCGGAGGAAATGTTGGAGTCGCTCACTCGCATCATCTCAGACCGGTTCGTCGGCGCCGCGTTCTTCGGCAATTACTACCTGATGGATTACGAGCTGATGGGCGGCGACGCGCGTCAGGCGATCATCGACGAGGACATGAAGCGCAACATTCCCGTGACCCTGCCGCAGCAGGTGCCGTTCGGCTCGCACCAATGGCCGACCCTGATCACGCCCGGACCCGGCGCCAAGAGCCTGGCGGACCTGCCATGACTCCCGCCGCCTTGCGCGAAGTCGTGACGCGGGAGGTGCGGCGGCCCGGGCGCTCGCGCGCGTGCGTCGCCGGGACGGCGGTGCTGCTCACCGTTTTGGTTCCCGCGGTCGCTTCGGCGCAGCCGGTGACTGATCCTGTGACCGGCTTCGCGCGGGAACCAGTCCATGTCGCGGCGTGGCCCGACGGCAAAAAGGTGGCTGTTAGTTTTGCGCTGTTCGTTGAGGAGTTCGGCCTCGGTCAGGGCCCGGTCTACCGCCCTGACATGGTAACCCGCAACCCTGACCTCGTGAACGAGGCCTTTCGTCAATATGCGATCGACTGGGGCATCTCGCGCGTTGGTCGGCTATTCAAGGAATTGGAGGTTCCGCTCACAATCGTGCTGAGCGCAGAGTTTCCCGGGAAGTATGGGTCGGTGTGGAAGGAGTTCCGCGCGTCCCAGCCCAATGCGCCGATCGTCGCCCACGGCATGAACAACACGAGCCGCCAGTTGCCGCTCGGGCTCGGGATCGCCAAGCAGAAAGCCTACATCCGCCGGACGCTGGACCTGATCGCCGACACAACCGGCGTCAAGCCCGTTGGCTGGTCGAGCCCGAGCGTCTATTCCAATGGCGACACGACGCAGGCGATGGCCGCCGAAGGCATCACCTACACCCTCGACCAGATGGATTCCGACATCATTTCGCGCCTGAGGACGCCGGACGGGCCGCTGGTCCTGCTGCCCTATCCGGTCGTTACGGTCGACATGGGGCAACAACTCGCCCGGATGAAGGGGCCCACAGAGATTGAGACTCTGTGGGTGGACTACGTACTGGAACTCGCCGCCGAGGCCCGGGCCGATGCCACGCGGGAGGCGACGACGGTGGTCATTGGCATCCACCCCTTTGTCGTCGGCACGCCTGACGGAGCGGCCGCCATGC
>WNFF01008395.1_pt1 | contig 12028 bp, 11 predicted proteins | sample 5400441 | NCBI WGS metagenome assembly WNFF01 (sample SAMN13153345, study PRJNA577476) | soil metagenome | isolation source: 120 cm saprolite under Douglas fir tree site 2 hole 3 replicate 1 | place: USA:California | collected 2015-04-18
CCAGCGTCTTGCGCTTGATGTCGAGCTGCGCCTCGTCGAGATTGCTGACGATGTCCTGCACCGACAGCCCGACCGGGTTTTCCGCCAGGATATCGATGATGAAATCTTCAATATCGTCGGCGCCGCCGCCGCGTGCCGCCACCACCACCGGCGCAAGGCGGCGCGGCTCCGCCCGGCTGCGCGGGTCGGCCGCGGCCGGGACCATGGCGACGCCGCCATCCCGCCCCACCGCGACCTCGAGCCGCGCCACGATATCCTCCAGGAGCTCCGCAGCCCGATCGGGCGCTGTGGCCCTTAATCCCTTGAGCCCAAGCGCCAACATTTCGGCCTTTTGCAACAGCTCCTGCTCATAGGCCCTTACTGCATCGGGCAAAATCGTCATCGCCGTTCCTTGCTAAAAATTACACTCCGCCTCTCTACACTTCGCGCCTGCGGGGGAGTGGGGAGGGGCGTAAAGCAAAATTACAGCCTCACAGGATATCTTAAATTACAGCGCGGGCAAGGCCATCAATGCCGGTAGCCGAACATTTCTAATTAATGATGAATGTTTACCCAGCTGGTTAATCGGCACCTAATCGGTTTGACAACGGTAATTTTTCTTGTAATCTAAAATTACAGTCTGTATGGAGCGTCCAGGGAGTAACCCATGCCCTTCGATCTGTCGCTGCCGCTCTTCGCCGCCTCCGGCCTCGCCCTCGCCGCCGTCGTCACCTATTTCGGCTGGCCGCACATCCGCGTACGGACCTATAACAAGACCCACGGGGACTTGCGCGTCATCGAGGTCGCCCTCATGCTGTCACGGTCCGCCCGCCCGTTCTTGCCGGCCGCCCAGCCGAACCATGGCAAGCCCGCCAATCGGGTCCCCGGTGCGGAGTTCGTCATTTACATGACCCTTAAGACCGGTAATCTTTAGTTTCACAAAACGCAATAGGTGCGTCCCGCGGGGCCGGTCACCGCTCCTCGGTTGAACCGCTCGGTGCCCAGCCTGCGATGTCGCCCTTAGGCGACACCGCCGCCAAGGTCGACCGCTCCCGCACCGTGGCCATGGACGGCTGTCGCAATCCGTCGTCGCGCTCCGGTCGGCGAGTGAAAAAGCGGCGTCCCGCCGCAGGGGTGACCCTCCGGCGACGCTCGTGGTCGCTCGGCCTTGGGCCGCCCCCAGCGGAGCTAACTTAAGCGACAGCCGGGCAGCCTTACCTCTCCCCGCACGCGGTCCGCACGCGGGGAGAGGGAGCAGAACGCGCACGATCGCCGCCGCGCCGAGCCCGACGACACACCCATTGACGGCAGGACCTGAGCGGAGTACTCGCCTCTCATAACGCGCGTTGGCGACAACGGCGCGATTTTTTGTTTGGGGGGTGTCTATGCATTCATTGTTGTCGGCGATCCTCGCGGCAGCGTGTTTTGTAGCAAGTTGCGAGATTGGATGGACTTCTCCGGTGGGCCTGTGGCTTGCGAAGGACGGCGCAAAAATACGGATAAGCCCATGCGGCCGCAATTTATGCGGCTTCATCGTGCAATCGAGTCCCCAAATCGATCCTGAGACCGGTCGACCGATGGCGGACAAGCACAACGTCGATCCGGCAAAACGCAACCGACCGCTGGTCGGGGTCGAAGTTTTGATCTCGATGCATCACGACGGCCCCACCAAGTGGTCCGGGCAGCTCTACAATGATGACGACGGCAAGATCTATTCCGGAAACCTGATCGAAAACGGCCCGTCGAGCATCCGAATTGAAGGCTGCTGGCTCGGAATCTGTGGTGGCGACGAGCTCACGCGGATCAAGTGACTGTCATCGCCCGCGGCCCTTGATGAAGTCGATGAAGGCGCGCAGCGGCGCCGGAATATGACGCCGGCCGGCATAGTAAAGGAAGGGCCCGGAGAAGCTCTGCCACCAGTCTTCGAGCACAGGCACGAGCGCGCCGCTTGCGAGGGCGGGCGCAAGATAGCCCTCGAAACACTTGATCACGCCAAGCCCGGCAACGGCGGCGGATATTTCCAAGTCGATGGTGGTGGCGACGAGCGGTCCGGGCGGGCTGATCCGCACGATCTCACCGTTGCGTTCGAACCCCCAGGCGATGGTGACGCCGCTCGCAAAGCGATGGCGGATGCAGGCGTGGCCGAGCAGATCCTTCGGGTGATCGGGCCGGCCATGCGCTGCCAAATAGCCGGGCGCGGCCGCCGCCGCGTAGCGCTGGATTCGCGGGCCGATCGGCACCGCGATCATGTCCTGCTCCGACCGCTCGTCATAGCGGATGCCGGCGTCGAAGCCTGCGGCCAGCACATCGATGAAGCTGTCCTCAGCGGTGATCTCGATGGTGATTCCGGGATTCGCCTTCAGGAAGCTCTCCACGATCGGGGGCAGAATGAGCCGGGCGACGGCGGTCGGCACATTGAGCCTGAGCGTACCGGTGAGGCTGTCGCGGAAACCGTTCACCGCGTCGACCGCAGCCGCAACCTCGCTCAGCGCCGGGACGAGGCGTTCCAGCAGCCGGGTGCCCGCCTCGGTCGGTGTCACGCTGCGTGTCGTACGGTTGAGGAGGCGCACGCCGAGCCGCGTCTCCAACCGGCGTACGGCCTCGCTCAGGGTCGAGGCAGAGGTGCCGCGCACGGTCGCGGCGCCTCGAAAGCTGCGATGTCGCGCGACCGCCGTAAAGGCGTCGAGGTCGGCAAGGTCCGGTTCGGTCATTGTTCGGTATTCCGCACAACCTGTTTCAGTAATGACGGATTATCGAACGCGGGACCAGTCCGTATTTCTCCTGTATCACGCCGGAGACCTCCCGGCCGTCGATCTGGAGAACACCATATGCAATATCGCCGCCTTGGAACCAACGGCCCCACGGTCTCCGCCCTCGGCCTCGGCTGTATGGGCATGTCGGGCATGTACGGCCCGGCGGACCGGCACGAGAGCATCGCCACCATCCATGCCGCGCTCGATGCCGGCATCACGCTCATCGACACCGGCGATTTCTACGGCATGGGCCACAACGAGATGCTGATCGCCGAGGCGCTAAAAGGGGTGCCGCGTGAACGGGTGATCGTCAGCGTCAAATTCGGTGCGCTGCGCGATCCGGCCGGAGGCTGGTTGGGAAATGACGGGCGGCCGGCGGCAATGAAGAGCTTTCTCGCCTATTCGCTGCAGCGCCTGGGGCTCGACTACATCGATATCTACCGGCCGGCGCGGCGCGATCCGGGCGTGCCGATCGAGGAGACCGTGGGGGCGATCGCCGACATGGTGAAGGCCGGCTATGTCCGTCACATCGGCCTCTCGGAGGTCGGCGTCGAAACGACCCGGCGCGCCGCCGCTGTCCATCCGATCAGCGACCTGCAAATCGAGTATTCGCTGATCTCCCGCGGCATCGAGGAGGCGATCCTGCCCGCGGTCCGCGACCTCGGCATCGCGATCACGGCCTACGGCGTGCTTTCACGGGGTCTCATCAGCGGCCATTGGCAGAAAGGCGCCGCATCCGGTCGCGATTTTCGCGCCCACAGCCCGCGCTTCCAGGGCGACAACGTCGACGCGAACCTTGCTCTGGTCGAAGCGCTGCGCGGGGTCGCTGGCGCCAAGGGCATCAGCGTGGCGCAGGCGGCGATTGCCTGGGTGGCGGCGCAAGGCGCCGATATCGTACCCGTCGTCGGCGCCCGCCGCCGCGATCGGCTCGCCGAGGGCGGTCGGCGCCATGGAGGTGACGCTGAGCCCGCTGGAAATCGCCGCGATCGAACGCGCCGTACCGAAGGGGGCAGCCGCCGGCTCCCGCTACGCCGCCGCCGCGATGGCCGACCTCGACAGCGAGAAGTGAGGATGATCAGCCGCCCGTGATCGCCGCCGCGATCGTGTCGAGCGCGGCTTGCGCCTTGGCGCCGTCGGGGCCGCCGGCCTGGGCCATGTCGGGGCGGCCGCCGCCGCCCTTGCCGCCGAGCGCTTCGGCGCCGCGGCGCACCAGATCGACGGCGTTGAAGCGCCCCACCAGATCCGCCGTGACGCCGACCACAAGGCCGACCTTGCCGTCGCCGGTGACCCCGACGATGGCCACCACGCCGGAGCCGACCTGCTTCTTGCCGTCGTCCGCGAGGCTCTTCAAATCCTTGATCTCGATGCCCGATACGACACGGGCCAGCAGCTTGACGTCGCCGACCTGGCGTACGCCGTCGCCGCCCGAACGCTCGCCGCCCCCCATGGCAAGCTTGCGCCGAGCATCCGATACCTCGCGCTCCAGCCGCTTGCGGTCGTCGAGGAGCGCCGCGATGCGCTCCGGCAGCTCTTCAACTTGAACCCTGAGCTCCCCAGCGCCGGCTTTCGCAACGGCGACGATGCGGTTTGCGTTGTGGCGGGCGGCGTGGCCCGTCAGCGCCTCGATGCGGCGCACCCCGGCCCCGACGGCGCTTTCCGCCACCACGGACACCAAGCCGATATCGCCGGTGCGCCGCACATGGGTGCCGCCGCACAGCTCGACCGACCAGCCGAGCGCATTGCCGCCCTCCCCCATGGCGACGACCCGCACTTCGTCGCTGTATTTCTCGCCAAACAGCGCGCGGGCGCCCGACGCGATGGCGTCGTCAACCGCCATCAGCCGCGTCGTCACCGCGGAATTCTGCAGCACCATCTCGTTGACGATGTCTTCGACCTGTTCGATCTCCTCAGCCCTGATCGGCTTGGGATGCGAAATGTCGAAGCGCAGCCGGTCCGGCGCGACCAGAGATCCCTTCTGCGCCACATGATCGCCGAGCACCTGGCGCAGCGCCTCGTGCAGAAGATGGGTGGCGGAATGGTTGGCGCGGATCGCCCTACGCCGCCCGTGGTCCACCTCCAACGTGACCGGCCGCCCGGGCTTCAACGTCCCTTCCTCGACCACGCCCGAATGGACGAACACATCGCCCGCCCGCTTCTGGGTATCGGTGACCCGGAACCGCACACCGTCCCCGGTCATGACGCCGGTGTCGCCGACCTGGCCACCGGACTCGCCGTAGAACGGGGTCTGGTTGAGCACCACGGCGCCCGTTTCGCCCTTGGCAAGCGCCGCCACCTCTGTGCCGTCGCGCACCAGGGCGGCGATGACGCCTTCGGCGCTCTCGGTCTCGTAACCCAGGAACTCGGTGGCGCCCACCTTCTCGCGCAGCGCGAACCACACGGTCTCGGTGGCCGTCTCGCCCGAGCCCGCCCACGAGGCCCGCGCCTTTTCGCGCTGGCGCTCCATGGCGGTGTCGAAGGCCGCAAGATCAACCCCGATGCCGCGGGACTTCAGAGCGTCCTGGGTGAGATCGAGCGGAAACCCGTAAGTGTCGTAGAGCGTGAACGCCACCTCGCCCTTGAGGTTGTCGCCTTGCCTGAGACCGCGGCTTTCGTCGTCGAGGATCGCCAGTCCGCGCTCCAAAGTGCGGCGGAACCGGCTTTCTTCGAGCTTGAGGGTCTCGGTGATCAAAGCTTCAGCCCGGACAAGCTCCGGATAGGCCTGGCCCATTTCGCGCACCAGCGTCGCCACCAGCCGGAACATCAGCGGCTCCTTGGCGCCAAGCAGTTCTGCATGCCGCATGGCGCGGCGCATGATGCGGCGGAGCACATAGCCGCGGCCCTCGTTGGAGGGCAATACGCCGTCAGCGATGAGGAACGCCGAGGAACGCAGATGATCGGCAATGACACGATGCGAAAACCGTTTCTGACCTTCGGCGCTGACGCCGGCTGCGACGCTCGATGCTTCGATCAAAGCGCCCAACAGATCGATGTCGAATACATCGTGCTTGCCTTGAAGAATCGCAGCGATGCGCTCAAGACCCATGCCGGTATCGATCGAAGGCCGCGGCAGCGGTATCCGCTGGCCCGGCACCGGCTGATCGAATTGCATGAAAACCAGATTGTAGAACTCAAGATAGCGATCGCCATCCTCATCCGGGCTGCCGGGCGGGCCGCCGGCGACCTGCGCCCCCTGGTCATAGAAAATCTCCGAGCAATAGCCGCATGGGCCAGTATCGCCCATCTGCCAGAGGTTCTCCTCAAGCGACACAATGCGCGCATCGGGCAGGCCCGCGATCTGGCGCCAAAGCTTGCGCGCGACATCGTCGGTCGGGTGAACCGTTGCCCACAACCGCTCGCGCGGCAGGCCGAACTCCTTGGTCACAAGGTTCCAGGCGAGTTCGATCGCCCGATCCTTGAAATAGTCGCCGAACGAAAAATTGCCGAGCATCTCGAAGAAGGTGAGGTGCCGGTTCGTATAGCCCACGTTCTCCAGGTCGTTGTGCTTGCCGCCGGCACGTACGCATTTCTGCGCGGTGGTCGCGCGCACATAGGGCCGCTTCTCGACGCCGGTGAAAAGGTTCTTGAACTGCACCATCCCGGCATTGGTGAACATCAGGGTCGGATCGTTGCGCGGCACGAGCGGCGAGGACGGCACTATCTCATGACCGTTGGCCGCAAAGTAGTTGAGAAAATGCGCTCGGATGTCGTTGACGCCGCTCATGAAGTTCTACTGTCCTGCATCTGCCCGGCTCGAGAGTGCGACATGGCACGGCTTGGTTTGTACCGGAAGCAGCGTAGGGTGGGCAAAGCCACCGGGTCCGGCGGGAGCCTGCCATCGGGCCGGCCAGAGGCCGGACCCGTTGGGCTGGGTACGGCGCGAAGATGGCACCTTTGCCCACCCTACGCTTGTGATTCCAGTCGATCGAAACCGGCCGTAAGTCGCCGTCTTACTCTCGCTTCCAATTCCGCGCCGAACCTTTTAGCCGCGGATCGTGTAGGTGTCCACAAAGGCACGCTGAAGTATCGGCATCGAGCCAAATCGTCTTTTGCGCCGCGGTCCGGCCAATTCTGGCATGGCGCAATCTCGTCGGGCGCAAAGTACCTCCACCCTCATGGCGCCATTATATATAAGCACGCGTTCGCCGTCCTCCATGTCCGGCCCAGGTTACCTTGATGTCATCGCAGCCATTGTCACCGCCGGGGGGCAGCTTGGTGCAGCGCCTCGCGTCCGGCCGCTTCGTCATGACCGCTGAGGTGGTGCCGCCGGTGTCCTGCAATCCCGATGACCTCACTGCCAGGGCGCTGCCGTTGCGCGGACTTGCGGACGCCGTCAACGTCACCGACGGCGCCAGCGCCCACGCCCACATGAGCGCAACGGCAGCGGCGGCGCTGCTCGTCGCCGCCGGGATCGAGCCTATTTTGCAGCTCACCTGCCGCGACCGTAATCGCATCGCGCTCCAGGGCGAGCTGATGGGCGCCGCCGCGCTCGGGGTGAGAAATCTCCTCCTGCTGCGCGGCGATGATCCGACCGCCGGCGATCAGCCGGACGCCAAGCCGGTGTTCGATCTTGACTCGCGAGCACTCACCGAGACGGCGCGTGCGATCCGCGACGGCAGGCTGCCCCACGGCGCCAAGGTGGCGGGCGGGGCGCCGTTCTTCATCGGGGCGGCCGACATCCCGATCGATCCGCCGCCGGGCTGGCAGCCCGATAGCCTCAAGGCAAAGGTCGCAGCCGGCGCGCAATTCATCCAGACCCAATTCTGCATGGATACCGCTATCGTGCGGCGGTATGCGGCCCGCCTCGCCGAAGCCGGACTTTCCGGCCGCATATTCCTGCTGGTCGGCGTCAATCCGCTGCGCTCGGCGAAATCCGCCGCGTGGATGCGCCGCCACCTGTTCGGCACCATCATTCCGGAAACCATGGTGGCCCGCCTGGAGCAGGCCAAGGACGCGGCTGCAGAAGGCCGCAAAATCTGCGTCGAGACGATAGAGGAGCTCAGCCTCATCCCGGGTGTCGCGGGCGTCCACATCATGGCGCCCGGGAACGCTGCCGCCATACCCGAAGTGATCGCGTCGGCGCGCCGCACCGTGACGATCGCGGCGAAGGCTATGTAGCCCGCATGGAGCCACCGGGTCCGGCCTTCGGCCGGCCCGATGATAAACTCCGCGAAATGCGGGATAAGCTTTGCCGGCGGCATGTACGACCCCGGATTACGCTGCGCTCCATCCGGGCTACGGGCCCGCTGCCGGCTCACTCCGCCCTGACGCCGGAGCGCTTGACCACCTCCGCCCATTTCTCGGTCTCGGCCGCCATGAAGGCGCTGAGCTCCGCGGGGGTGTAGAAGACCGGCACGCAGGCGACGTCGAGCAGGCGCTTGCGCACCGCCGGGTCCGCAAGGCCCGCATTGATCACCTGATTGAGCCGGTCGATGATCTCTGTCGGCGTACCCCGGGGCACCCCGATCCCGCCCCACGACATCGCGTTATACCCCGCGACGGTCTCGCCGACGGTGGGCACATCGGGCAGCCCCTCGTATCGCGTCTTCCCCGCCATCGCGAGCGCCCGCAGCGCGCCCGAGCGGATGTGCGGCAGCGCGGCCGACAGGGTGTCGAACATCACTTCCACGTGTCCGCTGATCATATCGGCCAGCGCGAACGCCTCGCCCCGATAGGGCACGTGGACGAGCTTGATCCCGGTCATGGCCTGAAACAGCTCGCCGGCGAGATGCGAGGACGTGCCGGCGCCGAACGAAGCCATGCTGATCTTGCCCGGATTGGCTTTCGCGTAGGCGATGAACTCGGCGACGTTCTTGGATGGGATCGACTTGTTCACCACGAACACAAAAGGAAAGTCGGCAACGCCCGATACCGGCGCGATGTCGCGCAGCACATTGAAAGGCAGCGATTCGAAAAACGACGGGTTCACGGTTGCGGACGTGCCGAGATAGACCATCGTGTAGCCGTCGGGCGGCGAACTGATCGCCGCCTGGAGCGAGATATTGGTGGCGGCGCCGGGCTTGTTTTCGATGATGACCGGCTGGCCAAGCCGTTCGGTGAGCCACTGCGCCAAAATCCGCGCCACCGTATCGGCCGAACCGCCTGCCGGATAACCGATGATCCAGCGGATCGGTTTGACCGGATAGTCGAGCGCCCGCGCGTGCTGCGACAGGACGGCGCCTGCTGCGGCAACCCCAACGACCTGCAGAAATCGACGACGAGGAAGTTTCATGACGGCTCCTCCGGCAATCCGTGTTCGGTGTGAGCATCATAATGCATTGTAGGGGCGACCCTCATAGGCGCCAAAGCCGGGCAGCCTTACCTCTCCCCGCAAACGGGGAGAGGGAGCAACGCCTGCGATGGGTTCGGCCATCCGCTACTCGCCGGTTGCCGTGAAATATTTCAGGTCCGGAGGCCGCTGCCCTTTCTTCGTCGGCATCAGATAGCCATCCCCGCTCAGCATATAGTTCTCGTTGCCGATCTGGACATGGTTATTGCTCTCCGCGCAGACGCTTTCGGTCCAGACCGGCTGCGCACCGGGTTCGCGGCGATAGCTCTTGAGGACCGTCCACGCATGCGTCAGGGCATGGTCGATCACGGTTACGTCGTCGACAAGAAGGTTGGGATTGTTCTTGTCGACGTAGATGCGTTCCTTGACGATGGTCTGGTTGTCGTCGTGCAGCGGAATGCCGCTTGCATCGAACGCCCGCGGGCCGCTAAAGCCGCGCGTCTCGACTTCCAGCACGTCGTATTTGCCGTCGCCGTCGGTATCGATCCATCGCCCGATTCGAATAGCCGATGAGGGACGGCATGATCTCATGCGGCCAGTCGCGGCCGTCAGTGAAGATGCGCCGCGAGTCGTAAATGTTTTCGACCAGAATGTGCGTCGCCCCCGGCGTCACCACGAATTCGGTCGGTCCGTACCCGTTGATGACGCGCGGCATACCGGGCGATGCACAGGTGTAGGTCACGCCGATGCCCTGGCCGCCGGCCGCCTGGTTCGCGAGGTTGGCTTCGAAGCGCGCCTGGTATTCCGGAGTGAGCGGCGCCTGCTGGGCCAGGCCCCATCCCTTGGTGGGGTCGAAAGTGTTGAACCGGCCGCGCAGCACGGCGGGAATATCCGCATTGGGGCCGCGGCGCCACTGCCCCTTCAAATCGGGGTACTTGGTCTCGTCGAACGCCTGCGAAGCAGTGACCGTCATGAGCAACGCGACCGCCAGCACGGACGCACCGATCGCGCCTCGGTAAGCCATCACGTCCTCCCTGTTACTCCACCCGGATGCCGCTGGCCCGGATCGGCGCGGCCCATTTCGCAACCTCCCGCTCGACGAATGCGGCGAGGTACTCCGGGGTCTGGCGCTCGGGTGCAATCGGGGCGGCGCCGATTTCTTTCAGCCGTTCCTGCACGGCGGGGAGATTTTCCGCTACCGCGATCGCGCGCTGGAGCTTGTGGGCGATATCGGCTGGCGTTCCCTTGGGCAGGAACATCGCGAACCAGATATAGGCTTCGAAATCCGCCAGGCCCTGCTCCTGGGCGGTTGCAAGGTCCGGTAATATGGGGGTGCGATTCTTCGTCAGGGTTGCGATGGCCTTCACCAAACCGCCCTGGATCTGGGGAACCACCGGCGTAATGACGGGGCACTGGTAGTCGATCCGGCCGGCGATCAGGTCCTGCATCGCCGGCGCCGTGCCGCGATAGGGAACGTGGACGACGTTGACGCCGATCGCCGCATTGAGCAGTACGCACGCAAGATGCACGCCGGAGCCGGTTCCAGCCGAGCCGAACTGCATTTTCTCATGGTTCGCCCTCACATAGGCAATGAAGTCGATCAGGTTGTCGGCGGGAAAATCCTTGCGCGTGATGAGCAGGATCGGCTGCTCGGCGACAAGCGCCACCGGGGTGAAATCGGTCGCGGCCTGGTAAAGGGGATTCTTATAGAGTGTCTGGTTCTGCGCATGGGTGCCGGTCGTGCCGAGCACGAACTGATAACCGTCGGGTGCCGCCCGCGACACGCGAAGCGCGGCGGTCATCCCGCCTCCGCCACCGACATTTTCGACAGTGACCGGCTGGCCGAGCAATTCGGAGAGCGGCTGCGCCAGAATTCGCCCCAAGAGGTCGGACCCGCCTCCGGGCGCAAACGGCACCACCATGGTCATTGGCCGGCTCGGCCACTCTTGTGCCGGCGCAGTCGCGACAAATGGCAAATGCGCGACGAGCGCCAACAGCATGAGCGGGGTTCGCATCAGAGCCTCCGACCGGGATCTGCGCGAAGATTACCGGCTCCAGGGAGGCCATGCACCGACGCCCACATGCGGTGAAAGCGCGCGGATGTGGTTGCAGCCAGGGCCCGCAAGGCCTGCCGCGACACGATGGCTCCCGCATTACGCGAGCTTCACCGTCCCGGCGATGGCGTCCTTGCCGAGCGCTTCGAACACCTTGGCGACGATGCCCTTGGCATCAAGACCTGCCTTGGCGTACATGGCGTTGGGCGAGTCCTGATCGATGAAGATGTCGGGCAACACCATGGTGCGAAGCTTAAGGCCGCGGTCGAGCATGCCGGTCTCAGCCAGGGTCTGGAGGACGTAGGACCCGAAGCCGCCGATCGAGCCTTCCTCGATGGTGATCATGACCTCATGCTCTCGCGCGAGCCGCCGCACCAGGTCGGTGTCGAGCGGCTTCGCAAACCGCGCATCGGCCACCGTTGTCGGCAGGCCGAAGCCCGCCAGTTCGTCTGCCGCCTGCAGACACTCCCCAAGACGCGCGCCGTAGCAAAGCAGCGCAACCTTGTCGCCTTCGCGCAGGATGCGGCCGCGGCCGATTTCCAGCGGAATGCCTTCACTCGGCATCGGCACGCCGAGGCCCTCGCCGCGCGGATAGCGAAGCCCCGAAGGGCGATCGTCGATCGCAGCCTGGGTCGCCACCATGTGGACGAGGTCCGCCTCATCGGCAGCCGCCATCAGGACGAAGCCCGGCAGGCAGCCGAGATACGCGACGTCGAATGCGCCCGCGTGGGTCGGGCCGTCGGCGCCGACCAGGCCGGCCCGGTCCATGGCAAAACGCACCGGCAGCCGCTGAACGGCGATGTCGTGGACCACCTGGTCGTAGGCGCGCTGCAGGAACGTCGAGTAGATCACGGCGAACGGCTTGAAACCTTCGCTCGCCAGCCCGCCCGCGAACGTCACGGCATGTTGCTCGGCAATACCGACATCGAAAGTGCGGTCCGGGAATACCTTGCCGAACAGATCAAGTCCGGTGCCCGACGGCATTGCGGCGGTGATGGCGACGATCTTGTCGTCCT
>WNFF01018034.1_pt1 | contig 12028 bp, 15 predicted proteins | sample 5400441 | NCBI WGS metagenome assembly WNFF01 (sample SAMN13153345, study PRJNA577476) | soil metagenome | isolation source: 120 cm saprolite under Douglas fir tree site 2 hole 3 replicate 1 | place: USA:California | collected 2015-04-18
CGCTCGCGCGCCGTCGCGAGGGCCTCGCTCCCGTCGACGTGGGCCCACGCCCTGAGCTCGCCATCGAGCGCGCGGATCCTGGCAAGGCACGCGTCCACCAGGTCGACGGGGCTCACGGTCCCGGCGCGGATCGCCTCCGTCACCTCCCGGAGGCCGAGCGCCGCGAGCTCAGCGGATCGCATCGAGAACCTCCGCCACGACCTCGAAACGCCCGAACGAGGGCATCAGATAGGCGCCCGCGTAGCGCGGCCGCACGGCACGGACGAGCTCTTGCGCCATCTCGATCCCGACCCGGAGCGCGCCGTCTCCCGCCTCGCGGAGCCGCCGGCGAACCGCGTCGGGAATCGTGATGCCCGGCACCTCGTTGTGAAGGAACTCCGCGTGCCGCGCGCTGTGCAGCGGGAGGATCCCCACCACCACCGGAACGGGCGAGCCGCCGGCGCGCTCGAGAAAGCGGTCGAGGAGCTCCAGGTCGTACACGGGCTGCGTCTGCACCCAGCGCGCGCCCGCCTCGACTTTCCGATGGAAGCGGTCGATCTCCCGCGCGACGTCCTCGGCCGCCGGGTTCAGCGCGGCGCCCACACAGAACGAGGTCGGCTCCCCGATGCTGCTGCCGGTCGCGTCGTGCCCCTCGTTCATCCGGCGGAGGATCTCGATGAGACCCACGCCGTCCACGTCGAAGACGGCGGTGGCGTCCGCGTAGTCGCCCGCGCGCGGCGGGTCACCGGTCATCGCCAGGATGTTGCGCACGTCGAGCGCATGGGCGCCGAGCAGGTCTCCCTGGATGCCCATGAGGTTCCGGTCACGGCAGGTGAAGTGCATGTTGATGTCGAGTCCGGTCGCGTCGCGCACGAGGAGCGCGGTCGGCAGCACCGCCATCCGGACCCGCCCGAGGGAGCCGTCGTTGATGTCGACGATGTCGACCCCGCGCTCCCGGAGGAGCTTGGCGCCCTGGACGAGCTTCTCGGCGGTGTGGCCGCGCGGCGGATCCAGCTCCACCGTGACGACGAACTCTCCGGCCGCGAGCTTGCGTCCGAGCACGGTGGCGGGGCGGGCGACGTGAAGCCCGGGCGACGCGCTGGCCGTCACCGGACGGACCGTGACCGCCGCGCGTCGGGTCCCGGGCTGGATCGGGCGCTTCCGGTCGAGCACTTCGCGCATTGCCGCGATGTGCTGGGGCGTCGTGCCGCAGCAGCCGCCGACGAGCCGCGCGCCGGCGTCCACCATGCGCTCCGCGTACTCCGCCATGTAGGCCGGCGACGAAAGATAGATGAGGCGCTCGCCAATCCGGCTCGGCAGCCCCGCGTTGGGCTGGATGGCCAGCGGCAGGCCGCCCGCCTCGGCGTGCAGCTGCTCGAGCACCTCGTAGAGCGTGCTCGAACCGACCGAGCAGTTCGCCCCGAGCGCCTGGAGGGGGAGCGCGCGGAGGGTGCGCGCGACTTCTGCGGGCGGCCGGCCCGTGAACGTGACGCCCTCGTCCGTGAACGCCATCTGCGCGACGATCGGCACGTCGGTGACCGAGCGGATCGCCATCACCGCGAGCGCGACCTCCTCGAGGTCGGAGAACGTCTCGACGACGAATGCGTCGACGCCGCCCTCGAGCAGCGCCTCCGCTTGCTCGCGGAACGCTGCGCGCGCGTCGGCGGCGGTCACCGTTCCGAGCGGCGCCAGGTACTTCCCGAGCGGGCCGATCGAGCCGAGCACGAGAACGTCGCGGCCCGAGCTCTCGCGCACGTCGCGGGCGAGCGCGACGCCGCGGCGGTTGATCTCGCGGACCTGCCCGTCCAGGCCGTGCACGGCGAGCTTGAACCGGTTCGCGCCGAACGTGTTCGTCTCGATGCAGTCGGCGCCGGCGGCGATGTAGTCGGCGTGGATCGACTGGATCAGCCGCGGGTTGTTCAGGTTGAGGACGTCGAAGCACGCGTCGAGCGAGACACCGCGCGCGTAGAGCAGCGTGCCCATCGCGCCGTCGCACAACAGGGGCGCCGCTTCCAGGCGACGGCTAAGCTCGTACGGCATGCGCTTCCCGCAGCGCGGCCAGGACGCGGGCGGCGACCTGGTCGGCGCCGAGCCCCGTCGTGTCGATCGCAATGTGCGCCCGCCGGTAATAGGGCTGGCGCACCCGGTACAGCTCGTCGATCTCCCCGATCGACCGTCCGTCGAGCATGGGCCGGTTTCCGATGTGGCTCGCGCGCGCGTGCAGCTCGCGCACGTCCCCGTCGAGCCACACCACGGTTCCCAACTCACGCAAGAGCTCCATCCGGCCCTCGCGGCACGGCAGTCCGCCGCCGGTCGCGATGATCTCGCCGGACTTCAGCTTGAGCGCCTCGAGCGCCTCGGCCTCGAGCTGGCGGAATCGCTCCTCCCCCGCCTCGCGGAAGATCTCGGGGATCGAGCGGCCCTCGCGCGCGACGATCATGTCGTCGGTCTCGACCAGGCAACGCCCGAGACGTCGGGCGAGCAGCCGCCCGCAGACCGACTTGCCGGCACCCATGAATCCCACGAGCACGATGTTATCCCGCCGCATCCTCCGCATCGTATCAGATCGTGCCCCGCGAGACGGTCGGCCGGGGGGGGACGCCGCACGGTCTATCGGTGCACGGTCTGGCGGGCGGGCCGGCGGCGGTACGCGCAGTCGGGCATCCAGCACCGCGCGCACTGGCTGAAGTAGTGGTCGACCCTCGCTCGGGCGCCGGCGGCGGCGATCAGGGAAATGGACTTCACGGGGGTCATGAAGCAGGCCGCGTTGAGGCTGACACCGACCGGGTCGCCCGGACACACGCGGAACAACAGCTTCTGCTGGGCCACGTCCCAGCGCCCGTAGCCGGGGCTCATCCGATTCGTGACCGGCAGGCCGAGGGGGATCGCCTCCTGGCAGAAGAGGTCGTTCACGTGCTCGGCCAGGCTCTCGACGGCGCCCGATCCCACGCTGTCGAGCATCGCCGCGAGCGGGAGCTCGCGCGCCTCCCACAGCTCGCCGGCGCGCCGCTCGAGCCCGTCGCCGATCGTGCAGACGGCGGCCGCCACCCATTCGACCGGGCCCCACAGGCGGCCGACGTCCGGGATCGTCAACGTGACGCCGCCGGCGTCGATCGTGTCGGCGCCCTGCCGCGTGACCGCCAGCCAGCGGATGACGGCGCGCGGCGTGATGAGGCTCCGCCCCAGGGCGAGCGCGTCCTCGAAGAGCGCCAGCACCTCCGGGCCGGGGGTGTCGACGGACGCCTTGTATCCCTGGAAGCGGAGCACTTCGTCGGGGTCGATCGCCAGCGGGAGCGCCGTGAGGACTCGTGGCGCGGTGGACAGCTGCGCGGTCACTTCGGAGGGCGTCGTCGGCTCACGATCTCGGCGATCCGGCGGATGTGCTCCGGGTTCGAGCCGCAGCAGGCGCCCACGATGTTGCACCCGACGTCGAGGAGCGCGGGGTACTCGCGCGCCATTTCCTCGGGACCGAGCTCGTACGTCACGGTGTCGCCCGTCGTGATGGGAAGCCCCGCGTTCGGATACGCGACGAGCGGGGCGTCGGTGACCTGTCGCATCTCCCTGATGATCACGATCGCCCGGTCCGGACCGCGGCCGCAGTTCATGCCGATCACGTCGGCGCCGGCGGCGACGAGGTTCTTCGCGACCTCCGCCGGGCTCTCGCCCCACATCGTGCGGTCACGATCGTGGATCTCCTCGTACTGGAATCCGCCTGCTCCCGGAACGTGTCGACATACTCCTCGTCGGTGACGCCCTCGTCGAGCGCGTAGTCGAGGGGCAGGCGGCTGGTCGGCCCGATCGACCCCGCGATGTACCCGGACCGCGGCGCCGCGGCCCGCGCCAGCCGGGCGCCCTTCTCGTTCAGGTCGCGCGTGCGGTCCCCGATCTTGTACTCGTTGAGCTTGAGTCGCGTGCCGCCGAACGTGTTCGTCTCGACGATCTGGCTGCCGGCGTCGAAATACCCCCGGTGAATTCCGCGCACCACCTCGGCGTGGGTGTCGTTCCAGAGCTCGGGGCAGGCGCCGTTCGCAAGCCCCGCGGCGAACAGCATCGTCCCGTAGCCGCCGTCGAACACGAGCGTCTCGCCGTCGCGGACCCGCTCGACGACCTCCCATCCACGCGCCTTCACGGGGCGACCTCGGTCCCGACGAGCGCCTTGGCCTTGACGACGGCCGCCGTGGAGTCCTTGGCGTAGCCGTCAGCGCCGATCTCGTCCGCGAAGGCCTGGCTCACCGGCGCACCGCCGACCATGACCTTGACGCGCTCGCGCAGCCCGGCCTTGATCAGGGCGTCGATCGTGCGCTTCATCGCCGGCATGGTGGTGGTCATCAGGGCCGAGATGCCGACGATGTTGGCGCTGTGCTCGCCGACCGCGTTGACGAATACCTCGGGGGCGACGTCGCGTCCGAGGTTCACCACCTTGAACCCGGCGCCCTCGAGCATCATCGCGACGAGATTCTTACCGATGTCGTGCAGGTCGCCCTGCGCGGTGCCGATGACGACGATGCCGAGGTAGTCGTCGCCGCGGGCGGAGGCGGTGATGAGCGGCTTCAGCAGGTCGAGCCCAGCGTACATGGCGCGCGCGGAGAGCAGCACCTGCGGGACGTAGTACTCGTTGCGACGGAACTTCTCGCCGACGACGTCCATGCCGGGGATGAGCCCCTTGAAGATGAGCACCTTCGGATCCAGCGACAGGTCGAGGCCCTCGCGCGTCTTGCGGGCGACGGTGTCCCTGTCGCCCAGGATCAACGCGCGCGCCATCGTCGGGTAGTCGAACGTCTCGTCGCCCATGCGCTCCACGTCATCTTACAACGGTGTGTGCTAGTATCGCGAGAGCATGAAGATTCGCGTGCTCGGCGCCTTCGGCAGCGAAGGTCTCGGGCAGCGGCCGTCGGCCTTCCTCGTCAACGACAAGATCCTGATCGACGGCGGCAGCGTCAGCGGCGCCCTCACCGTGCCCGAGCAGCTCGCCGTCGAACACGCCATCGTCTCGCACGCTCACCTGGATCACATCGCGGGGCTCGTGTACCTCAGCGAGACGCTCGGGTTCTGCGAGGTCGGGGCCGCGGTGACGATCGCCAGCATCGATCCCGTGATCACCACGCTCCGCGCCGGGGTCTTCAACAACACGCTCTGGCCCGACTTCAGCAAGATCCCTCACCCTGACGTTCCCGTCGTCAAGTACCGAACACTGATCGAAGACGTCGAGCAGCGCGTCGGCGATCTCTGGGTCACGCCCGTCGCCGTCAGCCACACGGTGCCGACCGCAGGGTTCATCGTGCACGACGGCTCGAGCGGCATCATCTATTCGGGCGACACGGGCCCAACCGAGGCGCTCTGGCGGACCGCCCGTGGCCTCCGCGGTCTCCGTGCGGTCATCCTCGAGTGTGCGTTCCCGAACCGGCTCGGCCCGCTCGCGCAGGTCGCCAAGCACATGACGCCCGCGCTCATCCGGCGCGAGATCGACAAGCTTCCGCCGGATGTCCCCGTGTGGATTTTCCACATGAAGCCGCAATTCCACGAGGAAGTTTCCGAGGAGCTGGCGCGCATCGAGGGCGACCGGGTGTCCATCCTCGAGCAGGACCGTACCTACTCGATCTAGTGTCCCGTCCCAGAACTCACGCGAAGACTTCGCAGCAGGCGGAGGCGACGGGCGGGTGCGGTAGGGGGCGCCGGGACCACGGGACACGAGTCTCAGCGCGCGTCGTGGGAGGCCGGCGGCCGCACGACGCTCAACGCAATCGTCCCGAGCTCGCCGGCGCGTCAGGCGTCGGGGACCAGGATGACGGTCTCGCTCGACATTTCAACGCGGACGCGGTCGCCGAGGCGAAACACGCGCGTGTCGCCCACGGCGGGCAGCTCGACACGCAGCGGCACACTGGTGCCGATCTCGATCTCGTACAGATGGCGGGCGCCCTCGAAGACGCGCAACGCGACGTGCCCGGGGATGCCCGGCCCCCGCGCCATGGCCGCCTCGGTCATGGCGAGCGTCTCCGGCCGCAGGACCAAGAGCCCGCGATCGCCCAGCCGGTAGGCGCCGCTGCCGGCGACGGGCACGCGGTCGCCGCGCTGCGTCTCGACGACGACGCCGAGGTCGCGGACCTCGACCACATGCACGGGGAGAAAGCTTGCTGGCCCGAGCGCCTCGGCGACGGCCCGGCTCTGCGGTTGGTGGTAGAGCACGGCCGGCTCGCCGACCTGCAGCACGCGACCGCCGTCGATGACCGCGAGGCGGTCGGAAAGCGCCAGCGCGTCCGCGGCGTTCCGCGTCGCGTGCACGGTCGTCACCGCCAGGTCGCGGTGCAGCTTCGTCAGCTCGAGCCGGAGCGCCTTGCGCGCCGTCGGGTCGAGGTTGGCGAGCGGCTCGTCCAGCAGGAGGACCCGCGGCTCGACTGCGAGCGCCCGCGCCAGCGCCAGGCGACGACGCTGCTCGAGGGTCAGATTTTCGGGTTTGAGCGTCTCGGCGCCCGCGAGCGCGAGCCGGTCGAGCACGGTCGCGACCCGGCGCTCGATTTCGTCGGCGGCCAGGCGCTGCTGGCGGAGACCGTAGGCGACGTGCTCCCGCACGGGCAGGTGTGGCCAGAGCGCGCCGTCCTGAAAGACGTACCCGACGCCGCGGAGGCGTGGAGGCACGGTGGAGATGTCGTCGCCGTCGACGAGGACGCGCCCTTGCGTGATGGGCAGAAAGCCGGCGATCGCGCGCAGGACGTCGGATTTGCCCGAGTTCGGCGGCCCGAGGAACGTGAAGAACTCCCCGTAGCGGATGTGCACCGAGACCCCGCGCACGCCGGGGGGCGCCCCCCCGCGGGTGTCGAGCCCGTCGAGCCGGATGTCGACGAGCGGCCGAGTGGCGGTGCTCACGCCCGCGCCCCGGCCTCGCGCATCGTGACGAGCGGCACACAGGCGAGACCGATCGCCGCGCCCCCGGCGTGCTGGGCGAGGCGCGCGACGACGAGCGGAAACACCGGCGCGATCGACAGCACCTGCGGGAAGCGCAAGCCGCCGTAGAGCCACACCGTGACGAGCGACGTGATCCCGAGGATCCAGCCCGTCCAGCGGAGGGTGGCCGCCGGATCCGTCGTGCTGATGCGCTGAATGTGGAAGGGCAGGCTCACGAAGGTCACGGGGAGGAGGTGAGGCCCGGTCAGCCTCAACGCGGGATCACGCTGAACTCTTGCGCCTCATCCGTGAGCCTTGAGCGCGCAGAACCCTTGCGCCTCGATGCCGAGCGCGACGTTGAACTTCGAGCGGAAGTTCTCGAGAGCCACGGCGGCGGTCAGCTCGACGATCTGGGTTTCGGTGAAGTGCGCGCGCACGCGCGCGAACAGCTGGTCGGTGACCTTCCGATCGGTGCACGTCATCGCCTCCGCGTACTCGAGGGCCGTCTTCTCGCTCGCGTCGAAGAGTTGGCTGCTGGCGGCGTCGGTGACCTCGGCGATCTTCGCCTCCGACGCCCCCGCCTGCATCCCACGGGATGCATTGATGTCGATTCAGAAGGGGCACCCACTGATCAGCGCGACGCGCAGGTAGATCAGCGCGAGCAACTGCGGCGGAAGCAGACCCGATCGCTCGACGGCGGCCGCGAGCTGCTTGGCGGCCCGCATGATCCCGGGCGTGTGCGCCTGGATCTTGGTGGTGTTCAGGACGAAGCCGAAGGTGTCGGTCTCCTTCGCGAACGTCTCCTGCAGGACGGGATCGTTGCCGGGGTCGCCGATCTCTCTCACGCGCGGCATGGCGTGATTATACCCTCGGCCCGCTCAGGGCCGCCCGCCGCGTGAGCGTGTGAGGGCGTTCTCGATCGCGGGCAGCGCGTCGAGCAACACACTGCCGACGATCTGGAGACTCCGCGCCGACACCTTGTCGAGCGTGTCCTCCGGCGTGTGCCACGGCGGGTAGTCGAAGTCGATCAGCAGCGTCGCGGGCACTCCCAGGCGCATGAACGGCGCATGGTCATCCTCGACCGGGAGCGAGTCGGGGAGGAAGTGGGGGGCGTGGCCGAGCCGCGCCGCGCTGGCCCAGATGATATCGGTCAGCCAGCCGGTGGACGAGGTCTCCCGCCGGATGCCAAGATCCCGATCGCCGATCATGTCGGCCACGATCACGGCGCGCGGTAGGCGTCGCGCCCTGTCGAGCTCGATCGCCATCCGCCGCGATCCGTAGAGGCTGTCGACCGCAGTCCACGCCTCGCGAGCCTCCTCGCCGTCGAACCACACGATCCAGTACGTGTACTCGCGCGGCCGCTCGCGGAGCCCGCGCGCCAGCTCGATCAGGAGCGCGGTGCTCGAGCCGCCGTCGTTCGCGCCCACGAACTTGAACTCGCGGAACCACTTGGTGTCGTAGTGCCCACCGATCAAGATCACGTCGTGACGGCGGCCCGGCAGCGCGGCGACGACGTTGGCCATCGGGAGCCGTCCGTGGGGCGTGTCGGCGTCGAACGGCTCCACCCGCGCCGCGATCCCGGCCGTCCGGAGCTCGTCGACGACGTACTGGCGCGCCCGCACGGCTCCCGGCGACCCGGCCGGGCGCGGGCCAATGGCCACGAGCCGCTCGACGTGCCGCAGCGCGGCGGCGCCGTTGAACGACGGAGCGGGGCGCGTCTCCTGCGCACCCAGCGATGCGAGCCCGACCACCAGGACCGTGACGAGCGCCAGGCCAGGGAGCCCGCGACTCAACCCGGTTTCGTCCCGACCGCGCCGTAGTAGTTCAGCGTCAGCACGAAGGCGCCCTGCGCCACGACCTCCGTGAATCCGTCGAGCCACCGCGCGGCCGTCATCTCGTTCACGATGCCGAAGCTGACGGCGCGCTCAGCGCGACGCTCGAGGAAGGTCTTGGTCCACGGCTCGAGCGTCGTGTCCTGGTAGACGTCCGTCAGCAGGCGAACGCCTTCGAGGCCGGCGCTGCGGAGCAGGCCCGGAAGCCGCCGACCGCTGTGCGGCTCGAGATAGATGTGCGCAGCGACTCCGTGCATGATGCGATCCGTCAGCTCGCGGTCGGGATGCGTGACCGCGACGACCCCGAAGTCTTGATCCTGCACGCCGACGTGCCCACCCGACCGCGTCACGCGAGCCATCTCACGCACGACCCGCAGCGGATCGGCGACGTGCAAGATGACCGTAATGGCGAGCGCGGCGTCGAAGCGCCTCGCAGCGAACGGCAGGCGCGCGCCGTCGCCGACGCGCAGCGCGAGGCGGGCGCGGCCCGCCGCCTCGCGGCAGAGCCGGCGCGCCCGGTCGAGAAGGAGCCGACTGGAGTCGACGCCCACCACTTTGCCCCGTCGGCCCACGAGTGTCACCAAGTCGCGGACGACGACGCCCGTGCCGCAGCCGACCTCGAGCACGCGATCACCCGCCCTGACCGGGACGAACCTCAGGAAGCGCCGCCGCAGCCGGGCGTGCGCCGGCGTCCGGCCGCGCGACTCGAGGCCGGCCGCCATCTGCTCGAGGTTCGTCTGGGCATCGGCGTCGCGCCACGGATCGGGGTGTCGGTGCGTCATGCGGGCACGGCCCCCGCCGCCGCGGGCGTCGAGGCGGGCGCACTGCTCGCTGCAGAAATACCGCACCTGGCCGGCATCCGTGCGGCGGACGGCACGCGACTTCACGATGTAGGTCTGGCATACCGGATCCTTGACGAGCTCGTCGGGAAGCGCACGAGGCGCGCTTCGCGCCGGCAAGCGCATCCGGCGCAGCAGCGGGAGCAGCAACACGACGGCTACGGCCACGAACAGGAGAATCGGAAGGAGCCGCATGAGACTCAGCGGTCGGGCTTGATGGACACCGCCCGGAGGAACTCTTTGTCCTGGGTGGTCAGCTCGGACGAGACGGTGACGCCCTTCTTGCTGCCGGCGAAAAAGATGCCCGTATCGGCGCCCCGGCGCAGAATCTCCTGGACGGCGTCGCGCGCCGCGTCGGCGGCGGAGAGCGAGACCTCGATCGATTGCAAGAGTTTCTTGAGGAGCGCGTCGACCTGACGTTCCCGAGCCATCGCGCCCCCTACGATATCATAGGGCGATGAACGCGGCCTGGACGTGGCTGTCGTCGTCCGCGCACTATACGCGGGGGAAGCTGACGCTCCGCGAGGACGCGTGGCGGCTGCCGGACGGCCAGGAGGTCGTCTATCCGGTCCTCGCGGTCGGCGTGACGGTGGGCGTGCTCCCGTTCGTGGACGCGACCCGGGTGCTCCTGGTCGGGCAGTACCGCCACCTTCTGGGTGCCGTCTCGTGGGAGCTGCCGGGGGGCGGCGCTCACGGCGGTGAGGATCCGCTGGTCGCGGCCCAGCGCGAGCTGCGCGAGGAGGGAGGCTACCGGGCCGATCGATTCGCGTTCTTGACGCGCTTTTATCCGTCCAACGCCTACCTCGACGAGATCGCGTACTGCTACGCGGCGTACGGCCTGACGCTCGATCCCCTGCCCGCCGACCACGACGAGTTCCTCGCGCGGCGGGTCGTGTCGCTCGCGGACGCGGTGCGCATGGCCATCGACGGCGAAATCACGGAGTCGGTCTCGAAGATGACTCTGCTGCAGTACCTTGCGCGACCGCCCGGGAGATCGTAGACGTCGAGCCTCATGACAGCGCCCGGCCGAGGTCGTCGAGCAGATCGTCCGGATGCTCGAGACCGACCGACAGCCGCAAGAGGTTCTCAGGGGTGCGCGTGCCGGCGCCCTCGATCGACGCCCGATGCTCGACGAGACTCTCCGTGCCGCCGAAGCTCGTCGCTCGCGTGAAGACGCGGAGCTTCGCGGCGACCTCCATCGCGCGCGCCTGATCCCCCCGCACCTGGACCGACACCATCCCGCCGAAGGCCGTCATCTGGCGGCGGGCAACGTCATGCGCGGGGTGCGTGGGGAGTCCCGGGTAATGGACCACCTCGACGCGCGGATGGCCGTGCAGGAACGTGGCGACCTGGAGGGCGTTCTCGCAGTGAGCGCGCACCCGGCACGGAAGCGTCCGGATCCCGCGGCGAACGAGCCAGCAGTCGAACGGTGACGGCACGGCCCCTCCGGAGGCCTGGACCGCGCGGATCCGGTCGAACCGCGCGTCGCGAGTCCTGGAAACGACCACGCCCCCGAGCACGTCGCCGTGGCCGCCGAGGTATTTCGTCGTCGCGTGGAGGACCAGATCGGCGCCGAGCTTGAACGGCGACTGGAGCACCGGCGTCGCCGTCGTGTTGTCGCAGACGTAGAGCGCGCCCGTCTTCTTGGCGATCTCGCCGATCGCCGCGATGTCCGTGATCTTCCACAGCGGGTTCGACGGCGTTTCCACCCAGAAGAGGCGTGTGCTCGCCCTGATCGCCGCCCGCACGGCCGCGGTGTCGGCCATGTCGACGAAGGTGGTGTCGAGTCCCCACCCGGCGAAGGTCTCGCGCAGCAGTCGCGAGGTCCCGTGATAGGCGTCGATCGGCGCGACGACGTGGTCGCCCGGCCTGAGCGTCAACAAGATAGCGGAGGTCGCGGCCGAGGCCGACGCGAAGGCCGCGGCCGCCTCGCCCCCCTCGAGGGCGGCGAGGCACTCCTCCAGCGCGCTGCGGTTGGGATTACTGTTGCGCGAGTACAGGAACCCGCGCGGGTACGAGCCGTCCGCATCACGCTCGAAGGTCGTGGACGGATGGATCGCGGGCGTCACCGCGCCGGTCCCGGGATCGACGTGCACCCCGGCGTGGACCGCGACCGTTTCGATCCGCATCTCAGTCGCCTTTCTTTGTAGCGGGTGCCGTGAGCACGAAATTGCCGAGGGTGGCCTGAAACAGGCGCTCCTCGGATCTATCCGGCGGTGAAGCCACCGTCGACGACCAGCTCGGCGCCAGTCATGAACGAGGACTCGTCGCTCGCGAGGAACAGGGCGACGTAGGCGATCTCGCGCGGCTGGGCGATCCGTCCGAGCGGGATCCCGGTTTCGAACTCCTTCCGGATCGCCTCGGTGAGATACGGCGCCTGGAGCGGTGTGTCGACGATCCCGGGGTGGATCACGTTGCAGCGGATCTTGTCTCGGGCGAACTGGATCGCGAGCGATTTGGTCAGGGAGATGAGCGCGCCTTTCGCGGCGGTGTACGCGT
>WNFF01009865.1_pt1 | contig 12023 bp, 11 predicted proteins | sample 5400441 | NCBI WGS metagenome assembly WNFF01 (sample SAMN13153345, study PRJNA577476) | soil metagenome | isolation source: 120 cm saprolite under Douglas fir tree site 2 hole 3 replicate 1 | place: USA:California | collected 2015-04-18
TAAAGACGAGGTCCACCAGTATCACCAGAAATATGGAAACCACAACCGCGCGCGTGGTTGATCGGCCGACCTGCTCCGCGCCCGCGCCCGTGGAAAGCCCTTCGTGGCATCCCACAGCTGTGATTGTGATGCCGAACATAACGCTCTTGACCAATCCCGTCGTGATGTCGCGCAGATAGAGCGCGTCTAAAGACGAGTCAATATAACCGACCAATGTGAAATCCGCCTGTGTCACGCCAAAGAGCGCTCCGCCGAGAATCCCCATGAAGTTGGCCCAGATCGTAAGGCACGGCAGCATCACGATCATGGCGATAAATTTCGGCGTAACCAGGAAATCAATCGGATCGATCGCCATCGTCTCCAGGGCGTCGATTTCTTCCGTGACCTTCATCGTGCCGATTTCCGCGGCGAACGCCGAACCAGACCGCCCGATGACCACAATCGCCGTAATCAGCGGCCCAAGTTCCCGCGTCATCGAAATGGCCACGGCGCTGGCAACGAAGGTCAAGGCGCCGAACTTGCGCAGCTCATAAGCGCTTTGCAGCGCCAGAATCAACCCAATGAAGAACGTGATCAAGGAAAGAATGGGGAGCGCACCAACGCCCGCCTGCATGGCCTGCGATACAGCGCGCTGCAAGCGGAGCGGCTTGCCCTGGAAAGGAGCGACGAATGTGAAATACGCGGCCCGGCCGCCCAGCGTGGTCAGCGCTCCCAGATATGCAAGCCCGTCGGTAACCGATTCTCCAATTTGCGTCGTCAGTTCCACATTGATCTCGTCGGGCTTCCTCGGTTTGTGGGTTTGGCAGGCTCAGGGCGCCACGGATTGCTCTTCGTTCTCGTAAATCTCAAAGATTTTCACCAGCTTGGAGAGCTGCAGAACTTCCCGAATCGTTCGATTCAGGCCGAACAGGATGAAACGCGAACCGACATCGCGCGACGCTTTGAGGCCTTCCACCAGCGATGCCACGCCGGAACTGTCCATGTAACGAACCGCCCCAAGGTTGAGCACGACTCGCGGCACTTTCAGTTCGCGAAACTCACGCAGAAGCGCCTTCCGCAATACCGGTGAAGTCGCAAGATCGATGTCTCCCGAAATATCGAAAATCGTAATCTTGTCCAAATGGCGCGCGGCAATCTGCAAGTTGGGTTCTCCTCAAGAGCCTTTCTGGGGCCCGTGCAAAATCTTCACCAGGCGGAGCTGATTCCTGCCCTTCCTGCGGCTGAATTCTACCGTATCCATGCTCTCACGTATAAAGTGCAGGCCCAGCCCCCCGGGGCGCACATCTTCGAGCGCGCGCCCGCACATTTTCTTCGCATTCACCGTCACACCGCGATCTTCCAGGACGATTTCAAGAGCATCACGGCCCCGGCCATCCCGCGACACATGAATCCGGCGGCAGGATACCTCGATGGGCCGTTCAGCGTCTCCGAGGTAGGCATGGCGGATGATATTCGTCAGCGCTTCGTCGACGGCGAGAACTACGGCATGGCATTCCAGTTCGGAAAATCCCAGCGTCGCCGCGAGCTGTCCCAAGACATTTCGCACAACACGGAGCATCTCCGGATCACTCCGCAATTCCATTCGCAGCAGCAAACGGCCCGCGCTCATGCGCGCGCTCCCTCTCGGTCTCCGAATCTGGATTTAACGCGAACTCGGGGCCGACAAGTGATAAGCATGGATCCGTTTTCGAACCTGATGTTCTTCTGGGGACAGCCCGCCGATGCCACAACTGCCCCGATGATACACGCAATTTCGCCCGCAGCAACCCGCCGGCCCACGCCGGGCCTCTCAACGCGGCTGAGATGCCTATTCCCCTGGATTCTTGTGATTTGCAGAAGATTCTAGCCTGTGCAGGAAGGGTTTCGAAACAGCCGTAAAGGTGCACCCATTACGGCTTGGGAATTGTCTGGGTAACAGATTAGGTGTATGTTGGTTCCCCGGCTAGTTTTAGCTTCCAGGGAAGTATGTCTGGCATGCGGAACCCGGCTCACCTGCTGACCTACCCTGCGTGGGATGTATCTCTACATGACTCGGGAGACCACTGCTATGAGAGCTCCCGCTGTGTATTGGATGCGCTTCCTTGTGCTTACTCTGCTCGCTCTGATTGCCGCAACTTTATTCATCGGGAGTTTGACCCCGTCTAATACCGGAAATGACCGCGTTCACCTCAAACCCTCTGAGGCGTTTGGGCGCGTTTATGCGGCGCCAACTCAGGTCAAGGTTGTGGATCTGATTCCATCAAGCCTGAGTGGTGAAACCAATCAAGACAGCGAGCCCTTCCTGGCAATCCAGACAGCTAACCCCCAGGTCATGGTCGCGTCGGCGTTCACACCAAACCCGGTATCGAGCAGCGGGAATGCCCCTGTCTATGTTTCCCAAGACGGTGGCAACAGCTGGGTCCTGAACGCTATCACTCCTGTTCAGAGAATGACTTGTGACATCACCCATGCGCTGGCCCCTGGCGAAAATCACCCCCGCGGCGATCTTCATGCCGGCACACTGGCTTGCGCGGCATCCATCACTCTGAACGAATCGGAAACAACTGATGTTTCTTCCGGCACAGCCATGAGTGTGCAGTCCAGCCGCAACAACGTGGACCAGCCATTCGTGCGCGCATTAGCCATTTCCAATAGCGACCACATCTATGTCGGCCTTAACGATTTCAACCAAACTAACGGGCACACGGCAACGGTCGACGTGTCGCTCGATGGCGGGGCGACATACAAATCCTTTTCCATCGAGTCGCGCACGACCATGGGACAGGATGGGCCATCGGTTCGTCCGGCGGTCGCCGGCGACAATACCGTTTACGCGGCTTTTTTCGGCTGGCGCAAGTTTGACGGCAAAATCGCCACCAGCGACGTCGTCGTTGTCCGGGATGATGCAGGAGGAATCGGTCCTAATGCTTTTCAGTCGCTGAGAGACCAGTCGGACAAGTTACCGGGCCGGCTGGTTGTCAAACGCGTCTCTATCCCGTGGTCCAATTCGCCCACATTGGGGCAGGAGCGAATCGGTTCAACGCTTTCCATCGCAGTGGATCCAAACAACAGTTCCATCGTGTACGTCGGTTGGGCAGACCGTGGAAGCAAGAAAGATATTTATACACTTCATGTGCGCCGCTCGGCTGACCGAGGCGCGACGTGGTCCAAGGCGGATTTACCCCACACGACGATCAGCAATGCCACGAACATCGCACTAGCGGTGGCCAACAATGGCGTTGCCGCCATTCTCTATCAGCAATTAACGAACGGCCGGTGGGTCACCCATGTGGTCCAGTCGCACAACGCGTTCGTGAACATTCAAGACACGATTCTGGCAAGTGTCCCCGCGAACGAGCCTGCTCAGCAGTTCTTGCCCTATCTGGGGGATTACGACTATCTGCTTTCAGTAGGGAATGAGTTTCGCGGCGTTTTCTGCGCGAACAACACTCCGGACCGCGCTAATTTCCCCTCGGGCGTAACCTACCAGCGGGCGGCGGATTTCAGTGCGAAGACGCTCACCGACGGTTCCGGCAATCGCGTGGCGATTTCCATCGATCCGTTCTATTTCAGTGTTCCGGTGATTCCGTGAAGCGCATTTGTGTCATGCGGTGGGGGAAGGAGAGGCGCATGAATATTTCGCCAATCTTCTTTGGGGGCATCTTGTGGGCTCTCCTGGCGGCGCCGGCAGTCGCTGGGCGGCTGCAAGCGACGAGCAATCAGGCGGCCTTGATCAAACAATCGAGCATCGTCTTTACAGGGACGGTCAGCCAACTCGGAGCCACCTCGTTTGCCGACGTCCCGCAATCGGCGCAAACGATTGTCGTTCGCGTGGACTCTGTCTTGAAAAAGCCTCCAGCTGTTTCGCTGAAAAAGGGCGACAAGGTCACCGTTGAGATGAAGGACCCCTCGGCTCTCCAGGAAGGGACCCGGGCAACGTTTTACACGGAAGGATGGCTCTTTGGTTCAGGCGTTGCCGTGAAGGAATTGGGCCATGAGGTCTTGCCCAGCGGCGGGGCGACGCCAGCAGAAGCCGGCTCAGTTGAAAATGCCTTCCGACAGACTCACGAGCAGGTCAGCGATCAAGAACTGCAAAACCGGATCGCCTCTGCGGACTATGTCGTCGTCGCCCGCGTCATGGATGTCCGCCGCTGGGTCGTGCCCAAGTCAGCCGGCGCACCTTCACACATCACCGAGCACCAGCCGGACTGGCATGAAGCCATTCTCGAAATCCGCTCCGTCCTCAAAGGTACAAAACCCAAAAAGAACAAGATGGTCCTCCGATTTCCTGGATGCCAAGATGTAGCGTGGGTTCACTTTCCCAAGTTCGCGAAAAATCAGCAGGGGGTCTTCTTCTTGAAGAAGGATCAGGTTTCGGGTGCTCCCACGAGGCGCGCGTCCGCTCCCTCCTCAAAAAGTAAAGAGCGCTGCGCCGCGGCGCCCCCACGAAATCCTATCGGAGATTGACTTCGGAGGAACGTGGAAGCTCGGAGGAGGTAGTACCCTTCCCTTCTTTCACTTTATATAAAAAGTCAGCAGCGTCCGTGCCCGCATGCCCTCCGCGTCGAAATTGTTTTATCATTCTTACCAGTACGCGCATTGTCGGGCGTAGTGTTCAGTACTCTCCGCGCCGTTTGCGTTAGAATCGTTTGCCTATGAAGCGCCGCAATCGCAAGCGAAGCTCGAAAGTTGCCGGCCTTCCCAAGATTCCCAGCGATGCGGAAAAGCCCGCGAGCCCCTCCGGGATTTCCAGAGACGCGGAACAGCTTGCGGGATCTCCCGACATCCTCAGTGATGCGGAAAACTTTGCGAGCTCTCCCAATATCGCCAGTGATGCCGAAAACCCTGCGGCTTCTTCTGTCACGCTTGCCGGGGCAGACCGCCGGATTCATCCTCGCTACGAGTTTATTGCCGCTGTTGAGGTAGTTGCGGCTGAATCCGGCGCGCGGATTGAAACGCGCGTCCGTGACTTGAGTCAGCAAGGCTGCTATGTGGACACGAACGACGCCCTTCCTTTAGGGACGGTCACGGACATACGCATCATAAAGGGGGCGCAATTGTTCGAAGCCCGGGCAAGAATCGTCTACTCCCGAGTTGGCAAGGGCATGGGGCTGGTGTTTACCGACATCGAGGCGGAGCAGCTTCAGACTCTTGAAACGTGGCTTGCCGAATCTCGCGAGACCTCCTGGCTCGCCGCAAACCGCCGAAGGAGTCAGCGAGTATTGATGACAATCCCAGTCCGAGTTTCCGGGCAGGCCGGCGTTGGATTGCCGTTTGAAGAAGAGACTCACACGCGGGCCATCAGTGCTCACGGTGCGTTGATCCGCGTGTCGACGCAGGTGCACAGAGGACAGCGGCTCACTCTGTCGAACGTCCAGACAAAAGGTGCGCTGGAATGTGTTGTCGCGCACGTTGACAGGCATCAAAAAGATCATCCTCAGGTGGGAGTGGAGTTCACACTGCCCAATCCTATGTTCTGGCACGTGGCCTTTCCGCCAAAAGACTGGACGCCCCGTCACCCAGATGCGAAATCCCCCGCAAAAACGGGCGAATCGAGCTGAAATCCCGCCTTCGCCGTCAGCGATTCAAAACAATGAATTTACGTTTGCGGCTAAGGTGCGGGCTACTGAATTCGCGTAGGCGATTTCGTAGTCCGAAGTAGCAACCCGACATGTTTCAGTGCTGTGTTTTCAGGGCGACGCTAAGAGGGCGCTGCGCGAACGCTTGCCAGGTTGCCTCAAGACTTACCAGCGCCAGGCTTCAACGGTTATGGCGGGCAAAAGTGCAGGAAGCATTCGGGTAGGCACGTCCGCGTTCGCGGCTATGTTTTCTTGGGATGGGCAAACGCAGGGGCGAGCCCAACGGGCCCCCGTCGAAACAGCACCTTTTGATTGGAATGTTGAACGGAAGGATGTCGATTTCATGCTGTTACGTATCGTCGCGAAAGCGATTAAGCGGCCTTCCAGGAAACGTGCTCCTAGATCAAATTGAACACCAGATTGCCGCTATTTCGTCGATTCAATCGGAAAGCATTCTCATCCGAGTGATTCTACGCGTCTATATCGCTCCCGTTGTGAGAGAGCCCGCCGATTCCTCTTCTCGACCAAGACCAGAAGTGTCTAGATTATCTCTCTCTGCCGTGGGGCGCTCCAGTAGCAGGTCCTCATTAGTGAGCAATCGTCGAATCTCACGGAACGTGCGCCATGCCGTTTTGTAAGTGACGGCAGTCTCGCGCTGAATCCGCTTTGCGGAGATAGCGCAACGCGTGGAACCCATTAGGTACATGACGTAGAACCAAGTCTTGAGTGAAGTGGTGCTCTTCGCAAAGACAGTCCCAGTGAGCGGGTATATGTGATTCCCACAGTAGTCGCAGGCATACGCTGTGCGGCCAGTTACGCGGTGATGCTTGCGCTCGATGCTGCACTTCTCGCACTTGGCGACCCCATTCGGCCAGCGCTGCTCTTTGATGTATTCGAGGCAGGCATCATCATTCGCAAATTCGCGGTTAAAATCGGCCACCGAATAGAACCATTCTTTTGCAATGCCAGGTCTGGGCTTCATGTCAGCCTCGCAGAGGTATCAAGCGTATTGCCATGCCTGTACTTAAGGGATAGATGCTGATAAGTGCCTGAAAACCGCGCGAGAAGAAGACTCAAGCCCTGCGACCGCATTTCCGACGGTTCGCGCACAGATCGAGCTCCAACTCTGATTGGTTCCAAAATAGCAGCCTCCTTTGCAATAAGCAGCGCCTAGCCCAGAGCCTGGAAATTATTTAGCCTTACATAGCTCCAAGAGGCGAGGGATACTGTGAATCTCAATCACTTCCCTTCGAAGTCTAACGAGCCCCTGATCTTCCCAGTTGGTGAGTAGACGGCACACAGAGAACGAGGTCATGGCTGTCATCTGCGCCAGCGCTTCCTGCGAGACGTTGATTTCGACATGGCTGTTCACTTTGTGACCTATTTGATCAAGCAGACGAACCAGGCCATGAGCCAGACGTGGCGAGACCGTTTCAGTGGAAACTTCACAAAATCGGCGTTCAAGCTCTTGAAGACGCTGTTCAAGGATGCTCTTTGCGTTGCATCGAAGGACTGGGAAACGTTCTATAACAGTCTCGAAGGTCGCCGAGTCCCAGGCAAGCACCTTGCAATCCTGGATTGCTTGTGCTGTCGAGGACTGCTTACTCCCCGCCACCAAAGCAAGCTCGGAAATTACTTCTCCAGGGATGCATAGCCGAAGAATGACTTCCGTGCCGCGTTCACTGAACTGCGTTATCTTCACACGACCTTCAGTCAGCAAGAAAACTTGCTCAATTTGATCTCCCGCGAAATACATCACCTCGCCGCACGGGAAATCCATAGGGCGTGCTCTGGATAAAATATGTGTGCAAAGAGAACTGGGAAGACTCGCAAATAGCTCGGATCTTGTCAGCAATGAATTCTTCTCCCCTGCCTCGGCCATGATAGGTCTCCAAGCGCTGACTGGAATGTCTCCGATGGAGCTCCAGTCGGCGCAGCTCGAAAGTTTCAAGTTAGTGGTTTGTTAGGGAAGAACGGCTTGACATCGCCAATCCACAAAGTTGGACGAGGCCGAAAGCCGCCGGTTTGTACAGATTAAGTCGAGCTTATGAGCGGGAGGGTATTGGAGGGGCGCGTCCGAGGAGAGACCCTAAGATGAGACGGCGGAATGACGCAGAGTTCGCTCGTGGAATAGAGCCTCTCGCAGGGCTTGCATGTAACAGGTACTTCGTCCCAGAGAAATCTCCGACAGGCAATCGGGAGGTTGTCGCAACTGTGTCTGTCTGCGGTGGCAACTTAGCATTCAGAGCCTTCCCGGATCCACCAAAGGCTCTTGGAAATGAAGTCGGATCAGCTAATGAAAAGGCCCCGCGTCCGTCGTTGACAAGGACCGCAAGGGGCTCTCCCCGCCAGGCTGAACTGACGATGACGTCGGGAAAGTCGTCGCCGTTCACATCGCGAGTGGCGATTCGCAACCCCCCCGAGGGCCCGACCAAATGGATGGATTGCTGTCCAGCCGCGCTGAGTTGGAATTGAACCCTGTAAATTGTACCAGAGGAGTTATTTGATACCGACTGTACGCTTGCTAGATCTGGACGAAGGTCTCCGTCAAAATCGTCAATTGCAAAGGCTAACCTAGACCCAGAGACAGGCAAACTTACATTTCTTGCTTGTGCTTGAGCTGGTATGCCGGCAAAGAAGGATCCAATGAGGGCGAGCAAACAAACCCGCAGAGCCGCGGGTAGTGGGATGATCTGCCTAGTCAATTTGCTCCACCAAGGCACGTCTGAAAGCACAATGACTCACTCTAATGCCCGTCGTTATTCAACTGCTTGATCGGTTCGACCCTATTCGTGCCCTACTCTTAGTGCAGGTACCCCGCCAATTGGTACTTCGGTCGAAAGTCATTGCATCTAAAGACATTTACGGTCACGGTGCCTTGCCGGACGCGCAAATCACCTTGCACAATTATGGCAAAGTTCTTCACCATTTCTGAACCATTTTGGGACTTACTCTCTATCAAGTTCATTGGACTGACGATGCGGGTTGTTTGCTGGCATGGCCTGTGGCTCGCCAAAACCTGATCCGCACCCAAGAGAGCCCGGTTCGCCGTCGCAAAGGCTTGGTTGTCTTCGATCTATAGTGCTCCGAGAGCGCGAAGGTCCTTCCTTGCAGGAAAACCGCAGCGCGTCGGGCACACATATAAGGGCCGGGAACCCAGGACATGCGTGCTCCCGCTCTAAGTTCGTTTGGGTTAGGCAGCCCGGTCTACTTGACCGCCCCGACGGTGAAGCCAGCGATGAAGCGATCAAGGAACAGGTTGTACATGAAGGCAATGGGAAGACTGGCGATCAGACAGGCGGCCATCAGCGCTCCCCAGTAGTAGACATCTCCGCGAACCAAGAAGATGGGGATGCCCGTCCCAATCATCTGATTCGATTCGGAAGAGATGAAGGTCAACGCATAGACAAATTCCTGGGTTACCAGAGTAAACGTGAAGATCACGACGGTGAGAATTCCCGAGACGGAGATGGGAATCACCAACTTCACGAACGCGCCGAAGCGCGTGAGGCCGTCCACCATAGCCGCGTCTTCCAACTCCTTGGGGATGGACTTGAAGAAACCCATCAGAAGCCAGATGGAAAAAGGAACCGTGAAGGTGGGGTAGACGAGAATTAACGCCCACAAGGAATCCTGCAGGCCGAGATACGCCACTACTCTGGAAAGAGGAATGAAGAGCAAGGTCGGTGGAACTAAATACGTAAGAAAGATGCCGATGCCGAGGCGTTCACCCCAGCGGCCGGAGAGCCTGGCGAGTGCATACGCGGCAGGCACGGCCAGCAGTAACGTGATGGCAACGACGATGACACCGACGAAAGCGGTGTTGCCCAGCCAGCGAACGAATCTGGTTTCGGTGAAAAGAAACTTCACATGTTCCAGAGTGGGCTTGGCATTAAAGAGGAAGGGGTTGTTCTCCATCGTGTAGAGATCGAGGTTCTGCTTGAAGCTGGTGATCAGCATCCAATAGAAAGGGAACGCCAGGAGGATCGTAAACGTCCCGAGCACGACGACGTGGACGACATTGCCCCAGATGCGCCGCGAAATTCCCTTGGCCATCAGTTCACCTCAGCGCGATGAGCGATGCGCAGCATGAAATAGGCAAGGATCACCAGTAAAGGCACGAGGAAAAGCGAGATCGCGGCGCCTGCGGCGAGGTCGCTGCCCTGAATGCCCATGGCAAAAGCCAGGGAAGGCAGGGTCTGCGTGGAGTCGAACGGCCCGCCAGCGGTGAGAATGTAGACAACGGTCATGTCGGTGAACGTGAAGATGAGTCCGAAGAGCACGGCCACGCTGATGATGGGCCTCATCATGGGAATGACGATCTGGAGCTGCGTGCGCCAGAAGCCGGCCCCATCCACCGCGGCGGCCTCTGGAATGTCCTTGGGAATGGCGGTGCGGCCGGCGAGCAAGATGACGGTGGAAAATGGCATCAAGCGCCAACTGTGGACCAAGAGGACGGCAGCGATGGCGAGACGAGGTTCGCCCAGCCACATCGGGGCGCTGAACGGCTTGTAAATGTGTACGGCCACAAGGACCCAGGTGATCACGCTGTAGATCGAATCAAGGATCCATTTCCATCCGATGGCGCCGAGCGCGATGGGCGCAACCCACGGCAGAAGAATCAGAAAACGGATCAGGCCGCGGCCGCGGAAGGTCTTTTCCAGGGAGATGGCGAGAATGTTGGCGCCGACGATCACCACGATTTGGGAGCAAATGGTGAAGATGAAGGAATTGCGAATGGCAACGCGAAAACTGGGGCTTTGCAGGATGCTGCGGAAGTTTTCCAGCCCAACGAAATGCATTTCGGCGTTGCCGATGCGCGCGTCACTGAAGGCATAGAAAATGGCAAGCAGAAAGGGCCCGCCGACGAGCAGCAAGATGTAGAGAACCGCGGGTGCAAACATGGCGGCACCCAGCAGCGGGCTCTGAGCCGCGCCCATGGACTTTATTTTGCTGCGGGCTACCGCCATGAAACGGCCCTCGGCTCGACGCGTTTTTCGGAGGAGCGGTCGAAGAATTTCAGCTGACGCTGAGGTACGGCGAAGTCATAGCTGCCGCCCAACTGAAGATTCTGCGCCGAGGAGAGGCGCGAGAAGATTTTCTTGCCGTCGAGCTTTCCACCGGTCAATGTACCGGAAACAATCCACTCCGAGCCCAGGTATTCGATATTTTCGACCTTGAAACGGAACGGAACGGAGGCATCGGTCACCGTGGAGACCGGCCGGAAGTGTTCGGGGCGAAAGCCGACGATCGCGTCGCCAAGCTCGGCGAGGTTCATCGGCGGCGAGCCTAGAAAGGTGGCGACGAATGTGTCAGCGGGATTGTCATAGACATCGGTGGGAGTGCCGAGCTGGCGAACGACGCCTTTGTTGAGCACCATGACACGGTCGCCCATGGCCATGGCTTCCACTTGATCGTGCGTGACGTAGATGGTCGTGGTACGCACACGGCGATGAAAGCGCTCAAGCTCCTCGCGGGCGGAGGCCCGGAGCTTAGCGTCGAGGTTGGAAAGAGGTTCGTCGAGCAGGAAAACGGCGGGCTCGCGGACGATGGCGCGGGCCAGCGCGACTCTCTGCCGCTCACCTCCGGAAAGCTCCCGGGGCTTGCGATCGAGGAGCGCGCCAATGCCCAGAAGAGAGGCCGCCCACTCGACTTTCTCTTTGTGCAGTTCTTTCTTTACGTTCTGGGCCTTCAGAGGAAACGCAATGTTTTTGTAGACGGAGAGGTGCGGATAGAGCGCATAGCTCTGGAAGACCATGGCGATGCGACGCTCACGTGGAGAGAGATCGTTGACGACCTGGCCGCCGATGAGGATTTCGCCGGACGTGGGCGTTTCCAGCCCGGCAATCATCCGCAATAGAGTCGTTTTTCCGGAGCCGGAAGGCCCGAGGAAAACCAGAAACTCGCCTTCGCGAGTTTCGAGGTTCACGTCGTTGACGGCTCCGAGTTGTCCTTCTTTGAATACCTTTGTCAGGTCGCGTGTCTCAACGACAGCCATCGGGCCCTCGTCCGGTCATTTCCACCTGGCAAAGATGCGCTTGTATTCGTCTTCGGCAGTCTTGGCGGCATTCTCCGGAGTTTCGTCGCCCCGCGCCACTTTGGCGAACATGGTGGGAATGACCCATGCTTTGAAGGCCTCGTCGATGGCGGCTGAGCCGTAACCAGGATAACCGACGTTTGTGGCCCAATCGAGAACGTTGCCGAGGACTTTGTACTTGTCCGGGGGAGTGGCCCGCGGATCATTGGAGATTTCCTGCTTGAGGTTGGGGACGGTGCTGGGGAAGCACGGGAAATTGTAAAACTGGCCCGCGGTAAAGCCGTCATGGAAAGCATCGATGTAGTCGATCAGGAATTGCTGCGCGCCGTCCTTGTTTTCGGCGAAGTCCCAGATGACGTAGCAGTCCATGACGTGCTCGGCGGCGATGCGGCGAACCGGCCCCTTCAGCGCCTGGCTGATCATAATCT
>WNFF01005646.1_pt1 | contig 12020 bp, 7 predicted proteins | sample 5400441 | NCBI WGS metagenome assembly WNFF01 (sample SAMN13153345, study PRJNA577476) | soil metagenome | isolation source: 120 cm saprolite under Douglas fir tree site 2 hole 3 replicate 1 | place: USA:California | collected 2015-04-18
ATAAATTTACATTCCATTACAATTACAGGTTTGCTCTCATGGATTGGCGTTAAGTAGAGGGCTAACCGCATCTTTATTTAGATAAAGGTCATACATATGAGCCGAGTTCTGGTTACCGGAGGCGCCGGTTTTATTGGCAGTCACTTATGCGAAGCCTTGCTCAAGCGAGGCGACGAAGTATCCGTCATCGACGATCTCTCCACTGGCCGGATCGAAAACATCGCACACCTCCAGGATCGTGAAGATTTTCAGTTGACCGTGTGCTCTGTCCTGGAGGGTGCCAAGCTGGAACCGCTGGTAAGGAAAGCCGACGCGATCTTTCATTTGGCGGCCGTAGTTGGAGTGCAAAAAATCATCACCGCTCCAGTGGAGACAATCGAGACCAACGTCCTAGGCACTCATAACATTCTGTCGCAGGCAGCTCGCTACGGTAAGCTTTGCCTGATCGCATCTACTTCCGAGGTTTACGGTAAGAGTAATAAAGTCCCGTTTACCGAGGAAGACGACGTAGTGTACGGCCCCACCACCAAGAGCCGTTGGAGTTACGCGTGCTCGAAAGCCATCGACGAATTTCTCGCTCTCTCCTACTACAGAACGCAGGGACTTCCGGTGGTCATTGCTCGATTGTTTAACACTACGGGACCACGTCAGACGGGGTACTACGGCATGGTGCTGCCGCGCTTTGTGGATCAAGCGCTTAAGGGCTTGCCAATCACGGTGTTTGGAAACGGCCGCCAAACCCGGTGTTTTGCCGATGTAGCTGACGTGGTGCGCGCGTTGCTTGCACTGATGGAACACCCAGACGCGATTGGGCAAGTATTCAACATAGGTAATCCTGAAGAAGTCTCGATGTATGAACTGGCCGAACTGGTGAAGAAGCTAGCGCACAGCAAGTCACGGATTCGATTGGTTCCTTATGACGAGGCCTACCAGCCCGGCTTCGAGGATATGGAGCGTCGCGTTCCCAACATCGAGAAAATCTCCCGGCTGATCGGCTACACGCCAAGGATAAAGTTACTCGAAATCATCAATCGAATGATTGAAAGCCGCGGTCAGGAAGTAATCACGTCCGCAGCCATGCCGGTTACGGCTGCTCAGCAGCGCGTTGTGCGGGCCGGTGTTGTGGAATGATTCTTCCGCCCTCAGTAAAACGATATGTTTCACCTCGCCATGTGAAGGTTCGGCTGGCGTAACTGGCTGCCCAGGTAAGGAACCCCACGAGGTCCCTCAGCGGATAAAGCCAGCACAAGCTCAAAGCTCTCGGGTCTCTAACGATTCCCCACCCCACGCTCACTGACTGAATTATGCGATTGAGGAATGCCGCGGCAAACAGACCAACCCCGAGATATGGATGCCCCAAAGCTGTCGCGGCTACCGAACCCAGCACCCCAAATGGCATGGCAAAAGTGAGGCCACTACCAAGGTGTCCCTTCGGCCGAGAGTAGCGAGTGCTCTTCATCCATCGTAATTGATCGCTTAAAGTTTGTTTTACAGAGCGGGGAAGCAGCACATGGCCCACAATATAGTGGGACAAAACAACTTTGTATCCCGCTGCCCAGACTTCGTTGCCTAATACGAAGTCGTCGGAATAATAGTCTGCGGTGGATCCGATGCCGCCGATGGCGGCGAGCGCATCGCGACGTGTTGCTATGGCCAAGCCCAGCGCGAAGCGCATTCCTTCCATCATGTCCGCCACCATAACCCCAGATGGCATTTCTATCGACATTCCAAGCGCCTCTAATAACGACCAGAAATCTTGCGTCGGGATGCCACGATATAAGCAGGTTACGAGGCCTACTTTCGAATCCAGCAATGGCGCGACGATGCTGCGCAAGAAATCGGGGAGGACCTCTACGTCACTGTCACTAAGCACCAGATAGGAGTTCGACGATGCTTCCAGCATCTTGTCGAGCGAGAACACCTTGGCATTTGGCCAGGTAGGAACGCCGGAGAGGACGATGCGCGACTTCACCTTCGGGTAGCGCCGCTGAAGCTCTTCCGCGACCTGAAGTGCCGCGTCGTCTGCGGCACGCGCGCCAAACATGATTTCAAAGTCAGGGTAGTCCTGCTGGAAGAACCTCTCCAGATTTTCGCGGAGCTTTGGTTCCATTCCGTGCACTGGCTTCAGCACAGTGACTGCTGGGAGAGAAGATTCTGGAAGAGAATCAGCCGCTAATTTATCTGCAAACGCCTGCCGACGATAGCGAAGCGCCGCGCGCAACACCATGCCAAGGAAAACGGTTGAACTTAGCGTGCCAAAGATCGAAATCACCAACAGAACACGCCAGATGACGAGTAACGACAACACGCGATAAGGAAGAATGCCTAATAAAACACGAATCATTTTCTTAATCGGGTTCGCCATATTGCCATAACAGGAATAGTCAACGCTTCAGGTCCTGGTTGGTAAAGATAAACTTCCCGCCATAGCGGGCCAATACATAGAACTTTTCGCCCTCTAATTCCTTAGGCTTTTCCTGGTCACTCCATAAGAAGATGCGCGCCGGTCCAGCCCAAAGAGACGCGAAGGACGCCGGGGTTTCGAAGACATGTGGAGCGTCGGGGAAGTGCGAGCCGTACCATAGGCCACTCGAGGGCTCGTGCAAGATGCGCAGTGGAATACCAGTGTAAAAATTCAGACTCGAAGCACTCTCATACTCGCCATCTACGACGATTACGTCCCCTGGCCGGTAATGCTGCTCAATTGCCACGGTCAGCTGCTTGGAAGATAGGATTGGCGAAAAAGTCACGAATGCGGAGTGTACGCAGGCGAGCAGGCCGATCATCATCACCGCCAGCGCAATGTTCCCTGCTGCGGGACGTCCACGCCGGCGAAGCATCCAGTTCAAGCCGGTTCCTAGTAACAAGGCGAGCGCCGCGCCTAATAACGGTCCACGAAACGCCCCCATAGCCTGTGGCGTAAGGTCAAGGATGTGTCCAAAGGACAGGGTGTAATCCTGCGGATTCCTTTTTAATAGTTCAGAGAGATCAGTTCCGGGCGCGGGCGGCTTGGAGAGAAGCAGCAGCAATATACTGACAACAAATCCGAGGGATCCCATTGCGAACAGAACCGCAGAAGAAATCTTGCCTGCGCGCCGGTCAGCGCTGTTAGCGGGTGATTCAGCCTCCCTTGAGAACCATGCGCCAACCAGCAGCGCCATGGCAGGCACTGCAGGGATGGTGTAGTACTCCTGGCGAGTGGAAAAACTGAAAAATACTACGATGACCAAGATCCAAAGAGCGAACAGGAGATTGGCTCTTTGACGCGAGTCGAGTCCTGATCGCAGCTCTCGCCAGCGCACAGGAACTTGTTTGAAGGCTTGCGGCAAGAACGCACTCCATGGCAGAAGCCATAGGATCAGCAGCCCCCAGAAAATCAGAAGAGGGACGGTGTCGTAGTCGCGCGGCACCCGCTTGTTCAAATATCGCAGGAAGTGCTCGTTCACGAAATAGAGCCACAAGAAACCGCGAACTCCGCCCTGGTCGGGGTTGCGCATCGCGGCCAGGATGTGCCAGGGTGCTGCCACCAGCAGAAAAATGACAGTGCTCGAGATTAGTCTTAGTCGCAGAATGTGGCGCACGTTGCCAGTCAGGATCAGGTAAAGCCCGATCACCGCCACCGGAAATACTAATCCGATCAAGCCCTTGGTGAGGACGTTCAGGGCGCAGCTTATAGCGAGGCCCCAACAAGCCAGACGCGAGGGCGGACTCTCGTCCAAAGTCTTGAGGAAAAAGAAAAATCCAAGCAGCAACCACAAACCCACTAGCGTGTCCGGGATCAGAAAGCGAGTGTAGATGTAAGGGCCGAGGGCCGTCGCCAGAATCAGGCTCGAATAAAGCCCAGCACTTTGACCGTAGATTTTTAGTCCGACCCAATAGGTGGCGTAAAACAAGGCAAGCATCCACAGCACGACCGGCAACCTGACAGCCCATTCGCTCCTGCCAAGACAAAGGATGCTGCTGGCCACCCCCCAGTACATCAAGGGCGCCTTTTCCATGTAACGAATACCATTGGCATATAGCGTTGCCCAATCGTGCCGCACAATCATTTCGCGCGCCACCTCGGCGTGTTGGGTGTCGGCGTCGTCAAGAAGGGCGGGAGTGAACATCCCACCAACGTAGATCACCAGCCAAAAACCTGTAATCAACAGGAGAGATACGCTGGGACGGGGATGAAAACCCGCGGAAGGGTCTGAGAAGGAGTGCTCGGCAATGGAATTGCGCTCCCGTAGCGCTACAGGCAGATTCATGCAGGAATTCCGTAGAGGCTAATTATACGGGAGCTACGCTGATGGCTGGAACAGCAGTTGCCTCGGTCGGAGACTGCCGGACCTTGGTTTTCAGTACTTGCTGTATTTTTTGTACTAGAACTTTCAGACCAAAAGGTTTTTGCAGGAACAGCGCTCGTTGACGGGTAGCTCCGCGTTGCAGAATGCTTCTTTCGGCATAACCTGAAACAAACAACACTTTTGTCTCGCGCCGAATGATCGCGAGATGCTCAGCCAGTTCAACGCCGCTCATGCGCGGCATTACGACATCGGTCACCGCGATTTGGATTGGACCGGAATATCCGTCGGCAACTTCAATCGCGTGCTCACCATCTCTTGCCTCCAGCACCTTGTAGCCTGCGATTCTAAGAAATTTTGCGGTGGCTTCCCTGACTGCTGGTTCGTCCTCTACCAGCAGTACGGTTTCGCTTCCCTTCAAATGGATTCCTGGATCGCTAAGAGCAACTTTCGGAGCATCTTGTTTTTCGTGAACTCGAGGCAAGTAAATTTTGAAGATGGTGCCCATCCCGGGCTCGCTATGCACCCAGATGAAGCCGCCATTCTGTTTGACGATGCCGTATACCGTCGCCAGACCCAGCCCGGTCCCTTTGCCTTTTTCTTTGGTCGTAAAGAATGGCTCAAAAATGTGCGACAAGTCCTTGGAATCGATTCCCTGGCCGGAGTCGCTGACTGTCAACAGCACATACTCCCCGAGGGGCACCATTGAGTGGCGTTGGATATAAGCTTCATCTACTCGAACATTTGCGGTTTCAATTGCAAAATTGCCTCCGTCGGGCATGGCATCTCTTGCGTTTGTGGCCAGGTTCATGAGTATCTGCTGGATCTGTACTGGGTCAGCTTTGATTTTCCAAAGATCGTCTCTGGGAATCACCATTAAATCAATGTGTTCGCCGATCAAACGGGGCAACATCTTGCCCATGTCAATAATTACCGGGTTCAGATCCAACACTTGCAGGACTTGCATCTGTTTGCGGCTGAAAGCAAGGAGCTTGCGGGTAAGCTCGGCGGCACGGTGCGCTGCTTTCTGAATTTCCTCAACGTTATGACGCAGGTGATTATCGGAGTCAATCGAGTCCAGCGCCAATTCGGCATAGCTGCTGATAATCATCAAGAGGTTGTTGAAATCATGCGCGATGCCGCCCGCCAATTGTCCGATGGCGTCCATCTTTTGGGCCTGCCGAAGCTGAGCCTCCAGCTTGCGCCGCCCAGTGATGTCGCGATCGTTGCAGATGAAGTGGGTGATGTTTCCTTCCGCATCGCTGATGGGGGTGATTGTCTTCTCCAAATAGAAGATTTCGCCGTTTTTCTTGCAGTTAGCAAGAGTTCCGCGAAAGACTTTGCCGGAGAGAACCGTTGTCCAGAGTTCTCCGTATATTTCAGGCGATTGTTCCGCGGACTTCAATAACGCGGGAGTGCTGCCGATCACGTCGTCGCGCGAATAACCGGTAAGCTCCTCGAACGCTGGATTCACATATTCAATTAGTCCTGCCTGATCAGTAATCATGACGAGGTCGGCAGACTGCTGCACTGCCTGGAAGAGTTTGCCCAGCATTCCTTCGGCTTGGTGGCGTTCCAGATCTTTACGTTGCAGGTTGATCGCATATCGGATCGACCGCCCGAGGTAGTCTTCACACAATTCCGATTTCTTGACGAAATCACAGGCTCCGGCCGCGATGATTTCCGCCAATGTATTCTCGTCAGCGTATTCGGCAAGAAAGATGAAAGGCACGCTGGTATGGAGACGGCGAAGCTCCGGTAACAGCCGGAGCACGATGCCATCCTGAGCTTCACATCCAAAGAGAATCAGGTCGTACCTTTTCTCTCCAATGCGCCGCGCCGCTTCTTCATAGGAAGTCGCATGGTCCAGTTTCGCCCGGGTAGCGGCGTCGCCTCTGTTTAACAAATCACGGATTACGAAAAAATCTTCGTCACCATGACCGATGAGTAGAATCTGGAGCACGGTGTCTTGGGGGATTCCTCTTTTCATCTTCGGCATGCGCGTTGACTCTTGCTACTTCTACATCGGGAAGGAGTTGTTCGAGCATTGGGAGTGAAGGCGAGATTACAAAAGATACGACCTTGATATTCCCGAATCGAGAGCCGCTATCAATTCAGGAACAGGTGGCCCAAAACACTAGTTGGGAAGAAGACGCTTAGTCCCGGCGCATTCCTAAATCAGCGGGAGGAGCAGTCTGCGCGGGAGTCAATTCATGGAGCGCTGCCAGCGGCGCGTAATAGCCCTTGCGGGCGTGGACGCGAAACCGCTTCTTCAGTTTGTGGGCAATGATTTCGATACGGCGATAGCGGCCATTTTGTGCCAAATCGCTTGGTCGATAGGAAAGGGCATATCGGTTGCGCATCTCGTCTTCAATGGAAGCGAATGCCTTCACGACTTCCTTTGGGCTATTCGGAGTGAACATCCGGCCTCCCGTCTGGAGGGCCAGTTCTTTTAGCACCTTATCCCCTGGTCGAAGTGTGCCGGAATTATTGGTACTGATGGTGTAGATAGTGACTTCCTGGTGCTGTGCATTCTCGATGGTCTGCTCAAGGCTAGTTTTGCTCGCGTTGTCGTCACCATCGCTCAACACCACCAGGGTTCGGGCCATGGGTACATTGTCCCCTGCACTCGCCAGTTTCGTGCAGGCTCCGCGGACCGCGTCATAAAGGGCAGTGCCGCCCTCGGACTTCAAAGCCGAAACCCCAGCCGCGAGCTGCCCAGGATCGTCGGTATAGTCTTGGGTGAGACGTGAGTGATCGGAAAAACCGACTACGAACGCGCGATCCATTTCTCGTCGCACGATCTTTTGTAGGAACCGGGTAGCGGCCTCCTGTTCAAACCGGAAACGATAATGGATTGAGTTGCTGGTGTCCACCATCAGTCCCATGCGCAAGGGCAGGTCTCGCTCGTGCCCGAATGCGGAAAGTTTTGCGACCGGCTTACGGTCGTCAGTCACATTCACATCTTCTTCACTGAGATCGTCCACAAACTTGTGGCGATTGGTAACGGTAAAAAAGACGGTGACCTCATCCACGCGCTTGCGAATGGTCCATGGATCAGGAACGGACGAAGAGGAGTCAACGCTCGAAGAGGGAGGCTTAAACGCACTTCCATTGACGGCGGGCCCTACCCCCGGATTGAGACAACTGAAGCACTCTTGCGAGAAGGTTACGGACACGCTCAGCGTAGCCAGTATCGGGAGGACTATAAGCCAAACAGAGAAGGCATTGCGAGTGGGCCGTTGGGATTGCATAACCGGACCCTCAGAAGGTATGGTGCCGAATCGGCAAAAGTATAACGGGACGAATCGATGATAAGAGAAATATATTCGTTCTGCAGCCGATTCTTTCCCGAAACCGTCTGGAAGGACCGAGCGGACACTTAGCGTTGAACGCTTCCGCATAGCGACTACCTGCAACGACGATTAAATTTCGGCGCGTCCGTGAGATGCTGGAATTGGCCTCGGTTTTGCCTCGCGGATAAATTAATCAGGCCACAGCCTAAGGCAGTTGGTCCACACAACTCCCACTCGTAATTTGCGGCGGTATCTGCGACGGAGCGGGAGGCGTGCTCCATGGTGCATTAACGAAATCAAAGAAGTCTGTCATGTCCATTTGCACAGCGTCTCTGCTGGTGAGGCTGGCCAGGCCAAACCGGGTCTCAATAAGTTTAAGGATTGCGGTGTGATCCGCAGGCGTATGCGAGACATAATGTTTATTCACGAAAGGCGAGACTACGATCAGCGGCACCCGGAAGCCGGTATAGACAAAATCACAGGTTGGACCGGTGGCTTGGGTGCATACGTCGCCAGGCACGAGGTCGCTGGGAGGCATCGCATCTGGGGGAACGGTGGGATGGGGCGGAACGTGATCGTAGAATCCTCCCGCTTCGTCCCACGTAAGTATAAATACGGAATCTTTCCACGATTGACTCCGCATTAACGAGTTGATAAACCCAGAAACGTAGTTTGCTCCGGTCTGCACACTGCCGCCTGGTGAATTGACTCGCTCGAAGGGGTGCTCATCCCGGCCGCTGCTATATCCCGGCTCGATCATGGCTACTTGTGGCAGGGTTCCATTGGCCGCGTCAGCCATGAATTGCGAGGCGGGCACGAAGTTTTGCGGGAACTGATTGGAGAAGGCGAACATGGCCATCGCGCTGCCCTGTATCAACGTGGGGTTTGGGTCACTTACATAAACCTTCCACGAAATACCTGCGTTCTGCAGCGCTTCGAAAATGGTCTTGTTCTGCAACTGGGGTGAACCCGCAGGAAGCGGACGGGTATGCCCCACCGAGGTGCCTGCCAGCATGTACATCCGGTTCGGCTGAGTTCGTGTCATGACCGGAGAGAACCAGCTATCCGATGTGGCGAAGTTCGAAGCCATAAAATAGTAATAGTTCAGGTCGCCACCGTCGTAATGGCCCATCGCCCGTAGGCCGTCGGTGTCGTTGAAAGGTGGATTTTGATGCCTTGCATCGTGCCCCGCGCTCCATACATAACCGTCCGGTCCTCCCGTCGGGGGGGTGGCGGAAGTCGGATCTTCATGATTAACATCGTTGTGGCTCTCGTTCCACGACGGACTGGGGTTCTCCACGCACATCGAGCTCAGGTGAAATGAGGCAATCTGCGGACTGCTACTATCGATGACACAATCCTGCACAGTCGGAGAGGCTGGATCAAAGGGAAATGCGGGATCACAGCCAGGGCTAGTCGGTGCGGGTCCCTGCAAAGGAGAAATCCCCGAAGTGGGATTAAACTGCGCAAGCCCGTCGAACTGCTTATCTTCGTAACCATTTTGCGCCCAATACTGGCGAAGGGCGCCGAAGTAATGGTCGAACCCGCGGTTTTCCTGGGCCATGAAAATGATGTGATTGATAGATTGGAGTGATCCGCCGAAGGTCGCAGTCACAGATGCAGCGCCATTTACCGGCACGCTGCACGTGCCGGTCCCGGTACAGGCCCCAGACCAGCCTGCAAATTGGAAGCCGCTATTTGGGGTTGCTGTTAGTGTTACTGTTGCTCCGGTCGTGAAGGTTGCCGTACAGGTCGGAGCACAATTGATCCCGGGAGGATTGCTGGTTACGATTCCCTTCCCGAACCCCGCTTCTGAAACCGTTAGTTGCAGCGCGGGGTTAAAACCCGCGGTTACTGTGGTATTCGCGCTTAGCGCTACAGTGCAGGTTGACGTGCCTGAGCAGGCGCCCGACCAGCCTGCAAACGCGAAACCACTGTTGGGGGTGGCCGTGAGTGTCACTGTGGTACCACCGTTAAACGTCGCGCTGCAGGTTTGGCCGCAGTTGATTCCGGCTGGACTGCTGGTTATCGTGCCAGTTCCTGAACCCGTTTGGGAAACTGTCAATTGGAACGTCGTTGGCGAGGGAGTCCCGCCATTGCCCATCCCCCCACAGTCGGCGAAAAAAATGGGGGCCAACAGAACAAGGCATCCTAAATGCACGGGTGACCAAGGTAGCACCGGAAGAACCCTCTTTTCTGCTCGGCTATTCGATGGTGCTCCCACTGGTACGGTTGGTTCGGGACGGGTACCTGCCTGCCATCGCGGGACCGCTTTGGCTCCAGTCGCGATGCCGGGCCTTGGCGCAAACATTGGGGACTGGCCATACCAGCCAACGAAGCTAGGGATCCCACTTAGGCTGAAACAGTTTGAAATCAGGCTCTGCAGTAAACTGAAGAGTGCAGAATATTGCGGAACTTGCCGCGCACATAATTTCACCTGAAACACATTTCTTCCTCTCGGGGCACACGCCAATTTGATTGGGTAACCGCAAACCCTGCACACTGAAGGAGGGCATCAGGGCATGAATAGCGCCGGCTTCGCCTTGTTCGTACTGTCGGCTTTGGTAGCTGCTCCAGGATGCTGGGGCGCGACCCGGCATTATTACCTCGCAGCTGAAGATGTGATGTGGGACTACGCGCCCAGTGGCCTCTCGCGGCGCAAGCCACAGCCTGACTGGCTCGGCGTTTTGGGCCCAATCATTCGCGCAGAAGTTGGAGACACGATTGTTGTCGAGTTTCTGAATCGCAGCGGATCGGCACACAGCATCCATCCACATGGCGTGCGCTATGACAAGGCGAACGAAGGCGCGTTGTACCTGCCCCTCGAGACTGGCGCGCGCGTACCACCGGGTGGCCACTTCACTTACCACTGGTTTGCTGACGAGGGCAGTGGCCCGGGCCCAGGACAGCCTAGCTCCGTCGTCTGGTGGTACCACCCGCACACGGACGAATCTCAGGAAACCAACGCCGGCCTTCTGGGCGCAATCATCATCACGGCAAGAGGTAAGGCCAAGCCGGACGGCAGTCCGAAAGATGTGGATCGTGAATTTATTACCCTCTTCATGGTATTCGACCAATTGAGGAACAAAGATGCCGGCCTATTTCATGCAATTAATGGATATGTCTTCGGCAACCTTCCTGGCCTGATCATGAAACAGGGAGAGAGAGTCCGTTGGCACCTTCTGGGAATGGGGAATGAAAGAGATCTTCACACCCCTCACTGGCACGGCAAAACTGTGCGATATGGAGCACGTTACACGGATGTCATCGAGCTTCTCCCCGCGAGCATGGTGACCGTGGATATGGTTGCGGATAATCCGGGCACATGGCTGTTTCATTGTCAGGTCTCGGATCACATGGAAGCTGGAATGATGGCGACGTACACTATCTATCAGTCGGCACATCGCTCTTGCCCGGTAGAGTTTTCCTCGGGCGACTTTTGGCATGAAGCGGGAAAGTTTAGAATTGGCATCAAGAACACGGGGAACAAGACCATTCGGAATATGGTGATCACGTTCGATCATCTAATGACTCCGCAATATCGGCGACGACCGTATGAAAACAAATGGACGTGGTCAAGCGACATTAGGCCCGGACAGGAGCAAACAATCGATCTGCCTGGATACCTTCCTGGTTACGCGGATACGATCCTGGCTTGGGCGCTATTTCCGCGCACTGTGGCTTATCAGGACGGCAGCATCTGGCACGCACAACAAGAAGACGAATGTTTCAAGGTTTTTTGGCGGGATCAAGAACATCCGGAAGGAATGGCTCTGCCTCCCGTACAGGTAGAAGCCAGTGAAGATTGAGGTCAAGGTTGCGGGGGATTCAGATTACAGGACCCGCCCGTGTTCTGCGCCGGGATATTGGTGGGCGGAGTCTTCCATGGGTCATTTACGAAGTCGAAAAACTCCGTCATATCCATCTGAGCAGCATCTCGCTTGGTGAGACTGGGGACATTGAACCGGGTCTCGATAAACTTGAGAATTGCGGTGTAGTCGGCAACGGTATGAGAGACAAAGTGCTTTTGGGCGAAAGGCGAAACTACTATAAGCGGCACGCGGAAACCGGTAAACACGAAGTCACAAGTTGGTCCGGTGACTTGCGTACAAACGTCCCCGGGTAAAAGATCTGATGGCGGTATGCCGTCAGGGCTCATCGCAGCTTGCGGCGTGACGTGATCGTAAAACCCTCCGTCTTCGTCCCACGTAAGTATGAAAACCGAATCTTTCCATGACGGACTCGTCATCAGCGCATTGATGAGCGTCGAAACGTAATTGGCTCCAACCTGCACGCTTCCTCCGGGGGCGGTGGGATCCTCGGCGGGATGTTCATCCAGACCGCTGTTATATCCGGGATCGATCATGGCGACCTGGGGCAGGCTTCCACTAGCGGCATCGGTCGCGAAATGCGAAGCTGGGACGAAGTTTTGCGGGAA
>WNFF01004635.1_pt1 | contig 12019 bp, 13 predicted proteins | sample 5400441 | NCBI WGS metagenome assembly WNFF01 (sample SAMN13153345, study PRJNA577476) | soil metagenome | isolation source: 120 cm saprolite under Douglas fir tree site 2 hole 3 replicate 1 | place: USA:California | collected 2015-04-18
GCGCGGCAGTTTGTTGAACAGCTCGAAAAACCGGACGTGGATCTGGTCGAGGGTTTGCCGCCGAGCGTCGCGATTGAGCAACGCGTCGCACGCGGGGGTGGCAAATCGACCGTCGCGACCGTCACGGAAGTTTACCATTTTTTGCGACTTCTCTTTGCCAAAACCGGAACGCAATATTGTCCGGATTGCGATTTGGCGGTCGAAAAACAAAGCGTCGCCGCGATCGTCAAACAGGTCGAGACCGCAGCGAAACGCGGGCTGCTCAAAGTGCTCGCGCCGCTCGTGAAAGCGCGCAAAGGATTTCACACCGACGTCGCGCACTGGGCCGAGCGGCAAGGGTTCGACACGCTCTTTGTCGATGGTCGGCTCATTCCCGTTGCACAATTTCGAAAGCTCGAACGTTTCAAGGAACACACCATCGATGTGGTGGTCGGCGTAATTGATGCAAAGCGAATTTTGAAAGCGCGAAACCTCGTCCAGCGCGCACTGGAAATCGGCCGCGGCACGGCGCACTTGCTCGATGCGAAACATCGCCTCACGGTGATGAGTACGGAGATGAGCTGCCCCGGCTGCGGGCGCGCTTTTGAGGAACTCGATCCGCGCTTATTCTCGTTCAACTCGCCGCACGGTGCGTGCGCAGAGTGCGGCGGCTTCGGTGAAATCTGGAATCACGCGCTGCAAACCGGCGCGGAAGAAAACGGTGATTCGGCGCTCGAGAACGAACTCGCCGCCGATCGCGAGTTCGAATGGACCAATGATGAGGAAGCGCGCATTTGCCCAGCCTGCGGCGGTTCGCGCTTGAATGCGGTCGCGCGACATGTGCGACTGCAGGGATACACGATTGATGATTTTACCGCGCTCTCCGCCGGTGAAGCGCTTCGTCTCGCGGGGAAACTGCGCTTTCGCGCCACGCAGCAAACGATCGCGGCTGATCTTGTGCCGGAGATCAAACAACGTCTTCACTTCAACCATCGGATTGCATCCGCGCGACAATCTTCGCCTGCTCGACACCCTGACAGCGTTGCGCGCGAAGGGGAATTCGCTCGTGATTGTCGAACACGATGAAGAAACAATGCGTCGCGCGGATCATATCATTGATCTGGGACCGCGCGCTGGCGTGCACGGCGGCGAAGTTGTGGCGCAGGGGACATTGCATGACATCGAGCGGACTACCGAGTCGGAGACAGGACGTTGCTTGAAAACGCCGCTTTGTCATCCGACGCGCAAATCACGACGCTCGTTAGGCGAGGTGGAGCAGTGGATCGGGGTCCGCGGCGCACAGGCGAACAATCTAAAAGATGTCAATGTGCGTTTTCCCGTCGGCCGGCTCTCTGTTATCACCGGCGTTTCCGGTTCCGGCAAATCGACCTTGATGGGTGATGTCCTGCTGCCGGCAGTGCGAGAACAATTAAATCGAAAGAAGCGATTCGGCGACGGCGACTTCTTCAAGCTCGTCAGCGGCACGGCAGAAATCGAAGCCGTTTACGAAGTGGACCAATCGCCGATCGGAAAAACGTCGCGCTCCACACCGGCGACTTACATCAAAGTTTTCGACGAGATTAGAAATCTTTACGCGCAATTGCCAGTTTCACGGGTGCGCGGTTATTCGGCCAGCCGGTTTTCGTTCAACGCCGAAGGCGGTCGTTGCGAAACGTGCAGCGGCCAGGGCGTGATTAAACTGGAGATGAGTTTTCTGCCGAGCAGTTATGTGCCCTGTGAAGATTGCGGGGGAAAGCGTTACAACCCACAAACGCTCGAGGTCCTCTACAACGAAAGGAGCATCGGCAACGTGATGGAAATGACGATCGAGGAAGCGGCGGAGTTTTTTTCCTCACACCCAAAAATTGCGCGCTCGCTTTCCTTGCTCGTCGACACCGGACTCGGCTACCTGAAACTCGGGCAACCAAGTCCGACTTTAAGTGGAGGCGAAGCGCAACGCCTGAAACTAGCCAGTGAGCTGACGCGCGGGATTGGCCGCGCGCAACACGAGCGAATTCGAAAAATGCGCAAACCAAAATCGACGCTCTATCTCCTTGAGGAACCGACCATCGGTTTGCACATGGCCGACGTAGAATTGCTCCTCAACGTGCTCCATCGTCTCGTCGACGAAGGCAACACCGTGATCGTGATCGAACACAATCTGAGTGTGATTGCCGAAGCAGATTACATAGTCGATCTCGGCCCGGAAGCGGGTCCGGCTGGCGGCGAGATCGTCGCGACCGGCACGCCGGAAGAAGTCGCGCGCAATCGGATTAGTCGCACTGCGCCGTTTTTGCGTGACGTGTTAAAGACCGGTCGCAATAAAAAAGACTTGTCCACCCGTAGGGCGGCGGTATCCTCATTGTAGATACATGAAATCAGCAGTTCAGCAGTGGGGAAATAGCCTCGCGGTCCGGATTCCACGCCTACTTGCACATGAATCGCGTGTCCAGCGCGGTTCGCCGATCGAGATCGCCGTTGCGGATGGCAACCTGATCATTGCGCCGTTGCGAAAAACATCCTCAGTTCAGTTGCGTTCGCTTTTGAAAAAGATCACGAAAACTAACCTTCATCGGGAAATAGAAGTCGGTCGACGAGCGGGCAAAGAAGTTTGGTAAATGGCGCGCTACGTCCCGCAGCGCGGCGATTTGGTGTGGCTTGATTTTTATCCGCAATCAGGCCGTGAACAGGCAGGGCGCCGCCCAGCAATTGTCATTTCTCCCAGGGAATATAATCAAAAGACCGGTCTCGCGGTTTTCTGTCCGGTTACCTCTCGATCGAAAGGATACCCATTCGAAGTTGCACTTGCTGCGGATTCGCCCGTGTTTGGAGTCGTCCTGGCGGATCAGGTGCGCAATCTCGATTGGCGAGCGCGAAGGGTGAAATTTATCGCCAGATGCCAGATCTCATGTTTCGAAGAGATTCTTGCCAAAGTACGCGCGCTGCTCTTTGACGAACGCTAAGTCTTATTCATGCTCGCCTATTACCTGCACAATCTCGATCCGATTATTTTTCGGGTTTGGGATAATGTCGGCCCGCGCTGGTACGGGATGGCGTACGTGCTCGCGTTCATTTGCGGTTACGCGCTGCTCCGGTGGCTCTCGAAGCGCGGCTATTGCGAATTGCCGGTAGATCGCGTGGCCGATTTCATCACTTGGGCGGCGCTCTTCGGCGTGATGCTTGGCGGCCGGCTCGGTTACGTTTTATTTTATCGGCCCGAAATGTTGCGCGAGCCGCTCTCGATTTTGCGTGTGTGGGAAGGCGGTATGTCGAGTCACGGCGGAATAATCGGCTTGTTCCTCTTCACCTTTTATTATGCGCGCGGGCATAAATTTTCCTGGACGAATCTGGGCGACAATCTTGTCGTCGTTGCACCAATCGGATTGTTCTTTGGCCGCTGCGCCAACTTCATCAATGGCGAGCTTTACGGCCGTGCCACCACTCTGCCTTGGGCGGTACAATTCCCGAAAGAACTACTCGAGCCAGCCAATGCAGCCGAAGCCGATCGTGCCGTTGCCGCGTGTCAGCAGGTCTATCCAGCGCTAGCGACTCCGGAGGCTATTATTTCAAGCCTGCACAGCAATCCGAAGATCGCGACTGTCCTGCGCGCGATTCTGACGCCGCGACATCCTTCGCAGCTTTACGAAGCTTTTTTCGAAGGAATCGTTTTGTTTCTTATTCTCTGGTTCGTACGAACGCAATTCCGCGCACGCAATGGTGTCTTAACGGGTTTATTCTTCATCTGCTACGCGATCTTTCGGATCCTCGTGGAAAATTTCCGCGAGCCTGACGCGCCGCTTGTAGGAATTTTCACGCGCGGCCAATTCTTTTCGTTTTTCCTGATTTTAATCGGGATAGGTTTCTTGATCTTCGCGCAACGACAACCACGAGCTGGGTAGCACGGGCGTCTCGCCCGTGTTGCTGGGCGTTGCGCGAAGCAAATCAAAAATCAGCGTCCGGCGTAAGATTCGATGCGCCGGACGAGACTGTCCGCCGCGGCGCGCGAGACGTATGTCTTACCCAATCGTGCGGCGTGAAAGAATTTCCCGTCCGCCAGGCGCAATGATCCGAAGCCTTTTTAGGAGTTCATTATGGCCGGGAAATATTTCATCGCTCGGAACGATGTGATTTCGAAAAATGTTTTCGGGCGAAAGCTGCCGAAGTCACGAAAGAAACTTGCAGGCGAGGCGGTTCATTACGCGATGGGAACGACTTTGGCGGCAGCGTATGGCGCACTCGGCGAGGTGTCGCCGGTCACGACGATCGGCGGCGGGCTCGCTTTCGACACAGCGGTCTGGATGTTCGCTGATGAAGTTTCCGTTCCGGCGCTTGGTTGGTCCAAACCTCCCACGAAAACTCCCTCTCCATCCACATCTACGCGCTGGTTTCGCACCTCGTCTACGGTTGGACGACGGAAATGGTGCGGCGAGCGGTGCGCAAAGCATTGTGAGCTGCCTGCGATTGATTGAGCGTCGTCGGCGCTGTTTTGTTCTGTTGCTTTATTTGTTGATGCATTCCATTTCCGCGCAAACCAGCTCCGCTATTCAGCAAACGACGAACACTTTTCAGAGTGGTGGCAAGAAAATCTCCGTCGAAATTTACAAACCGGCGACGTTTGGAAAACCGCCTGCTGTGCTCGTGCTGCATGGGGCTGGCGGAATTTTTATGGATGGGCCGGCGATCCGCCGTTTCGCTCGCGTACTTGCGCAAAATGGCTTGGCCGCTTTCGTCGTTCATTATTTTGAGCGGACCGGAACGGTCTTTGCGCGGAATGCATCAATCCATAAAAATTTCGACGTTTGGCGCGAGACTGTGAACGATGCGGTCGATTACATGGCTGCGCAACCAGACGTCGATCCACGAGCAATCGGATGCTTCGGTTATTCGTTAGGCGGGTATCTTTTGCTCGCTCAGGCAGCGCATGATCCGCGCGTTAAGGCGGTGGTGGAATTGGCCGGTGCGCTCGACAACGAACATGCCGGTTTGGTCAAACGCTTGCCTCCGATTCTGATTCTGCACGGCGAACAAGACCGGCGCGTTCCGGTGGAAAACGCATTTCGTCTCGAAAAAATTTTGCAGCGGCTCAATGTCCGTTACGAAATGAAAATTTATCGCGGCGAAGGACATGTTCTCTTGGGCCCATCGCAGCTCGATGCCGCAATGCGCGCCGTCCATTTTTTGCAGCAGCACCTGAAATAAAGATTGGAAGCGCACACATCTTGCGTGCGCGCGCCAGATGATTCGCGCCGGGTCGGCTGCAAAGAACGCGTTATTTGTTTCGCTTCAAGGACAGTTCGAGCAGTGAGCCCATTTTGTCGCCGGGCACGGCCATGATTTGATCGTGCTGCTCCGGCTTCGGCTGCCATATCGCTGCCGGTAATGTCGGCGCAAGATCGAGTTTTTCGATTGCGAGCGTCGCGCTCCAGTCGCTGGAACGCAGCTCAATCTGCGCGACGCGATGATCTTGCGGCTGAATCCAAAGTCGCACCGGCCAGCCGGCCGTTCTTTTTTTCGTTTTGCTTTGCCCAACCAATCGAACATCGAGGACGCGATAGCTTTGATTGTTCAATTGGACAAAGCCGGCGTCGTGCACATCGAACAGTGCCGGGAGCAGCACGGCTTTGGTTTCATCGATCTGAAAAGGCGGCAGCGGTGTGGTTGAAATATCGACTCCGACTTTTTCCACGAGCGGTGAAAACTGCGCTGCCGGAAACGCCCAGACAGTTTGGCGATCGCGGCAGATGGTTGCGGTGGTGGCCGCAGTTGGAAATTGCACGAGAAGCTTGTCCGGAAATTCAAAGGCGACATGCACCCGCGCGCCGGACATTTCCGCAGGCAAACCGGAAACTGCTGCGATGATTGCCTCGGCATCGAGCGCGTGATTGCCGGCATGCCCAGCGGGCGTGAGCAACGCGATGATCGGAGCGATCGATTTCGCGAGCGCGTCGAAACGATTTTCTGACGCGTCCGCAGTCTGCGCGCGCGCTGGAAGCGAAAGGAAGACGACGAGTGCGACGAACCACAATCTGATCACTTTTGCTTTCATCGGAATCCGCTATTACTAAAGCAAGTTGGTGCACATGCTACAGTTTCTCGCGGCGGGCGGCGTTCTCTTCGCGTTCGAGCACTCGACCATCGCCGGCAAAGTCGTGCTCCTCTTTCTGTGTGTTGGCTCGATCTTCAGCTGGTCGGTTATGATCACAAAAATGCGCGTCATCCAATTCGCGCGAAAACAAAACGCACGCTTTCACGCCGCGTTCCGTCAGGATCGCCAGCCGCTTCGTTTGTTCGAAAAGAATGCGCGCTTTCCAGGCTCACCAAATTTCAATGTTTATCGCGCGGGTTGCCAGGAAATGACGTTTCATTTACTTGGGTCGGCGGAAGTGGACGAAACCTTTCGCGCCCGCCTCGGAATCGCCGACAAGATTACCCCTGCGCAAATGCACGCAGTCAACGCGGCGATGGAACGCGCGGTCGGCGAAACCGCGCTGGCGCTCGAGTCGCAGATGATTCTGCTCGCCACCGCGGTCAGCGGCTCGCCCTTTCTCGGGTTGCTCGGCACGGTGTGGGGCGTGATGGACACCTTCACTGATGTCGCCGTCGCCGGTGCGCCCAATCTCGCGACCATGGCTCCGGGCGTTTCAGGCGCGCTCATCACGACCGTCACCGCGCTCTGCGTCGCGATCCCGGCGATGTTTGGTTACAATTATCTGGTCACGAACATCCGGGCGATGGTGGTTGAAATGGACAACTTCGCGGCTGAACTCGCGTCTGAGTTTGAACATCGCTACGTCGATCACAATGCACGCGTTTCAGAATTCCGGAGATGAGATTAGCCACAGATTAACACGGATTAACAGAGATGAAGAATTCAGAAGCCAGCTCTTCTCTTAGAATCTGTGTTTCATCTGCGTTCATCCGTGGCCACTGGCTGCTTCTTTCATCATGCGACGCTACTCACAACGCAATAGCCTAACGACTCTGTCCGAGATCAACATCACGCCGTTGCTCGATCTCGCATTTGTCCTTTTGATCATTTTCATGATCACGACGCCGCTCCTCGAGAACAGCGTCAATCTCGTTATTCCATCGAGCGGCGCAGCCAATGCGCCAGTCAACCCGGCGCAGGTGCAAACAATTTCGATTGATCGCACGGAAGCGCTCAAGTTAAACAACGAGCAGATCGATCCCGCCATGCTGCCCGCGCGGCTGGTCGAAATGAAACGCGCAAATCCCGATGTCGCAGTCGTGATTCGGCCGGACCGGGAATTGCCGGTGCAAAAATTGATCGGCTTAATGGACGCGCTGCAACGCGCGGAGATTACGAAGGTCGGGATCGCGACAAAGGCCGAGACGAAGCAGTGATGTCGCGAGACGCACGCTTCTGGCGCAACGTCACAATCATCGCGCTGGTGCACATCGCGATTTTGCTCGTGCTCATTCGTTGGAGCCGCGAAATGAGAAAACCGAGCACGAGTAACATCGTCTGGATGAACGCCGGCGCGGGAGATGACGGTGAACCAGCCGCGGCATCTGGCGCTTCTGCTTCGTTGGCAACCAAGCCGGTGGAAGAAATGCCAAGTGCGACGCCGGAAATAAAACCGGAACCGACCAGGAAAGAAGAACCGGAGGAAGCACAATCGATTTTAACCGCCGCGAAGAGCGACATCCAACTGCCGATGGCTACACCAAAACCAACTCCGAGCGCGACACCTACGCCAAGACCAACACCCAAACCGACTGCAACACGGACTCCGAAACCAACCCCGACGGCAAAGCCAACGCCGAAATCGACGCCGAAGCCAAAACCAAAACCGAGCCCGAAGAAGTTGCTCGCGAAAGCCTCCCCGAAACCGACTACAGCGCCGAAGGAAAAAGAAAGCGAGGAGAGCGACGAGTCTGCGAAGAAAAAGGAAATCGCAAAGACTGCGCTTGCGAAGAAAGAGGCAGCGAAAAGTAACGCGGACGAAAGCGGTGAATCATCCGAGAAGTCGGCGAAGAAAGCGGTCGCGGCTCACACTGGGAAAAAACCTGGTTCTGGAGCTGGTGGCGAAGGCACTGGCGCGGGTGGCTCATCCGAGTTCGGTTGGTACGGCAATATGTTGCACGACCGTTTTTACAGCGAGTGGATGCAGCCCACGACGAACATTCCATCGGGCGCAAAAATTTCTGCGCTCGTCAAAATCCGGATCGAAAAAGATGGGACCGTTTCCGATTTTAAAATCGTCAAACCGTCGGGAAACGTCGTGATTGATGAATCGGTCGAGGCGGTTGCGAAACGCGTGACGCAAGTTGATCCTCTGCCCGCCGGCCTCGGCGACGGCGGTCACTACGACGTGAACATCAATTTTGAAGTGAATCCGAACGAATGAGAAACATTTTAGATTGCAGATTGAAGATTGCAGATTTCTTGCGCGTGTTCGTGCTCGTGATCGGTGGCGCGACATTTTCTTCGCCGGTTTCGGCTGAGGAACCGCCGACAATTACGGTTTCGAAAAGCGATCGGATAAATTTGAACGTGACGCCACTCGGCGGCGGCGAAGGTGCCGCGGCGACAAAAACTTTGCAAAACGACCTGATGCTTTGCGGTTTTTTCGTGCTTGGGGGAGCGAACGCTGTCTACACAGCGCGCGGGACGGCAAGCGGCGGTAACTTGCAAGGCCAGGTGGTCGATCATAGCGGCGGCACAGTGCTTTCGAAAAGTTACAGTGGAAACGCGCGCGAAAATGCGCATCGCTTTACGGACGATATTGTCGAGACGCTGACCGGAAACAAAGGCATTGCGAGCAGCAAAATTTCATTCATCGCGACGCGCAGCGGGCATAAGGAAGTCTACGTTGCCGATTACGACGGTTCGAATGTTCGGCAGATGACACACGATGGCGTGATCAGCGTGCATCCGTCGATCAGCCCGAATACACGAAAGATTGCCTATACCGGTTATCAAAGCGGCTACGCGGATGTTTACGTGATCGATCTTGCGAGCGGCGCGCGCAGTCGCGTCGCGAATTATCCGGGGACAAATAGCGGCGCGTCGTTTTCTCCCGATGGCGATCGTCTCGCGCTCACGATCAGCAAAGATGGAAACCCGGAACTTTACACGATCGGCGCGAACGGGGGCGGCGCGCGACGCTTAACGCATACTCACGGCGTCGAGTCCGGGCCGACGTGGTCGCCGAGCGGTGATGAAATTATTTACTCGTCGGATGATCGCGGTTCGCCGCAGCTCTATCGCATTTCGGCTTCGGGCGGATCGGGCCAGATGATTTCCACGGGGCACAATTATTGCACCGAACCAAACTGGTCGCCGGATGGAAAGAAAGTTGCGTTCAATGTGCGAAGCGGCGGCGAATTTCAAATCGCGGTGCTCGATTTGCAGGGCGGTGGGGTGCACATCGTCGGTGTGGGCGAAGATCCAGCGTGGGGACCGGATTCGCGTCACGTCGTTTTCACTGAGGGCGGCGCACTTTACTTGCTCGATACCGTAACGAGCCGGAAAAACAAAATCCTCGACGGGCTCGGAAAAATCACCGAGCCAAGCTGGTCGCACTAAAGTTTGGAGGGCGCCGCGCTGTCGGCGCCGAAGTATTTGGGACACGACAGCGCGTGTCCCTCCAAGTTACAGCAGCGCGAGCGATTTGCCTTCGCGATGCGCGACCTGATCCATCGTGCATTGCTTTGGCGCCTTGTCGGGACGCCAGCGCAATATTTTCGTCCCGTGCCGAAAGCGACCGCCGGTGAAATGATCGTAAGCAACTTCGATAACGATTTTTGGGTCGACTGGTTCCCATTTGCCGCTGCGTTCCGTGCTCCAGCGACTCGGTCCGCCGGGTGCATTGCCGGTAAAACCAGGCGGTTTGCGCAGAGCTTCGAATTTTCGCGTCAACTCCCGGCGATCGCTCGCTTTGAAGGCAGAGGTGAAACCGACATGATGAAGCAAACTATCGCCTCCGTAGAGACCGAGGAGGAGCGATCCGATGACACGAACGCCGGTCGCATAACGAAATCCGCCTACGACACAATCAGCGCTGCGAATTTGTTTCACCTTCACCATCGCAGTGCGTTCGCCTGAGGCGTAAGGAGCGTCGATCTGTTTCGCGACCACGCCGTCAAGATTTCCGCCCACTTTATCGAACCACTTTTTTGCGATGGCGAGATCGGTCGTGGCCGGCGATAATCGAACCACCCATTTCGTTTTCAAATTCGCGCGTGCGAATGCTTCGAGCGCGCTCCTCCGCATTCGCAATGGTTCTTGCGCGAAGCTTTTTCCTCGCTCATCGGCAAGCAGATCGAATGCGATAAAGATGGCAGGGTGCGCGGCGGCCAGTTTCTCCACGCGACTCGCCGCGGGATGCAGACGCAGCTGCAATTCGTTGAAAGAAAACGCGTCGCCGATCGGAATGACCAATTCGCCGTCGATCACGAATTGTTGCGCTTTGATTTTCGAAACCGCATCGACAACATCCGGAAAATACCGTGCGAGCCGCTGACCGGCTTTTGATTGCAAGAAAACATTATCGCCATCACGAAAAGCGACGCATCGAAAGCCGTCCCATTTCGGTTCGTATTGCCAACCGTCCCCGACTGGAATTTCATCCATCGATCGCGCCTCCATCGGGGGAAACGGCGGCTTTATTGGGAGGGCCATCCTTTTGGATATCGTCGCGGTGCGAGCTTCGGCGGGCGTTTGCCGTTCACGACTGCGCCGGCTACGGCGAGGTATTCGAGTTCTGTCTTATCGACAGCGCAGCGCAATAGCAGTCCGCCGCGGCTCATGTCTCCGCGTCCAACGAAGTCAACAGGAAAGCGCAAGCGTTCCCGAAAATTCGCGAGCAATACATCGACATACTTTCCCGTTGCGATACTCCCGAGCAGAATCACGGAACCGCCACGCGAAAGTTTCTTCGCGAGTGTCTTCGCGTCGCGTTCCAAAGGTTTCCGATAACGCGGGTCGCTTTCGTCGATATCGACTTCAGCAAACTCACGCAGATCATCGAGCGTAATACGTGTTTGCGCATCGATAAGTCCGCGTGTGGGCGTAATTACCAACGCGCCGCAAAGACCGTTCGCAACGCGAGCAAACACGTTTGCGTAGGCAATTTTGCCGCGAAAATAAAGCCCGCTTAGGAAGGTAAAAACCTCAGCGATCGTCGCGCCGTCATTGCTGCGTAACTTCCGCGCGAGATCAAACTGGGCACGCTCACTCATGATCATGCGCGCGCGTTCTCCTCCGGCATACGCAGGCGAAAGCAGGAAAATGCGATGATCAATGGAATGATCCACGATCCAATCCTGAACTTATCAACGCGGATTGCAACCGGCCCACATGGCAATTAATGAGAAGTAGATGAACCAAATTCTTGTCCTTTAAAGATCGTTAGGCCAATCTAATCACCGTGCACCGCTTCTGGTCATCTAAATCTCGGGCGAACAACGGCGGGGAGAACAAACGCAGCTGCGTGATCGACCCGAATGCAAGCCCTGACTTCTTGTGTGTTGGCGCTCAGAAAGGCGGAACAACGTGGTTGTTTCATCAGCTCAATGCACACGAGGATTTTTGGATGCCGCCGCTCAAGGAAGTGAATTACTTCGACCATATGAGCAGATCCCGGCACCCCGATCGCGCGGCGCGCAGCAATCTCCGGCTGCGGGACGAACGCGACCGCCATTTCCTGGAAGCGATGGAAAGTCTCTGCAGGCAACAGCACATCGATCTCGATCGTTACGCGCAGCTCTTCGCGTCCAAGGGCGCGCTTCTCTCGGGCGATGTTTCGCCGTCCTATTGCATTGTCCCAGAGGAGATCATTACGCACATAGTCGAGCGCTTTCATCGGTTGAAAGTTATTTTTATTGCGCGCGATCCGGTGGAGAGGGCGTGGTCGGATTTATCAATGGCGGTGCGTTGCGGAGGCGTCCTTCCGTTCGATGCAAGCAATTGTGATGAAGTTATTCGAAACCTGCTTCATCCCGATATCGTTACGCGATCGTTTCAAAGCACGATCGTCGCACGATGGCAGCGGCACGTTCCCTCAGAGCAATT
>WNFF01005650.1_pt1 | contig 12017 bp, 13 predicted proteins | sample 5400441 | NCBI WGS metagenome assembly WNFF01 (sample SAMN13153345, study PRJNA577476) | soil metagenome | isolation source: 120 cm saprolite under Douglas fir tree site 2 hole 3 replicate 1 | place: USA:California | collected 2015-04-18
CGGATATGTCTTGTCTAAGCCCGGTTGGGCCGACTTAACTCCGCGAACTTGACGCCAGCGTCGGGGCGTCAGGACCACACGACTTCGCCGTACGCTGCAACATCTCTCGTCCGCTCGCTGTTGACCGCTCACAAGTCTTTCGACCTGCCCCGCAATCCCGTCGCGCGCAAAACGCTGCCGCGTCCACCGCATTCCACCCCGCGTCCGTGACGATCATGATACGCCCCTCTGGTGGGGTGGGATGGCGAGAGTTCTAGATGTGATTTGGGGTAAGTGGCAACAAATATTTTTCTGAAAATCCGAAAAAAAAGACTCGACACGTCTGTCAGCAAACCGCCCGACGGGCAAATCACCTCACCGCGGCGAGAGCAAAATCCGCTCGTGTCCCGAACGCGGTGCAGCGTTCTTCACGATGCACCGCAGAGCCGGCACCTCCCAACACGATGATTGCATTTGCCGCGAAGGCGGGGTCCACGGCATCGGACGGCGACAGCAAGAACAACAGCCCCTTCGCCACATCGCTGGTCGAGCATCTTGCCAAGCCTGGCCTCGATCTTCGCAAAGCGTTTGGCTTCGTGCGGGACGATGTTCTGAAAGCCACAAATAATATGCAAGCCGTTCGTGTACGGTTCGCTGGGCGGCAATGACGTAACGCTGGTTCCGGCTGCGCCTGCGGCGGTAGCCGCATCCGTCGATCAAGACGCCACAATGCGCCGCGACTATGAGCTCGCATTACAAATCGGCACCAAACCTGTCTGGGATTCTTTCGTAGCCAAGCATCCGTCGGGTTTTTATGCCGACCTTGCCAAGGCGCAACGCGACAAGCTGGCGGCGGAAGCGGCACGGATAGAAGCCACGAACAAGGCGAAAGCGGCGTTGGAGGAACAGTCACGAATTGCCGCCGAAGGTGCCAAAGCCGCCGAACAGGCCAAGGCCGCTGAACAGGCGAAAGCCGCCGAGAAGGCGCGCGTTGCCGCCGAAGACGCCAAAATTGCCGCTGCTGCGCAGGCGAAAGCGGCCGAAAATGCAAAAACCGCGTCAGAAGCTGAAGCCGCCGAAAAGGGCAAGGAAAAGGCTAAGGAAGAGAAGGTCGCCGCGTTAGCGCTACCGGCTGACAAATCCGACCAGGCAATGACGGTCGATCTTCCCCGTTCGCTTCAAACGGAATTGCGCCGGGTTGGCTGCAGCACAGCCGCAATCGATGGCAACTGGAATTCAGCGGCACGGAAATCGCTTGATCTATTCAACAAGCACGCTGGAATGAAACTCGACGTGAAGGTTGCCAGCATCGACGCGCTTGAGGCCGTGAAGAGTAAATCGACCCGCGTCTGTCCACTCATCTGCGAACACGGTCTCAAGGCTGACGGCGAACGTTGCGTCAAAATCAGTTGTGACGCAGGCTTCGTGCTCAACGACAACAATGAATGCGTGGAGCGCCACCTACCGCCCACCAGACGCGACAAGCCGAGACGCGAACAGGTGCAGTCGGAGTCCCCCAGACCAAGGTCACAGGCGTCGGGGCGAATCCTTTGCAATATGCAGGGGTGCCGGCCAATTGCCAGAGGGTGCAGGCTCAAAACCGCTGGCAGGTATTCATCAATGGCGGCATCACAAATTGAAGTCTGCAACTGACGTGATTCACCCGCAATCGGCGGCAGCTTGGGCGGCAGGAGGCAGAAGGCGCCGACGTGGCAGTAGCAGACATTGCGATTGCCGTATTTTCGCGTATGGCCGCTTCGTGATCGATAATGTCCATCATCATTGGCCGTAGCAAACTAACGAATTTTGAATTCCTGAGTAATCCCGCGCCGACTATTCAGATCAACGCCCCCTAAAAATCAAGCTTGGATTGAATCGCCTCTATACCTGCCTTGGCGCAGGCTTCGTCGGCATCTCCCCCGGGCGCTCCTGACACGCCGATCGCGCCAACCAGCGAACCGCCTGACTCGATGACCGCGCCAGGCAGATTGCGAATTCCGGCCTGCATCATGCCGGGCTGACTGATGGCGAACAGATTGCTCGTGCTGCTGTGGAAGGTCGCCGCCGTCCACGCCTTGCCCGATGCAGTCGCGGGCGTGTGTGGCCCGGCGTAGCGGTCACGCAACACGACCTGGACCACGCCGGAGCGATCGACCACTGCGACTGCCACCTGGAATCCGCGTTGCTGACAATTTGCGAGCGCGGCTTGGGCTAACTCCAAAGCCATGGCCGGAGACAAGGATTTGTAGTTCACGAGCGATTCTTGCGCGCGCACTTGCCCGGAACCCACCACAGCACAAGCGGCCAATACGCGCATCAAAAATCGAGCGACCATCATGAACTCTCGTTTGCGTTCAGAGCAGTACGGCTGCAAGCCAATATCATGGCCGACGACAAGGCTATCATTCTTTTGCGCCACGATTTCGGTCACCCATGGCCGTTGAAAGCAACCGCCTTCATCTTGCGTTGCACGCAGCGCCGCGTGAGCCTTCAGAATTACGGCACAAAAGATATTATTGCATTTTTCGCTTTGGTGAATTATGACGTGCATAGGGGAATTGCGGTCTCCCCTTGAGGCTTCGGTCCAAGAACTGTGCAACGCTCGACTCGTCGAGGTAATGTGCACATGGACGAAAGCAAGCCTCCAATTCCCCCCAGCGAATTCCGTTTACGGTCTGCTTCCGAGTGGACCTCGGCTGACATTGATCCGCCGCCCGCGGAGTTAGCGAAGTCAGACGAACTCGTCGCCGTTGAGCGGCAAAGTCGTTCCGGACAAGTCGAACCTTGCCGAGACGATTTCTCCGATGGACCTTCGGTAGCCGTCTACTACCGGAACGAGGAAGAAGTCAGCCGAGGATTCCTTATTGCACTAAGCGCAATGGGGGTCGCACGAGTCGAACAGCTCCCCGAGTCGTAGGATACCGACATGTCGCTAATCGCAGCAGGCACCATCGAGATACCCAATTCGCGCGGCTCGGCATTTGACCACGGGGCTTTTGAACCCGAGACCCGCCGCGTTTTTATTGCGCATACAGCCCGGGACAGCCTTGAGGTGGTTGACGCTGACACTGGCCAGCACCTTGCCACGCTGCGCGGCTTTCCCGAAGCGGCAGGCGTCGTTGCTGGCGAAGGTAGGGTCCTGGTCACGAACCGCGGCAGTGCCACCCTGGCTTGGGTTGATGCACGCACTTTGGAAACCCGGACAGTGCTGAATACCGGGCCGCGGCCGAATGGCGTGGCGATCGTTCCGTCCTTGCAGGTCGCGGTCGTCGCTTGCATCGGGGACGACACCCACGCGCCTCAACTCCAGATTCTCGGATTGGAAGGTGATCGGAAATGGTCCGTGGACCTCCCCGGGCGGCCGCGCTGGTGCGTGGTCGACGCGAAGGAAGAGCGGGTATTCCTGGCCATTCGCAATCCTTCGATGGTCTTGGTTGCAACGCTACCTGAACTGAAAGCGGTTCAGCGCTGGCCACTTCCCTCCGATGGAGCGCACGGGATGGATATCAACCACGCGGCAAATCTTCTGTACGTGGCATGCGACGGCGGATTGCTGGTCGAAGTTGATGTCCGGTCCGGACAAATGCGGCGCGAGTGGCCGCTGGCCGGCGTTCCGGACGCGACCTTCTTTAACCCGACAAGCGGGCTGGTGCATGTGGCCATCGAAGATCCAGGGCTGATCCAGACGGTAGACCCACGCACAGCTACCAGCACGCAGTTCATCACGGCTAAGGGCGCGAAGACGACCGCGCTTGTCGAGCCGGATCGGCTTTACCTGTTTTCCCCTTTGCACAAGGGAGTTCTTGACCTCAAGGGAGCCTAGGCAAGATGCGCTATCCCCACGCCCGCTGGGCCATTATCGCTGCCACGTTTTTCTTACTGGAGATAAACGACATGTCAAACCACGCGGTCAGTTTCGAAAGCACCCAGATTGGCACCACGCCTGAAGGTTGGACATCCACCCTCACAGGGTCGGGCGACCCAAAATGGACGGTCGAAAGCGATCGGACTGCACCGTCAAAATTGACCGTGCTGAGGCAATCCGGTCGCGCCACCTATCCACTGATTCTAAAGAACGATACCAGCATCAAGGAAGGCTTCGTGGAGGCGAAGTTTAAGGCCATCGCCGGGTCTCAGGATCGCGCAGCAGGCATTGTCTGGCGGGCAAAAGATGCGAACAATTATTATGTACTCCGGGCCAACGCGCTTGAGGACAATGTCGTTCTTTACAAGACCGTCGGCGGCGTCCGCAGTGAGCTTGACATTGTCGGCCGTAAAGGAGGTTACGGAGTTTCCGTTCCGGTGCCCGCTAACACCTGGCACACGCTGCGTGTTGACTTCAAAGCCTCGCGGTTTAGCGTTTCATTCAACGACAAGCAATTGTTCGAGGTTGAAGACGCCACTTTCACCGATGCCGGAAAGGTGGGGCTATGGACCAAGGCCGACAGCGTCACATTGTTTGACGAGGTGACTTATGGTGAGACGAAATAGCTCAGGCCCGCCGTAATCGCACGCCAACCCAAACGCCGGTAACGTTTGTTTCAAACTGATGAAACACTCTTCCGTTTCAGAACGAGGAAACCACCATCATGAGAGTTTTTGCCGCGACGCTGCTGGTGCTGGCTGGCTTTTGGGCAACCAATCTATCAGCGCAGGCGCAACAATCGAATAGTTGCAAGGTATGTCGCGACCAGCAACAAGCCTGCATGAAGAACTATGCCGGTCCGACCTGTAAGACTGAGTACCAGATGTGCATGAAGTCTTGCGGAAAGAAATAGCGGCGGCAATCGACTATTCGAGATTATTACACGAGGATCCGGCGCAGTGATCTGGCCCGGGGAATCATGAACCAAAAATCTTCCGGAGACGGCGCGCATCGTCGGCGGCCACGGCTAACAGCCAATCGCGGAAAGGTTGCGATCTCCGGCTTCGCCGAAGTCGCCTTGGGACAGACAATCCAGCATGTCCTGCCAGTATGTCCTGGCCAATTTCAAACCAACATCGAACGGCCTGGCGAGCCGGCCGTTTTGTGACGGCACCTCAGCGGCTCTCATCGCTTGTCAGGACATACGTCAGTTTTCGAATGCCTGGTGCCGCGAAAACTACGACAGGCAACATGAAGAGCCAGGCAAGCGCCCAGGATTGAAGCCAATGCCATACGAAAGAACCTTCCGATAGGAGAGGATAGCTCGCGATGGCCGCCGCGATCGCACAAGTCACACCTGATTGAATTATACCAAAGACAAAATGACTGTATCGCCGCGGGATTCGTAGAGCGGGATGACTTTTCTTCGAATCGTCATCCCGCTCTATCTTTTTGTTTGAGCATGATCTTTTCGGAAAACCGGTACCCACTTTTCCGGATCATGCTCTATGGCTTTGGTCACAAGTACCACGCAAGCACCGCCTTAAGCACAGCGTTGTCGATGACCGGCAGGACGATGATCTGGTTCATTCCGGAAACACGCGCAAGCGATGCCGCAATCGACGCATCGTGTTTCAGATCTTCGCAAATTGCCGGCATGCCGGTTGCCCAGGCGCCGCCGATTGACCCCTCGCCTCTGCCGATCGTTTTTGAACTGTAGAGCGTGTCGAGATCAGTTTGCTTGCTGCAATCGCCTGATTGGAACACCAGGGCATTTCGAGAAGCGTTCGGTGTCCAAATCTCGAAGCGTTCGGCGATGGGCGTGGCTTGCGCTGACAGAAACGTCATGACCCAAGTCTGATCGACGGATGTCCTGTAAGGGATGCCTACACCACAATTGATGCCGATTTCGGATGCCTCCTCCCAACGCAAGAACTGTTTCGAATTGTAAACATCCCTGATAATCAGCGGCATGTTTGCCTTCCACGTGCGGCCGGGTAGACCGAATCCGCGCGGAAATTTCGTATGCCGCGAATTGAATTCGAACATGTCGGCGGTTCCGTAGTAGCCGTCGACAAGCCCCATTTCATGGGACACCTCGGGATCATTGTGCCACAACTCGATGGCGCCCACGTGCTTCTCGTCATCACCGCAGAACAGCACCATGACGGCCATCAGGAATTCGCCTGCGAATACCGGTAGAGCGACACCGCACGTCAATCCCGCCTCTTTCGCTTCGTCCTTGCGCTTGAAGTAGGTACCGGAAAATTCGGTGAGGATGATTGGGTGACCTGAAGCCCACGCCTTGCCGGGGAGGCCCTCGTTGTAGGCAAACAGAGTATCCTCGCTGACAGCCCTGAATTCCGAATACTCGTTGCTGCAGAGGCCACCGCCATACTCTAACCGCGTGCGGGTGCGGTCAGGAACCCACAGTTCGACGACTCTGATGAATGTCTTCATAAATTGATCCGATCGAATGACGATCTCAAGAACATGATCATGGGCAATTGGAGTGCACCTGGCTCGCATAAATAGCAGCCACACTGCTGATGACTTGAGCAGCGTCTGAGGTAGCAAGCTGGCGCGCGAATTGAGAGCCACCCCGCCGCTTGGGTGGAACCGTCCCCCGCGGGGCACGATCCGAATCTTACTGGAATTTGCGCGCGATCAAATGGTCGAGCGATAGCAGGCCGGGGCCCCGCGCGATCAACACAAGAAAACAAGTCGCCCACACTCCATGGGTCGGCCAGGCGCCGGGATAGACGAAAATCTCGATCACTGCCGTCATGCATAGCAGTGCCAACGCCGACAATCGGGTTGCGAGCCCGATAACAAGCAGGACCGGGAAGAAATGCTCGGAAAAGGCGGATATGTAAGCGGCGATCGTGGGATCGATCAGGGGAAGCTGATATTCGTTCTCGAAGAGCGCGATGGCGCTGGGCTTGAGGTGCCAGCCCGCAACCTTTGTCTCACCGGACTGCCAGAACACAGCGGCCGGAAAAACGCGCGCCGCGAGCGCGATGAACCAATGGGGGATGCGATCCAGAGCAACGATACCCCGCTGGATGATCCGCACCAGAACCGATTCGGAGCTCGCTGCAACGGGGAGTGCGTTGGTCATGACGGCCGGCACTTCTTCGGCTCCGGATCAACGATATCCCGCACGAGGCCCGAGCCGATAAGCTCCGCGAGGTTGCCGGTGAGGTCGAAATCCGGATCGTCGGCAAGCGCGGCTTCAGCCGCCTCGCAGAGCCTGCGGCCTGCGGCGAGCGCGAGCAGGAACGCCGCGCCACCCGGCGGCAGCACGCGGACTTCCACTTCGAGATAGGGGCGAGAGACAAGCGCGTCCTCGCCGCGCCAATTCTCGATGGGCGCAAGCTCCTGCTCACCGCTGTTCATCGCCCAGATCGTCAGGATCGGATAGGCCGAGCGAACGACCTCGGTCGAGGGGTGGATATCGATGCGGATATCTCCAACAGCGTCGGCGTCGAGCGTCGCAAAATGCTCCGCGCCGAGAGGCGTGGCGTCGGCCGCATGATAAGAGCGTGTGCGCGCGGCTTCAAGCCGCGCCACGTCTGCAAGATAGGGAAGCCCACGCGCCGGTTCGAACCTGGCGATGAAAGCGGGAAGATCGTCGCCATAAGTTGCGAGCAGGGGCGAACGCGGCGGCTGCTCCTTCACGAAGACCCGCGCCATCGCTGCGAAGAATTCTTCGCCTACAATTTTGTCGACCACGGCGAAACGGCTCTTGAGTGCTTTCACCAAGCCCGCCACAACATTGTTGCGGTAGACGGCAAAGCGTCGCGCAGAAACTGCCGCATTATGCGCAGCGATGCCGTAAGGAATTGGCCGATCGGCGTCTAACAGCGCCTCCGCAAAAGATGTCTCGAATGGTGCGGGCATGGCCCCTCTCATGCCGCAGACGCGCGTGACGCATCAGAAAGAATATCCTGCGCCGCAATCGCTTCTGCGCGCAGCGTCGGCCAATCGGGAACGTCGTTGTCCCACTCGATCAGCGTCGGTATCGCCCCGGTGCGGCTGATGGCATGCGCGTAGAGCGTCCAGACCGCTGGCGAAACCGGCGATCCGTGGCTGTCGATCAGCAGCGGGGCGCCGGCGTCGTCGGTTTCTTCATCATGCCCGCCGAGATGGATTTCCTTCACGCGATCGAGCGGAAACGACTCCAGATATGGCAGCGGCTGAGTGCCGTGGTTTTGTGCCGACACGAAAACGTTGTTGATGTCGAGCAACAACCCGCATCCGGTTCGCTTCGATATCTCGGCAAGGAAGTCGACCTCCGCGATCGTGCTTTCGGAAAAACGAATGTAAGTGGATGGATTTTCGAGCAACATCTGGCGTCCAAGCGCCGTCTGTGCCTCGTCGATATGCTCGGCGACCCGCGCCAGCGTCTGCTGTGTATAGGGGAGCGGCAGAAGGTCGTTGAAGTACACGCCGCCGTGCGACGACCAGGCGAGATGTTCGGAGAAACTCTCCGGCGCGTAGCGATCGCAGAGCGTTTTTAGCCGCACGAGATGGTCGCGATCGAGCGGCCGCATCGAGCCAATCGACAGCCCGACGCCATGCACCGACAATGCATAGCGTTCGCGCAACGCGCCGAGTTGCGCGTGCGGCGGCCCGCCGGCGCCCATGTAGTTCTCGGCGTGAACCTCGAAGAATCCGACCGGCTGCGGAGCGGCGAGGATGTCGTGAAAATGCGCAGGCTTGAAGCCAACGCCGGTACACGCGGGCAGACTGGAAGTTCTAAACATGGGCAGGTTCCGGCTTTGCACGCTACCGAGGAAACATGAGGCGCACGCAGGACAGCGCGCGCCTCATTGCAACTCAGGACTTGATCGGCTCGAGCGAGCCGGTGCCCTTCGGGGTCTTGATGGTCGCGCACGTCCCTTTCGCAACGTACTTCCAGGCGTTGCCCTGGTAGTCGGCACTCGCGGTGCCGGCACAGGTGGTGCCGGCGCCAGCCGCGCAGTCGTTGTCGCCCTTCATTGCGATGCCGTAGCATTTGTCCATGGTGGGCTGCGGCGGCTTCGGCGCGGCGAATGCCGGGGCAGCGATCATGGTGAGGGCGGCGGCGAAGGAGCCGGCGATCGTGGCGTTGGCGAAGGCGTTCTTGGAATTCATAGGAGTTTCCTTTCCCTGGAAAGTCGGGCGTTACGGGTCGACAACACGGACAAGGCTTTCACCGTCGGTCGGTCGAAGCGGCGGACGACGGCAGGGCTCATGGCGACCCCAGTATTGCTGTTACGCAAGTCCCGCTGTTGAATTACCAGTTACGCCCTCACAATCCCGTGATGGAAACAGAATTTTGCAATAAGCATCGGATCTAATTGCGATATCGCCTTCGCTGCGCGCACGCGATTTGCTATGGCGCGACTCGCGGCCTATTTCGCTTTCATTGCATTGGTCGCTTCCCAATCAGCTTCCGGCGGCGACGTCAGATATTGGCCGCATCGTTCAAGCATCATGCGCGCGGGTTGGTCCGATGCCCGCGCATCCAAAACCTGCTGGAAGAAACTTGCCGCATCCATAAAATTACGGGTGCGATAGACCGCAAGACCGGATTCGTACAGCGCCACCCAGGCGGGAGCCATGGCTCCGCGTTCGGCGACGTCAAGCAATTCGTAGATTGCGATTCCGCCCGCCCGTCCATAGACCGTCAGCCGGTCGAGTTCGCGCGCATGGACGCGATCGCCGGCAAGGCGGCGCGTTTCCTCGCCGATGATGATTTCGGTGCCGTATTCCTTGTTGGCGCCTTCAAGCCGGCTCGCGATATTTACGGCATCGCCGATCACCGTGTAATTGAGCCGGAATTCCGATCCGATATTGCCAACCAGCATGTCGCCGGAATTAACGCCGATGCGCACCCGGAGCGGCCGCCCGCTGTCATCTTTCAATCCCGACGTCCGCAGGGCGCGCTGGCAGGCGAGTGCCGCCCGGCAGGCGTCGACAGCGTGATCGGCGTTAGCCGCGGGCGCGCCCCAGAACGCCATCACCGCATCGCCGATGAACTTATCGATCGTGCCGCCATGGCCGCTGACCTCACGTGACATGGTATCGAGATAACTGGAGAGCAGCGGGATGATCTGATCGCCGAGCCGTTCAGACAATCCGGTAAAACCGGCGATATCCGCGAACATAACCGTCAGATTCCGGATCGAGCCGCCGGGGCGTGGTTCGACACCTTCGCTGACCAGCGTCTTGACGAGATCCGCGGGTATGTATTTCCGAAATGCCGCAAGCCCGCCGGCCATGTCGGCGATGGCATTCGACAGATTTTCGATTTCAATCAGGCGCGAGGCGTGCCGCCGCACCTTTTCAAGATCGAAGCGTGCGACGTGCTTGAGTTCGTCGACGACGGTGATCAACGGTGTCGCGATAACGCGCCGGGCAAGCCATGCCGAAACCACGCCGGCGGCGAGAATGAGAATAGCCAGCCCAATGAGCAATTGTCGTATCGTCCTTTCGATCGGGCCCAGAAACTCCGCTTCCGGAATCACCGTCGCGAGCGTCCAGCCGGGAAAGGCGAGCGGCGTCAAACTGACCGCATAGGCGCTGCCCGCGGTGACAAGCCTCACCTGGCTCGCGATCTTCTTGTCGCTGTCGTAGGAGCTGCCGGCCTGCTTCACCGCGCCTTGCGCGATCGGCAGCAACGGCTGATCCGACCGCTGCATATTGACTTCGTCGGCATCCGGATCCGGCGCGGCTATGGCGCTCCCGTCGCGCCCCAGAATGAACGCCGCGCCGGATTTCCCGACCGAGAGGTGTGAGAGAAACTGGGCGAACCGCGTGTATTCGATAATGATGGCGAGAACGCCTTGGCGTTTCTGATACACATCGATCGGGCCGGCATAGGCAATCGATGGGCGCACCCCCACCGGATGGACCGATACATTGAACCAGCGCGGTTCGTCGGCATGCATTCCGGCCCGGTACCATTCCTGATCGGTGACGACGTAATCGGTATCTTCGAATCGGCGTTTCTCGAACTCGATGTCTCCGACCACCACATCATATTGGTCGATGCGTCGCTTGATCGCGCCATTGACGGGCGCGATTTCCATCATTTCCAGTCCGAGATCGCCGAGCTTATGGGCAGCAAAAAAAGCTGCGTCCGGCCAACCGAACGCGACCCACGATATGTTTGGCTGCGACTGCAACTGCGAGAGAAAGACGAACTCGCGTTTGTCCGCCTCGCGAGTCTCAAGCACGTGCTGAACAAATAACGTCCGGATCGCGGTATGCGCGGCGCGCGCTTCGGTGGTGATGGTGGCGAGTTCCTTTTCGACCGTGGAAACGATCTGTCCGTTAATGGTGTCTGCCAGGGCGTGGCTGTTCGCTTCCGCTGTCCGCCACCACAGGATGTGGACGCCGATTGCGCTCACCATGATCGATGCAAGGACGAGACCGGAAATTGTCAGGCGAATCCCAATTCGCATTATTAGTGTAGCCTCCTGCTGCATGTATCGAAAAAAGCGTCAGCGATGTAAAGCCAATGTGTTCGCTTCGGCTACGTTTGGTCAACAACAAGTCGCTGTGGGCATGACCGCGATCATTGAAATTTTCGTCTACCCGCTGGCCTGGCCCACCCATATCCAGTGGGCAGCGATGCTGTTGGTCTTGCTGTGTCGCGGTCCAGGTGCGTTTTCGATCGATCATTTGTTGTTGCGACGGCTCGGATTGCGATGACGGCCGCTCAATCCGATTATTGACTCTATATTTTGTACTATATACTATAATAAATGTAGTTAATCGAGGAAGCGGATTTACCGATGGCGATTGCATCCGACACCGGACATCCGGCAAGTTCCCGCAGCTTCTGGCTCGGCATGGCCGCCTATCTCGTCCCGACGTTTCCGATCGCGTTTGTCTGGCATCTTGTGCTGTTCGAGCCAAACTACCACGCGCTGCAGATCTACCGTGCCGATCCGATTATTCCTTTCGGCCTGGCTTCAATGATTATCCAGGCCATCATCTTTTCGTGGGTTTTTCCCCGCGTATTTGCCGGCAGCAACGGCTCGGTCCTGAAAAATGGACTGCTTTACGGGCTCGGTGCCGGCTTGTTGTCATGGTCATTCACAACGCTGGCGGTTGCAGCCAAACACCCGATGGCCTCGATCTCGGATTATGTTCTGCTCGAAACCACCTTCACGGTCCT
>WNFF01004018.1_pt1 | contig 12016 bp, 6 predicted proteins | sample 5400441 | NCBI WGS metagenome assembly WNFF01 (sample SAMN13153345, study PRJNA577476) | soil metagenome | isolation source: 120 cm saprolite under Douglas fir tree site 2 hole 3 replicate 1 | place: USA:California | collected 2015-04-18
TCCAGTGGTGCCATTGACGCCATGCCACCGGGTCTGCAGGATCGTTTGTTGTGGTGATCTCGAGAGGTCCGGTTGCGTCCTTTCCATTCACATCCACTGATATTGTCCCGCCGCGGTTCGATGTGTAAAGGAAATCGGCCGCGTATGTTCCCGACTGTGCCACATCTACCGTAGCGTTGAACCACTCTCCGGGTTCGGTCCAGCCAACATAGAGCAGGTCTGCAGGAGGCACGATCTTGTCGAAGGGGTTGTCGTCAATCGGATCAGGCTTCCGGTTGAATTTCGTGTATGAAGTATCCACTCCCTCATGGATACGAAATTCATTGAGATAGGTCCCATCAGCCGGATTCAACTCTCCGCTGCCGTGATTCTTGGGATCGGTGTCGTGATACGCGACTCCCTCGCCGCCCAGGTCATAGTAGGCGCACAAGACCTTGCCCGGTATTTTTTGTGGACCGCCACTATAGCGGGTATCGTGATAAGGCGAGCCTTTATATTGGCTCAAAAACGATTGGGAAAACGCAGTCGCCGTTAATAATGATGCGGCTATGAAGCATAAAGAAAACATTCTCCAGTTCATCTCCAACTCTCCTCACACCGATAGGTGCGATGCACAAGATCGAATGCCTCCAATAGACTGTAAGACCAAACTTACAAACGCGGACCAAGTGTAAAACAGAGGTGACGTCAAGCTGCTTGTGTAAATAGGGAGAGGGTGCACTGACCGGGTGGTGAGCTTGGGCCCCAACCTCGCATCGCCATTGAATTGCTAGGCTGCTTTCCCGTCACTCGCGGAGCCTCGGCTCCCGACTAAATCTTGTCGGAGTTGCTCCATCTGTGCCGCTGCTTCTTTCATCTGCTCAGCATATTCGTGTCCCTGGCGCGGAAGAAACCCTCCGTAATTCTCCAGCAGCAGCCGGGAATTCGTATTTAGGGCAGTGATGTTGAAGCGTGCTTGGCCGGAAAGGGCAGACGTTAGTCTTGCTAGCTGCAAATCCCGCACCGCCAGTTGTTGTCTGCTCTGGGCGGCTTCTTCTGCCAGCAGTCTCCCGTCATAGCGAATCAGCCCAAACAGACATGCTGCCAGCACAAGCAGGCCAGAATTCGTGACAATGGTCACCGACAATACTTTCCTCAATGCGACAGTCTGCTCTGTGTCGAATCTCACGAAATTGATGCTCTCCGCGGACGAGAGCGACGACAAAATGCTGCGAGCCTTGTCCATGTAGTCCTTACCTTCGTTTGTATCCACCAGTATGAATGAACGATGTCGATAACCCTGTTGGCGCAAATCAATCGTGCGCTCCATCTCAACCTGCTTTGACTTAACCAACGACTCGAGTTGCGACTCCAGTGATCGTTCGCCCTCTGTCCGACTAGCCAGTTTTACCCGCAGGGTGGAGAAATCGGTTTCGATCCTGTCCTTCGCGGCGGTGTAGGGTTGCAAGTACGACCGATCGCTCGTCAGCAGATATCCGCGCTGACCCGTTTCCATGTCAGTCAAATCTTTCAGGACGCCAGAGATGCTCGCCTGCATCATGGAGCTTTCTAGTGTGAGCGCCGCCATCTTCTGCATCTGTCTCAAATGATCGACAACAAGATAGGCATTCAATGCGATGCAGACCAGCAGAGCGGGAACTCCGATTCGCAGCGTAGCTTTTCGAATCATTTTTTTGTACCACCCTTCACGTAACGTTCAGAACACCCTCGGTCGTAATTCGACTGGCCTTTGAAATCTCCACGGCAACTCTGACCCCGGCATCCCTGCTGGGCAGCGTTCCTTCGTCTGACATGATTGAACTGGCAGCGACAGTGAAAAGCAGAGCGTCCTCCTGCTTGTCGAAGTAAAGCACTACCTGATTCGTTGCCATGTGCGAAGCTCCTACTGATTGTCTTAGGAATGATAGGCTGATTCAGCACAAGAGGGAGGTTATCTCTGTTGGTGCACTACTCCTGTCTGCGATCTGGCTTGCGGCTCTTGCTCAGGTTCGAGCAGGAAATCGGTCTTCAAACCAGCAGATTGAAATCGCGGTCCCGCCCTGTACGCATAACCTCGAGTGAGAGCACCGGCAAGAGACTTCCTGGGTAGTGCAGATAAAAGGTAGAGCCTTCTTTCCGGCACTTGTCTGAAAGAACCTCAGAGTTACGATTCGTGCGATCGCCACTCCACGAACAACAGGTCCCTAGAAGTTGAACTTGAACCCTAACTGTACCTCGCGCGGTCCAACTGACGTGTTGGTGATGGCCCCGAAGTCCCCATCATCCACCGCAGTGTCTGGCGTGCCGAACACGGGATGATTGAACGCATTCCTGGCCTCGACGCGAAACTCAAAGTTCATCTCCTCTCGTATTTGGAACTGCTTGCCGATGGACAAATCGGTCGTGAAATGCGATGGACTCCGCAGGCTGCCCATTGTTCGGGGAGCATCGCCCAGAGTGTAATCAGCGGGACGCACGAAATTCGGGTGAACGTTGGGGTCGTTACCCGCAAAGTAATTGTCCACCCAATCCGAGCCATGATTGCGCGTGGGCGTCCCCACGATATTGGGCCGCCGCGTCTGACTCTCACCGCCATAGGTCGGGATCAATGTGCCGTCTGCGACCGTGAAGGCCAGCGGACGTCCGTCAGAGATACGCCAGATGCCGTTGGTTTTCCATCCGCCGAGGATCGCATCTGCCCAGCGCGGCATGTTTCCTAAGCATGCACGCCCGTGGCCGATGGGCAGTTCGTACACGTAGCTGAACTGAACCACGTATGGGATGTCGAAGGTTGTCCAACTCCGCTCCAGCCCCGGCTTGTTGGGATCCTGCAAGCTGTCGAAGCTGCCCAGCCAGGACAAATTGGTGTCGGCTTGGGAAGAGTCGTCGATCGACTTCGACCAGGTGAACGTTGCCAGTAATTGCAAGCCATTGGAGTACTTCTTCTCGGCGAGCAACTGCAGTCCGTGGTAAATGGAATTCGCGTTCAACCGCGGTTCCGTTGAAACACCCGTGAATTGCGGACAGGGAAGCAGCAACTGGTAATACAGAATCTGCGGAAAGCTGCTGCCTATAGTGCTGTTCGGGTCGTTGATGAGCCCAACGAAGGGATTGGGGACGGGCGTGTTGAGGCATGCTATCGTCAGTGTTTGGCATGGGTTGGCTGCGTTGGGATCTCCAATCGGCAGACTTTCTACCCAGGGGCCCAGATAGTTCCGCTCCACCGAGTTGTCGAACGGCAGATTTGGCGCACTGAGTCGGAGAACGCGAATGAGATTGCAACACCAGGCACCCGCCCTCCCACGGTTCATCGCTCCCGTATTGCTGGTTAGTTTCATTGCGCTGTCAATGTACGACCTTTCCGCCACAGAAAACGGAACTCAAGCCCAAGCTCACGCCGATTTAGGCCTTCAGCTTGCGCGCTCGGGAAATTTGGAACGCGCAGAGGCAGAGCTTCGCCAGGCCGTGGACCTCGAGCCCCGGAATGCGGAATTCCTTAGTGCGCTCGGGACCTTACTCGCGATGGACAAGAAATTGGAGGAGTCCACAACCATCTTCCGAAAAGCGTTGCAAGTTGCACCGAACAACTCGACGGTGCGGCGGTATCTGGCGGCGAATCTTTGGCAGCTGCACAGCTATGCTGAGGCAAAGAAACATCTTCAAATTCTGCTCCAGCAGCATCCGGACGACGCACCTTCACGCCTGCTTCTGGGAATGGTCTCGGAGAACACGCAGGACTATGCCACGGCGGCGAAGATGCTCGGCTCGGTGCCGGTTGAGGTGATCAAGCGGCCCGAGTCGATCGCGGCCTTGGCGAGCTCGTACTACCACTTGCACGAGCGCGACCAAGCACGTGACACCCTCCGGCTACTTTCAGGCGATACAAAAGCCGTGTTGCTGGGCGCGGAAATTGCGGACCAAGGCGGCGACTACGACGAGGCTGAACGACTACTCCAGCTAGCCGTCGCATCCACTGCTGACTCGGGCGCACTCGAATATCGCAGGGCGTTGGTTCAATATCACGCAGGCCGTTTTTCCGAGTGTCAGAGAACGCTTCAGCCGCTGATCGAAACGACGAATGTAACGCCCCAGGCTTATAACCTGCTGGGCTGGTGTTATCACCGAGGGAACGAAGTGAAGCGAGCGGTGGAGGCTTTTGAGCACGCAATCAGCCTCGCTCCCGGCGACGAGTCGAACTACCTCGATCTCGGCAGGATCCTACTAGCTCACAATTTCGTACCCGTCGCCCTCGATGTGGCAACCCGCGCCACCACTCAGTTTCCCAACTCCGCTCCAGTTTTCAACTTGAGGGGGCTGGTGGAGAGCCGCAGGTTGCAGTTTACGGATGCGATCCATTCCTATGCCCATGCCGTCCAACTTGACGGCGGCAATGTCGATAGCAGACTTGGACTGGCACGAGCGCAGGTTTCGGCAGGACTAATCAGCGATGCCACTCTAACTTTCAATACTGCGATCCAACGTTTTCCTAAGGAACCTCGCTTGAAGGTTGCGTATGCCGAGTTGTTGCTGAAGCTCGGGGATGCAGGCGACGTGGTCGCCAACGCTCGGGCCGAGAAAATGCTTAGGCTCGCACTGGCGATTGACGCGTCCAATGCGGACGCACTCTACAAACTGGGCAATTTGGAGTTAAATGATGGCCGGGTCGCCGAAGCTTGCAAGAATCTGCAGCAGGCGGTCAAGTTCTCTCCGCAGAGTAGCGAGGCACACTTTGCGCTGGCCCGTGCCTACCGCCGGCTGAAGCGCACAAACGATGCGGCGAAGGAGATGGATTTGTATAAGGGGCTGAAAGAGAAAGAGTTGGAGTCGCAGGCGCCGGAAGCGAGTGTGCCCAGTGATGAAGCTCACAATTGATTCACCGGTGACGCGGCAGGCGCGACTCGCCGCATGCGTTATTCCCTTGTTTGTAATCGGAATCTGCGTAGCTCTCTCGTGCCGCCCGGTGTTTGCTTCCTCAGCTAAGGAAATTTTCACCGACGTTACGCAAGATGCCGGTATCAGTTGGAGACAGTTCAGCGGGGAGTCACCGGACCGGTTTCTGATCGAAACTATGGGCGGCGGTGTCGCATTCCTGGATTTCGACGGCGACGGACTGCTGGATATTTTCTTGGTGAATGGCGGAGAAACCCCACACGGAAAGAGCCCCACTCCGCTTAAAAACTCCCTCTATCGCAATCTGGGTAACGGCAAGTTTGAAGATGTCGCAACCAAGGCCGGCGTGGACAAAATCAATTTCTACGGAATGGGAGTCACGGTGGGTGACTTCGACAATGACGGTTTCCCGGACCTGTATGTCACCGGCTTTCCCGCCAGCGCCCTTTTTCACAACAACGGGGACGGAACGTTCACGGACATCACTGACAAAGCCGGGGTGAAGAATTCAGGGAGATGGGCAGCCAGCGCAGCCTGGTTCGATTACGACCGTGACGGCCTATTGGATCTGATCGTGACCAATTATGCGCAGCTTTCGTTCGACAACCCCAAGAAGTGTGAATTGAATGGAGTGCGGTCGTACTGCGCGCAAGTGGCGTATGTGGGCCTGCCGCTCACCCTCTTCCACAACAACGGCGATGGTACGTTCACCGACGTGAGTGTTGCAGCTGGACTGGAGAAACTTCCAGGGAGGGCGTTGGGCATTGTTGCAATCGATGTCAACGACGATGGCTGGCCCGATCTTTTCGTTGCGCGTGACGCGTCTCCGAATTTGCTCCTGATCAACAAGCACAATGGCACCTTTGAGGACGCGGCTTTGGATGCTGAAGTCGCTTACGACGAGAACGGCATCGCCAAGTCCGGGATGGGCGTGGATGGTGGCGATATCAACAACGACGGCAAGCCCGATTTTGTCGTCACCAATTTCAATGATCAATATCACTCGTTGTTTACGGCGTCGAGTTCCGGCGTGTATGTGGACCGTACCGCCGTTTCGCACCTGGCGGGGCTCACGAAGTCCTATGTCGGTTGGGGAGCGAAGTTTCTTGACTATGACAACGACGGCAATCTGGATCTGATGCTGATCAATGGTCACATCAATGAGGAGATTGAATCGACGCGTTTGGATGTGAAGTACAAAGAGCCGCCTCTGTTGCTTCGAAATACTGGAAACGGGACCTTTCAAAATATGCGCGAGATCGCCGGGGCCACATTTCTCTCCACCTATTTGGGCCGAGGGCTGGCGATCGGAGATTTTGATAACGACGGCGACAGCGATGCGGTGATCACAACCCTGAATGGTCATCCAATCTTTTTGCGCAATAACGGTGGCCAAAACAATTCCTGGATCGGTTTTTCACTTCAGGGGACCACCAGCAACCGCGATGCGATCGGCGCGAAAGTCATGGTCACTTCTTCTGGACGAACCATCACGCGCTGGATCACAGGAGGAGGCAGCTATCTTGCGTCTCACGACAAACGCGTGCTTGTGGGGTTGGGTGGAAACGCCAAACCGGTGAATGTGGACATACGGTGGCCAAACGGGCTGTCACAGCATCTCTCCAATCTCCCGACAGGGCGGTATCACCCCATCCTGGAGCCGAAGGCGCCTAATCCTTTCAACCAAATCCACAAGTGAATCGATTTTGTGTTTATGCGCGCCGCCGGCTTAATAGTGCTCCTTGCGGGCACTCGCCTCCTGTTATCGAATCATGGCCGGCGCACGAAAAGCCCTGATGGACATCGAAAATCGGAGTGTCATAGGAAAGGAGTGCCTCTTCAACACTCCTTCCAAGTTCCTCTACGACCACGCCAACCAATGTCCCTAGAAGTTAAACTTGAAGCCCAGTTGGATCTCGCGTGGTCCCACTGACGTGTAACTTATAGTCCCGAAGGTATCATCGCCGACCTGGGTGTCCGGTGTACCGAATACCGGATGATTAAACGCATTCTTCGCCTCGACCCGGAACTCGAAGTTCATCTCCTCACGGATTGGGAATTGTTTCCCAACCGACAGATTGGTCGTGAACGACCATGGTGAACGAACGCTGCCCAGCGTTCGCCGAGCATCACCCAGGGTGTAAGGGGCGGGACGCTGGAATACGTTGTTATCCACAAAGTAGTTGTCCACCCAATCGGAACCGTGGTTACGCTTGGGCGTTCCCACAATATCGGGCCGTTGTGAGCCATATGTGGGCAGTGGCTGTCCGCCGTCGTTAAGGAAAAAGGCCAGCGGACGTCCATCAGAGATGCGCCAGATGCCGTTTGTCTTCCATCCACCGATGATCAAGTCCGCCCAGCGCGGCATGTTACCCAGGAATGCTCGCCCGTGCCCAACCGGCAGATCGTAGCTGTAGCTGAACTGTAATACATAGGGAATGTCGAAGCTTGACAAACTCCGTTCCAGTTCCGGCTTGTTGGGATCCTGCAAGCTGTCGAAGCTACCAGCCCACGACACATTGGTGTCGGCCGCGGAAGCGTTGTCGATCGACTTCGACCAAGCAAACGTTGCCAGTAATTGCAAACCGTTAGAGTACTTCTTCTCGGCGGTCAACTGCAGTCCGTGGTAAATGGAATTCGCGATCATCTGCGGTTCTGTAGAAACGCCGGTGAAATGAGGAAATGGACGCAGCAACTGATAGTACTGGATCTGCGGAAAGCTGCTGCCTATGGTGCTGTTCGGGTCGCTGATCAGCCCGGCGAACGGATTGGTTACCGCGGAGCTGAGACATGCGATTGACAGGCCGGCCTGGCATGGGGTGGCTGCGGTGAAATCTCCAACCGGCAGACTCTCCACCCAGGGCCCCAAAAAGTTTCGCTCTGTCGAGCCGCTGAACGGCAGGTGAGTGCCTTTCTTGCCGATATATTCTGCGTTGATCAAGATATGACTCGGCAATGCGTGCTCGATCCCGAAGCTCCAGCTCTGCTCATAGGGTGTTTGGTTCCAGGCCGGCGTACGAATCGGACCGTTGGCACCGAAACCCACATCGTTCAACAGCCCGAGCGAATTCCCTGCCGGTTGAATCAACCCAAACTTAAACGGATTGTTCAGGTTCACGAAAGGCGTTGCAAGGTCATTTGGATTAACAGTGATAACGTTCGTGTACTGATTGAAACCTGCGCTGCCGTAGGGGACAACACCAGTGACCCCGGAGCGCGACTGCCCGTAGTAAATGCCGTAGCCTCCGCGTACGACTGTGTTTGGAACGACCTGATAGGCGAAGCCGAAGCGCGGCTGGAAGTTGCTCCAGTCGGTTACGTAGTTAGTGCGTTGTTTCGAAGAGGCGAAGACTTCCCCCCCCTTCAAGGCAAGGTTCACGGGCTGGCCGGTAACGGGGTCGGTATAGGTCAGGCTTCCACCATTCAATGGACTGGTGGCATTCGCATCAAAGTAATCCTGGTGATTAAAGCGATCTGTGCGCGGCAACGTGACGTCATAACGTAAGCCCAGATTCAATGTAAGTTTGGGCGTGACCTTCCAGTTATCTTGTGCAAAGAATCCGTATTGGTAGTTCGTAGTGGCCGGACGGAATTGGATTTCTTCGTAGGAGCCACAACCATTGCTGGCACAGCCCTGCGTCATCTGGCCCATCATAAAGCTCGCCATGGAATCGCCGCCGCAGCCGGGCACGGGAGGATTGGCGGTTGGATCCCCAAACCTGTCACCGGGGCAGGCACTGGTGGCATCGGTGTTGAAGCTGAAGAATCCAACGGCGGCGTTGGTTTGTATGTAGTTAATCTGGTGAATCCGGCCGTCAAATCCGAACTTGATATCGTGCTGGCCGTGTACCTTGTCGAAGGTGGCCGATAACTGTCCTGTGTCCTGGCCCAGGCGGTAATTACCATAGGGATCCGTGCCGATATTGGTATAGCCGGCCGGGGTGTACTGGTCGATAAAGATCGCAGGAACTCCCTTGAACCCGTTGGCCTCTAGATAGGACGGGAATCCCAAAGTTCCGAGCGGATCATTCTCCCCATGCGGGTTGTAGGCATCAATGTGCCAGACTCCACGAGTGAACCCCAACGTCGTAGTCAGCAATAACGTCGGGCTGAAAGTATGTGTGTCATTGATCGCGAACGCGTGAGCATTAGTCCAACCCGGACCGCCCTGACAGGGATCGGTAAAGTTCTTGAAACAATCGAGGCCCGTGCCTGAGGGGCTGTATTGATAAGCAAACTTCGCGCTCATCAGATTGTTTTCTGTAAAGCGATGGTCGATCTTAATATCAAACTGCTTATTGGTGCTGTGGCTCGAACCAGACCCGAACCAGTTTTGGTAAATGCTTCCACCGGTGACGTTGGGCTCTGGAAAGTAGGTCATCATCTTCTGCGCCACAGGGTCAATCAGATTGCCGGGGACATTGGGGTTGGGACCGCCCGGGCTCGCATAGGTGGCGATGTTATCGAAGGGAATGAACGTGCTGCGCGTTATAGTGCCATTGAACGTTCCGGAGTAAGGGTCCCAAATCTGACCAGCGTCCGCACCGCATCGTCCGGCGCCATCGAACGTTCCTCCATTTGCGGCGCAAAGTTCGCCAAAATCACCGGTCCGCATCGCGTCGCTGGGAACAGCTCCGTTAGCCGTGCTCAATCCCGTTTGAGTCAAGCCGTCGTAATCGAAGAAGAAGAAAGTCTTGTTCTTGAAGATAGGGCCGCCAATGGTGCCACCATAATTGTGGCGGCGCAGCGGAGGAATGGGATCTCCATTGCGGTTTGCGAACCAGTCGTTTGCATCGAGGCTATCGTCGCGGAGGAACTCGTACCCGCTGCCGTGAAACTTGTTCGTGCCAGAGCGCGAGACCACATTGACCACTGAGGCACCGGAAAATCCGTATTCCGCGCTAAAATTCGTCTGCTGAACTTTGAATTCTTCCACTGCCTCCGGTGAGGGCAGATAAGTCACTGACGTGATTCCCCCGTTGGGCTCGGAGTTCGTCGCCGAAGCGCCATCCAGCAGAATGTCAGAGTTAGCCCCACGGCTGCCGTTGGAAACAAAGTTTGTGCCAATACAGGGCTCCGGGCATGAATCGTTCATCTCGGTGACGCCCTGCGCAAAAGCGGTTAGGGACTCGATATTTCGGTCAAGCAAAGGCAGATCATTGATGAACCGCCGATTGACCACCTGCCCGGTCTCGGCGTCTTCGGTTTGGATGACCTGCGCCTGCGCCGCTACCTCGACAGTCTGACTGGCGCCCGCCACCTTCAACCTCAGATTGGCGGTCGCATTCTCGTTCACGTCAACCTTGAACCGGGCGCTTTCTGTCTTGCCAAAACCCGGGGCTTGCACGCTGACCACGTATTCGCCGGGAGGAATCGAGCGGAACAGATACCGCCCGCTATTGTCGGAGGCTGTCTCGAATCGGAATCCTTTCTGCTGGTCCGTGAGGACGACCTTCGCTCCTGTCACCACAGCGGCGGTGGCGTCGGTAAGTTCGCCGCTGACAGTGCCGAAGTATGCCTGGGCAAAAAGGACGACAGGTGAGAGTGCGAAGGCGAGCAGCAGTGTTTGGAGTGCAGCTTGCCGGGAATGGAAGAGAATCGAGCTTGATCTGCGCATCTGACCCTCCTTGATCGCGACGGACGAGTGATGCCCTGCGAAGGACGCCAAGGAATGTAACACAGAATCGTCCAGCTCTTCCAGATCGAAATGCAGGCCAAAAACGATTTAATAACACTTTTGTTGGAAGATGGCGGGATTCCGTGCTAACAGCCGTAAATGCTAGTAGCCGTAAGACGGCGAAGGTGTGCAGCCGACAAAAGCGCCAGGGATCGGGTGCGGCAAGAGGCCTTGTCCAGGCTAACGACCACGTTCAAAGGTGTGATCCTCACCCCAGTTGGCGGTCCTGCACAACGTGGAGCACGATTCCGAGATTTCTATTGAAACGTATGAATAGCCCGTGGTATGACTGCTGGGCAGATCACGGGCTCAGCCGCTTCCCGACGAAAGCAGAAATTTGCGAGGCACCATCTCGATGACCCAGCGTAGGGCTGCGTATATTCTCCTGTCGCTCTCTTTCATTCTGTCTGGCGTTCTGTCTGGTTCGGCCGGCGCTCAGACGCATTCGAAAATGCCAGCCCCGATCAACTCTGAACACGCACTCGCCTTGCGGGACGGCTGGTCATTGCAATCGTCCTGCAAGGTGGACAGACCCGGCGAGATCATTTCCAGGCCGGCATTTCAGCCGACAGGATGGTACTCCGCAAGTGTCCCCACCACCGTCGTTAGCGCGCTGGTGAAACACAAGCTCTACCCCGATCCGGACTTCGGCATGAATCTGCGGTCCATTCCGGGGACGACATATCCTATCGGCGCTAATTTCTCGGACATCGCAATGGAACAGGACAGTCCATTCATGGTGCCCTGGTGGTATCGGAAGGCATTCGTGCTTCCGGAGAACTACAAAGGCAAGACTATCTGGCTGGACTTTGGGGGAATCAATTATCGCGCCAACATCTGGCTGAATGGGAAGCAGATCGCTAACAAGAAGGACGTCGCGGGCGCGTGGCGGACCTACGAGTTCAACATCACCGATGCTGCGCTTCCCGGAAGACAAAACGTGCTGGCAGTAGAAGTTTTTTCGCCAACCGAAAAGGATCTGGCAATCACCTTCGTAGACTGGTATCCAGCGCCTCCTGACAAGAACATGGGACTATTCCGGGACGTCGGGATCAGGACCAGCGGGCCGGTAGCAGTGCGCTTTCCCACCGTGGTTTCAAAGGTTGATGCGGACCACAAGGCTCATCTGACAGTGACTGCGCTAGTGAAGAATGGTACGAACCAGCCAGTCGAAGGAGTGCTTAAGGGACGGATTGAAAAGACTGAGTTCTCGCAGGAAGTGGAACTCGGACCGAACGAGCAGAAAGATGTTACCTTCGATCCCACGCAGGTATCCCAGCTCAATACCGATCATCCGCGGCTGTGGTGGCCGGCCCAGATGGGAAAACCGGAACTGTACAAGTTGCAGTTCTCCTTCTTCGTGAACAGGCTTGGAAACGCCTCAATCAATGGCAGCCCTCTATCCGATGGTACGGAGTCTCAATTTGGCATTCGCGAAATCACATCTGAACTGAATGCCAACGGCAGGCG
>WNFF01012841.1_pt1 | contig 12015 bp, 7 predicted proteins | sample 5400441 | NCBI WGS metagenome assembly WNFF01 (sample SAMN13153345, study PRJNA577476) | soil metagenome | isolation source: 120 cm saprolite under Douglas fir tree site 2 hole 3 replicate 1 | place: USA:California | collected 2015-04-18
ATTCGTCAATGACTGCCTCTCCACCATAATATTTTTCATTAATTGCGCGGTACATCGCACTCAGTGTATCAGCAGTCAGCGGTTGACCTTGTTCAGCCTGGCTGTGTATTTGCTGCTCATACTCCGCAAACATTGTTTGTCTGAAAAGCGTACCGCGCAAGTCTTCCAATGAGTGATTGAGTATCGCTAGCCTTTCCGTAGGATCATCGGTTGTTCTCAGCAGGTACTCGGTTAGCAGACCCTCGTTCAGCGTTGAAGCAACCTCGGCTACAAAGATGGTATAGTCACCATACTGAAACGGCTGATAGCTGCGTGTAAAGTACGAATGCATAGAATGCCCAAGTTCGTGCGCCAGCGTATACATGCTGTCCCGTCTGTTCTGGAAATTCAGCAGGATAAATGGGCGAGTCTTATACCCGCCGCCACTATAAGCCCCACCACGCTTCCCAGGAGTCTCGTAGACATCAATCCACCGCTCTTTAAACGCCTGTTTAAGCGTACTCGTATAGTTCTCACCCAGTGGAGCAAGGGCAGTCACTACCGTATCACTTGCCTCCGAGAAGCTAATCTCACCAGCAGTTTCCTTTACAATCGGCACATAGAGGTCGTACATATGCAACTCATCGAGTTGTAGCAGGCGTTTTCGCAACTTCATATAACGATTGAGGAGTTGAATATGCTCGCCAACCGTCTCCACAAGGTTGTCATAGACGCTAATCGGAATATTGTAACGCGCAAGCGCTCGTTCGCGGCTAGAGCTAAAACCGCGTTGCCTTGTAAAAAAGATATTTCCTTTGACCTGTCCCGAAAGAGTAGCAGCAATGGTATTACGCTGCTTGAGGAACGTTCCCTGCATACCCTCGAACGCTTCTTTTCGAACACTGCGATCTGTGCTACGAATATAGACCAGGTAATTGCCTTGTGTGAGTTGAACCTCTTCGCCTTTCTCATTTTTAATCTGCGGGAGTTTCAGGTCGGCATTATCAATCATCGTGAAAATAGCATCTGGAACTTCAGAGATCTCGCCTGCGGCTGCCAGTACAGCCTCCACTTCCGAGGAACGGACATGAGGACGATTGCGATTCATATCGTCCAATTGTTGTCCATAAAGGCTCAGTCCGGGAGTCTCTTGCACAAACCTGTCAAGCGTGGCTTGCGGCAAGGCCAGGATTTCTGGCTCGATGTAGGAGATAACTGTAGTAGCATGAACATACAATTGCATAGCGCGATCAAACATCCCCAGATAGGTGCTGTTTGTAGTATCCTCGTCCTTACGCATAGAAGCATATACAAAAAGGGTTTCAAGTTCCTCAAACAGTCCATCGCGTTTCTGTAATACCGCAAATAACGCCTGTCCACTTTGAGCAAGGGTTCCTTTGAGTGCCTCAAGTTCAGGTAAGCTCTGCTGAAGCCTCTTGAAACTGTTTTCCCAGTCATCATTAGTTGGGAAAATACTTTCCAGGTCCCACGTATGCTCTTTGGCAATATCACTACGCTTCGTCAACGTTTGCAATTGATTGTCTCCTTCACTTATGTGTCCTTAAGGATATTATTCTTCATCGTCGAGCAATAAATCATCTCTATGCCCCCATTTCTCTAGAAAGCGATAGAAATTCCTTTTCGTCAATCGCGTTCGTTCGGCATCAGAGAGAGTTACATCTTGAAACAGAGGATGGCTTTTAATGGGTAAATTTGGCGTAACCACCGCTCGAACGCCGCTATCACGTACCGCAAAGTTAAAATCGATCTCCATGTAGTACGGAAAACGATAACGCTCGTCAAACAATCCAATTTTCTTCAGCAGCTTGCGCTGGAAAGCCATAAATGATCCATCTATTACTTCAACTTCCGTATCTGTGGACTCTTCAAAATGGTGCAGATCTTCAGTACTCAGGCCTTTGAATCCGGTTATTCCTACGCTTTTTTCCTCTAACACCTGTACTAAAGGTGTGAAGACATCACCTATCAATTCGACACTAGTATCGAGCAGTAGAATATTCTTCCCGCTGCTTTGATTCAGCCCTACATTTCGCGCTTCTGCTTCGCCCAATGGTCGCGATATACTCAACAGATGCAGACGCGAGTCGTTACGCTGTAGTTCTCTGAACCAGGCATTCAGCTCATCTAACGATCTGTTATCCACCAGTATTATTTCGACTTCACTGGTCCCAATATTTTGCATCACGCTTTCGATACAACGTTTCGTCTCCTCAAAACTGGTATTTGCAAGGATATTAACCGAAAACTCGCAGCGGTCCGCCTCATCCAACAAGGAAGGCACATGCCGAGCTGTACGATAGACTACTCCATCCACTTCAACACTGGGTAGAACGATAAGATGCGCGCCATGTGGATTATCTTTAATACCAAATCCAGCCTCCTCGATTTGCCGTTTCAGAGCATCAGCTCGATCATATTTTCCTCGTCTACGTAGTTCATCGCGCTCATGTGAGAGCGCTAATATATCAGCAGGTATACCTGGGCGCGAAGATTGTATAGTCATGTGCTTATCCTTCTTTAATATTACATGGGAGTGCAAGAGGCATGAATACTATTCAGTTACCAACCAAGCGCAAGTCCATCACAGCGTGGGTCGGCAGCTCCTTCAAAATAATTACTGATGGAATTGATTTGAATTGCCTGCGCATGACCCATTCTATCATCCCATGGCCCTACAACATTTGTACGATGGCCAAGCATATCCAACAATAAAGGCACACCTTGCGGGATACGATTCTCCATCATCACCACTTCAGCAATATTTCGTTCCAGGTGCCCATCCACTCCTCGTTGGCCTTGTATCATGTCCTGTTTGCCACTCACTGGATTTATGCGTATATGTCCGCTGCGCCAGCGTGGTGCCGCTATTGCCTGCTGAACGTTCATGCCAAAATCAAGCATCGCTGAGAGCAACTGTACGTGAATCTGCGGTTGCGCGTCTCCACCCATCGTTCCAACCGCCATGTAAGGCGTGCCATCACGTAAGACCATCGCGGGTGTCAACGTATGCATTGTACGTTTCCCCGGCTGCAAGTAATTGACATGTCGTGGATCAAGCGAAAAGTACGACCCACGATTATGCAACATCACTCCTGTGTCTCCTCCAACGACCCCGCTCCCAAAGCCAGCATAGAGGCTCTGAATTAATGAAACGATATTCCCTTCACCATCCGCCACGCACAGGTACATAGTGTCGCCATCTTTTTCAAACCCTGCTGCTACATTCGGCGCTGCCCTTTGCACGTTAATCCTTGTGCGCTGCTGTTCAGCGTATTCCTTACTAATGAGCCGTTTAACTGGCACATCTACAAAATCAGGATCGGAAATATACTGATCCCGGTCGGCAAAAGCCAGTTTCTTTGCTTCGAGCAAGATATGCAGGTATTCTGGTGTTTGATAACCTAAAGACCTCAAATTATAACTCTCGATTATATTCAACATCTCCAAAGCTGTAACGCCTTGCGAGTTTGGTGGAAATTCAAAAACATCGTATCCACGATAGTTCGTCGAGATGGGCTCTACCCAGTCAGAATGGTGCTTCTGCATATCTTCCATGCTGAGCACTCCACCGCTCTGCTGGACATAATCGGTAATTTCTCGTGCAATTGGCCCACGATAGAAAGCATCACGTCCTTCTTTAGCCAGCATACGATACGTATTAGCCAGATGGGGTTGGCGTAAGACATCTCCCGTACGCGGAGGCCTGTTATCTGGCAGATAGACACCGGCGCTGCTCTCCCACCGTTTCAAAACAGGTACTGCCGCCCGGCTCAACCAGCCACTCAATTTGCTGGTTACTGGCATACCCTCTTCAGCGTAGACAATAGCTGGAGCAAAGATTGTTTCCGCAGCAAGTGTGCCAAAACGCTCCAGAGCCTCGAACCAACCATCGACTGCCCCCGGAACGTTGATAGAGAGTGGACCCCGTTCGGGTATCTGCTTGAAACCCTGAGCCGCAAAAAATTCAGGCGTCATACCCTGTGGAGCACGACCACTGCCATTCAGCGCATACAAGTTGCGTGATTTCGCATCCCAGATCAGCATGAACACATCGCCACCTGCTGAACATGTGGATGGATACACGACTGTCATCGTGGCATTTGCAGCAATTGCCGCATCGATAGCATTTCCGCCCTGCGTCAGAATCTGTACACCCGCCTGGGAAGCAAGATAGTGCGCGCAAGCGACCATGCCATGGGATGCAAATACAGGCTGTTCGGAGAGCATAGCAGGAGACTCCATTTCCTCATGAGTTACTAGGGGCACCGACGGTTTAGCTAACAGTTGTGCATGATGAATATTATAGCATCAAAATTCAGAAAACTTCACGCCTTCTTTAGTTGGCTCTCCGCCAGTTCCTTCACCCGCTGCACCTCATCTTTGTGACAAATAACCGTCTTATCATCCATCTCAACTACCACTATATCCTCCAATCCAATCGTAAAAACCTGCCTCTGCGTGTTATTGTACACAAAGACATTGCGACTCCCTAATCCCTCATGATGCCCTACGCGACGAACATCGTGCTCGTCAGCAGGAAAAAGTGACGCATACTGTTCCCAATTGCCCACGTCATTCCAGCCAATATCGACCGGAATCACAGCAACCTTGTTAGCTTTTTCCATGACACCATAATCGATAGAGATCGTCTGCAGCGTTGGCCATAGTTCATCAAGTGTCGCGCGCTCCTGTGCTGTCCCCATCGACTCAGCAATGGTGTCGATTTTTCGTGCTAATTCGGGGAGATGCTTCTGTAGTGCTGCCAGGATTGTTTCAACTTTCCACACGAACATGCCACTATTCCATACATAATGGCCATCTTGCAGATAGGCCTGGGCCATCGCAACATCTGGCTTCTCTACAAATCGATCACCATCAAATGCCTGTTGATCAAACCCTTCACTCAGTGGAGCGGTGTAGCGAATATACCCGTATCCTGTCTCAGGTCCGGTAGGTTTGATACCCAAGGTCACAAGATATCCCTGTCTTGCTAACCTGGCAGCCAAACGTAAAGACTGGTTGAATACATCAATCTTTGTAATTACATGGTCTGCAGTTAAAACCATCATAATGGCTTGCGGATCTCTTCGTGCAATCGTTGCAGCAGCCCAACCTATTGCGGCTGCTGTACTACGTCCCACAGGCTCGCCCAATATCTGTGAAACAGGTATCGAAGGCAGGTGTTCTTGCACCAGTTGAACCATACTATGACCAGTTACTACCCACGTTTGCCCGGGCGAAATGAGTCCCTCAACTCGCGCCAGTGATTCCTGTATCATGCTTTTCCCATTTGGCAATGGTAGAAATTGTTTAGGGAAACTCGGCGTGCTCAATGGCCACAGTCGTGTGCCACTCCCCCCTGCTAATATTACCGCATTGAGGTGTTCCATATACACTACAACTCCTTAACATCACTTTTATATGAGATATGAGTCTTATCTCTCATATCCTATTTTCCTCTAGTATGATGCAAGAATTGTATAGGGGTTAACGTCTCGTGTCAATTGCTATTCCTACCTCCACACCTTTGCATCCTTGTACACCACCTCTGTCGTAACATCATTTGCCGCTCCAAAAACACCGATCATCCCATGGCTGGAGATCTTGTTGGGATCACTTACAGGACCAGCAACATGCATACCATTTATATACAAATCAAATCTGTTGCCGACCACCACAATCGCGATAGTGTTAGGTTGATTTAACCCGGTGTGGAACGATGGTATCGCTTGAGACAAACTCTCTGCAATTGCATGGCTGCAATCATTACCTGAGCATGGTACAAACATATATCTGCCGCTCTCGAATACCTCAAAATAGTAGTAATTATTCCCACTACTCCGGATGGCGATACCCCCTCCATCAAATGATTGGCCAGCCTTTATAAACGTCATTTCTATCTGATAAGTGAAATTACTGAAATCAGTAGCAGCAGCAAAACATGCACCCCCATATTGCGGTGCATCAACTACGTGATAAGCGCCATCTACAAACCGGCAGGAATTCCCAGCAGTGCTGTCACTATATACTTGCCATTGATTTCCCTGATTGTTATCGATCATGCGATCATTCAGTACTTGAGAACCGTTATACGGTGGATAAGGATTCGCGCCAGTGGCAATTGCTGTGGCAGTCGCATCCCTCCGAGCATTGACTGTGGCAGTCACATCAACCACGGCGGTTGCCGTAGCTCCAGAACGAGCAACTGCTGTTGCATGGGCTTGGGCAGTTGCCGTGTCAAACAAATTGACACGGGCAGTAGCAGTTGCAATAGCATTTGTATTAGTCGTAGAGGGGCGTCCCCACAAATAATAGAACAACCCGGCGCTGCTTGCCACAAGGAGACATACCAGTACGGCTAATAATATAGGATATACCCTGGATAATTTTCGACGAGGGTCATTACTTGCTTGCTTACTATTATATAGAGATGTCCCTGCATTATTGCTCGCAGGCATAGAGTTAAGCGGTATGTTGGATTCCCTCACCTCTTCTCGATTGGATGGCATGTTCACTGCGGAACGAACAGGAATTCTTTCTTCCTTGACAGGTAAAGTAGGACCACTATGTACACTAACATTTTCACCCTCAACAAGCACTGTACGATCATCATGTTTCGCTGCTCCCTCGCTTACGATAAGAGGAGCGACAGGGCTGGTTAGACGCACAATTGACAGGGTCAAATATACGCTAATTGTTGAACCAACACCTGTTTTTTCACTCTGATCCAATACCCTGATAATCTGTCCATCCTTTACCCCCGCGGGGATCCTTACACGTACCTTTCTTCCTCCAGGCAATGTCAAGTTACGACTTGCGCCATTGCGTGCCTCGTCTTCACTGATAGCCAGGGTAGCAGAAGCATTGAAACCACTATTACCAAGTGTAATTGGGGATTTGTCAAATGTAAACATATCGGGATTTGAAACGCCTATAGCAATCGACGGTTCCTCTGGCCTCTTTGCCAGCCCCCGTAAGACTACTGTATCAATTGCAGATGATAGGCGTGGATTCAAGGTGCCTGGCGCTTTTGGCTGCGTATTCACATGCGCATACATCATTTGCATGGGAGTCCCACGAAAAGGAGGACGACCCGTGAGGAGTTCGTACAACATTACTGCCAGCGCATATTGATCAGTTGCGGGAACAGGATGGCCTTCCCACTGTTCTGGAGCCATATAGGTTGGCGTACCGCGAATACTCTGGCTTGCTCTAGTAGTCAACATACTCAGTTTTGCGATTCCAAAATCAGTTAGCAGCAAATCAGGACGCTTTGGATGTTCTCTACTCAAGCGAATCAGAAAATTAGAAGGTTTGACATCCTGGTGTACAACCTGGTGGTCATGCGCATATTGGAGTGCAGCCGCTGCCTGTTGTAGCATCTGCTCGACGCCCTCAACCGATAGGAGCTTAAAGCCGCCTTTTTGTAGCCAGTTAGCCAGCGAACCTTCCTCGCGATACGGCATTACCAGGTAGGTGAGCATCACTCCATTCACGTTCTGTTCGCCATAATCATAAAGTGGTAAGATATCCGGGTGGTCGAGCATAGCGATTGCTTTAGCCTCTCGTTGAAACAGGCGAGCAGCATCTTGCGAACCCAACATCCCTACCCCAGTTACAGACCTCATCCCAGGCATAGTCCCTGTACTTGTTCTAGCATAGGCCCCAGGCTCTACTCGAACTACTTTGATTGCCACTTGCCGGTTAATTCCAGGGTCTTGCGCAAGGTAGACTTCACCCATTCCACCACTGCCTATTAGTTGTATGAGGCGATAACGACCAAGTTGTTGTCCTTCAAGTGACATATCTTCTCCCGGTGCTTGCTATTCAAAACACTCTTCTGTTCGCCTTCATCCCCCCAGAAAGCGTTACTAGTATAGCACAACCTTAATTATGGAAAAAGCAATATGGGAGTTCTGTCGATAGTAGGATATGGAGTTTTGTTAAACTTCACATTGCCAGAACGTCATGAGTATGATATGCTTTGCACACAAAATTGGCAGGCTTGATACAGCCATATCAGAAACATTCAACATATCGAGCGAAACATTGGGAAACGAAGGGCAACAACCACCCCTACCACAGCAGGGGCTACCAGGACAACAGCCATACTATGGTTGGCAATACGACCAGGATCATCCAGATCCAATAGGGCAACAACAACAAGCCCCTGTTGTACCACCACAGCCTGACTATCCTTCGCAACAACCTCCCCCTATTATTCCTCAGCAGAATCAAGGACAGGCTTCGCAATTACCCAAACAGTACCAGCAACCAGTCCAGGATATGGGAACCTCACTTGGCTATGGACAAGGCATGGAATATCAATACGTGAACACACCACAGCCTTCTCAACCCCTACCTCAATTGCGCCAGGCACGTCTACAACAACTGCGTGAGGATCGCATGCGTCGTCAACAACGGCGTATGAAGCCGGATAGTCCCAGTTTTTTCACTCGCAAAAGCGCAAAACCACCTTCAAATGCAGTGCCTCCACCACCCATTATTCCTACGGCATCTCCCTGGAACCAGGGTACAGCGCAGCCGCTGGCGCCTGCAAAAATGTCACCTGCGTTGCCATTGCCTCCAGTCGAAGCATCTCCTGTACTCCCGTCCAGATTACCACCAATAATACAACCAAGCCCATCGGGTCTGCCTATCGGAGTGGGTGAGCAACGACAACCCGCCGCTGAGTCTGCTCAAGATACCGGCATGCTACAAAAAGCGCGTATTGGGCGAGCTACACTCATACTTACAGGCTCATTTCTTGCCAGTCGCATACTTGGCCTGCTGCGCACCTCGTTATTCGCCGCTGTATTTGGTGCTTCCGCTACCTCTGATGCATTTTTACAGGCCTTTCTTGTGCCCGATCTCATTTTCAACATCATCGCAGGTGGAGCGCTCAGCTCAGCCTTCATTCCTGTTTTCACTCAATACACCGTAGGCGAACATGATGAAAAAACAGCATGGCATATTACCAGTTCTTTGCTCAACATTATCGTCGCTATCTTGTCAGGCTTTGCTTTACTCGCATTCATCTTTGCTCCGTGGATTGTGCCGCTCTACAATCCCGGTCTAAGCAAGAGCAATCCTCAGGAACTCAACCTGATTATTTCCCTTTCCCGCATCATGCTTCTGCAATCCATCATTCTGGGTGGAGGAGTCATCATCAATTCCGTTCTCTTCGCCAAACAGAACTTCCTCCTACCGGCTATAGGTACTGTCCTGTACAACGTAGGCTTAATTGCTGGACTTATACCAGGCCTTCTCCTTTCCTTACACCGTACACCCGCTACTTTGACAACCGCTGCCTATCTAGCCACTATTGGAGTTGTATTGGGAGCGGCCCTGCAGGTCGGAGTACAGATCCCCGGTGTCATTAAAGCCGGTATGCGCTATACATTTATTTTTGACTGGCGCCACCCAGCCGTCATCCAGATTGCTCGTCAAATGGTACCGCGCACCATCAATGCTGCTATGCTCTATTTCTCTATCTTTGTTGACCGTGCCCTCAATCTTTTACTGTCCGCACCAGTAGGGCTGAACGCCGGCGGTTCCATTACCCAGTATTACGGGACGTATGGATCGCTTTCGCAATATCATTCAAGATACGTTGCGCACCATTATGTTCCTGTCTTTACCCTCAAGCGTGGGCTTAATTGTTCTTGGACTACCAATTATCCAGGTGCTGCTCCAACATGGCGCCTACAGTTTGGACAGCGCTTTAAGCACTTCTGTTCCCCTTGCATTTTTTGCGGTCGGGCTGATTGGGCTTTCCATGATCGAGATACTCACCCGCTCTTTCTATGCTCTTCGCGATACAAGAACACCCGTAACGGTGAGTATCATCCAATTTATCTTCAAAATTGCTCTCAGTATCTTACTCATTCAAGGGGCAGCATGGTGGGGTATGAAATGGGGATTGGGCGGATTAGCGCTCGCAACATCAATTTCGGCAAATCTTGAGGCATTTGTTCTTCTGTGGTTGTTGCAAGAACGTGTTGAGGGCTTTGAACTTCGTAAACTAGCTATTTTCGCCGGACGCGTTATCCTGGCTTCTCTGGCCATGGGCCTTGCCCTGCTGATTGTTCGTTTCCTGCTTGACCACATTCTCGTGACTACAAGCGATCAACGCCTGGGCTTTGGTGGCACTTTGCTTGCTATGATTAAACTATCGATTGAATTTGCTGTTGGACTCATCTTCTACATTCGTGCTACACGCCTGCTTGGCATTGAAGACTTTTGGAAACAAGGCCCAATCAAGCGTGTACTAGAACGCCTCCGGCTATCCTGGATTTAGGATACACCTTCCTTCTAAATGCCCTGCTCTCAATTGTACAATTGTTGATTGACATACGTCTTGATTGCATTCCAGTCTTGGTTCTTTGGCAACAAAATACTTTGACCATCAGATGAAGTCGTTCCAATCAAGACATTTGAAAAGCTCAATCCCACACGATGTGCATTGTTCAGATCCATTTTCAAGGCAAACTGCGCTAAATCTGCCAGCGACAAATTTGTGTAAATGGTATGTTTCAGCGCATCCAGTGCGCTAAAGAAACTGGGCCAGGTATGCCAATCCTTCAATTTAGTTAAAGCGGCTTTCATGATAAGTTGCTGGCGTGCCGAGCGTGCAAAATCAGTACCTTCCGCTAGATTATCAACTACATGACGAGCGCGTGCATATTCAATCGCCGTCTCGCCATTCATATGCTGCAATCCTTTGGCAAAATGCACCTTTTTCCAGCTTGCGTCAATATTCGGATCGTCATTTTTGGGATAATTTGCGGTGAAAGAATCCGGAACGTTTACATCAACACCGCCAATGGCATTTATAAAGTCTCGAAATCCCGCGAAATTGATGGTTATCCAGTATTTGACATCCAGGCCCGTCACCAGCGACACCTTCTGCGCAGCTGCGTCACCGCCCGCTACCGGATCGGCATTATTGTTTGAAGCAATTGGGTACACTGCATTAATCTTATGCGGAATTCCCGAATTTGGAGGATACTGTATCCACAGGTCACGCGGAACAGAGACCAGCGTAGTGTGATGGCTTTGCGGCATCAGACTCATCACTGCCATCGAATCCGTCAGATACGCTCCATCGTGTCCACTACCACCATAACCCATTACGAGTATATTTACACGATCACTGGTCCCCATGTAACCTGTTTGTGTGCTAAGCGGTGATTGCGTTGAGATAGCAGATCCGAAAGCCAGCACTTTTTGCGCTGTTGGGATAGCAATGGCACCCAAAATGATCAACAGTAAGAGCACCACTACGGCGCTTATCAAACAACCTTTACCTCTACGTTTAGGTCCTTTTGGAGGCTTAGCATTACCTACATACAGTGGTGGCTGAGGTTGTGCATAGGGATATCTTTGAGCGCCGGGGTTTACTGTCGCAGGAGGAGCAACATATGGTACTTGCTGAACTGGAGAAGATACTGATGTGCGCGGTGAATATGTGACCGTAGGTACATCTGCCTGCTGTTGATCTTGATAGGGTTGAGATGAAAACTGATACGGTTTACGAGTTGTGCGTGCTGGAGAACCTGGTACACGAACATTGCTTCCTGCACCAGGAATACCCTGGCCTGGTGTAGCAGAATTACCATTTCCCCTAACTGTTTGTGGCGAACTTCTGACCGTCCGTCCACAAATCCCACAGAAACTGGCATTATCAGGAACTTCCGACCCGCAAAATTCACAAGAACGCATTATAATTCCTCTCTCATAGCCTTCAATTCAGTATTATAGATATTCTTAATAACGGAGTAATATGATATTCATTTCATTATACCCTACCTATCCCCACTCAAAGTTTTCCATTACCTATATCCTAAGCCGTGCAGGAGCTAGATTATGCACTTTTACACAATAATCCGGCCACTCGTAGGGGCTGATTTATCGCGCCCATCGCCGATTTATCGGCCCTTGGTGCATTTTCCAACCATCTCGATGAAAAAGCATTTTCGCACTCCTAGTGGAACCCAATTGATCAGACCGCCT
>WNFF01004023.1_pt1 | contig 12009 bp, 12 predicted proteins | sample 5400441 | NCBI WGS metagenome assembly WNFF01 (sample SAMN13153345, study PRJNA577476) | soil metagenome | isolation source: 120 cm saprolite under Douglas fir tree site 2 hole 3 replicate 1 | place: USA:California | collected 2015-04-18
GAGTTTCCGGCATTTCCACCCGATCTGCGCAACGCGTCGAGCGCGGCACGAAGGACCGCGATGTTTCTCTCGACAGGGTCACGCATGGCGCAGGCGTAGGCGTAGTGGTAGCTGGCGAGCAGACGAATTTGCTCAACCCTTTTTTCGGCGCAGTAGGCCGCGAGTTCGGCGCTCTCGCGCTCCAGGGCCTCAAGATCACCCAACACGAGCTTGGGCCAAGTCTGGGAGGCAAATGTCGCAGACGCAACGGTGGCGGCGTGCCCGTGACTTAGCAGTTCAATCCGCACCCGTTCGCTGAGTTGCGCGGCGCTGTCGAGCAGGCCGAGCGACAGCCGCACCAATACCTCGAAGGAAAGCAGAGCGACGCCTTGATCCCAATTGAACCGATAGCCAAGCGCCCGCTGCCGGCGTGGGTCGCAGTATTGGTGACCCTTTTGCAGGCTCTGTAACGCTTCACGGTTCTTTCCGGCATAAAACTGAAGCGTCCCGAGCTGACGATATCCGACGACCCGGTAGGTCGGATCATCCTGGCGCTCGGCGACTTCGATGATTTGATGGGCAAAATCGAGCGCCTGCTTCAATCGCGCCGTCAGGGTGGAGGCGGAGCAAAGCCCGTACAGAATGGACACGCGCTGCAAATCCGTGCCGACGCCCCGGTCCAGCAGCTGTTTCGCATCCGCCAGGGCGGCGAATGTTTCCGGCGCAGAAATGCTTTTCAGAGGTATCATCGCGTTGGCGCGGGCGACCAGAAGTCCCAATTCGAGCGCGTCGCGTTCCGGCCCCTCGGTCACGCGCGGGATCAACGCCAGGCCGGCGCTGGCGTGATGCTCCGCCTCCACCGGGGCCGACTGCGAGAGCGCCAGTTCGGCAGCCGCAAGCCAGTACGGCGCCGCCTGCTCGGCGAGCCCCGCTTCGGTGAAATGATGCGCGATGATGGCGGGCGGGCATTCCTCTCCGGCGGACCGCTCCTTCAGCACCAGGGCGATATCGGCATGAATGCGCTGACGCCGGCCGCGCAACAGCGACACGTAGGCGGTATCCTGCACCAGCGCATGCTTGAAAATGTAGCTGGCCTTGGGCGGCGTACCGCGACCGTAGATCAGTTCGGTTTCCATGAGCTGCTGCAGCGCATTGTGCAATGCCTGCCCTCTGACCGGCGATACCGCTTCCAGGAGATCATAGGAGAATTCGCGCCCGATCGCCGCCCCGATCTGCGCGATTTCCTTGATCGGCGACAGGCGATCGAGCCGGGCCGTCAGCGAATCGTGCAGCGTCGAGGGGATGGCCAGCGGCGTCAACGCGGCGGCGAGGACATAGGCACCGTTCTCCTCGCGCAACAGCCCGGATTCCAGCACGCTCTTGGTCAGTTCCTCCACGAACAGCGGCACGCCGTCGGTCTTTGCAATGATCTGATCGAGCACTTCGTCAGGCAGCGCCCTGCTTGACATGATGCGATCGATCATGGTGACGACCTGGCTTCGTTCGAAACGGTTGAGCGCGACGGCGGTGAAATGCGGACGACCGATCCAGGGCGCCACGAACTCCGGCCGAGCCGTCATCACAATCAACACGGCGAGGTCTTGCACTTTCTCGACGAGCCGGCCGGTCAGATCGAGCGAGGTGGGATCGATCCAATGCGCATCTTCGAGCAGCATCACGACCGGCACCGATTTGGCAATTCCGACCACCATCGCGATCAGCACGGCGATGGTTCGCTCCTTGACCTCGCTCGGGGACATTTCGAGTGCCGGATATCGCCCCTCGGTCGGGATCGCCAGCAGCGACGCGAGATAAGGCACGAACTCGCCGATGTCCAACCCCGCGCTCAAGATCATCGTCTCCAATTTGTCGAGCCGCGCGGCGGCCGGTTCGCCGCTGACAAAACCCGCGCCACGCCAGATTTGGCCTATCACCGGATGGAACGCGTCGTTGCCATGATGCGGCGAGCATTGATAGCGGAAGGCAAGATGGCGTTCGTCGCCGATGCGTTCGCGCAGCGCCGCCAGAATGCGCGACTTGCCGATGCCGGCCTCTCCCGACAACAGCGCGACCTGACCCTCGCCCCTGGTAGCGCGGCGCCATCGGTTGATGAGCAGCGCGATCTCCTGCTCGCGGCCGACGAACGGTGTCATGGCCTCCGAGCGCGACGCCTCGAACCGGCTGACGTTCTCGCTCACGCGCAGGATTTGCCAGGCGGCAATCGGGGACTTGAAACCCTTTAATTCCAGCGGCCCGAGCGACTCCAATACGAAGTTCCTGCCAAGCAACCTTCGCGTCGATTCGGAGACCACGACAGTACCGGGCTCGGCCAGGGTTTGCAGCCGCGCGGCGAGATTGGGTGTGTCTCCGACGACGCCGCGCTCGCGCGCCTCGCCGTCGCCGATCAGCTCGCCGACGACGACCAGGCCGGTTGAAATACCGATCCGCACCTCGAGTGCGATGCCGCGCTCGCGCCGCAGTTTCCCCACCGCTTCCACCAGCGCGATGCTGGCGCGGGTGGCACGTTCGGCGTCATCCTCATGGGCGCGGGGATAGCCGAAATAGACGCTCGCGCCGTCCCCCGTCCACTTGGCGACGTGGCCGTCGAAGCGGGTTACCGCGGCCGCGACGGCATGCTGAAACGCCCGGAGCAGGTCGCCCATGTCTTCCGGATCGAGTTGCGCCGTCAATGCGGTCGAATCGACGAGATCGCAGAACATCACCGTCAATTGACGCCGATCGGCCGCGTCTTGCGGCTTCGGCTGTTCCGACGCCTTGACCGCTGCATCGCCGGCAAGCTGGCGGATCGCACGCAGCAGCTTCAGCCGGTGCCCGAGTGCAATACCCAGGTCTTTGAGGTGTTGATCGGTCAGCTCTGTCAAAACGTCGGCGTCGATCTCGTTTTCACGAAAGACGGCTTCGTATTGACCTAAGCCCAGACCGCTTAGCCAAGTCCCGACATCCATTTAAACTCGATCCCTCATGGGCACAGGGTAATGGGCCGGACCAGACCTGGTGTCCAGAACCGCCCTCAACCGTACCCTCTCCAATTCGTCATTTTGGCCCGGATTTTGTTCAATCGCGGTCGGCCGCGGTCAAGCTCCACGGACATTTATACCAGATGTTAGCCCTCGTCGTGACGGCAGCGCTCGGGCGCGTCAATGTCGGCATCGCGGTGGTGCTGGTGGCATTGCCGATCCTGAGCTGTTTGACGCGCTCAGCCGGTGGTTTGAGCCATTCGGCCGGGAGCGGCGCCGAGCCGTCAGATCGGCTGGTAGGTCTCGGATGCGCAGTTGTCTTCGGCCTCGGCGCGGCGCCGGTCGATGATGGCGCCGCCGCTGATGGTGATGCGATAGGTCTGGGCGCCCAGCGGTTGGCCCGTGGCGGAAGTAAGTTCGGCCCTGACGCAAGCGGTCCAGCCCGAGCCTTGCGGCTCGTGCAGCGGCGGCGAGACCTGCACTTGGCGCGGGTACGACGCGGCGATGAATACTGAATCCAGTTGTTCGCGAAGCAGTCGGCTGACATCGGGCGGCAGTTCGGGCGGCATCGGCTCGGTGGCTCTGGCGCGCATGAATTCCGGCACCGGCGAGCGGCTGTCGGCGATGCCGCAGCCCGCCTGCGCGAGCGCCGCGCCCGCCATCAACGCCGCATAAACAATTCGCCACCGCATTCACCGACACTATCCCACGTCGTGGCCAGGATTGGGCGCGGTGCGGTCAATTGACGCCCCTTGGCCATCAACAATTGCTGAAGCGGGCGGGAAGCACGCTATCGTGTGCCGCCACGACATCCCTTGTTTGTCATGATCGGCTCGCGGTAGGTGTGCCGGCAGAATGGCAGGGGAGGCAGAGGTGGCGAAGACCCTCACGGTCGCGGCGTTCACGCTGGCGTTGATCGCAATGCCGGCGCACGCTCAGATGAATGCCAAGCGCCATCAAGGCGACGAAAAAAAGACCGAGCGGCCGGAAAAGAAAATCGATGAGAAGGCGTACAAGGCCGCACTCGAAAGAATCCCCGATTCCAAGGAAAAGTACGACCCATGGGGCAGCATGCGCCCTGCAGAGCCTGCCAGGAAACCGAAATAGGAAGGTTTCTGAATCTGGACTTGAACCTCCGGACGATAACGACTGACCAACCTGTTACCCTGGAGGTGTCAGCATGTTTCGTCCCTTCCTTCACCATACGCTGATGGCAGCGGGAGTTTTATTGGGCTCGCACGCGGCATTTGCCGAGAGTCGCGTTGCGCTCGTCATCGGCCAGTCCAATTACCGTGCCGTGGTTCCGCTTCCCAATCCGGCAAACGACGCCAGGGCCATGTCCCAATTGCTCGGCAATGCCGGGTTCGAAGTGATGGATGCTGCCGATCTCTCGCAGAACGAGATGCGTGAAAAGGTCGGCGACTTCGCGGCAAAAGTAGCGGCGAAAGGCCCCGATACCGTTGCGCTCGTCTTCTATGCGGGCCATGGCCTCCAGATCGACGGCGAGAATTTTCTGGTGCCCGTGGACGTCGATCCGAAGCGGGAAACCGACATTCCGCTGCAGGCGATACGTCTCAACGACGTCCTCAACACATTATCGTCCGTGCCGAGCAAGACCCGCATCTTGCTGCTCGATGCGTGCCGCAACAACCCATTCCCCGCGATCAGCCGCAGCGCAGGCCACGGGCTGGCGATCGTCGATGCGAAGACCGGCGCTCCCGGCACGTTCATGTCGTTTTCGACGTCACCTGGTGCCGAAGCCGAGGACGGCAGCGGTGCCGACAGTCCCTACACGACAGCGCTGCTTTCGGCAGCCAAAGAGCCCGGGCTTTCGATCGAAGATACCTTCAAGCGCGTCCGGGTTTCGGTCAACAAGGCGACCGAGGGACGCCAGACGCCCTGGGATAGTTCCTCGCTAACCGACGATTTCAGATTCTTTCCCGGAGCCGGCGCGGCGGCCCCGAAGCAAGTTGCGGCCACGCGCACCGTCGATCAATGGCGTCGTGAATTGCAGGGCAAGCGGGTCGAGATCGCCAATGAAATGATCGTGGCCGATGGCACCGACGAGGCCTATGAGGCGTTTGTCGGCTTGTTCGCGCAACCGCCGTTCGGCCCGCAGGCCCGCGAATGGCTCGATCGTCACCGCCGGATGGTGGCGTGGAACAATGCGGTGATCATCAACACGGCGGCAGGATATCGCGCATTCCTTCTCCAGTACCCCGATAGCGATCTCACCGCGACAGCGCGCAAGCTGGAAGATCGCCTGCGCAACCGTCCGAATACCACGGCCAGCCTGGCCGCCATCGCCGGCGCGCCGAACGCCTCAGGCGCGTCCGCACCGTCCGGAACTGCGCTGCCGACCAACGCCTCGCTTGCCGCTCCGACATGCCCCTGTGGCGCGCCGCCACTGCCGCTGAAGAAAGTCGATCTGCCGCCCAGGAAGCGCGCCGATCCCGATCCGCCCAAGAAGCGGGCCGATCCCGATCAGCCCAAGCGCGCCAGCGTGCAGCCGCCACGGCGTTCGCGTGATGACGACGACGACGTTGTGGTCTACCGCCGTCCGCCGCCGCCTGACTATTATCAACCCTCGCCGGGACCCTCCATTGGCATCGGCCTGGGCATCGGCGGTTTCGGAGGGGGTCGCTACGGTAGCGGCGGCTATCAGGGCCGATCGAGGGGCGGATACTGATTGCGGAACCGGCGGGACGCTCACAGCATCGCAAAGGCGCTTGAGACCATCGCCACCGGCTTGTTGTCAGTGGCGCACGACAAGGTGACACGGCCAAAGCTCGTGGTGCGCCCGAGGCGAACCACCCGCGCATCGGCCAGCACGGATGCCCGCCCCGCGTAGCTTGAAAATGCCAAACTCGAGGCCGAATAATAGGGGGCGGGGAGCAGCTCGGCCATGTTGGCGTGCAGGCTGCTACGCTTGGCGTCGAGGCCGGCGCAGTGGTATACGGATGGGAAAATGCAGGGAGCGTTCCATGAAAGTTTTTCGCATAGCCGCGCTAGTGGCGTTGCTGACAGCGCCGGCTTACGCACAGACTCCCACCATCAATATGATGCCGGAGTTTCAAACGAAAAGCCCTGAGGAAAAGGAGCAGGAGGCGGCCCAGCAAAAGGCCTACAAGGAATCGCTGAAGAAAATACCGGACGCCAAGGCCTCTTCGGATCCCTGGGGCAACGTGCGTAGCGTGGACACGCCCAAGGCATCGGCCCCTGCGAAGCCGCGGACCAAAACCGGCAGCACCGCGAATTAAGACGAAATGCTTGAACTGGGAGGCGAGCGCTGCCGAGACTCGCGGGCGTCCGCGGCTTTCGGACGGGGCAATGAGCCTTACTTGTTGCTGCTGATGTTTGTCAGCTCAAACAGGGGCTTGCGCGGAAAAATCAGCGCAACATCGCCGATTGGTCAAGCAGCGTTTCGTAGCATTCGCATGACATCCGCAGCAGCGCGGGCCGGTCCAGGATCTTGATCACGCCGCGCGAATAGGTGATCACGCCTGCGTTTTGCACCTTGCTCGCGACCTCCGTCACCGAGGTGCGCCGCACGCCGAGCATTTCGGCGAGGAACTCCTGTGTCAGCATGACCGTGTCGGTTGCGGCCCGATCCGCGCTCTGCAGCAGCCAGCGGCAAAATCGCGCCTCGATCGAGTGCAGCGCATTGCAGGCGGCCGTCACCCGCGCCTGCGACAACAGCACCTCGTTGTAGCGGATGCAGAGATTGCGGACGGGATCGCTGCCGGCGGCGACAGTCCGGAAATGGGTGGCGGCGATCTTGCTGCAGGCCACCGGCATCTGCGCCACGACGCGAACCAGCGACTTGTACAGGCCGAGCCCGGCCATCGCACCGACCACGCCTTCGCGGCCGACGGTCGCGGTCTCGATCGCCTTGCCGTCGCGCAGCACGGCGAGCAGCGACAGCATGCCGTAATGCGGGAAGTAAACCTGATCGACCTCGTCGCCGGATTCGAACATCACCAGCCCCTGCGGCAGTTGCACGGACGTGAAGTGCGGCAGCAGCTGATCGAAGTGATCGCGCGGCAATGAGGCGAGGAGCTTATTGTCCAGGGGAAGACCGGCGTTCGAGACGGGTACTGCCACAGCGACATCCTGCCCGGTCGGTCGGGCCGATTTACCGCAGGGGTGGGAACGACGCTCCGAGAGGGCGATCCGCGGGAAGGCTCATGTATGGAACAATGACGGGGCGCTGTCGGTCCGGTAGCCGTCATAGCGTCAGTTTCCGGGGCGCGTTATCCCGCTTGAATGGCAACTGCGCCGCAACGTTTCTGGCGGTAGGGGGCGTTTTCGCGGATTGAAATCTATTGCCGGAAAGCGGACGCAGCGGATGACGGGTGTATGTTTTCTATCCGACTTCGCTGATCAATCGATGCCTCTTATCGGTCCTTGGCGCGACGGGGGTATCGCCAAGCAGCCGGTCGAATTCCAGTTTCGAGATCTCGTAGCATTCGCAGGCTCGTTGCCGCAAAGCCTCGTGGTCGAGGATCGTGACGTGCCCCCGCCTATACCGGACAAGCCCGGCTTTTTGCAGGGCGCCCATCACATCGGTGACCGTGGTTCGCCGCACGCCCAGCATCATCCCCAGGAATTCGTGGGTGAGCAAAAAGTCGCCGGATGGCATCCGATCACGGGTCATCAACAGCCAGCGGCAACAGCGCTGTTCTACCTTGTGCAGGTGGGCGCAGGCTGCCGACTGCGCGACCTGGTTGAAGAAGGCATGGGAATAACGGAGCATGATCAGGTTCAATGCCGGGCTCCGGTCGAGTTCGCTGCGGAAGAGGCGGGCGTCCATGGTGAGAGCCGTCCCGGGAACCTGCACGTAAACCGATGAAGGTGCATTGCGGTCCCCGAGACAAATCGGCAATCCCACCAATCCTTCGCTGCCGATGGTGCCGACCTCTGCGCTGGCACCATTGGCTATCGTGATCACCAGGGACGCCACCCCGTCGATCGGGAAATATACATGGTCGATCGGACGCGAAGCCTCATAGAGGCTTTTTCTGTAATCGAACACGACATGCGACAAGTGCGGCCGCAGCCGCTCGTATTCGTCATCCGGCAACAGCGAGAGGAGCCGGTTCGTCCGTCGATCAGGCATACTCTTGTCTCTCGTGGTTGATGGCGGCGCCAATCGCTGCGGGCCGGTCAGTCAGCGTCCTGGTCATCGTCGCCTGAGCCGGCCTGCCAAACCGCCGTTTCGTCATTTTCCTGGGCGCCGGCCCGCCCGGTGTATTCCTTGGCCAGCTTGAGCAGACAGTCGCGCAACATTGGGTCGGTGCAATCACGGGCCAGACGCTGTGGCAACGCTCGGCCTCTTCGCGGAGGTAGAGAGGCTGACCCATAGGTCTCGCCCGCAACGAGGCGGGAGTCCGTTTGGGCTCTCAGTCGCCGGCGCCCTATGGTTATTGCCGGCAATGTTGAAATTATACCGGCTTTATGTCCGGTAAGCGACTCAATTTCTCGCCGGCCTGCGGCCATGAGGGACTCGGATCGGTTCCCGCAAGCGCTATATTAGGCCGGTCGATACCTGTCTGGAGTTGCGACATGGCCTTTCGCCCGCGCGATCTTGCCGACCGGATGGCCGGCCGGCAGAAGAAGGTCGATGATGGCTATCTGCGTGAGACCTTCACCCTGCCTCGCGACAAGGCGCGGACCAGGGCGCGCGACTTCCTCACCCGCTATCCCAAGGCCGCCTATATGAGCGGGGTCGAAAGCTGGCGCGAACTGCCCGATGGCGACATCGAATTCACAATGCGACGCCTGCGCAGCGCCGACTAGCGTTTTCCAATCCGAAGTTCCCTCGCATCGCCCGAAGGCGCGGGGTGGACGGGCCGACACATGGCCGCCGGCTATTCCTCTTTTTCGCCGAGCAACCTGTGGCTCGATCGATTAATGAAATGAAGCCGGCCACAGGCCTGGCAAAGCACCGTTTCGTAGGTACAGCGCTGATCGCCGGGCACGGGCTCGTCCGCTAGCCGATGCTGCACGTTCATGCCGGTCTGGGGACATTTGAAGACGAAGTTGCTCATGGAACTGCTCAGTCTGACGACTGCACAGTGTTCCGTCTTGATCTCTGTCAAATCCGGGGGCTTTGTAAGCTGCACCTTGCGAAAGCTAAATAAGCTATTGAAATGAAGGGAGCGCCAACCGGAATATCCTCCGGCGGAGGGAATTTGCTTGCCCCCGCGGCGCGCGGCCATCTGGCCGGTCGGAGCCGCAATGATCGACGGATTCTTAAATCGGAACGCGCCAAGTCCGTAGACTACGGAGTTGGGTTGTCCGTGGTTTTCTTGAGCTCGCGGTCGATTCGCAGCTGAACGCGGCGGATTGCCAGCAGGTTGATATTGGTTTCCGTCTTGCCGGTTTTAACCGCGTCGCCGATCTGGAATTGCCATTTCCAGATGCTCGGTACCGCTGTCACTGCCACCGTGTAGTGCACGCCCTTGTGCATCATGGGAAATCTCCGCCGCGACTTGCTGTGGTCAACCTTAAGCAAAACTTCAAGTTGGATCTGTTCAATATTGCTCTCTCTCTCTCTCTCTCTGCGAAATTGCGGCGCGGATTCAAGGGAAGTGGCCAGCCGAGTGGGGCTCAATGCGCGCGAGCATCATGCGCTGCGGGTAACGCACGCAAGCGTTCCGTCAGCTGAGCAGTTCTACGGAGATTGGTGGGTCCGGAATTACCGGTTTGTTAACAACAACAAGCCCGCTAACAACTTAAAATTGCACCACTAAGGGTAGCAGTGCGCGTTATTCACAGGCGAAAGAAAAGAACATATTGCGAACTAAGAACAAATGAGGTACGGTGTTCCATCAGATCCAGTTGATGACCAGACAAAGTAGCTGGTCCTTTGTTGCCACCGTTTGTCCCGCTAGCGAATCCCCGTCATAAGGAACACCACCAATGGCCGCCCCCACCACCGCGCTGCGTATCGTCGAAGGATCCTCCATGGACAAGACCAAGGCCCTGTCCGCCGCGCTCTCCCAGATCGAGCGCCAGTTCGGCAAGGGCTCGGTGATGAAACTGGGCAAAAACGACCGCTCGATGGACATCGAGACCATTTCCTCGGGCTCGCTCGGGCTCGACATCGCGCTCGGCGTCGGCGGCCTGCCGCGCGGCCGGGTGGTGGAGATTTACGGGCCGGAATCCTCAGGCAAAACCACACTGGCGCTGCACACCGTTGCCGAGGGACAGAAGAAGGGCGGCATCTGCGCCTTCATCGACGCCGAACACGCGCTCGACCCGGTCTATGCCCGAAAGCTCGGCGTCAATATCGACGAACTCTTGATCTCGCAGCCCGACACCGGCGAGCAGGCGCTGGAAATCTGCGACACTCTGGTGCGCTCCGGCGCGGTCGACGTGCTGGTGATCGATTCGGTGGCGGCCCTGGTACCGCGCGCCGAACTTGAAGGCGAGATGGGCGATGCCTTGCCCGGTCTGCAGGCGCGGCTGATGAGCCAGGCGCTGCGCAAGCTCACCGCCTCGATCAACAAATCCAACACCATGGTGATCTTCATCAATCAAATCCGGATGAAGATCGGCGTGATGTACGGCTCGCCGGAGACCACCACCGGCGGCAACGCGCTGAAGTTCTACGCCTCGGTCCGGCTCGACATCCGCCGCATCGGCGCGATCAAGGAGCGCGACGAGGTGGTCGGCAACCAGACTCGCGTCAAGGTGGTGAAGAACAAGCTGGCGCCACCGTTCAAGCAGGTCGAGTTCGACATCATGTATGGCGAGGGCGTCTCCAAGATGGGCGAAATTCTCGATCTCGGCGTCAAGGCCGGTATCGTGGAAAAATCCGGCGCCTGGTTCTCTTATGACAGCCAAAGGCTGGGGCAGGGCCGCGAGAACTCGAAAGCCTTCCTCAAGGCCAATCCCGACATGACCGCCAAGATCGAGGCGGCGATCCGCCAGAACTCCGGTCTGATCGCCGAACAGATCCTGGCCGGCTCACCCGAGCGCGACGCCGAAGGCGAGGAGCCGGCGGAGGAGTGAGTTTCCGCCGCGGCGAGCGATGCAGTTGAAGTTGAGCGTCATGGCCGGGCTTGTCCCGGCCATCCACGTCTTGAAAAGTCACCAGTGAAAAAGACGTGGATGGCCGGGACAAGCGCGGGCATGACGAACTTTTGGGTTGGTTGCTGTCGCCGTCACTCCGCCGCCTGCGCGTAATCCTCGACCGGCGGGCACGAGCAAACCAGATTGCGGTCGCCATAGACATTGTCGACCCGCCCCACCGGACACCAGTATTTGTCTGACCGCGAGGTGCCCTTGGGAAAGCAGCCCTCGGCGCGGCTATAGGCCCGCGCCCAGCTATCGTCGGCGATGTCGTGCACGGTGTGCGGGGCGTGGCGCAGCGGCGAGGCCTCGATTTTCCAGCGGCCGGACTCGATCTCGGCGATCTCGCGCCGGATCGCGATCATCGCATCACAAAAACGGTCCAGTTCGGCCTTGGACTCGGATTCGGTCGGCTCGATCATCAGCGTGCCCGGCACCGGAAAGCTCATGGTTGGCGCATGGAAGCCGTAGTCGATCAGCCGCTTGGCGATATCGTCGACGGTGACGCCGCTCGAAATCTTGAGCGGGCGCGGATCGACAATGCATTCATGCGCGACGCGGCCCTTGGCGTTGCGGTACAGCACCGGAAAATGAGCATTGAGCCTGGCCGCGATGTAGTTGGCATTGAGGATCGCGATTTCGGTCGCGCGCGTCAGGCCTTCGCCCGACATCATCAGAATGTAGATGTAGGAGATGGTCAGGATCGACGCCGAGCCGAACGGCGCCGCCGACACCGACCCGACCGGCCGCGGCTTGGCGCCGTCGCTCGAGGGGTGCCCCGGCAGGAACGGCGCCAAATGCGCTCTTACGCCGATCGGCCCCATTCCCGGGCCACCGCCGCCATGCGGAATGCAGAACGTCTTGTGCAGGTTGAGATGGCTGACATCGGCGCCGTAATCGCCGGGCCGCGACAGCCCGACCTGCGCGTTCATGTTGGCGCCGTCGAGATAGACCTGTCCGCCATGGCCATGCA